>Ga0302326_10002119_pt1 | contig 48836 bp, 41 predicted proteins | sample Palsa_T0_3_FD_202264 | JGI IMG/M metagenome (GOLD analysis project Ga0302326, IMG submission 202264) | Peat permafrost microbial communities from Stordalen Mire near Abisko, Sweden - Palsa_T0_3 | ecosystem: Environmental > Terrestrial > Soil > Palsa > Peat permafrost | place: Sweden: Abisko... | reverse complement strand
GGGCATAAACTAGGCAGCAGAGACATGTCCACGCCAACCGCGAACTTCCCTAACGACGACCTCCTGCTGATCATCGATGTGCAGCGCGACTTCTGCCCCGGCGGCAGCTTCGCCGTTGCCGATGGCGACGCCGTTGTTGCGCCCATCAATCGCCTCGCCGCCCGCTTCCAACACATTGCCCTAACCCAGGACTGGCACCCGGCCAACCATGCTTCCTTCGCATCGAACCACCCCGGCCACCAGCCCTACCAGACCATCCAGTTGCCCAACGGACCGCAAACCCTGTGGCCCGACCATTGCGTCCAGGGAACCGCAGGCGCGGACTTCCATCCCGCCCTTGAAGTCACCCGCGCCGAGCTCATCCTCCGCAAAGGCTTTCGTCCGGCAATCGATTCCTATTCCGCATTCCTCGAAAACGATAAGCGCACCGCCACCGGCCTCGCCGGCTACCTTCGCGAGCGCGGCTTCCGGCGCATCTTCCTCGCCGGCCTCGCCTACGACTACTGCGTCCGCTTCTCCGCCGTCGATGCCATGCACCTGGGCTTCGAGCCCTATGTCATCCAGGACGCTTGCCGCCCGATCGGCACAATCGCGGAGACAGAGCAGGAATTCGCCAGGGTAGGAGTGAAACAGATCACCGTCGCGGAGCTTCTTCAGGTCAGTAGATAGAGTCGATTCCCTCCAATGCGGGTCTAAAATAGAAGCAGGGAACGAATCTTCCGGGAATAGATTGCACTCAGATAATCGGGAGTTTCCCCGCAATACGGAGAACACAATGCCACTGATGAAAACATCCAATCCAGCCCTTGGTGAGAAGACCTTTCAAGACCTCTCGCGCAGCCAGTACGGCGGCTACCAGGGCGACATCACCACCCGCATGACGCTCAACGGAACCGTGAACAAAACCGGCATCCTGCTCGTCTGCGCCATCGCCACCGCCGGCTGGACATGGCTTCAATTCATGCAGTCGCGCGACCTCGCCGACGTCTATCCATGGATGCTCACCGGCATGATCGGCGGATTGATCTTCGCCCTTATCACCATCTTCAAGAAGGAGTGGTCCGCAGTCACCGCTCCCGTCTACGCGCTGCTCGAAGGCCTGGTTCTCGGCAGCCTGTCGGCAGTCTTCGAACTGCGTTATCCCGGCATCGCCATCCAGGCCGTGGGCCTCACCTTCGGCACGCTCTTCGTCATGCTCTTCGTCTACCGCACCGGCCTTATCAAGGTAACGGACAAATTCCGCATGGGCATCGTCGCGGCAACCGGAGGCATAGCCCTCTTCTACCTGCTCGAAATCGTGCTCGGCTTCTTCGGCATCAACTTCAACGGAGCCAGCGGAGTGAACGGATCAGGCCTCATCGGCATCGGCTTCAGCCTGCTCGTAGTCGGCATCGCCGCGCTCAACCTGGTCCTGGACTTCGACTTCATCGAGCGCGGCGTCCAATACGGCGCACCCAAATACATGGAGTGGTACGGCGCCTTCGGTATCATGGTAACCCTGGTCTGGCTCTACCTCGAGATGCTGCGCCTGCTCTCCAAGATCAACCGCAGAAACTAGAAGCAGCACCACTCAAAACAGAGTAGCTTCGCCGAAGACAAAGCAGAACGACTCGGGATGGCATCCCCACAAGGGTTGTCATCCTGAGCAAAGCGAAGGATCTGCATTTTGTAATTGACTGGTAGGCCGGGGTTTTAACCCCGGCAATCAAGCCGCAAATATCGAGAGAATCTTAGTCTCAACAGCACAACTCTAAAATCGTAACCCGTATCTCAAACCACGGCGGGATTCCTCATCAGCTCAAACCAGCCTTGAGCCGCCTATTCTCTGCCTCCAGCGCCTCAAGCCGCTTTCGCATCGGCCCCAGCAACGACTCCAGTTCCTCCCGCGTATACCGCGGAGTGATGTGCTGAGGGCAATTCCAATCGAACGCCTCAATGTGAACCAGCACAGCCCGCTCCGCAGGCGTCTTCTCCCCTTCAACGCGAAGCGTTTCCATCAGCTTCCGCGCCTCCGCATCGCCCTCGTGGACCTCCGCATGGCCCAGAATCTTCAACCGGCTCTGGTTGGGATAGTCCATCAGGAACAGAGCCACACGGTCGTCATGCTCTAGATTTCCCGTCGTGATGTACTGCTTGTTGCCGCGGAAATCCGCAAACCCCAGCGTCTGTTCATCCAGCACGCGTAGAAAACCCTTAGCCCCTCCACGAAACTGAACATAAGGCCATCCCGACTCGGTAACCGAAGCCATGTAGAACCCATCCCGCTCCTGGATAAACTCCTGCTCCATCGGTCCCAGCCGGTCGCCAGGCTCACCCCACTGCTCCACGCGCGCATACGCCTGCCTGCTGCCATGCAGCCGCTGCTGTTCCTTCACTAAGGGAGTAAACGCAAGTTCCGCAAATCTTTTACCCATAAACCACCCGATCTGCACAGTAGATGCGGAACATCCATTCCCAGCGACATTCGTTTTAAAGCATCTGCCCAGGGGTGGCCGTGAGAGCCGAAGGCAGCTTCCAATGTCTGGATCCGATATTCGCCTTTTCTTCTAGTATTTGCATCCCCATTCCTGCTACAATCCCATCGATAAGAGATTGCCAAGCGATTGCCATTTTGTCCTGTCTTGACCTCGCAAAGGGCCGAGAAAAAGGCTGTGGAGCGCGACAGGAGATACACCCCATGGGCTACGCGGAAGACCGTGCCAAAGCAGTAGAAAGCGCACTCAGCCAGATTGAAAAGCAGTTCGGCAAAGGCTCCATCATGCGCCTTGGAGCCAAGGATGCCATCGTCCCGATCTCCGTCATCTCCACCGGCTCCATCAGCTTCGACGCCGCGCTCGGTGTGGGCGGTGTGCCGCGCGGCCGGGTCATCGAAATCTTCGGACCTGAATCCTCGGGCAAAACCACCATCACCCTCCAGATCATCGCCGAGGCCCAGCGCGCCGGCGGCTTGGCGGCCTTCGTCGACGCCGAACATGCCCTCGACCCCGTCTACGCCCGCAAACTCGGCGTGGATACCGACAACCTGCTCATCTCCCAGCCCGACTACGGCGAACAAGCCCTCGAAATCACCGAAGCCCTGGTCCGCTCCGGCGCCATCGACGTGCTGGTTGTCGACTCCGTTGCCGCGCTCGTTCCCAAGGCCGAGTTGGACGGCGAAATGGGCGATTCCCATGTCGGCCTGCAGGCCCGTCTCATGTCCCAGGCCCTGCGCAAGCTGACCGGAACCGTCTCCAAATCGCGCACGTCCTTGATCTTCATCAACCAGATCCGCGAAAAAATCGGCGTCATGTTCGGCAATCCCGAGACGACCACCGGCGGCCGCGCTTTGAAGTTTTATTCTTCGGTCCGCGTCGACATTCGCCGCATCGCCGCCGTCAAAGAGGGCGACGTAGTCACCGGCTCACGCACCAAGGTCAAGATCGTCAAGAACAAGGTCGCCGCTCCCTTTCGCGAAGCCGAGTTCGACATCCTCTACGGCGAGGGCATCTCCCGCGAAGGCGACGTGCTCGATCTCGCAGTCCTGCACAACATCGTCGAAAAATCCGGCGCCTGGTACAGCTACGATGGCGAGCGCATCGGCCAGGGCCGCGAAAACGTCCGTGGCTTCCTCAAGGATCACCCGGACGTCTTCACCAAGCTCGACGCGCAAGTCCGGCAAAAGCTGGGCATCGGCGCCGCCTCCAAAGCCATTGAAGCGCCACCGATTCCAGCCGTCCCAGCCGACGGTCCCATAGCAGCTCAGCAAGCCGTCCGAGTAAAGAAGTAGCATGGGCGTAAAGGCCATCTACCCTGGCACCTTCGACCCGCCCACCAACGGGCATCTGGACCTGATCGCGCGCGGATCGAAACTCTTTGAAGAGCTGACCGTAGCCATTCTGAACAACCCGGTCAAGAACCCGCTTTTCACGGTCGAAGAGCGAGTGGAAATGCTCAAGGAGTCGACCCGCCAACTGGGAAACGTCTCCGTGGCTACCTTCGAGGGCCTGATGGTGGATTTTGCCCGGCAAAGCGGCGCAACCGCCGTCCTGCGCGGCATTCGCGCCATCACCGACTACGAGTACGAATTCCAGATGGCGCTGATGAACCGCCGCCTCGCTCCGGAAATCGAAACCGTCTTCCTGCAGCCCGCCGGCCGCTACTCCTTCGTGAGCTCGCGGCTGGTCAAGGAAGTCGTCAGTTTCGGCGGCAAGATTGACGGCCTCGTGCCATCGAACGTCGCCAAGCGGCTGATGGGCCGCATGCGTAAGCCCTGATTTCGTACTTTGCCGTTGCTTCAATGCCTCGCAGGTGTCTCGCCTGAAGAAATCGCCATTGACCGCAACTCCACCGAGGAGGACGAGGCGGAGAGGAAGAAATATTTTGCCGGCAGGCTCCCCGTACCGTTACCCCGGAGCGGTCTCTCGGCTCGTTAGGGCGAAGAAAGAGAGAACGAGATCCAGGGGTATTTATTTTCCGGTGGGTACAGACCGTGCCGATTGTCCTCGGAAGAGAGCTGAAAGCTGCCCTCCATACAATTATGCAAGATTGACCCATAATTCAACGCAATGCCTGTGGAGTATTTTCCAGCGGTTTCAAGACAGTTGGCACTGGTAATTAATGTTGATATCAACCTATTATATCGAGAAGACTAAAAGGGGGATTCATGAAGCGGAATTCTTTGAGGAATCTTGCAGCGGTCGTAACAGGTTTCATGCTGGTTCTCTTGCTTGGCGTGGCTTGGCAAGCGCGTGCGCAGGCGACCAAAACCTCGTATCCCAGCATGGCCCCGCTTGAGCAATATCTGATATCGGACCGGGCTGCCGAGATTGCCTTGGCGCGGAGCGCGGCTCCGCCATCCATTGCGCAGGAGGCCGAGGTCATGGTGCTTGGGCGGCACGGTTATGAGGTCGCTGTCCAAGGCAAGAACGGCTTTGTATGCTTGGTGGAACGATCGTGGACTGCTGCAATCGATTTTCCTGAGTTCTGGAATCCGAAGCTAAGGGGCCCGCTCTGTCTCAACCCGCCTGCCGTGCGAACCTATTTGCCGCTGACCATCAAGAAGACTGAGTGGGCGTTGGCTGGGCAGTCGAATGCCCAGATCGCCGACCACCTGAAGACGGCATTCGATAAGAAGGAGTTGCCTTCGCTGGAACCGGGCGCGATGTGTTACATGCTGTCCAAGCAAGGGTACCTGAACGACGGCGTGGGGCATTGGCATCCGCACCTCATGTTTTTCATTCCGCAAGCCGACGCTCAGAGTTGGGGCGCGAATGTGCCGGACTCTCCGATTCTGGCAACGGAAATGCCGGCTGATCGACTGACGATCTTCATGGTTACGGTCGGAAAGTGGTCGGATGGAACGGATGCTTCCGCGCATGACCATTGATTTGCATTCCTATCGGCCTTCGATTGCCACTTGAACGGCTATATCGTGTGGCACATTGCCGACGGGCTCGGCGAAGAAGGCATCCCAGTCCATTTCTTCGAGGGGCAGGGTCATTGCGCCGGAGGCTACGAGCTTGGCTTCGTGCTCGGAGAGGGAGTCGGCGGGGATGGGAAGGATGCGTAAATCCAAATTCCACTTGCTTTTAGAACAGTTCGAAAAGCCACCTGCTTTTCAATAAGCATTCCAAGCCCCTTCCGAACAAAAGAGAAAATCCAGCCGAGATGCACGTCTTTCGATTTTTGTTGCAGAATATTGCGATTTGCGATATTGTTATTGCGAATTGAGATATTGCAAATTGCAATGTCGAAAATGAAGGGTTCTGGATGGGCTGGGACGGAAGGCGCTGGGGATGAAGCTGGGGGAGAAAATCCGGTATCTGCGCGAGGTGGAGGGTAGTTTGCGCGGGATGGGCCGGGCGATCAATCAGCAGGAGCTGGTAAGGCTGATTGAGGCGGAAACTGGCGGAAAGTTGAGCCAGAGCTACCTTTCGCAGATCGAGAGTGGGGCGCGGCCGCACATGACCAACACCACGCGGCAGACCCTGGCTGGCTTCTTCAAGGTGCATCCGGGGTACCTGGTGGACGATCCGGAGGGGTATCACCCGGAGTTGCAGAGCGAGGTTGGCGCGACTCCCGATCTCGAAGCCAAGCTGGATCTTTGGCTGGTTTCGGGGGCGGAGAAGTTCCGGCGGGATGCGGTGCTGAAACATGCGCTGTTGACGCTGGCGCGGCATGAGCAGACGCGGGATTGCTTGCTGCTGCTCGAGTCGATTCTGGAGACGCCGGGGTTGATGCCGCGGTTGCTGGAAGTGCTTAGGCCAGCGGTTGTTGAGGCTGTTGCGGAGGTTTCGCAGGAGCCCAAGATGAAGAAGAGCAGCAAGACACGATCGGCGACGCGGGGTGCGTCCGCAAAGAGGAGAAAGGTGGTAGAGGGATGATTGCGATTCTTCCGATGGCGGGGGTGACCGCAATTTCGATGATGGGCGCTGGTATGAGTTTCTGGGAGGGATTTTACTTTGCGTGTTTTGTGGCGGGGCTGCTGTTGAGCGTGGTTTCGCTTGTGGGCGGGATGGGGCATCTGAACTGGCATATTCATCTGCCTCATGCGCCGCATGTTCCGCACGCGATGGTGCATCATGCAGCGGGCGCCAGTTCAGGTGCTGCGGGACGCGGCGGTTCGGCGACGGTGCCGTGGTGGAATGCGTTCTCGATCATGGTTTTCCTGTGCTGGTTTGGCGCGGCGGGATATTTGCTGACGCGCTATGGGACCTTTGTGGCGAGCGTGGTCTTCTTTCTGGCTGCGATTTGCGGGCTGGTGGGCGGGGCGCTGATCTTCGCCTTTCTGACCAAGGTGATGCTGCCGCATGAGCGCGAGCTTACGGCGGATGAGACCGCGGTGACGGGCGTGGTCGGACGGGTGAGCGCTCCGATTCGCGCGGGTGGAGTAGGGGAAGTGCTGTATGAGCAGTTGGGCGCGCGGCGGTCGGTGCCGGCTCGTTCGGATCTGGGAGAGGCGATCGCCAAGGGGGAAGAGGTTTTCGTGATCCGGTATGAGAAAGGTGTGGCTTATGTTCGGCGGTGGGAGGATTTGCCGGAGGTGACGAGGTAAGTGGTTCTCCTGCTTCTGAGGTTCCCAGGTCTCAGAATCGAGACCTGGGGCACCCAGATTTGTGGAACAAGGATTGAAGTGAAGCTTGCTTGTAGGTTTGTAGTTCGGCAGTAACGCTGTTTAACCAAATTTGTAAATCTCCCGGTTGAAAGGACCGGGAATGCAATGGCAAATCAGATTGTGTTGTTTGTAGGTGTAGGTGTCCTGGTGTTGATCTTCCTGATGGGGATGATCGCCAAGATGTATCGCAAGGCTGGACCTAATGAAGCGTTGATTGTGTATGGATTCAGGGGGCCGCGAGTGATTACCGGGCATGGCACGGTGATCTTTCCGATGGTGGAGAACTGCCGGGAGCTGTCGCTGGAATTGATGAGCTTCGATGTGGCTCCGCAGCAGGATTTGTATACGAACCAGGGTGTTGCGGTGACGGTGGAAGCCGTAGCGCAGATCAAGGTGAGGAGCGATCAGCCTTCGATTCTCACGGCGGCGGAGCAGTTTTTGAGCAAGAATCCGCAGCAGCGAGAGGGGTTGATCCGGTTGGTGATGGAGGGCCATTTGCGCGGCATCATCGGCCAGCTCACGGTGGAGCAGATTGTCAAGGAGCCGGAGATGGTGGGCGAGCGGATGCGCAATACCTGCGCCGGGGATATGAGCAAGATGGGGCTGGAGGTGGTTTCTTTCACCATCAAGGAGGTGCGGGACAAGAACGACTACATCTCCAACATGGGACGGCCGGATATTGCGCGGATCAAGCGCGATGCGGATATTGCCACAGCGACGGCGGATCGGGATACGGCGATTCAGCGTGCGGTGGCGGCGCGGGAGTCGGCGGTGGCGACGGCGCTGGCGGACCAGGAGCGCGTGATTGCGCAAACTGCTTCGCAGGCGCGGCAGGCTGAGGCGCAGCGCGATATGGACATCAAGAAGTCGCAGTATGCCGAGCAGAGCCGCAGGCAACAGGCCACGGCGGATAAGGCTTACGAGATCCAGACCAACATCATGCAGCAACAGGTGATCGCGGAGCAGGTGAAGATCGAGCAGACCGAAAAAGAGGCGCAGGTGAAGGTGCAGGAGGCTGAGATTCTGCGTCGCGAGAAGGAACTGATTGCGACTGTCTTGAAGCCAGCGGAGGTTGAGCGTCAGCGGATTGAAACCCTCGCTTCGGCGGAAAAGGCTCGTTTGACTACGGAGGCTGAGGGACGCGGTTCTTCGATTCGCGTGCAGGGCGAGGCGGAGGCTTCGATCATCTTCCAGAAGGGCGAAGCGGAAGCCAAGGCGATGAACCTGAAGGCCGAAGCGTACCAGGGATGGAACCAGGCCGCGGTGGTCGATAAGCTGCTGACCAACATGGCCGACGTGGTGCGCGCGATGAGCGAGCCGCTGTCCAAGGTAGACCGCATCACGGTGATCTCGACAGGCAACGACCCTGCCGCCGGGGTGAACAAGATTACCGGAGACATGACGAAGATTGCAGCGCAGGTGCCGGCGATTTTCGAGGCGCTGAGCGGGATGGACATCAAGAGCTTGATGGCCAACGTGCAGCAGATCCGCACCAAAAATACTGAGGGCAGCGACGAGAAGGAAGCGAAATAACACGCGCTGCGCAACTAAATGCAGCCGGCCCATCCGGAAACCTAAACTCGGATGGGCCGCAAGCCACAAAAGATTGAGGAGAAAACAATGCACAGGTTCCAAGGGTTGGCAATCCTGGCGATGGGAGCGGCGCTGATTCCGGCCGCTTTCTGCCAGACGCAGAATGGCACACCAACAATTCAGGTTCAAGGAGCACGAGGCACGGCGGAAAAGGACGCGGCGTCTTCGATTCCGGAGGAAGACCAGGCTACTCCGGAGCAGGTGGAGCGGCTGTTTCAAGTGATGCGCGTTCGCCAGCAGACTGAGTCGACGATGAAGCAGATGTCGGCGATGATGCAGCAGCAGATTGCTCAGGGAATGAAGAGCGGCGAAGCCGATCTCCCCGCCGACAAGAAGCCGACGCCGGAACAATCCGCGGCGCGGCAGGAATTGATGGCCAAATTGATGGACCGCGCCATGCACATGTTCACCGCGGACGAAATACTTGCCGACATGACGCCGATCTATCAGCGCCACATCAGCAAGAGTGACATCGAAGCGTTTATCGCCTTCTTCGGCTCTTCTTCCGGACAGCACTTTCTGGAACAGCAGCCGTTGATCCTCAAGGAATACCTGCCTCAGATGATGACCCGCGTTCAGGAGAAAACCAAGGCGCTGACCGAGGAGATGAAGAAAGATATCGAAGAGTTGAACGCCAAAGAAGCTGCCGATCCGGGCGCAGCGAAGCAGTGAAAACGCCAGGCATCGTCAAGGAAGGGATCTGAGTGCCGGGGAACGGCAGTTGGTGAGTAGTGAAAGAAGGAGAAACATCATGGCATTGCTGGAACGGGTGAGCACGCTGTTACGCGCAAATCTGAACGACCTGATCGAGAAGGCCGAGAATCCGGAACGGCTGCTGAAGCAGTTGGTGCTGGATATGGAAAATCAACTCATGCAGGTGAAGACGCAGGTGGCCATCGCCATTGCCGACCAGCACCTGCTCGAACGCAAGCGAAAGGAGCATGAGGCCGAAGCCGCGGAGTGGAAGCGCAAGGCGGAGTTGGCGGTTTCCAAAGGCCACGACGACATGGCGCGCGGGGCGCTGGAACGGGTGCTGAGCGTGGAGCGGCTGACTAAGGGGTTTGCCGAGCAGGCTGAAGACCAGAAGCTGGAGGCGGATACGCTGCGCCAGACGCTGCGAAAGCTGGACCAGAAGTTGAATGAGACGCGGGCGCAGTGCGAAATTCTGATGGCCGAGCACCGCCGGACGAAGGTGGTTGGGCGGGCGACGCAGGCGCGCCAGGTGGTGGGCGTGACGCAGGATGCGGCGCTGGGGCGGATGAAGAGCAAGGTGCGGCTGAATGCGGCTCAGAATGCGGCGGCTGGGGAGATTCTGGCGCCGGAGTCGCTGGAGGATAAGTTCCAGAATCTGGAGGAGCATGAGCAGGTGGAACTGTTGCTGGGGCAGATCAAGGCGAGGGCGGCGCTGCCTGGGGCAGTTCGGGAATAGGACGAAGGCCCGCCGGGGCTGGGCGGATTCGCTCTCCAGAAACCCTTCATGCGAGCTAATTGGCGGTTGCGAGCAATTTAAACCGTCCGGCGCGCGCCGACTTCCGTCTAACAGATGAGAAGAAGGCGCGCGGATGCGTGGATTGATCGTGTTGCGGGTTCGAGGGTCGAACTTGGAACGCGCGCTGGATTGGTCCTGATCAGTTAACCTGAAGGAGACCTCTCCGTTTTCCGCGTGTGAAGGCGCTTTGACTTGCAGCTCGCCCCGGATTGTTCCATGCCTGATAGTTCCAGGAGACCGATACCCGAATGACTTCTCGTTTCCCCCGTTTCACTGTCTGCCTCTTGGCAGGAACAGCGCTTTTCTGTCCTTGTACAGTGATCCTGGCACAATCGTCGGCGCCGGTTTTGGAATCGCAGGAGGAGCGGGTTGTGGCTGCGGTGGAGTTGCCGGACGCTCCTTCGCCGCAGCAGACGCCCGCTCCGGCGGCTTCGAGCACGGACGGCTCATCCTCTTCTACGTCCTCGGTTGGAACGCAGGCCGCGCCGGATGCCCAAAAGCCCCCCGAGAAGACACAGCACGATGTTGCTGAAGAGCAGTTGAAGCAGGAGAAGAAACAGCGAATAGGCGTATTACCCAATTTCAATGCCAGCTATATCGATAATGCCGTGCCGCTGACGCCGAGCCAGAAGTTCCGGCTGATGTTTTCTACGGAAAAAGATCCGGCGACCTTCGGATTTTCAATGCTGGTGGCGTTGATCGGGCAGGCGGAGGGGTCGCACCCGGCATACGGGGGAGGAATCGGCGGCTATGGGAAGCGATTTGGGCAGAATTATGCGGATACATTCGACGGGGCTTTCTGGGGCAATGCGGTTTTGCCGTCGCTCTGGCATCAGGACCCGCGGTACTTCCGGCTCGGAAAGGGACCGGCGATGCACCGCCTCCTCTACGCGTTGTCGACGAACGTAAGAGCCAAACACGATGGGACGGGGAAATGGGAGCCGAACTACTCGAACCTGGTGGGGAACCTGATCAGCGGGGGTATTTCGAATATTTACCTGCCGGCGAATGAGCGCGGGGTCGGGAGCACGTTTGAGGGCGCGTTCCTGGTGACGGCCGAGGGCGGGGTCGGGTCGATGCTGGAAGAGTTCTGGCCGGATTTCATACATTACTTACAGCGGAAGAAGCAGCAGAAGCAGGCGGCGACTGCGGGCGTAACGCCTGCTTCCTAGTAAAGTGCCGGAAATCGGGCCTTCTTGCTTTAGCCTTTGGCTTTTCGGACGGCAGCGGTGAGCGCTGGGACGACTTCGAAGAGGTCGCCTACGATGCCGTAGTCGGCTACCTCGAAGATGGGCGCGTTTTCATCTTTATTGATGGCGACGATGCACTGCGAGCCCTTCATGCCGACCAGGTGCTGGATGGCTCCGCTGATGCCTACCGCGAGGTAGACTTTGGGCGCGACTGTCTGACCGGAGCTGCCGACCTGGCGCTCCATGGGCAGCCAGCCTGCGTCGCAGATGGGGCGCGAGGCAGCTAGCTCCGCGCCGAGGGCGGCGGCTAGCTCCTGGACGATGGGCAGGTTGGCTTCTTCCTTGATGCCGCGGCCTACGGAGACGAGAATCGAAGCGGAGTTGAGGTCGACGGTTTGGGCCGAGGCGCGGAAGGGTTCGCCGGGCTGGACGCGGATTTGGCTGGCTTCGAGCTTGGGTTGAAAGGGCTCGATGGTGGTTTCGCCTGCCTGGGGCTCGTCGGCGCGGAAGGCTCCGGCCTGGATGGAGAGGAAACTGATGCCATCACCGGCGTGGTGGTAGTCGGCGTTTAGCTTGCCTTGCAGGAGCTGGCGGATGAAAGTGGCTGAGTTGCCGGAGACTTCGATGCCCGTGACGTCGCTGATTAGGACCTGATTGAAGCGCGTCGCTAGGCGCGGGGCGAAGTCGCGGACCTGGTAGGTGTGGGGGAAGACTACGGAGACTGGCTTGATTTGGTCGATTAACTGGGCGCTGGCGGCGGTGTAGCCGTCCGAGGTGTAGGCGTGAAGCAGGGCGTCGTCGATCACGTAGACCTTGCGAGGAGCTTTGCCCTGAACTTTTTGCAGGATCGGGTTGCTGGGGCTCGCGACGACCGCGATGTCGAGCGGCAGGCTAAGGCCGTGGGCGAGAACATGCCCGGCAGCGAGGGCTTCCCAGGAGATGCGGCTGACTTCGTTGTTCTTGGTTTCGAGAAAGACCAGTACGCTGCTCATATTGCCCTCACTTCGAATTGCAGCTTTTCCACGAGAGCTGCGGCGGCTTCGGCTGGGGTTCCACCGAGGATTTGGGTGGTGCGCTGCTTGTGGGGGAGCTTGACGGCGTCGAGGGTGACGACAGGCGTCTGGCTCTGGGCGCTGGCGGCGAGGTCGGCGACGGAAACTACCTTTACTTCTTTGGTCTTGGCCTTTTTGATGCCCATGAGTGTGGCGTAGCGGAGCTTGCTGTTGCCGGATTGGATGGTGAGCACGGCTGGCGTCGGTAGTTCGAGGTGCTGGAACCAGCCGTCTTCGAGTTCGCGGAGGACTTTGACACCGGTCTCGGTCTTTTCGATCTTGAGGATCAGGGTGGCGTGGGGCAGGCCGAGAAGTTCGGCGAGGATGACGCCGGTCTGGCCGAGGCCGAGGTCGTCGGATTGAAGGCCGGCTAGGATGAGGTCGGCTTGCTCGTCTTTCACTGCGGCGGCGAGCAGGCGGGCTACGCCGAGGGCGTCGAACTTGGCCAGCTCGGTTTCATCGGAGCTCTGGATGTGGATGGCGCGGTCGGCGCCTTTGGCGAGGGCTTCGCGGATGGTTTTGCCGGCGCGCTCGGGGCCGGCGCTTAGGACGACGACTTCCCCGCCGTGGGCTTCTTTGAGCTGTAGGGCTTCTTCGAGGGCGTAGGCGTCGGACTCGTTCATGGCGAACTCGACGTCCTGGAGGTCGATCCATTTGCCGCTAGCGTCGATGCGGATGCGCGCATCGCGTTCGGGGACTTGCTTGATTGCGACGATGATTTTCATGAGTCTCTCTGTGTGGGTTATGCCTGCGGCTTGGCGGCAGGCTGCGGCAATTGCATGGCCGCTATCTGTGCGATGTCCAATAGGCGCGGGGAGTTTTCCCCGTTGGCCAATGCGTCACGGAACATGGTGTTGCAGAAGGGACACGCAGCTCCAATTGTAGTGGCCCCGGTGGCGACGAGCTCCTGGGCGCGGACGGAGCTGACACGCTGGCCTGATTCTTCGCCGAGGAAGGCGAGGCCGCCGCCTGCGCCGCAGCAGAAGCTGCGCTCGCGGGTGCGCTCGGGCTCGACCAGGGTGCCTGCAGAGGCGATGACGGAGCGCGGCTCGTCGTAGATGTTGCGATAGCGGCCGAGGTAGCAGGGGTCGTGGTAGACGATTTTTTCGTCGGTCTTGTTGTGCGGGAGCTGAGCCTGGTGGCGGGCTAGGAATTCGCTGTGATGCTCGATCTCCGGTGGCGCGCCGAACTCTTTCCAGTCGGTTTGAATGGTGCGGACGCAGTGGGGACAGATGGAAACGATTTTTTTGACCTTTTGGGTTTGCATGGTTTCCAGGTTGGATTCGGCTAGCTGCTGAAAGACCAGGTCGTTGCCGAGGCGGCGGGCGGGGTCGCCGGTGCATTTTTCTTTGCGCAGGACGCCGTAGCTCGTACCGAGGTAGCGCATGACTTCGACGAAGCTGGCGATGATCTCGCGGCCCTTGGGGTCGTAGCCGCCCATGCAGCCGAGCCATAAACAATATTCTTGTGTCCCGTCGAAGATGGGCAGCTCTTGTTTCTGGATGAATTTGTCGCGTTCGAGGGCGCTGAGGCCGAGGGCGTTGGAGTTGCGCTCCATAGCGTTGAAGAGCTTGCTGCCGTACTCGTTGTCCCATTCGCCGGTGTTGGTGGCGCCGCGGCGGAGGCCGACGATGATGGGGACGTGCTCGATGCCTACGGGGCATTGGAACTCGCAGGCTCCGCAGGTGGTGCATTGGAAGGCGGCTTCCTGGGAGTTGTACTTGCCAAGGAGCAGTTCTTCGGCCGTAGGGCCGTATTCGTTGAGGTAGCCGCGGATGCCGAGGATGATCTCCTTGGGGTTGAGGATTTTGCCGGTGTTGTTGGCGGGGCAGTGCTCGGTGCATCGACCGCACTCGACGCAGGAGTAGGCCTGGAGGCTGACCAGTTGGGTGAGGTCTTTGCCGGTGACCAGGCCGAAGTCTTCGTCGCCGGAGAGCGGAGGGATATCGCTGAAGGCACCGCGGGAGAAAAAGATGGTGAAGGGGCTCAGGATCAGGTGCAGGTGCTTGGTGTGTGGGACTAGCGGGAGAAAGACCAGCAGCGAGAGCGTGTGGGTCCACCAGAGGATGCGCGTGGCTGGGCCGGTATCGGCGACGAAGAAACTGGCCAGGTAGGTGGCCATTAGCGCGAAGATTAGGCCAGCTATGACGCCTGATTCCCAAGAGAGCTCGTGGCCTTCTCGGGCCAGCCAGATGGGGCGGACGACAAAGCGGCGGATGAAGAGGCCGGCTATGGAGATGGCGCAGGCGATGGCGAAGAGGGCGGCGAACCAGAAATAGATTTGGCCGAAGATGCCGGTGGAGTTGAGGAAGCCGATCCCGAGGCCGGTGGCGATGTGGTTCAGGGTGACTAGCGCGAAGGCCAGAAAGCTCCAGAAGACGAAGGCGTGGGCGAGGCCGGGAAGTGGACGTTCGCGGATGACTTTGGCCTGGCACAAGACTTCCCAGAAGAAATCCCAGATGCGCTTGCCGATGTTGCCGAGATGGAAGCCGGGATCTTTGCGCGACTTGAGGATCTTGTCGAGGACGACTCCGAAGCGCTTCCAGAAGAGGCCCGCGGAGGTAAAGATGAGCACGGCGAGTGTCAGTTTTTCGACAAGCGAGAAGCGGCCTGGGTCGGCGGGGACGAGCGGTCCGGCGAAGAGGAAGCCAAGCGCGGACGGGACTGCGTTGACAAAGTGCATGGGGCGTCCGTGAATTCCTCTCGCCTACCTTTGTAACCGATTGAGCGTGGCTTTGGCATCTTTGGGCTTGTACCGAACAGTGAATTCGATTAAGCCGTCGAAGGATTACAAGACTATAAAAAGCTGTAAATACAAAGTATCCCACCTTAGCCGCAAAAACGCGGCGAAGGTGGGGCACCCACTTCCGTGGGACGGCGGCTTTGGCACGTCCGCGCTAGACCTTGCTGAGGGTCGCGGTGAGGGCTTCGAGGTTGTTGGCGGCGATTTCGTCGAGCTTTTGAAAGACGACCGTGTAAGCGGCCAAGGAGAGCGCGGCCAAAACGAGGAAGACTGCTGCGGCCGGCCAGTAGCTCAAGTGAAAGTAGCGGCAAAAGACTGCCACAACGGCTCCCAGGCCGACCGAACCGATGACGACGAGGAGGCTTATGAGGCTGTTCACTCCGGAGACGTTCTGGCTGCGCATCTTGCCTGGGTCGAGGACCTTGGGCGAGACGATGGAGCGGACGTTGCCGATGCTCATATTGAGGAAGAGAGCGAAGAGGCTCCATGCGAGCGTGGCTGCGGTGAGATCGAGCGGCGCGGGCGTGGCGATGAAGGCTGATGCGATGTAAATCAGGACGGCCTCAACGGCGAAGATGCCGCATGTCAGGAGATTCTTGGCGAGGATTACGTCGCACATGCGCACTGGGGCGATGAAGTAGAACTGGACTCCGGCGCCATCGCCGCCGAGCGAGTTGTAGATCAATCCAACGAAAAGAAGCTGGGTATAGGCGCAGCCATAACTGAAGAGCATGCCGGTGAATACGTTGTGCTGCACGCCGGCATAACTCATTCCCGAGGTGCGGACAGAGAACAGAAACACCATAAATACAGGCATGACCAGCACGTAGAGCTTGGGTCCGCTGCGCAGGAGATAACGAATCTCTTTGACGAGGCCGGCGGCTACCGCGGTTGGAAGAAAGGCGAAGGATGGGGCCGAAGAGGATGCGACTGCGGGCAGCGTTTTGATGGACGCTCGTTTGGGCATGGAGGCGGGCGCTTCGCTGAGGTCTTCTCCGAGATATTGGGCGTGGAGGCGCGTATGAAGGATGAGCAGGAAGACGGTCGTATAGAGGATCACTCCGCAGAGGCCTGCGGCGGCTATTTGATAGGAGCCGCTGTGCATGTGGTCCATGGAAGAGGCTGCGAGGCCGGGAGGGAGCAGCCAGTTGATGGAGAAGAGAATGTGGGTTGCCTGGAGCAGGAAGGGATTGGGAGCTGCGTGATGCCCGTGGTGGCCGAGCCGCTGCGCGAATTGAGCGAGGAACTGGATGCCCAGCGACAATGCGAGGATGATGCCGGTGACCAGCTCGCGGGTGCGCCGCTGGGCGAGCCATCGCTCAAGCCAGGAGTAGATCATGCGCGAAAAAAGGATGTTGCAGATGGCGTAGACGAAGAGCACCAGCGCGGCCCATGGGAACAGCCCAGGTGCGGCGATGGCGATGCCCAGGCTCATGGCGATGAGACAGGCGATGCCGGCAAGCGTGGGAGGGTCCATGAGGCCGAAGGACAGGCGGATGAGCAGGTAGTCGCGATAGCGAATGGGGAAACGGATCAAGGACGAAAGATCGAAGGACGGCCCGGTAGTTGAGGTGTTGATTCCGATGAACTGCCACAGCGCGAAGATGATCCAGAGAGGTATCGCGAGCAGGCGGACTGCGCCCTGATTGACCAGGTAATAGGAACCGATACCCGCGAGGACCGATGGCCCCAGAATCATCAAAGCCAGGAATGGGTAGGAGAGGAACTTGACGACAAGTTCGCCGGTTGCGCCCTTGCCGCGCATGCCGTTCAAAAAGATGCGCCAACGCAGCCAGGCGATTGTCGTGAAATGGCGGCGCGACGAGATGTTCGCGTTGAGTTCGGATTGTGGCCCGGTTGCTATCCCAGCCATGAGAGCTCCTGCTCGGATTGCTGATTTTCGGCGCCTTCCTCTTTGCCGATGACGCGAATGAAGATTTCTTCGAGGGTGAGGCGGGCTGTGGGATCGTCGGAATCGGCCTGTGTGTGAACGCCGGCGCGAAGCTCCTCGAGCGAGCCGTTGGCGATGAGCTGGCCGTGGTTGACGATGCCTACGTGGGTGCAGAGACGCTCTACGATCTCGAGAACGTGGGAGGTGAGGAAGATGGTTGCGCCGCGGGCGATCATGCCTTGCAGCATCTGCTTGAGGGTGCCGGCGGCGATTGCATCCACGCCCTCGAAGGGCTCGTCGAGGAAGAGGATTTTAGGCCCGTGGATGACGGCGGCGGCGAGGGCGAGTTTTTTCTGCATGCCGTGCGAGAAATCGGTGATGAGCTTCTTGGTCTCGCCGGCCAGGTTCATGAATTCGAGTAGCTCCTCGCTGCGCTGGACCGTGGTGGCGTGGTCGAGGCCGTACATCTGGCCAACAAAGCGCAGGTATTCGGAGGCGGTGAGGCGTCCGAAGAGGGCCATGCCCTCGGGAACGACGCCGATCTGGCGCTTGACTTCGAGCGCGTGAGAGGCGAAATCGAGCCCCAGGACTTGAATGCTGCCCGAAGTGGGAGCGAGCAGGCCGGTCAGCATCTTGATGGTGGTGGATTTGCCGGCGCCGTTGGGGCCGAGAAAGCCGTAGAACTGACCCTGGGCGACATTGAGGTTGACGTTCTGCACGGCAACGAAATCGCCGAAGCGGCGGGTGAGTCCAGAGGTGGAGATGGCTGCGCTCATGGCTGCAATGAGGATACGCGAAAAGCCTGCGATGGACAGTGGCGGACTCCGGAATGCGCGCCGGAGGACTTCCGCTCCAATGACCTTTGCCCAGCCGGAACATTGGGATGCAATCGTGGCTTTTGCCGCGCACCGCTTCGGCATGGGCGATACGGAAAAGGCCGTTGCCGCGAGGCCTTCGATTGAAGACTCGCGAGCCGCGTTTCAGGATCTGCTGGTGAAGATCCGCTTTGAAAACACAACTCCCAACGAGGGATATATGAAGGCGCTGGGAGCGGCGACGAAGTAGCATCCGATAGGATCGATAGAAGGACTGTTGAGGATTTGACGCATGATTGTGAATCTGGCGGAGCGGGCGCATAACCATAACTGGAGACTGGACCCCATCACCCGCTCGCTGCTGGACACCGACTTCTACAAGCTGCTGATGCTGCAATTCATCTGGAAGCATTTCCCGGAGGTCGAAGTCACGTTCACGCTGGTGAACCGGACCTCGAAGGTTTCGCTTGCGGATAGAATCGGCGTGGAAGAGCTGCGCATGCAGTTGGATAACGTGCGCAGCCTGCGCTTTCAGAAATCGGAGCTGATCTGGTTGGCCGGCAACACTTTCTATGGCAAGCGAGGTATCTTCGAGTCCGAGTTTCTAGATTGGCTGGAACACGGCTTTCGTCTTCCCGACTATGAGTTATCCGTGCGGAACGGGGAGTTATCTTTATCCTTTCACGGGTTATGGACGCAGACGACTCTGTGGGAGGTCTACGCGCTTTCCATCCTGAGCGAGTTGAAGACACGAACCAGTTTGCGCGAGATGAGCGAGTTTTCGCTCGATATCCTGTATGCGCGCGCCAAAGCTACGCTGTGGAGCAAAATCGAACGGTTGCGCGGCGTTCCAGGGTTGAAGGTGGCTGACTTCGGCACCCGGCGCAGGCACAGCTTTCTTTGGCAGGAGTATGTGGTGAAGGCCATGCGGGATACGCTGGGCACTAGTTTTACGGGTTCATCCAATACTTATCTTGCCTACAAGCACGATCTTGAGGCGATTGGCACTAACGCGCATGAGCTGCCCATGGCCATGGCCGCAATGGCCCGGAGCGACGAAGAGTTGAAGGCGTCGCAGTATCGCATGTTGGAGTTATGGCAGAGCACTTATCAGCGCGAGCTGCTGATCATGCTTCCGGATACCTTCGGGACGACGCAGTTTCTTGCGGACGCTCCAGATTGGGTGACGGATTGGACCGGGCAGCGCATGGACAGCAAGAGCCCTTATGTTGCAGGCGATGAATATATCGAGTGGTTGAAGAAGCGCGGACGCGATCCGGAGAAGAAGTTCATTATTGCGTCCGATGGGTTGGATGTCGACCGGATATTGGGTCTTCATGCGTACTTCGCCGGAGAGATTCTAGGGCGTCGGAGCCCGGAGGAGTTTCACGATGCTTCGGATTTTCTCGATCCGGACAAATGGATTGCAAAGCGGCGGATTCGTTTCAGCTCAGGCTGGGGCACTCTGCTGACCAACGATTTTCGCAATTGCGATCCGGATGGCAGCAGCGGATTCGATCCTATCAGCCTGGTTTGCAAGCTGACGGATGCCAATGGCCGGCCTGCGGTGAAGCTCTCCGATAACTATTCGAAAGCCATGGGGTTGCCGCGGGAAGTCGAGCGATATCGCAGAGTTTTCGGTACCGCGGGAGTAATTAATGTGCCAGCGGTTGTTTGAGCAATCTCAGAGCAAGCCGTGATGGCTGCCATGGCTCGATGACGCTTTAAGTGCATTTTCCGTATTTCTGTAGACTCGCCGAATTCTGTGAGGGTGGATTTTTCTTGGTGAAAAATCCACTAAGAACGAGGCTTCGGCGTACACAATACGGAAAACGCCTTAGCGCGCATGTATGGAATGAGCGAGGCTTACCAGGTCGATTGGATTGAAAGTTACATCTGTGTAGTTTGCAGACCGCCTATCGCTTGAGGATGTCGATCGGTTCGGTGAAGTCGGTCACGCGGAAGTATTTGGCCAAGGACGGATGCCGGCGCTGGACGGCCACGTACATCTCCCAGGCTACTTTGCGATAGCTGAAGTGGCCGGCAGGCGCCGAGCGCAGTTCGGAGATATAGACGGCTTCGGCGAAGTCCATCTTGAACAAGGCGCGGATTCTGGTGGCCAATGGGAACAGGTAGAGCGCGGATTGTGCCGCTTCCGGCGCGTTGCCGGCGGCGATCTTCCGGCTGGCGGCGTGGGCGGCTTCGATCGAGGCCTGGTACTCGGCAAGGATTCCGGCCTCAGCTAAACCTGCGGCGTCGCCGGATTCGGGGGTTTCGTAGCCGTGGAGGTGGGTGAAGTCTTGAATGATCTGGGTGCAGCGGCGATGACGGTGCATGTCGCGGAAGCCGCCGATGTCCATGAGGATGTCGAAGCGGAGCTGGGCTCCGGCGTGGAAGGCGCGGAGTAGCTCGTCATGGCGGCCACGGTGGCGCAGACCTAACTCGATGATCTCTGAGGTGCGGGATTCGGAAAGGCTGGCTACCAGATCGCGAATCTGGCGGTAAGGATGGTGGCTGGCCGAGTAGATCAGGGTCGCGGCGAGTTCGATTTCCAGGGTTTCGGTGCGTTCGACGAGATCGACGACGGGAGCTGCTGCGATGGGGATATTTGCGAGGAGTTCGGCAGCGGCCTGGGCGAGTTCAGCGCTGGATTGCTGCTCGTAGGGGTTGGGCTGGGCGTATTTGACCAGAGTTGGCGAGGCGTGGACTGCGCGGGTTAGAAGCGGCTCGGATTCCGCGGCCAAGTCAGGGCTCAGGCTGGCGATCTTAGCTTGCAGATCGGCGTTGGCTTCGGCGTGGAGGTTCCAGGCGGGGCCGGTGGCTGCTTCGCGGAGCTTGTTGCCGAGGTCGCGGATTTCGGCGGTGGGGTGCGAGAGCAGGCGGGAGACTTGCGTCTCCAGAGTGCGGGCGTTGACGATCTGGCCCAGAGAGGTATTGGTGGCCAGCGGCAGCATATAACGCGCGACGTCGAAGGCGCGGGCCTTGAGGGTGCGCTCGTAGGCGTCCTGCTTCATTTCTGCTGGACAGGCTACGCGAGACTTGAGGGCCTCGAAGACCGCTGCCGAAGTATTCGCATAGGCGGTGAAGAGGTCTTCCACGGTCTGGGTGTAAAGCTGCCGGTCTTTGGCGGCTTCACCGAAGTTGGGCAGGTACCAGCCGGATTTCAAGAAATTCTGATATCTCGTGGACCGCTCTTGGCCATCCCAGCGCTGTTCGTCGACGAGGACGATGGCAGCCAGCAGCGAGAGCCGTTCGATGGCGAAGGCTACGTGAGCCAAGTCGGCGATGGAACGGTGGCCGTACTGGAAGTAGAAGGTGTTGAGGAACTGTTCGGCGCGCTGGGCGCTGATTTCGCGCAGAGACTGGCGCATGGAAAGCGAGGAGCGCGAGTATTTGGCCATGGCGTAGGCCAGGACTTCGGGATCGGCGCCGTGGACGGCAAAAACTTCGGTCTGATTCTGGGCGTGTGTCGAGGCTGGGACCGGTGTTGCGGGGTTGTCGGGCGAGGTGGCTGAGGAAGTGGTCGGCATTGGGTTCTCTGGCGACCAGAATACGGCATGAGAGCCCGGTTGGGCGCGGCACTTGTCTTTGGCGGCCCGCCTGTCTTCGGCACACTTCAATTCTTGACAAAAGTCTGATTTCTGGGCGTGCCAGCCTGCCCCAGCTTCAATTGCTTGAGCTGAGCAAGGATCTGGACCGGATGCAAAGGCTTGTCGAGCAGAGTGAAGTCGTGGCCCGCACACCGGGCTGCGGCTACCATCTCCGCACTGCCAGGAAGACCGGAAAACAGAACCACCTTGCAATCCGGCACCCTCGCCTGAATGGCTATGGCCAGGTCCACGCCGTTCATCGCAGCGAGCATCACGTCGCTGACGAGCAACTCAGGAGGAACGACGCTCGCGATCTCGATGGCATCCTCGGCAGTGTATGCAGTCATGGCTGCGTATCCCCAGTTGGTGAAAATCGCCGCGCGGGTGTCGGCAATGATGGTTTCGTCGTCGACAATCAGCACGACCGGACGATGAGGGGTGGTCTCGGCGATTAGACCCCTCTTGGCTATTTCGGTCAGCGGGACGGTTTCAAAAGCAAATTCAGACAGCATGGATCCTCACCTTGAAACGACCCTATCAGGTTCCTTGAAATACGGGTTAACTCTTTATGTATGTGCAGTTTGAAGGTTATCGTCAGGATCACGCATTTTTTTCTTGCGCATTTTAATACGGAATGCTAGGTTAACCTATCGTTGCATTACGATAGTGATACGATTGCTTTAGCGGGAGAAATCGTTATGGCTACAAACGGTGATGTCAAAAATACGCCCATGAAATTTGAGTCGGTCCTGCAAGTGGATATTCCAACAGGCCGGAACGGCAAACACCGGGAGATTGTCTCCCAACTGCTAAACGATATAGCCCTGTTGGAGGTGGGGAGCGCGCTGAAGGTTCCTCTTTCCGAATTGCCGGACACCAAGGAGAACATCCGCTCTGCGCTGAATCGCGCAACGAGGGAACGCGGGCTGAGTGTCGCCACGTCGAGCGATGAGGATCACCTCTACATCTGGAAGGCGTGACGCGACGACGACCGGTCCGTTCCGGCGACAATCTTCCCTTTTGCGCTCACTTTCCGTTGGGTTGCGCTAGCATTGCAGAGGTGGAAGACACGGATACATTAACCATGCGCGCGACTCTCGAGAAAACGTCGCATCGACCGTGGCCCCTGCCTGCAGGGCGTTGGGCGATGACCCAGCGGTGGAACGACCTGTTATTTGCGCACTGGCCGATGCGCATTGCGGAGATCGAAGATCTGCTGCCGGAGGGCCTCGAGGCGGATATCTTCCAGGGATCTGCCTGGATCGGGGTTGTACCGTTCTGGATGGACAAGATTCGGGTACACGGGCTGCCTCCGATTCCGGGAGCGAGGAAGTTTCCCGAACTCAATTTGCGGACGTATGTGCGGGACAGCCGCACCGGGACGCCGGGCGTCTATTTTTTCTCGCTGGACGCGGGCAGCCTGATGGCGGTGATCGCCGCGCGCAGCTTCTTTCACCTGCCGTATTACTGGGCGCAGATGAGCATCAAGCCGCGCGGGGATCGGGAGTTCTCGTACTACTCCCGGCGATTGTTGAGCGGCAAGCCGGTGCAGTTTGCGGCGCGCTACCGGGGGCTGGGGCCAACCCACAAGCTGGCCCAGACCCGGCCGGGGACGATCGAATATTTCCTGACCGAGCGCTATTGCCTGTTTACGCAGAACGCTTTAGGAGCGCTTCTGCGCGCGGACATTCACCATATTCCATGGCCTCTGGAAGAAGCGGAAGCCGAGATCACCCAGAACGATCTGGCAACGCATATCGGGCTGCAACTGCCGGATACCCCGCCGCTGCTGCATTATTCGCGCCACCTGGCGGTGTACGTATGGCCGGCGGAGCTGGTGCGGGCCAAGGTGGTTGCGGCGGGCGCGGCGGTGGCTGCGGCGCAGTAGGCAGACAGACTCAACATCAGGCGCTTCTGCACCTCCAAAATCCGCAACCTATAATCTGCAAGGAAGCGTGCACTCCTTTTTGTGCGCGCGGTAAGTTTTACGAGGGATTATGAGCGGATTGGATGGGCGGATTGCGCTGGTTACCGGCGCTTCGCAGGGGATTGGACGGGCTTGCGCGCTGGCGCTGGCTAAGGCGGGCGCTACTGTTGCGCTGGCGGCGCGGAATGAGGCCAAGCTGGCCGAGGTTGCGGCGGAGATTGAGGCCGCCGGGGGCAAGGCTGCGGCTTTTGCTCTGGATGTGGCCAGCGAGGAATCGATCCATGCCTGCGCTAAAGCGGTGTTGGATCGCTTCGGCAAGGTCGAGATTCTGGTCAACAATGCGGGTATCACACGAGACAAGCTGATGATGCAGATGAAGCGTGAAGATTGGGACGATGTTCTTTCTACCAATCTGACTGGCGCATTTCTGCTGACCCAGGCTTTAGTGAGGCCGATGCTGAAGAACCGCTGGGGCCGGATCATAAACATCTCCAGCGTGGTGGGCCGGACCGGGCAGGCGGGCCAGGTTAATTACGCGGCGACCAAAGCGGGGTTGATTGGGATGACACGCTCGCTGGCGCGTGAGGTGGCTTCGCGTGGGATAACAGTAAATGCGGTCGCGCCGGGTTATATCGAGACGCCCATGACGGCGGTTTTGGATGAAAAGCAAACAGCGGCTATGATGGCTCAAATCCCTTTAGGCCGGGCTGGGACGGATGCGGATATCGCGCAGGCCGTGGTCTACCTGGCCTCGGAGGGTGCAGGCTACGTAACCGGGCATGTGCTGGATGTCAATGGCGGCATGTTCATGGGTGGGTGAGCTGGGCTCCGATCTTTTTGACGGATTACCGTTTTTGAGCCGATAGTCCTACTGAGCGGGTTTCGATGACAATTGCGGGTTTGACGAATGAGGAGGACCCTGAGCGCCAGGCGGCCAAGGGCGGGGATGCTCCGGTGGACAAGAGTGCGCTGGACGGTTTTCGGTATGTCGCCCGGCAGCCGATCCTCGATCTTCGCGGCCATGTGCATGGGTACGAGCTGTTGTTTCGCGCCGGGCCGGCTTCCCTGGCATTTAGCGACGACGGCGATGCAGCGACCCGCACCGTGCTGGACTCCAGCGTTGTCTTTGGCCTGGAGCGGCTGACCGGCGGCCTGCCCATGTTTGTGAACTGCACCAAGGAAGCGCTGATGGGAGGGCTGGTTAAGGTTCTGCCTCCCGAGCAAACTGTGCTCGAACTGTTGGAATCGCTTGAACCGGACGCGGCGCTGGTGAAGGCATGCAAGGAATTGAAGCGGCAGGGATACAGGCTGGCGCTCGACGACTTTGTCTGGAGCCCCGCCTGGCAGCCGTTGTTGGATCTGGCGGACTACATCAAGGTGGACCTGACCTTGAGCACCCCCCAGCAGCGGGCGGATCTCAAGCAGAGAATCGGCAGACGTCCGATCAGGCTGCTGATGGAGCGTGTGGAGTCTCCGGCCGACTTGGAACTCGCCAAGAAAGAAGGGTTCGCCCTGTTTCAGGGCTACTTCTTTTGCCGCCCGGTGTTGATGGAGAACCGGGACATTCCGGCCAATCGCCTGGTGCAACTGGAGATACTGGCGGCCACCCTCGAATTTCCCCTGGACATCCAGCGCATCAGTGGGCTGGTAAAGCGTGATCCCTCGCTGACTTACCGGCTGCTGCGCATGGTGAATTCGCCGTTGTACGCAACCCGCAGCGTGGTCGGCTCGATCCGCGAGGCGCTGCTTCTGGTTGGAGATACGATGTTTCGCCGGCTAACGATGCTGGCGACAGCGTGCGAACTCAAGGGCAATCAGCCATCGGAATTGCTGCGCATGGCGTTTCTGCGGGGAAGATTTTGCGAGTTGGCGGCGGCGATTACCGGGCAGGATGTGACCGAGCAATATTTGCTGGGCATTTTGAGCCTGCTGCCGGCGATGCTGGGCGTGCCGATGGAGTCTGTGGCTCAGGCGCTGCCGCTACGCAATGACGTCCGCGAGGCGCTGCTGGGACGGCCCAATGTGGAGCGGTCGGTTCTGGAGCTGCTGATCGCCCATGAGAGAGCCAACTGGGGGCGTTGCGATGATCTAGCAGGCGCGGCAGGTCTCGAGGTCGAGAGCCTGCCGCAACTCTACAGCGAATCTGTGCAGTGGGCCGAGGCGACCATGAGCGCGGTTGGCGAATGAGAATCGCCGGCGTCTACTGAGGTTTCGGCGGTGAGCTCGCGGGCTGATTCTGGTCGCGCCCTTCGCCGCGGTTCTGGGGCTCCATTGCGGTGACGGTGGTGGCCAGGAAAGCGCCGGCTTTGACGGCTCCCTCGGCGCGCAACTGCTCGCCGGGCTTGATGTCGGCGAGGGTGATGGCGTCGCGGCGCTGGTGGAACGATGTGTTTTCATCCACGACAATCGAATGCGGCGTATGGTCTACGATGCCGTCGATGGTGATGGTGGTGCCGTCGATGGCGGTGATGCGGCCAGCCAGCCAGGTCTTGCCGTAGTTGGCCTGCATTTCGCGCATCTGCTTGGCGCGCTCGGGATCGACCTGGGCGATGAAGACTGCGCCGACGGACTTGGCGGCAGCGTCCACTTCGCCGACTGCGGAGATGAAGTCGCCCACTTTAATGTCCGTGGGTTTGAGGGTTTGTGGGGCTGCTCGCTCGCCACCGTCGCCTTCCCCGGAGCCGTTTCCGCCACTGCCCTGGCGACGGCCTGGGCCTTGTTTGACGATGCGGGTGTTGGGGCTGAAGTGGACGATGTAGGTTTCGCCGCTATCGGTCTTGATGGTGTAGTGGTCGGCGGCTCCTTCGGTTACGGCTCCAAGAACGCCGCGGCCGCCGCCGGGAAAACCGCCCATGCCGCGGCCGCGACGGCCTTGCCCTTGGCTCTGGTCCTGAGCAGGACTGGACGCTGGCGCTGAGGCGGCCTGTTGAGCCGCAGCCGCGACCGCGCCGGCGAGCGCCAAAGTTGAGCCAACGAGGATCGTTCCAAATAAATTGAGGCGCATCGATATCCTCCCGCACTCTCATCTCAAGTAGACGATGAAACTGCATCCAAAGCTACATTGCCGGAACCGGCGAGTCGAGTACACTCCTGGCAGGAGCGGCGCGGGGCAGGAAGTTTCCAGGGTATCTTTGTGGTGAGATTTCCAAAGAGGGTAAGACTATGGCAACTTCAATGGTTTCAGGCGCGGCGGGTTTGCGCGAGCGGTACCGGCTGGTGCGGCAGAGGAGCGTGGATCTCTGTAAGCCGCTGACTCCGGAAGATATGATGGTGCAGTCGTGTCCGGAGGCATCTCCGGCCAAGTGGCACATGGCGCATACCGCCTGGTTCTTCGAATCGTTTGTTTTGCGTGAGTTTCTGGCCGGATACCGGCTGTTCGACCGCGATTTTCCGTGGCTCTTCAATAGCTATTACCAGACATTTGCCGAATTTCCGGACAAGCGGCTGCGGGCTTCGTTTTCGCGGCCTGGCCTGGCGGAGGTTTGGAAGTTCCGGGAGCATGTGGACGACGCTGTCGACCGGCTGCTGGAAGGCGATGCGCCGGAGGAGGCGCTGCGCCGGATTGAATTGGGATTGCACCATGAGGAGCAGCATCAGGAGCTGCTGCTGACGGATATCAAGCACGCGTTGTTTACCAATCCGCTGCAGCCGGCGTATCTGGCTGGGGATCCGATTGAGGACGCTGGGATTGGCCCGGTCGAGCTGATCGGCTACGAGGGCGGGCTGGTGGAGATTGGGCAGCGGGAGGGCGAGGAATTTGGCTTTGACAATGAGCGCCCCAGGCACCGGGTCTGGCTCGAACCATTTCGGCTGGCCTCGCGTCTGGTTACGTGCGGGGAGTACGCCGAGTTTATGGCTGACGATGGATACCGGCGGCCTGAGCTTTGGCTTTCCGCAGGCTGGGACACGGTGCGGGAGCAAGGCTGGCAGGCGCCGCTCTACTGGCGCAAGACGGACGGCGAATGGAGCGTTGGATCATTGCGAGGCAAACGGCGGTTGCAGGAGGTTGCGCATTGCCCGGTGGCGCATGTGAGTTTGTTTGAGGCGGATGCCTATGCGCGCTGGAGAGGTTTGCGGCTGGCCACCGAAGCCGAGTGGGAGACGGCGGCTGCACGGGCTCCGATCAAGGGAAATCTATTGGAGAGCGGACGGCTGGAGCCGGTTGCGGCTGGAACCGGAGCGAATTCAGAGAATCCTGTACAGCTTTTCGGCGACTGCTGGGAGTGGACTTCTAGCGCCTACCTCGGCTATCCGGGCTTTGCTCCGCTGGCCGGGGCGCTGGGAGAGTACAACGGCAAATTCATGAGCGGGCAGATGGTGCTGCGAGGCGGCTCCTGCGTCACGCCTGCTACGCACATTCGCGCCAGTTATCGAAATTTCTTTCCGCCGGAGACACGCTGGCAATTTTCCGGAATTCGGCTGGCTTCGTAGTAACGGCTGCTCAAAACCCTGCATCGAAGGAGCTTATGGTTACTGCTTCGTTGGAACTCTCCCTTTCCCCGTCTTGCCCGGCGCCGATGCCCAAGACTTCGAGCTACCTGGATGCATCCTCAACCGTTTGTGAAAGATACGGCTCGCTGGCCGAGTCTGAAATCGGCGAAATTGTTCGCGAAGGACTGGGAAAAACTCCCAAGCGGCTTCCTCCCTGGCTGTTTTACGACGAGGCGGGATCGCTCCTTTTTGACCAGATTACGGCGCTGCCGGAGTATTACCTGACGCGGATCGAACGAGAGATTTTTTTGGACGACGCCGCGGAGATGATTGCGCTGGCGGCGGGCGACGGCCGGCTGCGCCTGATGGAGCTGGGTGCGGGCTCAGCCGACAAAACACGCCTGTTGTTGGCGGCGGCGACGGAGTTTCAGGGCCAGGTCGGCTATCAGCCGGTGGACGTTTCGGAGACCGCGCTGGATGCGGCCCGGGTGCGGCTGGAACAAGAGCTGCCCGAGGTGACCGTGGAGCCGCATGTGACCGACTACACGCGGGAGCTGCGGCTGGAACCCTGCGCGGACGGGGAGAAGCGGCTGGCACTGTTCATCGGTTCGAGCATCGGAAATTTTTTGCCGGAAGAGGCGCTGGACTTGCTTTCACGATTGCGTGATGCGCTGGAGCCGGGGGACGGCCTGCTGCTGGGTGTCGATCTGGCTCCGTCCTCGGACCCGGCCAGCGGGGGCAAGACCGAAGAGGCGCTGATTGCCGCTTATGACGATGCGGCGGGCGTAACAGCCAGCTTCAACAAGAACATGCTGGTTCGGCTGAATCGGGAGCTGGGCGCGGAGTTCGATCTGGAGGCGTTTCGGCACCGCATTTGCTGGAACCGGGAGGAGTCGCGCATCGAAATGCACCTGGAGAGTCTTCGGGAGCAGAAGGTGAGAATTCCATCGCTCGATTTGGAGGTCGACTTTGCCGCAGGCGAGACCATCCATACCGAAAACAGCTACAAGTACAGGCTGGGCGAGGTGGAAAAGCTGCTTGGTGCTGCCGGCTTTGTGAATCCGCAGCGCTGGCGGGATGAGAACGGATGGTTTGCGGTGTATCTGGCTACGCGCGCGTAATCGGAATCGCAATTTGGAGCCATCTCTGAGATGGTGGCTCTATTTTGGGACATTGATGGCGAAGTTCTGACGAATATTCAGCGAAAACAAGGGAAATAAGCTTGTATGGGGGAGGGGTACCCCTCGATTTCTCTGATATCATTCAGATTTTAAATGGGTTACGTGCATTTCAAAGGTACGGTAAATGCACATTTTGCCGGGGTTACAGTGCGTAATTGCACATGACATACTGCTTCCGCAGGCGTAGGGGGCCAATACCGAATTTGCCCATCTCTATAATGCGCCTGCGGACCATAATTGCACGCAAACCGGAGTGATTTTATTTAGATGTTCGCCGAAAGCGGCTTTCGGCGAACATCTCGATCTCTACCGGCGCCCTGGCTTGTCGACCCGGACCAGGAGGATGTCGTGGCTGGGCAGCTCGATCGGGTCGTGATTGGTAAGGGTAACTGTCTTGCCGGTCCAGAGATCCTTGCCTGTTTGCTGACCGTGCAGGCCGATCTTCTCTAAATCCAAATGAAATGGATGGGTGAGGTAGCGGTCGCTGCCGACGTTGATGACGGCGATGGCCATGGCGCCGCCTTGCAGGTCGCGAGTCCAGACTTCGACCTCGCCGTCGGAGTAGGCGTGTCTTCCCTGCTTGCCAAGCGGGTCCTGATCGATGGCGATGACATCTTTGTTGGTCAAGATATCTTTGACTTCAGGCTTCATGTTGGGCAGGTCGTTGCCGGCGAGAAGCGGCGCGGCGAGCATGGCCCACCAACTGAAGTGGGTGCGGTTTTCAGCCGGCGTGAGCTTGCCGTTGCCCACTTCGAGCATGTCCGGGTCGTTCCAGTGGCCGGGACCGGCGTACTTTTCCAGCCCCGATTGCTCGCTGGCGATGTCGTAGATGCTTTGCCAGCGCGCCTGGATGTCGCCGGTAGTGCGCCAGAGGTTGCCGCCAAGGGCCGGCGCCCACTCCCAGGGTGCATCCCAGCCGTACTGGCATAGAGAGAAGACGATGGGGCGGCCGGTAGACTTGAGGGCTTTGCCCATCTTTTCGTAGGCGGCGAGCATGATCTTCATTTGCGCGGCTTTGTCGTTAGGCTCCTGCTTTTGCATGACGTCGGGGATGAAACTGCACAGGTCGTATTTGAGGTAGTCGATGCCCCACTCGGCGTAGGTTTTGGCGTCCTGCTCTTCGTGGCCCAGAGAGGCAGGGTATCCAGCGCAGGTTTTTGTTCCGGGCCCGGAGTAGATGCCGATTTTGAGTCCCTTGGAATGGACGTAGTCGGCGAGAGCTTTCATGTCGGGGAATTTGGAGTTGGTGTGGATGACGCCGTTTGCGTCGCGCTCTCCCTCCCAGGTGTCGTCGATGTTGACGTAGGTGTAGCCCGCGTCTTTCATGCCGCTGGCAACGATCTGGTCGGCGGCGGCGCGGATACCTTTGTCATCGACCTTGCCGGCAAAGTAATTCCAGCTGTTCCAGCCCATGGGCGGGGTTGGCGCGGCGGAGGATTGTGCCAGAACGGCTGTTGAGGACAGAGCGGCTAGTGCGGCGAGGAGCAGAAGGATGCGAGAACTTGAGTTCATGAACAGGACCTCATGGGCTGAAATCTGGATGAGAATGTTTACATTTTCGATCTCCGCTCACCGGCAGGTAATTTTTTGAGCATATCTCCAAGTGCAGGTTCGCGGCGCTTTCCTTTCTACACCCGCGAACGATCCGCTGGCTAGAAATCTGCCGGAGGCTGGCCGCCATGAGGCCTGCATTCCAACCAAAGGCGGCCAAAGCGGCACGGCTTCGAATACGAAACCGATGTTCGTCTACGGCACCGGCCTGGATTGGGGTCTCTTGCCGCACCTGGGATTGCGGCTGCAATATCGCGGTAATCTTTACAAGGCTCCCGATCTCACGACGGTTTATACCTCGACCGGTGCGTTTACCCATACAGCCGAGCCGATGCTCGGCGTGTACTTCCGCCTTTAAGCGCCGCTCCGCCGGTAATCGCCGCTCTTGCCACCGGATTTGGACTCCAACTGAATCGCGCGGATGACGATCGATTTATCCAGCGCCTTGGTCATGTCGTAGATGGTCAGCGCCGCGATGGAGGCTGCCGTCAGGGCTTCCATTTCTACGCCTGTGGGGCCGGTGGTGGCTACCGTGGCGACGATTTGTATCCCCGCTGGAGTCATTTCAGTCGTCACGTCGACAAAGCTTAGCGGCAACGGATGGCACATAGGGATGAGCGACGAGGTTTGCTTGGCGGCCTGGATGCCGGCGAAGCGGGCGACTTCGAGGGGATTGCCCTTGGGATTGGCGGGCAGAGCCGCTAGGACTTCGGCGGAGAGTTCGACGAAGGCTGAGGCGGTGGCTTCGCGGCGAGTGGGGGATTTCTGGCTCACGTCGACCATGCGGGCGCGGCCGGTGGAGTCGAAGTGGCTGAGGGCCGGGTTGGGAGCTTCGGGCATCGCTGGTCCTGACTGGAATTGGACTAAAACAGGCTGGAACAGGTACCAGCTTAGCCGAATGCGGCGGCCAATTCAGCGGGCAATTCAGCGAACGATTCAGCGGACCCAGGGCACGCCAAGGCTGGCTTGCGAGCGTAGGCGGTCTGAGAGCTGGCCGGTGTGATGGGCGAGATGGCGAATGTTGTAGAACTGCAGTTCCAGCTTGTCGAAGGGAAGCCAATAGAAGCCGGATGGGGCTGCCAAGTCCAAATTAGCCGTCTGCGCGTCGATTTCGCGGTGGCAGAATTCGGCGTATTGCAACAGCTCAGCTTGCGAGTATGGCTCGTCGACCACATGCGGCTCGTCGGGCTTCTGCGGAATGGCGCCTAGAAACTGGTATCCGAGACGATGGCGGGGCCACGCCGCGAACTGCGCTTCGCTGGGCGAAAGATAGAAGTGAACGTAGAAGAGAGCATGGTAGGCGATATGCCAGTACCGGTTGGGCGAGCCGGCCGAAGCGGCGAGCCAGAGCGGTTCGGGGCATAGTTCGATCGCCTGCTCCAGCATCTTGAGAGCGGAGTGATATTGGCGGGTGATGATTTCGAAAGAGGTCATAGGTCGACCTGGAATGGAATCGGTTCAGGCGGATGCGGGCCGGAGGGTTTCCGGCTTGATCAGCTTGACCAGTTCGAGGTTGGAAACGGACTTGCGCGGCTGGGGCCGGAAGCTGGGGGTGCGGTGGGCGATGGCCAGCTTTTCGCGGCTGAGCAGTTTGCGAATCTGCCCTCGTGCGTGGTCGGCCCAGGGACCGCTCTTGTCGAGGCGAACGTAGACCTGCCAGTGGGTGAGGGCGCGGCGGCGCTCGCCTTTGCGCTCGCAGGCCAGGGCCATGTTGTAGTGGGCGTCCGCGTAGCCGGGAGCGAGCGCGATGGCCCGGGCGTAAGCGGCGATGGATTCATCGGGGCGCTGGAGCTCGTCGAGGACGTTGCCCAAGTCGAAGAAGGCCAGGACGTAGGAGGGATCGGCCTCGGTGGCGCGGCGGTAGAGCTCTTCGGCGCGGCAATACTGCTTCTGGTGGTAGTGGAGGGTGCCGAGGTTGATGAGCGCGGCGGTGTAGGCAGCGTCAACATCGAGAATCTTGGCGTAGATCTCCATTGCGGCCTGCTTTCGGCCCTGCTCCTCGGCCTGGACGGCGCTCAAAAAGAGGCTTTGCAGCTCGGGATTGCGCCCGCCCGCCGTGCGCGCGGGCGGCAGCATGGAAACGGTGACGGAGCGGCCGCCGGAGGCTAGGCTACCGGTCGATTCAAAGTCGAAGAGGAGCTGGCGGCGGATGGGATCGACCATGGTGCCGGAGTAGCGGAATGCCAGGCGCGCGCCGGTGCGAACGACCGCCGACTCCTGCAATGGATTGCCGAGGCCGGAGACGGCTTTCATGGCCTGGACGGAGTTGCGGATGGAGCGTGGGCTGATGCGCAGGTGCTGCAACTCGCGCAGGGTGCGCAATTGAGTGAGTTCGGGAAAGCCGTAGCGCTCTGTCGAAGAAATCAGGCCGGCTCGCTCCCAGCCAAGGAGTTGGCGGGAGCTGATCTTAAGAATTCTCAATACGTCCTGGCGGCTATAGCGGGTCACGATTGGGTGTCCACCCTTCGGCCGGGATTTCAATTGCTCCAGCCGCAAGAGGACTGAGGCGATTATGCCGCGATTATCCGTGGATATCGGCGCACTAACAACCGTTGCAATAAAAAAATCGTGGATAAATGGTACCTAACCTGGTTCGGACAGGGGTTGGCGGGGCGAAATTCGGGATTTGCCGCAGGTTTTGCCAGAAGGATTGTAGGACTGAGCCGCCGCGGCCTCTGCCCGGCGGCGCTCCGGAGAGAGGGGACACGCAACCGGTGGAGGTATGATTCTCTGGTGTTGCGAGCCCGACTTCCCGATCGAAAGCCCGTTTCCTGCAAGGCTGGACTCCGGCTGGCGCTGGTTGCGATCTCGTTGGGAGGAGTGGCCGGCCAGATCGCGCTTGCCCAGCCTGCCGCGGAGATTGCCCGGCTCCATTCCCGCTTCGAGAGTCCACCGGATGACAGCCGGATCATGGTGCGGTGGTGGTGGTTTGGGCCTGCGGCGACGAAGCCTGAGATCGCGCGTGAACTGGAAGAGATGAAGGCGGCCGGAATCGGGGGTGTGGAAATCGCCAATCTCTACGCTTTAGCGCTGGACGATCCTTCGACCGGCTTTCGCAATACCCCTTTTCTGTCTCCGGAGCACCTCGATGCGCTGCGCTTTGCTGCGCAGGAGGCACGGAGGCTGGGTTTGCGCGTCGATGTGACTTTGGGCAGTGGCTGGCCTTTCGGCGGCCCGGAAATCCCGGTTACCGAAGCGGCGGGCAAACTGCGCGTGGAAGCTTTGACGGTAGCGCCGGGCGCGACTTCCGTGCAAGCTCCGTTTGTGGATGCGGGCGAGCGGATGCTGGCGGCATTTCTGGTTCCCGGTGCGGGTCTTGGGCAGGATGCCGGCAAGGCGGAGCAGAATGCGCTGCCTGACTTGGGTTGGTTCAAGGTTTCTGCCGCTTCGGAGGCGCGCACGCTGATCTGCTTCTTATCCAGCCGCAGCGGCATGGTGGTGAAGCGGCCTTCGGTTGGAGCCGGTGGGTTTGTCCTGGACCACTACGACCGTGCGGCGACCGAGACGCATCTCCATGCGGTCGGCGATCGCCTGCTCTCGGCCTTCGGCGATCAGCCTCCTTATGCTGTTTTTAGCGACAGCCTGGAAGATTACGGGTCGGATTGGAGCCCGGAGCTGTTGGCGGAGTTTCAGCGCCGACGGGGTTACGATCTGCGGCCTCACCTGCTGGCTCTGGTGAAAGATGTTGGGCCGGAAACGGCCGCGATCCGGCATGATTGGGGCCGGACGCTGACAGAAATGGCCAACGATGGCTTTCTGGCGCCGATGCACGCCTGGGCTCAAGAACATCACACTCTGCTGCGCTCGCAGACCTATGGTTTTCCTCCAGTGACGTTGTCGAGCAACCGGTTGGCCGACCTGCCGGAGGGCGAGGGCAAAGCCACCTTTGAGATGTGGCGCGAATTTTCAGATACGCGCTGGGCTGCGTCCGCGGGGCATTTGTTTCACCGGCCGGTGATTTCGTCCGAGACCTGGACATGGCTGCATTCGCCCGCGTTCCGGGCTACACCGCTGGATATGAAGGCCGAAGCTGACCTGCATTTTCTGCAGGGCATCAATCAGCTGGTGGGGCACGGTTGGCCGTACTCTCCACCACAGGCAGGCGAGCCTGGCTGGCGCATGTACGCGGCCGCGGCGCTGAATGCGCACAATCCATGGTTCCCTGCCATGCCGGATCTAACTCGTTATTTGCAGCGGGTGAGCTTTGCATTGCGGCAGGGGCAGCCGGTGAACGATGTGGCGCTGCTTTTGCCGAATGACGATGTTTGGGCCTCTTTCACGGCCGGTCTTCAGAAACATGCGTCGCCGACGTCGCCCGGCGGCTTCGATGAATCTGGATCGAACGTCAGCATCGACGAGTCGATGGACCAGTTTCTTGGCAAACAAGTGATTGCACAGGTGCTGGATGCGGGCTTCAATCCCGACTTTATCGACGCGGACGCCATCGACAGCGTGGGTATTCCGTACCGGGCGCTGATTCTTCCGGGAGTGGACAGGCTGCCGGTTGCAACGTACGAGAAGATTCTTGATTTTGCGCGGCGCGGCGGGATTGTGATTGCCACGCGGCGTCTGCCGGCGACTGCGCCGGGGCTGATGCACGCGGAAGCAGACTCCGCGCGGCTGAGAGAGTTGTCGCGAACGCTGTTTCACGGGGAGATTGCCTCGGCACATTTTGTGCAGGATGAGACTGCGCTGGGGACGATGCTCGAGAAGAGCCTGGGGCCGGATATGACGCTGTCTCCGCGCAGGGGGGAGATCGGTTTCCTGCATCGCAAGCTGGCCGAGGGCGACTTGTACTTTGTCGCCAACACGTCGAACCAGAGCAAGCATGTGCAGGCTCGGTTCCGTGACACGGCGGGTCATGTGGAGCTCTGGGATGCGTTCTCCGGCGAAGTTGCGGGGCTCTCCGATCCTAAAGATATTGAACTCGATCTTGCGCCTTACGAATCGCGGCTGATCTTCTTTTCCGATGAGGCCATGGCGGCTGCTCCGGCGGTACATCGGCGAGAGCGCGTGGTTGTGGATCTATCGCGGCAGTGGGACGTTGCGTTTGGAAAGACAGGCGCGTCCGTGGCGATGGATCGGCTGACCTCGTGGACCAATGATCCACAGACGCAGTTCTATTCGGGTCTGGCGACATACCGGAAGAGCTTCGAGCTGCCGCAAGGCGAGCCAACGCCGTCGGCAAAGCTTTTTCTCGATTTCGGAGCGGGAAGTCCGGAGGCGCTTCCATCGCCTGCTCCTAGACCCAATATGAAGGCCTACCTTGAATCGCCGATTCGCGAGGCTGCTCAGGTCTTTGTGGATGGCAAGCTGGCCGGCGTCGTTTGGCATCCACCTTATCGCGTGGATGTAACCCAGTTTGTTCACCGGGGCGCGAACGAACTGCGCATCGTGGTGGGCAACACTGCGATCAATGCGCTGGCCGGGCAGCCCCAGCCGGATTACAGGCTGCTTTGGGGCCGGTACGGAAAGCTGTTCGAGCCACAAGGCATGGAGAATCTGCATCCGTTGCCGTCGGGTATGCTGGGACCGGTGACGTTGATCGAGTCGGAACCGGTGCGATTGCAAGGGCCTGGAGCCGGCGACCGGAATTGAACCGGAGACCTGACGATTCCAGGTTGAAATGCGTCTCATGCTCATTTCCCTGCACAACACGAAGGATTTTGAATTGCATGGCATGAGCCATAGTTACCTCCCGCGATGCCGTTAACTCTCCTCAATCTGAATTTCTAAAGATAAATTTCAGTCATTGAAACGATTCCGGATCTTCCTCCCACTATGCACTGACTGCCTGGCGCGACTACAGCAGAAGCAGAATTGGTATAAGGGGAGGCCTCGGAGGTCGAGCGGATTTTTCCTCAAGAAAAATCCGCCCTGCACGCTGGTCGCTGCATTACGGTAATTCTGCTTCTGCTCTAAGTATTCAAGGTATGCCAGCTAGTTGTCCGCCAAGAGCTGGTGAGCGAGCAGCTTAACCGCGGGTCTTTATGTCGAATTTCCTGGGCGAATTTCGGCAATATTCCTGTTACACTTTCCAGCTATCGGTTCAGGCTACTCCTCCAAACCCTCCTTTCCAGCAGGATTCCGATGCTCACCAGGCTGACTAACGAATCCTTTCACATAAGGGGACGGCTATGAAGCGCAATGCGGGGGTCGCGCTCCTGCTCGCAATGCTATTCGCGGGAACCCACCTGGCGCTGCGCCCGGCGCAGACTTCGCCTGCGGTCGATCAGGCAGTCGTCGCCGCTGCACGCCACCAGGAAGCGACCCCGGCCGATAACAGTTGTCCCGCATTCAGCGATCCCGCGGCTGAAGAGGATTCGAGCAGCAACGGCAAGATTACGTCCTTGGTGCAGCGATATCTTTACGGAACTTCCGCCGGCGCGAAGGATGCGGCGAATTCTTTTCCCGAGAACATCCGGTTCATGATCGCTACGGTGCCCGATCCGCTCCACACGCATCTGAGCCTTCAGTTCGATCGCACGCTCGAGGCGCTCCAGCAGGCGCTCCAGGACGAGGGCTACACCTACGATTCCTCATGGCTGCCGTGGAAATCGCGATCGGAAACATACCAGAGCCTTCAGGACGACGAAGCCACAAAAAAGGAAATCTCCCGCCGTGAACACTGTCCAGGCCTGATTCTCTTTCGCAGAAGCATGAATGCACACCCGACCGAAGATAGCCCGCCTTGCAAGTTCACTGGCGCAGCGCCAAAAGGCGCGGTCTATCTGTGCGGCATGTTTGTCTTCCTTGTCGCTGAAACTCCGACCTCGGGACTCAATCAGGCTCAATGGCAAAATGCTCAGTTGTGGATGAACACGCACGCCAGCCGCGAGAGGCCGGACAAGGCATTGCGGATTTTAGGACCGACCTTCTCGGGTTCCATGCCCTCTGTAGTTCGTGCGCTCAACGGGATCGACATACAGCAGAGCTCCTTTAAGAGCGCGCTCCTGTATTCAGGCAGAATCCGAGGCTGCTCCTCATGGCGATGGCTGAACCAGGAGTTGAAGGACCGGGAATTGAAAGACCATGAAGAGTTGCCGGTTTGTACTTCCGATTTCGATGAGAACGACTCCATCCAAATCGACCGGTTTTTCCGATATTTGGACGATCGAGGACACGCTCTTTCGGAGGTGGCAATCCTTTCCGAAGACGAAACAGCGTATGGAGGTCTGCCCGATCCAACGCGGGCCAAAGTACCTTCCGCTCAAGAGCCGCCGCAACCCGAATGCGAGCCGCGCTATCTGCAATTGAACGAGTCGGGGCAGTCCACGAACCTGCCGGTGCATCTGTATTACCCTCGCGATATCTCCGCCATACGATCTGCCTACCGGGAGCAGTCGATCTTCTCAACCCCTGCGCCGGCCGAGACGTCGAATTCAACGCACACAGTTCTTCAACCACGGACCGAATCGACCACAAACTCAGAGACAGATTCTATTGAACAATTCAGCGGGCAAGGCGTGGCGCTCACCGAGGAAGCCCAGCTCTATGGAATCGTAAATTCGCTACGGTCCCATGCAATTCGATTCGTCATCCTGCGAAGCACGAACTCACTCGACAATCTCTTCCTGACGAGGTTTCTTCATCGCGCCTACCCGGAAGCTTACATCGTCACGATAGGCACAGACATGCTCTTTGGACGAGAGGTCGATTCCACCGAGTTTCGCGGTGTCATGGCGCTCAGCCCATTTCCACTCCTGCCGCGCGGCCAGGACTGGACGATGCAAACCTCGTCGGCGCCATTGCTTCCTCAACACGCGCACCGTGTCTTCGGCAGCGACATCATGGAAGGCGTGTATCTCGCCGCGCGCTTTCTGGCTACCGATTGCGACGTCCGTGAAGATGTTGAATCCTGCGGGAAGTCGACTCTTCAAACCTTCATTCATCGACCCAAGCCGGATCTTCCCGATTACGCTGAACCTTTTTGGGAGAATGAGCCAACGCAGCTCAGCGCTTCGACGTGGCTATCGGTGATTGGAAGAGGCGGCTATTGGCCAGTGGCAGTACTGAAAGAGCCCTTCTTCAAAGGCGAGAGCGTGGCTTCGAACCTGACGAAGGTAAGCAGGCCTCCCGACTCCAGCGAAAATCGTGGACATACCGCGCAAGGGTGGTTCACTCTATCAAGCGCCTGGAAGTTCTTCTCCTTCTTGTCCGTGCTCTTGATCGGTGCGCATTCGCTCGCCTGTCTTTGGGGTTGGCAGAGGTCGGACTTGAGCATTTTCATTCAGTTCGCTCCCCTGCCCAGCAATCGGCAGTTGGCGCTGAGAGCGCTGGGATGGGCCATCGTCTGTTCGCTCATGATCTTCCTGCTTGCGGCATCGGCCAGAATGTTTCCATGGCTTCGCGGAGTCGATCAGCTCTGGGTATGGATTGCCGGCGCTTGCGTTCTAGCGGGGTGCTCCGCGGCCTTGTTCGATCTCGGCGCATTCAGCGAGAGGAGACCGAAAGACGCTCCAAAAACGATTGCGAACTTGCCCTCCAAATCAACATTCTGCGCCGCCATCGTGCTGAGTATCGTTGCCGTCTCCGGACTCACCGCGCTGTTCATCTTCGACTACTTTCATCCCAACGGCGTCACGATTGCCTTTCGCTCCGTTCACCTCACCAGCGGAGTTTCACCCATGGTCTCGCTGCTGCTCATGTTGGTGGGCTTCTATTGGTGGTTTTGGCAGGCTCTTGCGGGACTCTCTTTGCTCGGCCCTGGGCGCCCGATACTTCCTCTCCTTACCACTCAATCCATTTCGTTCTCCAGGGTGAGCTCCGAAATGGCGAACGGCATTGAAGCCGCCGCGATCCCGTTCCCCGGTTGGAACGGCCGCTACAGGTGGCTCTATCTGCTTCCCTTGCTGCTTTTGATCTTGCTGGCCTGTGTGATGCAGCGGCCTTGGACGATCGGATTCGATGCCATCCTCCACAGCCTGGAAAGCGAATCCTTCAACTGGACATTGCACGGGATGTTCGCCCTCGGACTCTACCTGTTGATTTTGGATTGCTGCCAGCTCTTGATCACGTGGTCTCACCTGAAACGGCTGCTTCTGGCTCTCAATCGGCTTCCCCTGCGGCGCACATTCGCGGCTTTCCAGGGTTTGTCCATGAGTTCGCTATGGACCATGAGCGGCACTTCCTCCCGCACGCGTTACACGATCTTCTCGCACCAGATTGAGTCCTTGATTCACCTGCGCAATGAACTCGACTCCTTTGAAGGACGCAACTGCGGCACTGCTGGCGTTCGCTTCGCAATCCGCAGGGCGGTGGTTGAGGGATTGCGCTTTATTGAGACTCGCAGCCAGGGTGCGGATCTCGCCATGGCCAACGATGAAGGTGCTTGCGAGGTAAGGAAGGACTTCTCGCGGTGTGCCGAAGAGATCGTCAAGGACCTGCTCGTTCCGGAGTGGTTTGCAGACCAGAAATCGCTCGATCTGCGAGATCCCGCGATCACCGAATCCGCAAAAGACTACTTGCCGTTGAGCGAAGAGCAGCCGGTCCGGCTCGCGGAAGAATTCGTCTGCCTCATCTACCTCGGCTATCTGCAAAACATGCTCGCCCGCATGCGAACCATCGTGCTCTCGATGACCGGCATGTTTGCCATGATCGCGCTTTCCGTGGCCTTCTACCCCTACACGCCGCGCCAATTGCTGTCGCTGTCGTTGCTTCTTCTCCTGCTCGCACTGGGAGCCGCGGTAGGACTGGTCTACGCAGGCCTGGAGCGGGACAGCACACTGAGCCGCATCACGAACACGGAACCAGGTAGCCTGGGATTCGACTTCTGGGTGAGAATTGTGAGCTTTGCAGGGGTACCGGCTCTGGGACTGCTCGCCGCCCAGTTCCCCGAAATCGCGGATTTCATCAGCTCGTGGCTTGAACCTGGCATGAATGCGGTGAAATGATTCCAGGAGCCGATTGAAGATGTTGTAAACTAATCGTGTTCTGCGTTCGAGCGACGCTCTTGTACACGATGCCGCGGTTGCCTCTTCTCTTTCCAGTTTTGCGGCCATGATGGATTGCTGAAAGTGAGAAAGACGGTATGGCAAGCTTCGATGTATTCCTGCCTTTGCTTCTTGGTTTCGAGGGCGGCTACGTGGACGATCCGACGGACCCCGGCGGAGAGACCAATATGGGAGTCACGATGGCGACTTTCCAGCAGTGCTCTCACAGCTTGCTTGGAATCGATCCGACCTCGGCAAACTTACAAGCCCTTACGGGCGGCCAGGCAGGAATCATTTACAAAGCGCTCTACTGGAACAAGATTCAGGGCGATGCTTTCAATGCTCAGGATCTCGCGAATATCGTTTGCGATTTTTACGTCAATGCCGGCACTCATGCGACCAGCCTATTGCAGCAGGTGATGAAGAACATGGGAGCTAATATCGTGGTCGATGGCTCGATCGGAACAGCCTCGACTCAAGCGCTTGCCGCATTGCCTCAGGACCAGATCTATCAAGCCTATCGACAGGGACGAATCGACTACTACCAGCAATTGGGACAGAAATTTCCGCAGTTCCTGAAAGGGTGGCTGAATCGCGCTAACTCGTTCCCTGAAACCCTCTCCTCTTAGGGAACAGGCCGCGAAACAACCCTTGTGGATAGCCTTAACAAGGCAGGCAATTCTTTCTGAAATCGTGGCACCGGGAATGCCGAGATTTTCGAATGGAGACTGGAGATATTTGTCCGTTTCAGTCTTCGGGCGCGCCTATCTCCAACAGCGCGTAGATAACCTTATTAGAATAAATAAATTAACCCAAAGCAGCGGAGAGTATTCCGGAAGCTGTGTTCAGACGTGGAAGCGGGAATCTCGTGGCAAAAGATGTGTCACCTGTAAAAGTGAAACCAGCGTCGCAGCAGATAATACTCGTTGATCGGCTGGTCATCTCGCAACGCTGGCACTCGGGAATCCTCTGCAACCAGCTTCTCCAAACTTAGTTCTTGTGAAAGGACAAGATCAAACTGCTGTTTGGGAGTTGCTTGTGGACCCCATTCGACGAAATCTGTAGCGGCGGCGGACGGCATTCGCGATGCCAGGATTGAACTGGAAGTTACCGGGATAGGCTCCATGCTTGCCAGAAAATGAATACCGGATCGATAGTAAGAAGGAAAGGCCCGCACGTAAGGAAAGGACTGCATGATTGCTTTGGTCTCAGATACCCTCGTTGCCGTGTCGTTCTCATCGTCCAAATACCACGTTTGAAGAATTCCGTCCTTTCGCAAATGTTTCTTAACGACTTCGTAGAATTCACGAGAGTAAAGCAAGCTGGAACCCGCAGCTTGGGGCGGCGGGGGCGGGTCCACAACTATGACATCGTAAGTTTCGGCTGAACTGTCGAGGAAGCGACGGCCATCGTCCACGACGATCCTTGCCAATGGAGACCTGACAAACTTGGACGCATCGGCGTGGTAGTACGCGAACAGTTGCGGAACACTCGGGATCAAGTCCACTGCCGTGGTTGGGATTCCCCAGGAGAGCATCGAACGGAAGCTGGTTCCCATTCCAAAGCAGATCACAAGACCGTTCTGAGCCGGTCTCGACATGAAGGCAAGCGGCAGGTGGACGATGTACTTGGTAATCGGAGTTAAGACCGTCATGCCAAATCCATTGACCAGTAGCTCTCGCTCAAACCCCTTTCCCGTTGCAATCACAGTGGCGGCGTAGTCTCTTCGGACCTCCCGGACCGCGTACTTGGTCTCGAAGTCGTGGCTCACACGAAAGAGTAGGACTGCGGCAATGGTGGCAAGGGCAAACGTCAGCCTGGGCTTCACTCCAAAGGCAACGCGAGTTGTCTTGGATGGTCTTCTGAACACCGCGAGAGCTGCTATCGCAAACAAAGGCATCGAAAGAAGCATGACTGCCCAGCGTTCCCCGAACCGAGGCAAGAGCCAGAAACCAGCTACAAGGGGCCCGACGATGCAGCCCGCAATATTCACAGCGTAGGCAGTTCCGGCCCGGTCAGGATCGCCGGATGACCACGAGTCCACTAACAATGGTGTGAGAAAGCCTGCCATAGCGCAAAAGAGCACGATGGCCGTGAGGCGAAGGCCTCCAGACTCGAAAATTCCGAGGGGCAGCAGAGGATCAGCGGCGACAACTGGTATCACCGCAAAGAGCGCTAGCAAACTCCATGCTGGAGCGCTCTCGTCGGGTTCGCGGGAGTCGGCCCTGAAACGGTAGTCTTGCGATCCGACCAGGGTGCCGAACAGGTACGCCGCAAGGATCAATGCGAATGTGTAAACGACATTTCCGAGGTAAGGAGTGAACTGGCGTATCCAGACGACTTCCATGCCCATGCTTACCAGTCCGGTTGTGAACAAAAGAAGCAAAATCAAGGTCCGAGGAAGCCCATAAAGACCCGGCTTTGCAGTTGGCCGGGAAACAGACTTCTCAATCGAAGTGGACAGACCACCGAAGAAACTCAGTCTGAAGGCTAATATCGCCAAAATGATGTTCAAACTGCCCGCCACATACAGAGTTCCTTGGAAGCCAAGCAGCTCGATCAAAATGAAAGCTGAAATGAGGGTGCCGAGCAATGCGCCAAGAACATTGGCAATATACAAGTAGCTGAACGAGCGTTCTGACGTACTCCCGGAGGTCTGCCGAATAACTGCCATCAGCAATGGAAATGTTGCTCCCATGAAGGTACACCAGGGCACAAGAGTGATGGCGATCCAGATGCCCGCCAGGAGGTAGTAGCGGGAGGTCTGCCACGCTCCAAAGCTACCCAGGTCTTGCAATAGCAAGCGCCCAAATCTCAACAGTAATGGAACAGCCAGGGAAGAGATTCCGACCATCAATTCCGCTACAGAATAGAAGCGCAGCGTTCGGGTCGAATCATCAGCAAGCATCCGGCGCGTCAATACACCGGCACTCCATGACCCCAAACCTAGCCCGGCCATGAACATCGAAATGACTATGGCGGCAAGGGCCGTGGTTACTCCGAAGCTTGCCAGTGCAAGACGAAGCCAAACCAACTCGTAAAGCAAGCCGCAAAACCCTGAGACCACAAAGAATCCAAAGCACCAAAACAATGTTGATTGTGATTTGTCAGCTTTGGGTGTATTCGATTGGCTCTGCCTTTGCGAAGCGGGCATGTTTGTCCTCACATTTGCGATGTATCCCGTGATTGGCCTCAAAGTTGTGGCCATTGTATGGTATTGCGCGCGACGGGAGTGCTCCCAATGACACCGGAGGTACACTCCTTGCTGTCGAAGCCCTGGAAGGCTTTGGGATACCCCTCCCGAGGTTGGGTGTTCCCTACCGGCTCTAAGAGCGGTCATTTAGAGGTGCAAACCGCGAAGCGACAGCACGGAGCCGCTCTGGAGAGTTCCAAGGTCTCTGCGTTCGTGCCCTACACACTGCGGCACACCACCCTAACCCGACTGGCTAAAGCAGCGGGCGGAGACGTATTCGCCCTTGCGAAAATTGCTGGACACAGCAGCATTGTCGTCAGCCAGAAGTATGTACATCCTGAAGCCGAAACGATTGACGAGGTGCTCTCTCGACTGAGTTCAATGGGCACATCGAAAGGTAAACAGGTAGGCACAAAATCTGGGCACAGTCCAGCATCGGTTTCGAGTGCGACCATCTAAGTTATTGATTTGATGGAGCCGAAGACCGGAATTGAACCGGTGACCTACTGATTACGAATCAGTTGCTCTACCAACTGAGCTACTTCGGCGTGATCCAAAGGTAATTTTACAGGGATGGATGGCGGGCGTAAAGCCGTTGGGCATAGTTCGCCGAAACTTGTGGAGTTGGGATAGCCCGTGGCCAGGAGGGTCCAAAAATGGAAATGACCGCCCGAATTCAGGCGGCCATTTCCTCAGGGAGAATAGTTCCAACGGAGGCAAGGCCATCAGAACTTTCTGGCTGCATAGTAGGTGCGGGTAACGGCGGTGTCAAGGCAAAATCCTCCTGGAAATAAGTGGAGGTATATCAGTTACTTACAAGAAGGCATTTCACCGCGGCCAGGGCAAAGCATTCTCCTTGTATTCGCCTTTTGTTTTCTGGATTCTGCCCTGTTGAGGCCGGTTTTGTTCGGGTTTCGTACCAGTTTTCCACAGGAATTGGGCGTTCAACCAGTTGGTCCGTCGCTCAAATCGATCCGTATGAACTCCTCGTCAAATACCGAGGACATGGGCTTGCCACGTAGATGGCGATAGAGGGCACGGCCACCGCCAAGGAAAAGCGCCAGCAGGACCGCAGCGACAAACATGACAACAACCAGCGTGATAATGGCTACGATCAGTTTCGCCGTTTTCTGGATTTCGTTGTTCTGCTGGCCGGGGAGGGCTGAGATGTTTGCCTCATAGTGAACGCTCTGGAGCAGCTTGTGGGCTTCGTCGGCGATCGGGTCTCCGCTGACGACAGCGACCAGCGGACCGCTGCGGCGAACTTCGAGCGCCGTTGGGTTGGAGTCCTGCAACGGCTTGGTGAAGGGGTGCTGGGGGCTATTGCCGGCCTTGAGGTAGGCAGCAATGGCCTTTTCCTGCGCCTCGGCCATCTGCGGCGTGGGATAGTTGATGATCGTCAACGTGGCAGGGCCGGATTGAAGCTTGTAGCCGGCCGTGGCCGTCTCCGCGCCACGGTCGAAGCCGACCAGGCCCGGCGGCAGCACGCCCTCCAGATTCGCGGCGCCAGTCGGTCCGGCATACCCGGCAGGCCCGAGTGCGTAGTGGGTGCTCTGGCCGTCCATATCCTTCTGTGGCAGGCTGGCCAGGATGGGCGGCGCCAGGGACTTGTTGCCCGCCGGAAGCGGAATAGCAGAGGCAAGTTCGCGCAGTTCAGAACCCGACATAGCCGAGATATGCGAGAACTGGGCGTCGACGACGACGTTCCCGATCCAAAAGAGGACGCGATTGTTGTCGGAGGCCGCACCGGTCCCGACCTGCTCCCTGGGCCAGCCGGACTGGCGGTAAAAGGAGTATGCGCCGTAGGCTCCGCTGGCGTCGACGAAGCGGAGCGCGCGGATTTTGAGCGTGTCGCTGTCGCGGGTGTAGTCGCTCAGCAGGGCGTCGGTGAGGCCGTATTCCTTGAGTGCTGCCGCATTGGCCGGGTCGGCCTGAGCCGCATCGGTCACCTTTTGAGGTGAGGAGGCAGATTGCCAACCGGCGAAGGAAACCGGCAGAAGCAAAGTTGCGAGCTTGGGCGCCGGACTTGCCTGGGATTTTGACCCTGGCTTAGCAGCCTTCACGCCCGGTTCGGGAGAATGCACGACGCTGGTGGACACCTGGGCGGTAAGCGAGACTGCAAGAAGGCTGGCGGCGACTGTGAGCGGGACTGAGATACGGTATTTGCGCATACTTCTGACTCTCAGCCTATACCGCGTGGGTGCGCGATGCCAGTTGCAGCCGGAAGTGCCGGGCGTGGTTGGTTTCAGCAGAGACAGCTTCGGCATACCTGATTGTTTAGACACCGCGCTCAGATTTTGCGGCTATCGATGTGCTCAGCTGCGGTGTCGGCGATGAACTGGCTGCCGAAGACGCGGAAATCCTTGACATCGTGGAGGTCGAAAGCTGGTGCCGAGCCGCGCGGGACGCGAACGCGGAAGAAGTCTGCTCCTTCGATGCCTTTGAGCCAAAACCCAGCTCGCGCATCGGGAGACTCGGTCGCGATTTCGATATTGCTCATCTCCAGATTGCGAATATGGCGCAGGAAGAAGCCAGTCGCCGGAAGCGGGCCGAACATGGGCGGATCAGGGTACTTGGTTTCGTTCTCCGGAGGGTCGAGCGCGGCTAGCTCCGCGGCCCCTCCGCCTATCTGGTGAAGATAGACGTCGCTGATCTTGACATCTTCGATGGGGTAGCCTGGGACGCCGCTTAGGATGGCCGGGAGTTGAGCCGCTCCAGAGCTCGAAACGTTGCTGATCAGCAATCGCCGGATGTAGCCAACCTTGGCCTCCTTTGGACCGCGCATCCGCGTGCCGAGGCGAATGAAAAAGGGCGACGTGGCCAGGCCGCGCATCGAGAGATTGGTGATGGTGATGTCTTCGCAGACCGCGCCGTCCTCGGACTCGAGAGCCAGGCCGTTGCAGCCGTCAAAAATGCAGTTCGACACGGCGATGTTGCGGAAGCCACCGTTCGATTCGGTGCCGAATTTGATCCTGCCGGTTCGCGAAACCCTCGGGCCGGGCTGATGTTGTTTCCAGGTTCCGTCGAGGACGCTTCCCAACTGATAGTTGCCGGTGACCAAACAGTTGGTAATGGTGACGTTTTCGGTGATGCGCGGGTAGCCGAGGGCAAAGGAGCTCTTGGGGCAGATGCCGTCGTCCCAGGGAGAATTGACGGTGCAGTTGGAAACATGGACGTTCTTGCAGCAATCGAAATCCATACCGTCGCGATTGGTGTCGATGAGCAGGTTATCGACGGTCAGGTTGTCGACGCCGGTGGCCAGCAGGCCAAACCAGCCGCCTTGCAGGATAGAGAAATCGCGCAGGGTGACGTTGTAGCAGTTCTTGAGGGCAATCGTCTTGTTCCCTACCCCAGGTTTGTTGCTGTCGGGCAGTTCCTGTTCCTTGTCCCATCCACGGCTCAGACCTTTACCCCAGATAAGTCCCTGGCCAAGAATCGCTAGATCGTGCAGGCCTTCGCCCCAGATCAGGCTGTTATGCCAGTGGTTATGGCCGTAATCCTGGTATGGCTCCCAGGCCCCTTGCGGTTCGGCGGCGTCATAACCGCCTGAACTCATGCCGTCGTGGGGAGTAGATTCGGCAAGTATCACCGCGCCCTGGTCGAGATAGAGAGTTATATGGCTCTTGATGCGAATGGAATAACTGGCGTAGACGCCGGCGGGAAAGTAAACCGTGCCTCCGCCGGCGGACGCCGCGGCTTCGATGGCGCGATTGATGGCCGGACTGTCGAGTGTCTTGCCGTCGCCCGTGGCTCCAAAATTGCGCACGTTGAAGACAGTGCCGCCGGTCGCGGAGGCCACTGCGCTCCGGGTTGCGTCGGATGATTGAGAGGCCATTGCCGGGACTGCGGCTACAGCGAGACTGCTGCCGGCCCAGGCTACGAGATCGCGGCGATTCAAGGTCTGTATGGGATGCATGGATCTCCTCCGCGCGGCGAGTGGATGAGGTTGATTCGGCTCGAAAACGATCGATCCACTCTAGCGCATAGGGCGGTAGGAGGCGCAAGGCTGGCGATTGCGGAGTTATGATCCCTGCAGGAGGATGAAACGATGGCGAAGGCCAAATTGCTGATGCTGGTGGGTGATTTCGTTGAGGATTACGAGGTGATGGTGCCGTTTCAGGCGTTGCGGATGGTGGGACATACGGTCCACGCCGTTTGTCCGAAGAAAAAGTCCGGCCAATTTGTGAAGACTTCGATTCATGATTTCGAGGGCGACCAGACGTATACCGAGAAGGTGGGTCACAACTTCCAATTGAACGCCACGTTTGCCGAGGTCGACTTCGCGGACTACGACGGGCTGGTCATCTGCGGCGGCCGATCGCCGGAGTATCTGCGGCTGGATGAAAAGGTGCTGGAGATGACGCGTTATTTCTCAACTGCGGACAAGCCGATTGCGGCAATCTGCCACGCTCCGCAATTGTTGGCGGCGGCTGACGTGATTCGCGGCAAGCGGGTGAGCTGCTACCCGGCCACTTCGCCCGAGGTGATCCTGGCTGGCGGAAGCTACGCGGCCGTCGAGATGGATGACGCCGTTGTGGACGGCAAGCTGGTGACCGCGCCGGCGTGGCCCGCGCTTGCGACCTGGATGGCCAAGTTCCACGAGGTCCTGGTGCATCACATGGCGGCAACTTCAAGCCTGATTCACGTGTAGTCCTTCGGGCTGTATTCCGCGACGCCGGGCAGCCATTCCGGTCGGCGGCGCGTCCTATTCAGATGGGCTGCGACCGGGTCGGCGAGCGGGCGAGTCGGGAGCATACGCATGGACGAGACAGAACACGGGCCAGGGACGGGAGCAACGATTCAAAATAAACGAAGATTAAGCCGCGTAAGCCGATGGCTGCTGTGGATTGGCGCTGTGGTGCTAGTCGTATTGCTGGCGGCCGGCGTCACCATCGCCATCCTGCTGCATCGCGCGGAACCGATGCTGCGCGCCAGCATCATCGACACCCTCCAAAAGCGTTTTCAATCGCATGTGGAGTTGGACAGTTTCCACGTTTCGATCATGGATGGCTTTCAGGCCGAGGGAACCGGGTTGCGTATCTGGCTGCCGCGCGAGGCGCTGGACAATCTTTCGGAAGACAGCCTTTCGGAAGACAGCATCACCGGCCCCGCAAAGCCAAGCGCCGCGGGACGGCGAGTTGGGCAAAATGACGCCAAGTCCGGCG
>Ga0302326_10002116_pt1 | contig 48884 bp, 49 predicted proteins | sample Palsa_T0_3_FD_202264 | JGI IMG/M metagenome (GOLD analysis project Ga0302326, IMG submission 202264) | Peat permafrost microbial communities from Stordalen Mire near Abisko, Sweden - Palsa_T0_3 | ecosystem: Environmental > Terrestrial > Soil > Palsa > Peat permafrost | place: Sweden: Abisko... | reverse complement strand
AGATCGGACCGCTGACCGTGCGCCCCAACTCGCAGCTCCGAGGTGCGGTCGAGGACGAGGACATCCTGGTGGCGGTGCTGGCCGTCCCCTCCTCCGCCGCGCAGGTGCTGGCCGACGAACTCGCCGATGCCGGCGTGAAGATCATCTTTAACTACTCTGATGCCTTGCTCCAGGTCCCACCCGAGGTGACGGTCCACACCTCGAGTCCCGCCGTCGACCTGCTCTACGCGCTCTACTTCTACCTGACCTAGCCGCCCGATGGAAGTCGACCTCGACCTCGACACCGCTCGCGCGGCCTTCGAAGCTTCGACCGACTTTACGGTCGGGATCGAGGAGGAGTTCGCCGTGCTCGACCCCACCGACCTCGGGCTCACGCCGCGGTTTGAGGATCTGAACGCAGCCGCCGCGGCGGACCCGGCCCTGGCGGCGTCGATCGCCGGCGAGTTGATCTCCTCCGAGATCGAGATTCGGTCGGGACGGGGCGCCGACCTGGCCGCGGCCCGATCCGCGCAGCATGACCGCCGCCGCCGGCTGTTCGCCCTGGCGGCGCAGCGAGGCGTCGCGCTCGGTGCCACCGGCACGCATCCGTGGTCTGACTATCGGGAGCAGCACACGATCGAGACCGAGCATTACCGGCGGGTGGAGGACGGTCTCCAATACGTCGCCTGGCGCAACAACACGTTCTCGCTGCACGTTCATGTCGGGATCGAGGGTGCGGACCGCGCTGTACGCGTGTGCGATCGGCTGCGCCCGGTGCTGCCCCTGCTGCTGGCGATCTCCGCCAGCTCGCCGTTTCTCGACGGGCGTGACTCGGGCCTGCACAGCGCTCGGACGCAGATCTTCACCCGCAGCTTTCCCCGCTGCGGAGTGCCGGACTCGTTTGGGACCTGGGACGCGTTTGCCGATTACATCGTTTTCCTCATCCGCACTCGCTCGATCGTCGAGTACACCCAGGTGTGGTGGTCGATCCGCCCGCATTTCGCGTTCGGCACCGTCGAGGTCCGAATCTGCGACGCGCAGCCGACCGCCGCCGAGTCCGACGGGCTGGCCGGGTTGATCGTCGCGTGTGTGGCCCAGGCGGCGCGTGACATCGATGCCGGCGTCACCGACGAAGATCTGCCCAACCGAGCGATCGAGGAAAACGTGTGGCGCGCCTTGCGCTACGGCCTCGACGGTGAGCTGCTCGACCTGCGCCGCCGCGAGCCCTTCCCGGCCACCGAAGCCCTCGAGCGCCTGCTGGTCTGGAGCGCTCCGGCCCGGGCCGAGCTCGGGATCGAGGTCGCGCTGCCCGCCCTCAACGCGGCGCAGCGGCAGCGCCGCATGCTCGAGTCGGGGATGAGCCTGGCCGAGATCTATGCCGCGATCGTGTCCCAGACCCGTGAGACATATTCCAATGCGCCGGAGGTGACGGTGTGAGCGCCGAGCAGGCGGGAGGTGATCCGATGAGCACGAGTAACCCAGAGCCCACAGAGGAGGAGCTGCGGGCCGCGTACGAGGAGGAGATCAAGAGGATTCGCGTCGAGCAGGTGGTGCTCGAGCAGGTGGTCTCGCTGATCAATCTCGGAATGCGGCGGACCGGGCTGGCGCCGGGCACGGAAGGAGAGCGCGACCCGGGGCAGGTGCGGCTGGCGATCGAGGCGATCCGCGCCCTGGTGCCGCTGATCGAGCAGTTCGCGCCCCAGCAGGCCGATCCGATTCGCGACGCCCTGTCCCAGCTACAGCTGGCGTTCGTGAGGCTCGGCGGTGCGGCTGAGCAGGCTCCCGCGCCACCACCCGCCACGAAACCGGCGGCGGCCGCCGCCGGCGCCGCGCCGGCCACTGCCCCGGCCACCGAGCCCGAACCAGAACCGACCAAGCCAGGCGAGGCGGGCCCGGCGCAGCGGAGCGGGCGGCTGTGGGTCCCGGGCCAATGAGGTGGGCGCAGGACGTTCCGGGCCCCCGCACGCTACACTCGCGGCCGGCAAAGTCCTGGGCCACCGCTTCAGATGAGCGGCGGCCCTTTGCAGTTATTGGCTGCGCGTCGCGCGCGCCTCAACCTAAGAGTGTCTTCGGAGGACCTTCTTGTCTAGCTTTCTGACGCACCACGGCGTCCTGGTTGCGCTTGTGTGCGCTGCCGCCGCCATCGTTTACGGCGCACTCACCTCGCGTGCGTTGCTCGCACTGTCGCCGGGCAATGAGCGTATGCGCACCATCTCGGCCGCGGTCCAGGAGGGCGCGCGCGCGTACCTGAACCGCCAGTACACGACAATCGCCGGCGTCGGCGTGGTGCTGTTCATCGCGCTGATTCCGATTCAGAACATCCGCGTCGCGATCGGGTTCGCGATCGGCGGCCTCCTCTCTGCCTCTGCGGGCTACATCGGGATGAACGTGTCAGTCCGCGCGAATGCGCGGGTGGCCGAGGCCGCCCGCAGTGGGGTCGCGCGCGCCCTGGACGTGGCCTTCCGCGGTGGCGCGGTGACCGGCATGCTCGTCGTCGGTCTGGCGCTGATCGGCGTCGCCGGCTACTACGGCGTGCTGACGGCGATCATTGGCGATAGCCAGAGCAGCGCCGTCAACGCGCTGATCGGACTCGGCTTCGGCGGTTCGCTGATCTCGGTGTTCGCTCGACTCGGCGGCGGGATCTTCACCAAGGGCGCCGACGTGGGCGCCGACCTGGTCGGCAAGATCGAAGCCGGGATCCCGGAGGACGATCCGCGCAACCCGGCCGTGATCGCCGACAACGTGGGCGACAACGTCGGCGACTGCGCCGGCATGGCGGCGGACCTGTTCGAGACCTATGCCGTGACCGCGGTCGCGGTCATGTTGCTGGGCGTGCTGACGTTCCGGCAACAGACCGCCGTGGCGCTGTTCCCGCTCGTGCTCGGCGCGGTCTCGATCATCGCCTCGATTATCGGCACCTTCGCAGTCAAGTCGAAGAGCGGAAACGTCGAGCGAGCTCTGTATCAGGGCCTCGCCGTGTCCGGCGTGCTGGCCGCGCTGGCCTTCCTGCCGATGACGAAGTGGTTGATGGACGGCGTGGCCTACAAGACCGGCGCGGCTGGCCCGCATTGGTGGAAGTTCTATCTCTGCGCGCTGATCGGCCTCGGCGTCACGGCGCTGCTGTTCGTGCTCACCGACTACTACACCTCGACGCGCTTCTCGCCGGTGAAGAGGACGGCCGCCGCGTCGCAGACGGGACACGCGACGAACGTCATCTCGGGCCTGGCGTCGGGATATCAGGCCACCGCGCTGCCGGCGATCGTGCTCGCGCTGGGCATCTTCGGAGCCTGGAAGCTCGCCGGCGGTGGCAACCGCGGCATCTACGGCATCGGCGTGGCCGTGATGGCCCAGCTGTCGCTGTGCGGCCTGATCGTTGCCCTCGACGCGTTCGGCCCGATCACCGACAACGCCGGTGGCATCGCCGAGATGGCCGAGCTACCCGACGAGGTCCGCAACGTCACCGACAAGCTCGACGCGGTCGGCAACACGACCAAGGCGGTGACGAAGGGCTACGCGATCGGCTCCGCCGCGCTCGCCGCCCTCGTCCTGTTCAACGCCTTTGAGCGCGAGCTGACCGATCGGCACGTGGTGGCGAACTTCGAGATCGGCAACCCCCCGGTGCTGATCGGCCTGCTGATCGGCGGGCTGATGGTCTACCTGTTCGCGTCGCTGTCGATGGAGGCGGTCGGACGGGCCGGCGGCGCGGTGGTCGAAGAGGTGCGCCGTCAATTCCGCGAGAAGCCCGGGATCATGGAGGGCACCGAGCTGCCCGAGTACGGCACCTGCGTGGACATCGTCACCAGGTCGGCGCAGCGCGAGATGATCATCCCGGCCCTGATCCCAATCGTGTTCACCGTGATCGTCGGATTGATCAGTGTGGAAGCGCTGGGTGGGATGCTGATCGGCGTGATCGTCGTCGGCGTCTTCGTGGCCATCTCGATGACCGCCGGAGGTGGCGCCTGGGACAACGCCAAGAAGCTGATCGAGGACGGGATGTACGGTGGCAAGGGGTCCGAGGCTCACGCCGCGGCGATCACCGGTGACACCGTCGGCGACCCGTTCAAGGACACCGCCGGACCAGCGATCAACCCGATGATCAAGGTCGCCAACATCGTCGCACTCTTGATCATCCCCCTCATCACATAGCTCTGGTGGTGCCCCGCCCGGGGCACCGTAACGTTGTCGGGCCGCGTCGCGTTGGTTCATGGTCCCGCGAGTGCCCCGGGGCGGGGCCATCCACCTTCGCAGCTTGCTGGGGACCGAATGCGGCACGGCGCCGGGCCAACCGCGACAACTGATCTGACGTCGTCCTGGGCGGGTGGCGATACGCTCGCGGTGGGCGATGTCTCTCACTGTCGAGCTTGGGCTGCTGCTGGCCTTCCTGACCGCGTTTGGGTCGGTTGCGGGTTTCCTGTACAAGTTTCGCGGCGCTCGTGAGGCGCCGGCGGTTGATCTGCGACGGCCGCTGCACAGCACGGTCGAGCTGTTCCGCTCGCCGCTGTATGCGCTGGGGATTCTGATTGCGCTGGGCTCGTGGGGGCTACACGTGGGCGCGCTGACGCTGGCGCCGATCTCGCTTGTGCAGTCGGTGATCGCGGGTGGCCTGGTGCTGCTGACCGTGGTGGCCAACCGGCTGTTCGGGATCGAGGTGACCCGGCGCGAACGGGTGGGGGTGGCGCTGATGGCGGCCGGTCTGGCCTTCTTGGCCGCCACCCTGGACGGCGACGCGCGCAGCGCCCATTCGCACTACGACCCCTCGACGCTGGCCGCCTACGTCGGCTGTCTGGGGATCGCGGGCCTCGCGCTCGCCGCCGGCTCGCGCCGCGCCTACGTGCTGGCCGTATCGGCGGGGCTGCTGTGGGCGGCTTCAGATACCTCGATCAAGGCACTCAGCTCTCACCTCGGCCAGCTCGGTGTGGGAGTGCTCGTCCAGCCGCTGGCGCTGGTGATCCTGATCGCCTCACTGGTCGGCCTGCTGATCTCGGCCCGGAGCCTCCAGCTCGGAGCGGCGGTACCGGTGATCGCCCTGACCAGCGCGGCCGCCAATCTGACCACGATCGCCGCCGGGCCGATCGTGTTCGGCGAGTCACTGCCCACCGGTCGGCTCGAGCTTGTCGTCCGACTGCTGGCCTTTGCCCTGGTGATCGTCGCCGCGGCGCTGACGCCGCCACCGGCCGGCGATCCGGGGAGCCAGCGCGGGGTGCCACCCGTCCGGCCCGCGACCGCCGCAGGTCACAGTGGTGGCGAAGCTCCCTAAAGTCCAGGCATACTCGCGGCCGCGGCCGCGGTCGCCTCGAGCCGCAAACCCCTAGAGTGCCAAGTATGTTCATCCTGATCGTCGGCGCCGGCCGTGTTGGGTCGGCTGTGGCCAAGCGGGCGCTCGACGCCGGGCACGAGGTTTCGGTGGTCGACAGCGACCCGCTTTCGCACGAGCGGTTGGACAAGGACCAGTCGACCACGTGGGAGGACGCGGGCGGACGGTTCACCGTCGGGGCGGCACTCGAGGTCGATGGCCTGATCGATGCCGGGATCGAGGAGGCGGATGTGTTCCTCGCCGCGACCCGAGGCGACAACACGAACCTGGTGATCGCTCAGCTGGCTCAACGGCAGTTCAACGTGCCGCGCGTCGTCGTGCGCGTGGCCGACCCGGGCCGCGCCGCCTGGTACGCCGAGCAGGGCCTACTGACGATCTGTCCGACCCAGATCGCGATCGACCAGGCCGAGCAAGTGGTGCTCGCGCCGTGAAGGGGGTCATGAGTACGTGTATGTGATCATCGCCGGTGCCGGGAAGGTGGGCTGGAACCTCGCCCGAGAGCTGATCGCCAAGGACCGCGAGGTCACACTGATCGAGTCCAACCACGGCCGCTACCGCGTCGTCGAAGAGGAGCTGGAGCACGCGGTCCAATACGGCGACGCGACCGAGCTGTGGGTGCTCGAGCGCGCCGGGATCCAGCGCGCCGATCTCGTGATCGCGGTTACCGGCGACGACGAGGACAACATTCTGATCTGCCAGGTGGCCAAGGAGAAGTACGGTTGCGAGCGGATCGTCGCCCGCGTCAACAACCCGCGCAACCTGCCGCACTTCAAACTGCTCGGAGTCCAGCCGGCGGTCTCGGCCACCGACCTGATCCTGCGGCTGATCGAGCACGAGGTCCCGGAGTACGGGCTGGTGCAACTGCTGGCGCTCGAAGAGGAACACCTGGAGATCATCGAGCTCGAGGTGGGCAAGGGCTCGGCGGCCGCGGGTCGCCGGGTCCAGGACGTGGTCCTGCCGGACGGCTCGCTGATCATCTCGGTACTCCGCCATGGTGCCGGATTTGTCCCCAAGGCCGACTCCGTGGTCGAGGCGGGAGATCAGGTGTTGCTGATCCTCGACCCGGGGATCGAGGGCGACATCACGCCCCAGTTCGCCCCCAACGGAGCCGAAGGGTCCTGACTGATGGCGTCCGGCCCAACGGCCGGCCTCTACGGGGGCCGGCGATCGCCAACGCTGGGCGGCAATGGCTGACCGACACGTTGACTATCTGCTGGTTGGCGGCGGCCTCGCCGCCGGCAACTGCGCCCGGTGGCTGCGGGAGTCCGGAGCCGACGGCTCGATCGTGCTGGTCGGTCGCGAGCCCGATCCGCCCTACGATCGCCCGCCGTGCTCCAAGGGCTACCTGCAGGGAAAGGAATCGCGCGCGGACGCGCTGTTCCGGGCGCCCGAGTGGTACGTCGATCAGTCGGTTGAGCTGCTGACCCGGACGTCGGCGATGAAGCTCGACCTATCGGAGCGTACGGTGAAGTTGTCCAACCGCACCGAGCTCTCATTCGACCAGGCGCTGGTGGCAACCGGCGCCAACGTCCGGCGTCTCAACGTTCCCGGTTGCGAGCTGGAGGGCATCAGCTACCTGCGCACGCTTGGCAACAGCGACGCGATTCGCGCCGACGCGGCGGGCAAGCGCGTGGTCCTGATCGGCGGTTCCTACATCGCCAGCGAGGTGGCGGCCTCGTTGACCGAGTTGGGCAGCTCATGCACGCTGCTGATGCTCGAGCCGATCGCGCTCAGCCGCGGCTTCGGCGAGCAGGCGGGCCGCTTCTTCCAGTCACAGCTCGAGGAGCACGGCATCACCGTCTACGGCAACGACGAGCTCGCGCGCTTCGAGGGCGCCGATGGCCGGGTGACGCGCGTGATCACCAAAGCCGGCCGGCAGCTCGACGCTGACGCGGTCGTGATCGGCGTCGGCGCTGCACCCGATGTGACGCTCGCTCGCGGTGCCGGCCTCGAGCTCGGTGAGACCGGCGGGGTGCGGCTGGACGCGTGTCTGCAGACCAGCGTCCCCGGTGTGTTTGCCGCCGGCGATATCGCCGAGTACGAGAGCGTGGTACACGGCGGTCGCTCGATCCGGGTCGAGCACTGGGACGTTGCCCTGAGCCAGGGTAGGACGGTGGCCCTCAACATGCTCGGAGCCAACGCCCCACACGACGTCGTGCCCTACTTCTTCTCCGACCTGGCCGATTGGGCCTCACTGGAATACGTCGGGCCCGCGTACGAATGGGATCAGGAGATCGTGCGCGGCTCCCTCGACGAGGGTGAATTCAGCCTCTGGTATTTGGATAAGGGCCGCCTGGCGGCGGCCTTGTCGGTTGGCCGCTCGGATGACCTGGAGGCAGCTCGGCACCTGATCGCCTCCGGAGCCGACCTCGGCGAGCGCGCGGGCCAACTGGGCGATCTGTCAACCGATCTCGCGGATCTTTAATCGCCGTCCCGCCGGGCGCGACTTACCTATACTCGGCTGGCAACCACCACGGGCGCCCGGTACACTGGGGAATGGTGTAATGGCAGCACGCGACGCTCTGGACGTCGAAGTTGGGGTTCGAGTCCCTGTTCCCCAGTTCTGACCCTCGCCGCTGTGTGGGGGTGGTTGCGCACCCGCGAATGAGGAGCAGAGACGATGGACGGTGTAAGCAGGGCCAGGAGCGTGCCGACCATGGGCGCGAGCCCGAACAGTGTCGCGAGCCCCAGCAACAGCCGACGGTCGCGCCCGCGCCGAACTACCACAACGCATCGAGCTTCCTCGGCTACCCGGAACAGCTTGGCGCTGCGCTCCACGGGCGGCAACACATGCGTGGCGGGACTGCTCACCCAGCTGGGCAGCCCCGGGACCTGCGGTATTCACCCGAGCTACGCCGGCCAGGCGCTCCTGGCTCAGGCGCTGGAGAAGGTGGTTCGCTTCTGAGCACCCCTGCCTTCTCCGGGATGTCGTTGGATCGTGCGTCCTCGCTGCGTGGCGATCCCAAGTGGGTGGCGGACCGGCTCGAGGACCCGACCACGCGCGTGCTGGTCGCCGGCAGCGAGGGCGTACTCCTGAGTGGAGCGTCTGACCCGGTCTTGGCACGGACAGCGATCGAGCCCGACACGAGGGGCTACGTCGAGCTCGCGGGGCCGATCCTGCTCGGGCTCGTCGAGGACGGTGCGGCGGTGTTCGCGGTCGATCTCGACGGTCTGGACGCGGCCATGCGTGAACGCTTCGCCCACGGGGCGCGACTCGTTTCGCTCCGGGACGCCGGCGTTGGGCTGTCGCGGTCGGAGGGCGGACTGGCCGCTTACTTGATGGCGCTGCTGAACTGGCATCGCACCCATCGCTTCTGCGCGAACTGTGGCACGCGCTCGGTCGTGATCGAGGCGGGCTATTCGAGGCGCTGTCCGAACTGCGGAGTGGTGCACTTTCCGCGCACCGATCCGGTCGTGATCATGCTGGTCGAGAATGAGGGGCGCCTGCTGCTCGGCCGCCGGGCCGGATGGCCGCACCCCCGCTACTCGGTGCTGGCCGGATTCGTCTCGCCGGGAGAGTCGCTCGAGGAGGCCGTCGCCCGCGAGGTTCGGGAAGAGTCAGGCATTGAGGCGTACGACCCCAGCTTCGTGACCTCGCAGCCGTGGCCGTTCCCGGCCTCGCTGATGCTGGGCTTCGAGGCTCGGTCCGACGGGGGGGAACCGAAGGTGAGCGACGGCGAGCTCGAGGATGTGCGCTGGTTCACGCTCGAGGCGGTCCGCGCTGCGTCCGACGACGACGGGGCTGCGTTGCGGCTCCCGCCGCAGGTATCGATCGCACGCTTCCTGATCGAGCGCTGGATCGCGCGGAACCGCTCCGGCGCGTAGGTCCGTCAGTACTCCTCCAGCCACGGAGTGCGATACCCATCGCGCCACAGGATGGGAAAGAACGCCTCGTCGAGCTCGATCTCTCCTGGACGCCGGTAGCGCGAGTAGACCGGGTGCGCGTGCGCAGGATTCCACCACGTCTGCGTGGAGATCATGTGGCTGACGATCGAACGGCGTTCGGCGTCGGCACGGAGGTTGGCGGGGCTGCCGTGGAACGTCCAGCCGTCATGAAACGCCGCGCCGCCAGCGGGAACCTCGATTGGCACCAGCTCGAGCTCAGTGTCCCGCGGCATCGCCTCGCGCACGTGGGCGAGCCAATCCTCCGGCGCGTGGAAGGTCCCGCCCACCGACCCGTGCGACCACAGATGTGAGCCGCGCACGTAATAGATCGTGCCGGTGTCGGCGGCGGTGGCGTCGAGCGCCATCCAGCAGGTCGTCATGTTCGGCGGGTCCAGATGGTTCAAGTAGGCCGCGTCCTGGTGGCAGAGCAGCGCTCGTCCCGACGGCGGCTTCCAAATCGCATTGTCCTGAGCGATGCGCACGCCCGGCAGCCGCGCCAGGCGCGCGGCGAACTCCCCGACCTGGGCTGACAGCACCGTCCTCCCCAGCAGCCGGTCGGCCTTCCAGACGTTGCACAACTGACGGGTCAGGTCGGGCGCGGTCACCCCGGGGACGTAGTTCACCTCGTCGGGCTGCAGTCCGGTCTCCCATTCGTGCGCGAACACGCGTGCGAACCGCTCCCGAATGCGATCAAGCGCGGCCGGCTTCAGGAACTCCGTGACGACCACGAAACCGTCGCGCCGGTACGCCTCGATCTGGGCGACGCTCGGTTCCATCCTGCTCGCGACCGACTCTTCCGCTCGCTAGACCTCGCGCGGGATCACGCGGTCGAGCTCGACCGCCGCGCCGGTGCGCGTGTCGAGAAACACGACGATGACTGTCGGCGGTCCTCCGAACCACGCGCTGGTTTCGCCCTCGCCGACGTAATCGGCGGCTCGCTGTGAGCCGCCCTCCTCCATCACCCAGACAGGCTGGCCCTTGTGAAACGCCCCATCGCCGATGTCGGTCACGGTGTCCGAAGCATAGAGATGCGCGTCGCCCGAGTCCGATCGCCCGCGGTCCCGTGTGGGCCCGGACGGTCGATGGGGCAGGACACGGTGTCAGGGGTGAGCGCGGCGAAGCGGCCGATGTGAACAAATTGTGGCCAGACCGGAATTAATCCGCAAACTGCGGGATAGGATGCGCGTCCATGAGCACTGGGGACTCGGACGATCGGTGCTGCGGATCGCCAACCGTACGGTCTGCGCTGGCATTCGCGTCGTCGCGCCACGCGGGGCAGTACCGCGAGGTCGATCGGGCGCCCTTCATCGCGCACCCGATCGAGGTCGCCCGTCTGCTGCGCCGTGACCGCTATCCGGACCACGTTGTCGCCGCCGGCCTGCTCCACGACCTGCTGGAGAAAACCCCGACCACCGACGCTGAGCTCGCTCGTCGGTTCGGGCTGCGCATCGCGCGGCTGGTCACCACGGTGTCTGACGATCCGTCGATCGAGAGCTACGACGAGCGCAAGCGGGATCTGCGCGAACGTGTCGAACGCGCGGACTCCGACGCGCTCGCCGTCTTCGCCGCCGACAAGGTCGCCAAGGTGCGCGAGCACGCGCTCAGGCCGCGGCGGCGGCGTCACGACGCCGACACCCGAGCGAAGCTGGCCCATTACGGCGCCAGTCTGGCGATGCTCCGCCGCGTCGCCGGTGAGCTGGCCCTGGTGAACTGTCTCGACCTCGAGTTCGCCCGCCTGGTCGCGCCCGCGAGGGTGGAGCTGACCGCGACGCGGACGGTTCGACCCGCTCGAGTGCTGATCGCGGCCACCCACCGGGCTCACGCGTCCTGATTGCTGTCCGGGTCAGCCGCCACCCGGCCGAGCCGGAACCACACGGCCCCCGAGCGACCTCACGGACCGACTCCGCGCACCCGGATCGAGATCGACTTCTCTTCCACCGTGCAGTTGGGCGAAGGCGGGCCAGAGGCGGGGAAGGCTTGCGCCAGCGCGTTGGCGATCAGATGGGCGCGGGCCGCATAGCCTGGCGAGGTGAAGTGGATGCCGTCGGAGATGAACCAGTTGTCTCGCACCGCCGATGCCCAGTCGAAGATGCGCATGTTTGGATATTTGGCGCAGGCTTGCAGGAGCGCGGCGTTCCACTTCAGCATGTTGTCCTCGGCATAAGGTCCGCTCCCGACCAGCGACTTGACGTTGACCCACATGACCGGTTGGTCGCCGATCACCGACATCATCTCCTTGATCCGAGCGCTGAGACCGACCGATGAGCCCACGTAGACATCGGCGGTGTCGTTGGTGCCGAGCGCGATCACCCAGCACCCTCGGTAGCCGTCGCTGGCGAGGCCGCGAGCGACTTCATACGCGTTGGTTCCGCCGGGCAGCGTCTCGACGATCGACGTGGCGCCGGTGATCTCGAAGTGCGTGTCCTTCACGCCCACGCGGGCGTACTGAGCTCCGATCTGTTGTGCGGGGTCGGGCAGGTAGTCGTTGGAGGTCAAGCCTTCCGAGGTCGAGTCGCCGATGTGCACCACGGCGCGACAGGAGGTGTGCGTGGATGGTTTCGCACGGGTGCTGGCGAGTGTCGGCTGGGCGGGAGGGGCCGCCCGCTGGCGGTCGGGTCGGGCTGACCGGGTGGTGGTCGCGGCCGGCTGGCTCGCCGGTGGCGGCAGGGCCGCGAGTTCGCTGGGCTCGACGCTGACCCCGGCCAGGATGGAGGTGACCGGGGCCGGCGGACTGACTCCCGCCAATCCGATCACGGCGAAGGCCAACGCCACCGCCGTGACCGTCAGGGCAATGCTGGCGCGGCGGGGCAGTGACCGTGGGCGCCAGCCGACCGTCTTGGCCTGGGCCCGCAGGCGTCCGAGTGCGCCCTGGCGGATGGGCTCCTCGACGTATTTCCACGACAGGGCGGCCAGCACGACGGTCGCCGCCACCTGGAGCACGGCGCGCAGCGGCTGCACGCCGGGGTTGGGGGAGGGGGTCGTCAGGACGATGACCGGCACCTGCCACAGGTAGATGCCGTAGGAGCGCACACCGATCCAGCGCAACGGGCCCCAGCCCAGGGCGACGCCGAGCCGCGTGGCGGGGTGGGTCAGGGCGGCGAGGACAAGCGCGGTGGCCACTGACAGCAGCACCATGCCGCCGCGATAGGGGAACGCCGAGTACTGGTTGGTGCGCCAGATCAAGAGTGCGATCGTCACCAGTCCGACGACCCCCAACCCGTCAAGGATGTGGCGCGCCCGCGCGGTGACCCGGGTCGTCAGCGACTGGCTGGGCCAGACCATGGCCAGGGCGGCGCCGATCAGGAGCCCGAAGGCGCGTGTGTCGGTCCCGTCGTAGACCCGCGAGGGGTCGAACGTCGGGTGGAACAGCACGGCCATCTCGATCGCCGAGGCGAGCGCCAGCACGAGCGTGACGCCGGCCAGCCGGGGGCGTATCCTGATCGGGCGCCGTCGCTCGGGGACGAAGTGGATGCCGAGCAACAGGAGCCACGGCCAGAACAGATAGAACTGCTCCTCGACGGCCAGGGACCACAGGTGGTTGAGCGGAGACGGAGGACCGAAGCGCGCGAAGTACGACACGTGCTGAGAGATCTGCCACCAGTTGTTCACGTAGATCGACGCCGACAGGACCTGGCCGCGCAGGTCGGTCAACTCAGAGCGGTCGGTAACCGAGACCCACACCGTCACGACGATCATCATCAGGAACAGACCTGGCAAGAGCCGCCGGGCCCGCCGCAGCCAGAAGTCCCCGAGTCGCAGGTTTCCGGCGTTCCACTGGGCCAACAGGAGGTCGGTGATCAGATAGCCGCTCAGCGTGAAGAACACCCCGACACCGAGCAAACCGCCAGGCGCCCAGGACAGCCCGAGGTGGTAGGCGATGACGGCGAGCACAGCCAGGGCGCGGAGCCCGTCGAGGCCCGGCATGTAGCGCTGGCCTTTGCGTACAGGCTCAGGCACGGCCCCTCCCGGCTACCCCCCGCCCGCCGGCGGATTCCGCGACCATTGGGCCCCCGGTCATCAACACGCGCATGGATGACGGGCCGGTTGAACCCGATCCAGGGGAGTTGGCCTCACGTATGGAAAAGGTACCCCAGGCACCGGCTGGCCCGTGCGATCGCCATCACCCGCTGCCCACCTGCGGGCCTTGGCCACAGCGGTGGATAGAGTGCTCGTGGCCACGTGCGTTTTCGTCATCCGATCGGAGGAACCGATGTCCGCTACTGCGTCCCTGGTCACCGGCGTCGACTTCGTGTCGATGCCCACACGCGACCTCGCCGACGCTATGACCTTCTACGGCGAGACGCTCAGTCTACCTCGCTCGATGTATATCGAGGGCAAGCCGTTCGCCGAGTTCGAGACCGGCAGTCTGACCATCAGCGTCATCGAGCCCGACAAGATGGGCTTTGAGTTCGCGCCCAATCGCAACCCGCTCGCGCTGCACGTCGACGACGTCGCGGCCGCGCGCGAAGCGCTGGAGGCCCGAGGCGTCAGCTTCGCCGGCGACACGTTCGACACCGGCGTGTGCCATATGGCGTTCTTCACCGATCCCGACGGCAATGCGCTGATGCTCCATCATCGGTACGCGCCGCGCGAGTCCCAGGCCTGAGCGCCGCTCGCCCTCACGCCTACTCAACCTCACCGGCGGACAGCGTGAGAACGCGCTCTCTGTCGCGGTGCTGCGCGCCGGCGGCACACGCGGGGCGTTTGGCTCGGACGGCAAGGCGATTCAGGTCGGCCTGGCCGCCTCGGCCGGCGTCCAAGCGGCGCTGCTGGCGCGCGCCGGGGCCGCTGTCGACCGGCGGGTGATCCACGGCCCGCTGGGGTTCGAAGGAGTGCTGGGAGCGACTTGGGTGCGACCGGGTGCCGACGGCACGATCGACGGCAGGCGCGCGATCGACAGCAACTGGATCAAGCTGCATCCCAGCTGCCTGGGCACGCATTCACCGATCGAGGCGGCCGCTCAGGTGCGCGCACGCGGTGACCGGTTCGAACGCGAGCAGATCACGATCCTCGTGCACCCGCGCGCTCGCCAGGCCGCGTACCTCGACGCGGTCACCGACGGGATTGCGGCGAAGTTCTCGATCCCCTACTGCGTCGCCTACACGCTCCGCTACGGTCCTCCGCACGTGCGCGACTTCGCGTCAATCGATGCCGCGGCACGGGATGGCTCCAGGTGGCTCAGCGTCAACGTCGAGGATTCCTTGCCCGAGTTCGGAGCGCGACTGACTGTTGCCGGCCAGGAGCTCGCCCGGGTCAACTATCCCCGCGGCGGGCCCGAGCGGCCCGTCGCCGCGGCTGAGCTGGCGGCTAAGGTCGCAGACCTGGCCGGGGATCGCCTGACCGGGATATTCGAGGAGCGCCGGCGTCCGCAGTCCTGCGCGCAGCCGGCTTCTGATCACTGACGCCGAGCCGGGCGCGGATCGACCGCTAGAGGTGCAGGTGCGCTCCGAGGTAGAGGCTTCGGCTGCTGCCCTTGCTGGTCATGGAAAAACCAACGCTCTCATAGAGCGCGATCGCGCCGAGGTTGTCCTCGGTGGTGTCGAGTTCGACGCGCCGGCAACCGCGCTCGCGTGCCCGCTCAAGCGCGTGCTGGACCAGCGCTCGGGCGACGCCACGCCGTCGTGCCTCACTGCGAACGAACAGATCTTCCAGCCAACAATCCTCGGTGGCCGTCCACACGCTGTGGCGAAAGCGCAGCTGGCAGACGCCCGCCGCGGGCGCATCATGGTGGAGCGCGGCGAGCCAGAACTCGGTGTCGGGACGCCCGATCAGCTGCGTGACCGAATCGAGAAACGACGCGTCAGACGGGGACGAATGCCCTTGGTGATCGCGAAACGCGACCAGCAACTCGGCCACGGTCTCGGCCTGATCCGGCCCGGCCAGCCAGACGACGCTCATGGCCCACCGTCGGTGGCACCGGGCCGCGCGGTGACGGCGGCCGCCAGCTCAGAATCGGGACCGCGGCCCATCGACGAAGGCTATCTCTCATGTTCCGGCCCGGATCGGCCGGTCAGCTCGTGGCCGGCGGTCCAGTCAGCCCGTGGGGAGGGGCACCGCCCCGGCGTCGCCACTGCGGGCGGCCTCCGCGTGCTCGCGGCTGTCGCGTGAGGAGATCAACGTCGCGGCGAGGATTGCCCCGACCACGGCGAACCCGGCGCCGACGAGAAAGGCGACATCGAACCCCTTCGTCAGTGCGACGGACGAGCTACGGACTCCTGAGTGGAACAGGCTCTGGGTGTGACTGTTGGCGATCGTGGCGAGGATTGCCAGCCCGAGCGCACCGCCCACCTGCTGAGAGGTATTGATCAGGCCGGAAGCGAGCCCCGCCTCGTGCGGCTCGGTCGCGGTCACCGCGGCGATCGTCACCGGGACAAACGCCAACCCGAGCCCGACGGCGGCGAGGATCGACGGGCCAAGGATGTCTGAGGCGTAGTGGCCTCCCGGCGCCGGCACGCGTGAGAACCACAGCAGCGCGCCGGCGATCAGCAACATGCCTGTGATCAACGGGGGCTTGAATCCGACGCGCGTGACCACCTGGGAGGCGACCCCGGCCGACAGGATGATCCCGACGGCGAGGGGAAGGTAGGAGATGCCCGTCACGATCGGCGAGTACTTCAGGACGTCCTGGAGATACAGGGAGATGAAGAAGAACATCGAGAACAGCGACATGCCGAGTAACAGACCCACGATGTTTGCTCCTCGCAGAGTCCGCAGGCGAAAGATCGAGAACGGCATCAAGGGATGGCGCGTGCGGGACTCGATGACCAGGAACGAGCCGAGGAGGAGCGCCGCCCCGGCCAGGCGCAGCAGCGTGGTGGTGGATCCCCAACCCAGGTTGACCGTGTCCACGACGGCGTAGACGAGCAGCGACAAGCCGGCGGTGACGGTGACCGCACCGGGCAGGTCAAACGTATTGACTCCGTCCTCGGACCGGCTTTCCACGAGCGTGCGGGGGGCGAGCAACGCTGCGATCAGGCCGATCGGCACGTTGACGAACAGCACCCAGCGCCAGCTCAGGCCGCTGGTCAGGATCCCGCCCAGAAGCACCCCAGCCGCGCCGCCCGCGCCCGCGACCGCGCCCCAGATGCCGAGCGCCCGGTTGCGCTCGGCCCCGTCGGCGAACGTGGTGGTGATGATCGAGAGCGCGGCCGGCGAGACAATTGCCGCCCCCAGGCCCTGGACCGCGCGAGCGGCGATCAGCCATCCCTCCGACTGGGCGATCCCACCGGCGAACGAGGCCAGGGAGAACAGCACCAGCCCGGTCATGAACATGCGCCGCCGCCCGAGCAGGTCGGCCAGCCGGCCGCCGAGGAGCAGGAAGCCGCCGAACGTGAGCGTGTAGGCGTTCACCACCCACGACAGGTCGTCGCGGGCAAAATGAAGATGGACTCCGATCGAAGGCAGCGCGACATTGACGATCGAAGCGTCGATCACGATCACGAACTGCGTCATCGCCAGGAGCACCAGCGCGAGGTTCTTCGCCCGCGGCGTGTAGATCGGCGTGGCCTGGGGTGGGTTGGTCGACGTCATTGGAAGCTGACCTCCGGTTCCGTTTGCACTCGTCGACTATAGTGAATTATGATTCCGTTTGTCAATTCGAGGGGTGGAGCTGAGGTGACCGATGCGTTGACTGAGACCGAGCGGCCCGTACGAGTGCTGCGGGCCGACGCACGGCGCAATCGCGAGCGAATCCTCGAGAGTGCCCGGCTCGTGTTCGCCGAGCACGGCGCTGACGCGCAGATGGACGATGTCGCCCACCGTGCCCGCGTCGGGGTGGGAACGGTCTACCGGCACTTCCCGACCAAAGAGGCGCTGATGGTGGAGCTCGTGCGCCAGAAGTTTCGGCTCTTCTCCGCCACCGTACGGGAGGCCCTCGAGTGCGACGGTGAGCCTCTCGCCGTGTTGGCAGATGTCCTGCGTCGCAACGCGGACGCGGCCGCCCGCGACGCGACGATGCAACACGCGCTGGCGGGTGCGGATGAGCACATCTGGACCCAGGCTCAGCCCGAGCAGCAGGAACTGAGCGGGCTCACCGAGACGCTGATCGCCCGGGCCAGGCAGGCCGGGACGATCCGCCCGGACATCACCGCAGCGGACATCGCGATGCTGATGTGCGGCGTGTCGGCCACGATGGGCCACAACGCCCCCGGCTTTGACTGGCACCGGCATTTGGAGCTGGTGATCGACATGCTGCGCGCGCGCCCACCGGTTGCCGGCTCACCTCAGGAGTCACCCCAGGACGGAGCGAGACGAGTTCGCTCCCCATGATCGGGAACCGTGCCCGGCCGGGCACTCCCCGGGCCGGCGTGACACCCCTGGGCCGATAGCGTGTGCCGATGGAGCAAGAGGTGCCGATTCGCGGGCAGATGATCAGACTCGGCCAGCTGCTGAAGCTCGCGGCGGTGATCGACAGCGGCGCGGAGGTCAAGGCCTTCCTGGCCACCGAGCCGGTGTGGGTCAACGGCGAACCAGAGGTCCGCCGCGGGCGCCAGCTGTTCCCCGGCGACCTGGTCCGGGTCGGTGAACTCCGGCTGCGCTTGACTACCGGTCCGCCTCAGCCGGGATCCATGGCCTTTGGCAGTCGGTCGTGACCGCGTCCGGCCTGGTGTCCCTGACACTCATGCCGGACTGGCCAGGTGCCGATATTGAATGGTACGAGCCGATCGGGAGGTTCACGTTGGAGTCGGATGGAAGTCCAGTGGTCGCGGCGCCGTCGGTGGACAACGACCGATCACTGGCCTCTGACTCCTCCACCAATCGCCGGCTGCGGCGGCTCAGGGCGGCGCTGGCCCGGTCCCATCGCCGTCAACGCGAGGAGCGACGAGGGCGCGAGGCCGCCGAGCGGGCGATGCGTGAGAACGTGACCGAGCGAGGCCGGGGCGAGGCGGAACGAGCCCGGCTGGCCGAGATCGTGCGCTGGTCCGAGGACGCGATCGTCTCGCTTGACGCCGATCTGCGGGTCGTGAGCTGGAACAGCGGCGCGGAAGCGATCTACGGCTATCGCGCCGAGGAGATGCTGGGTCGGTCAAGTGACATTCTGATTCCCGCCGCTGCGACGGTCCAGAGTCGCGCGCTGCACGAGCGCGCGCTGTCCGGCGGGCAGGTGCAGTGCTACGAGACCCAGCGGCTGCACAAGGATGGGACCCTGATTGACCTCGCGATCACCGCCTTCGCGCGGATTGATGCGGCGGGGGAGCCCGCTGGCCTGACTGCCGTCGGGCGAGATATCACCCCGCGCAGACAGGCCGAGCGCGCCCTGGCCGAGAGTGGGAAGCGCTACCGCGAGATTCTCGACATGACGCCGGACGGCGTATGGCGCGTGGACGCCGAGGGGCGCACCGATTACGTGAACCCGCGGATGGCGAGCATGCTCGGTTATTCGCCTGAGGAGATGATCGGCCACCAGCGCTCGGACTTCATCGACCCCGGGCAGGCCACCGTCGCGCGGACCGAGGTTGCGACGGCTGCTCGCAGCCCCCGGCCTGGTGTGGCCGACCAGTGTTTCCTGCGTAAGGACGGAACCCGGTGCTGGGCGCGCGTATCGCAGACGGCGCTCAGCGACCAGCATGGCGATCAGATCGGCGGGCTGGCGATCATGTCCGATATCACCGCGTCGAAAGCCCAGGCGGTCGAACTCCGTGTCGGCGAGCACTTCCTCGCCGCGCTGACGGACAGCATGGCCGAGGGGATGTTCGCGCTGGACCGGGATGAGCGCGTCACCTTCATGAACCAGGCAGCAGAGCAGCTCCTGGGCTGGAGCCAGGACGAGCTGGGAACCCGCCTGATGCACGAGACGATCCACTACCAGCACGATGACGGCTCGCCCAATGACGCGGCCGACTCCCCGTTGCTGGACGCGCTGCGCACGGGCACGACCTTGCGCGTCGAGGAGGATACGTTCACCCGCCGCGATGGGCGGCCTTTGCCGGTCGCCTACAGCGCCGCGCCGATCACGATCGACGAGCAGGTTGAGGGGATCGTGGTCGTGTTCGGCGACGTCAGCGCCCGCCGCGCGCTGCAGGAGCGCCACGAGCGCGAGCTCGAGACGCTCACCTGGGTGGGTCGGATCCGCGACGCCTTGGACGAGGAGCGCCTGGTGCTCTACGCGCAGCCGATCATCGAGCTGGGCAGCCGCGCGGTGGTCGCGCACGAGCTGCTATTGCGGATGATCGACCGGGACGGCGCGATCATCGCCCCGATTCGCTTCCTCCCCGCCGCCGAGCAGTTCGGGTTGATCGAAGAGATTGACCGCTGGGTACTGGCGCAAGCCGCCACGCTCGCCGGCCGGGGGATCAAGGTGCACTTCAACATCTCGGCCAAATCACTCGGGTCCCGTGAGCTGATCAGCGATCTCGTTGCTGCGCTGCGCGACACCGGCGCCGCGCTGGGGCTGCTCGTGTGCGAGATCACCGAGACCGCGCTGGCCAGCGACGAGGCGGTGGCGGAAACCTTCGTGCATGAGCTCCGCGAGCTCGGCTGCGAGATTGCGCTGGATGACTTCGGGATCGGCTACGGCGGCTTTGCCTACCTCAAGCGGCTGCCGATCACCGTGTTGAAGATCGACATCGAGTTCGTGCGCGACCTGGTTGAGAGCCCGCAGAACCAGCACGTCGTCAAAGCGATCGTCAATCTCGCGCAAGGGTTCGGGCGCCAGACGATCGCCGAGGGGGTCGAGAACCAAGCCACGCTCGAGCTGCTCGCGGATTACGGCGTCGACTATGCGCAGGGCTACGCGATCGGGCGCCCGGCTCCCATCGACACCCTGCTTGGAGTCGATCGCTCGTAGCGATGCCCGTCGCCGGCCGCTTGTTTACGAAACCGCACAGCGGGCGAGGACCCATGCGATGAATTCCGCTTACCGCGACCCCGACCGCCGGCAGCGCCTGGTCGAGCTCAGCAATCCGGTTGTCCGCGAAGTGATCGGGACTCTGAGCTTCGACGCCACGGACTTTCGCGTCAACCTGGTGCTGTTCGATCTCTGTTTGCGGATGTACTACGCCGGGCTCGTCGACGGCGCCGCCGAGGCTGTGGCCCACGCCAGCGAGCACGGCGCGGAGTCTGAATTCAGGCTTGGCGTCACCGTGCCCAGCGGTCCCCTCGGCTCGGCCTCCTGACCGCGCCCGGTCGGCTCAGGCAGGTACGGCGGCACTCGGGTTGACGACCTGTCGCGCAGTCTGAGCGAGGCGGATCGAGGCCCGAGGGCAGGCTTGCGCTCAAGCCTTCGCTCGCAGATGCCGATCCTCGATGGGGGACCCAACGATGACCGCTCATCACCTGACCGAGCCCTTCCAGAGAGCGGGCTTCCTGCCGGTGTTCGAGGCGCCGGCGGATGAGCCTCCAGCTCACGGCACGGCCCCGCCGCCAGCCGCGATCCTGGTGGTCGATGACAACGCGGCCAAGCGCATCGCGGTCCGCGCCATGCTCGCCCCGCTGGGCCACGATGTGATCGAGGTCGAGTCGGGAGCCGAGGCGCTGCGCGCCGTTCTGCGTCGGAACTTCGCGCTGATTCTGATGGACGTGCGGATGCCCGAATTGGACGGATACGAGACAGCCAAGCTGATCCGGCGACGGCCCCAGTCAGAGCTCACGCCGATCATTTTCGTGACCGCGTTTGGGTCTGACGAGGCCGACATCGCCGATGCCTACGCCAGCGGCGCCGTGGATTTCATCTTCACGCCAGTCCTCCCCGATGTCCTTCGCGCCAAGGTCACGGGGTTCGTCAACCTGTTCGTTCAGTCCCAGCAGTTGCAGCGCTCGCTGGATTCGATCATCGAGCTCAACGCCGCGCTGCGCGTCAGCGAGGTGCGCACGCGAGCCGTGCTGGAGAATGTGGCCGACGGGATCGTGACGGCCGGCGAAGCCGGTCTGATCGAATCGTTCAACCGATCCGCGCAAGCACTGCTGGGGTATCGCGAGGATGAGGTCATCGGGCGGCCGCTCAAGCTTATCGTCGCGCCCAGCCATCACGATCAATTCTCGGAGTCCGCTCGGGCCAAGTGGAGCTTGCTCACCGCGAACGCCATTCCGGCGCAGTCAAGCGAAACGGTGGGCTGTCACAAGGACGGCTCGTGCTTTCCGATGGAGATGGGCATCAGCCAGATGCAGATCGGCCAGCGGACGTTCACGATCGCGTGCATCCGCGATGTCTCAGGCCGCAAGGCGTATACCGACGCGCTCGAGCACCGCACCCTCCACGACGATCTCACCGGCCTGCCGAACCGCACCCTGTTCGCTGACCGATTGGACCGAGCGGTCGCGTTCGCCGATCGGACCGACGAGCCGCGGGGCGTGCTGCTCGTCGATCTGGACAACTTCCGCCAGATCAACGAGACGCGCGGACGCGAGAAAGGCGACGCTCTCCTGCGGGCGGTCGCGGGACGGCTGCGCGCGGCGATGCGCGAGTCGGACACCATCGGCCGCGTCGGCGACGACTCGTTCGCGATCCTCCCGTCCGGCGAGGTCGATGTCGAGGCAGCCGCGGCGATCGCCTGGAAGGTCCGCGAGGTATTTGAGCCCCCGTTCCTGGTCGACGGCGACCCCATCGGGGTCCAGGGGAGCATCGGGATCGCACTGTTTCCGCAGCACGGCCGCACGACGGTCGACCTGATGCGGCGAGCCGATCTGGCGATGCACCAGGCCAAGGGGTCGGGTCACGGCCTCGCGGTGTTCGTCGCCGACCAGGAGGATCAGACCGCACATCGGCTGAGCATCCTGAATGACCTGCGCGACGGAATCCCGCGAGGTGAGCTGATCTTGCACTATCAGCCGAAGATCGACCTGACGGCCGGACGGCGGACCACCGGTGTGGAGGCCCTGGTGCGCTGGGCCCACCCGACCGAGGGGCTGTTGATGCCGGGCCAGTTCATGCCCGAGGCCGAGCGCAGTGAGCTGATCGAGCCATTGACGAGATGGGTGGTCGACGAGGCCCTGCGCCAACAGCGCGCGTGGCTCGATGCCGGTCTCGATTTGACGATGGCGGTGAACGTGTCGGCGCGGAGCCTCACCCGTCGCAGCAGCCTCCCGGAAACCCTCGCCACGCTCACCGACCGCTGGGGCATCCCGCCCGGCAAGCTCATCCTCGAGCTGACCGAGAACGCCATCATCAACCTCGAGGTGGCGCGGGTTCTGGAGCTCTTCCACGCGACGGGCGAGCGCCTGGCGATCGATGACTTCGGCACCGGTCACTCATCGCTGGCCTACCTCCGCCAGCTGACGATCGACGAGATCAAGATCGACCAGTCCTTCGTGATCAACCTCCCGTCGGTCACCGGCGACGCCGTGATCGTTCGCTCGATCATCGACCTCGCCCACAATCTCGGCCTGACCGTCGTCGCCGAGGGCGTCGAGGACGAAGCCTCACTCGAGATACTGGTCGAGCACGGATGTGACAGCGCCCAGGGCTACTTCTTCAGCCGCCCCCTCCCGGCCGACGAGCTCACGGCATGGCTGGCCGAATCACCATTCGGAGCGGTCGCGGGAATCTGCACCTGACCGGGCGTAGGACCCGCGGGACCGCGGGAGCGGCGGCGGACTGACGCCGCCGCCGCTCCTGCCGCTCCGCGCGGCCGTGGATCATGCCAACGGCGCCGTCAGCTGCCCGGCGGAATCAGCACGGCGTTGATCACGTGGATCACGCCGTTACTCGCAAACACGTTGGTCTTGACGATCTGCGCGTTGTTGACGTACACCTTCCCAGCTTTGACGCTGATCTTCACGTTCGCTCCTTCGAGCGTCTTGATCGCATGCCGCTTGACGACCTGGCTGGCCGGCAACTCGCCTGAGACGACGTGATAGAGCAGGACCTTCTTCAGCAACGCCTTGTTCTTGCCCAGCGCCGCGAGCGTCGACTTCGGGACCTTCGCGAACGCGGCATTGGTCGGCGCGAACACGGTCAACTTCGCCGTGCCCGACAGCGCGCCGGCGAGTCCTGCGGCCTTGACGAGCTTGACCAGCGTTGAGAATTGCGGCGCGGCGGCGGCGGTTTGCACGATGTTCTTCTGGGGAGCCGCCTGCGAGCTGGCGGCGAGCGGCAGGGCCGCCACCGCAGCGAGTACGGCGAGTACAGCGAACATCCGCTTCATCAGTACCTCCTGGTTCGTTTGTCTTCTGCAGGTCGTCTACGACTCGTCCGAGGCCGGCGGTTGGAAAATTCGCCGCCAAAAAAGTCAACCGTCGTCCGCTCGGCCACGTAGTACGAGGGAGATGGACATCGTTGAGCTGACCGTCGCGCCCGCGGATGACCCTGTCCGGAGCGTGATGCCGCGTTCTCAGCGGGCCGAGACACAGCGCGACCGTGAGCTCGCGGACGCGCTCCGCGTCCGCGACGAGGGAGCACTGGGGAGGATCCAGGCCGAGCTGGGCCCGCTGCTGCTGGGCTACCTGACCGCGATGCTCGGCGACCGCGCGGCCGCCGAGGACGTGCTGCAGGTGACGCTGCTGGAGGTATGGGACCGCGGCGCCTCGTTTGACCCCGTCAAGGCGTCATTGGTCACGTGGGTGATGATGATCGCCCGCTCGCGGGCGATCGACCAGCTGCGCCGGCGGGTACCCGAGCCCCACGATCCGGTCAGCGCCGGGACCCAGCTCGATCGCGCCGCGGTCACCGAGGAGGATCCCAGTGAGGCGCTGCTGGAGCAGTGGCGGATCGCGGACCTGCTCACGCGGCTGCCAGCGCAAGAGGCGACGATGCTGCGGTTGCGCTTCTACGACGGACTCTCACAGCGGGAGATCGCCGAACGGACGGGAGTGCCGCTGGGGACGGTCAAAATGAGGATGGTGCACGCGCTCCAGCGCCTCCACCGGATGCTCGAGGAAGCGGGGTCGATCCGATGAACGGCGAGCGGCCGATCGACGGCACCCTCGCCCCGAGTGACGAGGAAGTGCTCAGCGCGTACCTGTTCGACGATCTCGACCCCGGCGAGCGAGACCGGATGCAGCGTCGGCTGGCGCGGGACGGCGCGCTGCGGGCGCAGGAGCAGCGTCTCGCGCCGCTCGTGCGCCAGCTCGAGCACCTGTCGCAGGACGCGTGGGCATTCGTCGCCACCCAACCCGGCGCCGACGCGGCACCCAGCGATGATCTGACGACCACACGCGCGCCCGCGCCTCGGCGGCGCTGGTGGCATGGTCGGCTGTCTGTGCGCCCCGCCCTCGCGGCGATGACTGCGGTCGCCCTGCTGGCCATCGGCGTCGGCGTCGGCGTGCTGCTCTCACGCACCCCGGGGGTGAGCGGAGCGACGGTGGTGCTGCGGGCGCTGCCGGGGGAGCCGACGAGCGCCGTCGCGCGGGGGCGGCTCACGCCCGACGGGCACATCGTGCTGACGATCAGCCACCTTCCGGCCTCACGGCCCGGCACCTACTACGAGGCCTGGCTGATGACCAGCACGACCCGGCTCGTGCCCGTGGCCGCGTTCCGCTCCGGCACAGACGGACGGGCGCGGCTCGACGTGCCACTCCCGGCCGCCGCCGCCGCATACCGCTACATCGACATCTCGCTCCAGCGCACCGGCGCCGGCACGGCGCACTCACACGACTCGGTCCTACGGGGTAACACGTGAGGGGGGAGGCCCGGCCGGAAGCTGGGCCTCCGGTTCGTCATCGCCCGGCCACGGCTCAGTGCCGGCGCAGCGACGCGATCGCCAGGTCATCTCCGGAGGCCACAGCACCCTTGATCTGACCCTCGACCTTGGCGAGACCAGGGACCTTGCGAGCCTGACGCGCGGTGCGCTTGGTCGCTGCCTTGGTTTTGCGCGCGGCATCCCGGCCCGACGCGCCAGCCTCGCGGGCGGCGTCGGCAGCACCCGTCGTCGTGAGGTCATAGGAGGGCTTGCCCTTGAGGTCGGCGCGCACGACAGCATCGGTCAGCTTGGGGATCTCCCGCAAAACGCGCTGCTGCATCCTCTCCTCCTCGGCGAGGATCGATGCCGCCATCGCGGCGGTCTCCTCATCACCGAGCGAACGCGCCAAGCGCTCGATCGCCGTGTACGTCGCGATCTCAAGTGCCTCGGTGGCGCATGCGTCCTTGGCGTTCTTGAGCACCTTCTCCTCGCCGCCGGAGCCCCGGAGCAGATCGAGCGGCGTCTTTGACAGCGCCAGGGCCTGCCCGACCACGTCCTCCCAGAAGCCGACGACGGCCGTCAGTGGATGAGCCCCCTGGCCGAGCGTCTTCAGGCGCTCGGCCAGACGAGCGGAGTGCGTGCGCGTCTCGCGCAGATGAGTTTCCAGAATCGAGCGATAGGACCCGTGAGGGGTCATGGCGATCTGCGACTGCAAGACGCGCACGAGCGCGTCCTCACTGGCCCGCGCCTCGTTGAGGTACTGCATAACTTTCTGCTCAGAAGCGTGATTCATACGTAGTCCAATCGAGAGAGAGACGAGAGACTCGGAAGCCGCAAACGGCCCCGAGAGGGCTGGATACTCCGGCCGGAGACTCCACAGCCGGCCGATATCAGTCCTGCTACCCCCCTCAGGCTCCGACTACACGCCGTCTCGATCGTGCCCTGGCCAACCGACTCTCCTCAGCTGACGTCGAGCAGGCGGCGGACGTCCTCGTAGTAGCGGAGGTGGCTGGGCGTGGGCGGATCCGGCCCACGGAACCGCTCGTGCAGTGCCTCGCGATCGGCCGACAGCAGCTGCAGCAGTTGGGGCTCACCCCCGCGCTGCTCGGTGTCGATCACGACGGCGCTGCCCGGCCAGTTGTGATCCATGTAGGCGAGGTAGTCGGCGGCGGGACCGACGGGGGGCTCGTAGATCCAGCAGCCGGTGTTCCAAAACCGGGCCCCGGCGGCGGTGGCGCTGGCGCGGACCCCATCCAGCGGCTGGTGGGTGTGCGCGAACACGAACCACCGGACGTCGCGATCCCAGCCGAGATTGGCGCAGACCCGCGCGTACGCGGCCACCGACGGCAGCACAGACGCTCCCGGCGCCACCACCCGGGCCAGCACGAAGTCCGCTGTCGGGGTGTGACCCTGGGGGGTGCCGCGCACCCGACGAGCGATCGAGCGGCCGAGCCGTGCGAGTTCTCGTCCCGGTGCCGCCGCCGTCGCCGCGAAGTGACCGAGCCGACGCAGCTCGGCCTGGATGCGCTGCTCGGCCGCCGCGCCCTTGGGCAACTGCGCCTCGATGAACAGCAACTCGGTCAACGGGACCAACGCCGCCTCATAGTCACTGACGGTGGGCGTCGTCGTGCGTCCGCCGGCCAGCCGCCAGAATCCACCCTGCAGGAGCCGATTCGGCACCGAGCCGCGCACCTCGGCGTCGAGGTAGTGGCCGTGGCTCAGCAGAACCTCGCCGATCCGATAGGTCGGATAGGCGATCTCGATCTCGGTCTGCGGCAGCCGTCGCCGGAGAAACGCCTCGAAGAAAAAGCTCGCCTGCCACAGCTCAGTCAGCGCATCGTCCGGCTTGCCGGTCGCGATTCGCAGCTCGATCAGCGCCTCGAGCCGCCGCACCAGAATGTGATGATCGTGGTTGCCGGCCAGCCACACCAACCGCTTCCCCGACAGCGTCTGCGCGAGCAGCTCGACCAGGCCGTCGGCGCGCTCGAACGCGTGCTCGATGGTGGCGAACAGCAGATCGACCAGATCGCCGAGGAGCACGACCTCGTCTGCCCGCTCGAGCTCGGGACGGAGCGCCTCGCGCGCCCACGCGTAGGCCAGCAGATCGTCCCCCGTCCACGCCCCGAGGTGACTGTCGGAGATCACGAGCGTGCGCACCGAGCGCGAACAAAACCAGATCGCTCGCACCCGCACAAGCCGGCGATGGCGCACACCGGCGGGTGGGGCACGCCGACTTGGCTAACGCCCCACCGCGCCCGATCTCATGATTACTTGACCGTGAGCGTCCCCTTCATACCGGCCATCTCGTGGCCCGGTACCGAGCAAAAGAACGTGTAGACCCCGGGCTTGAGGGTGACGTCGAGCGTCTTGGTACCACCGGTGAAGGTCGGTGTGGCTCCGACCGTCTGTCCACTGGCCGTCGTGAGGGTGAAGTTGTGGTCCTCGGGGGCTTTGTTGGTGAAGTTGATCGTCACCTTGCCGGCCTTCGCGGTCAGCTTGTCCGAGGTGTACTTCAGCGCGCCGCTCGGATCCGCGGATTCGGTCACCGTGCTGCCCCCCCCGGCGACGGGGGCGGCCGCTGCGCTCGATGTCGCCGGTGCGGCCGTGCTGGTCGCGGCGGCGCTCGTCGACGCGCTGCTCGAGCTGCTGCTCGAGCTGCTGCCGCACGCGGCAACCACGAGCGCCGCGAGGACTGTCGCGGCCAACAGAGGAATCCTGGTCATCAGAGCAACTCCTTTTCGAGTCTGGAACGTGTGCCTGAAGGGACTACAGCAGCTATCGATTTCTTCCGCGCCGTCACGCCGGCCCTCGGCGCGTTGTGCCGCGCGGTCGCCGACTGCCGTGCGCAGGCAGGTATCCGTGTCGTTCGACCACGGTGGCCCACATCCTGCCTTCACAACGACGTGTGGTGCGCTGGCAGACGGCGGTTGACCACGGCCGGGTGGGCGGCTGCGCGGTGGTGCAGACCGGCTTGACGCTCATCGGGCGCGGGAACTAGTCTCGCCGGCAATGCTGATCACATCGGCAGCTCCGCGGTGACGCGAGGGCGGACCTAGATGGCGGGGCTACTCGGCCCCGCGCCGGGTGCAAGAGCCGTCCTGAGGGAGCTCTTCGCGGCCGGAGAGATGGTGCTGGCTCCCGGCTGTTACGACGCGCTCGGGGCCCGCTTGGTGGAGGAGGCGGGGTTTTCTGCCGCGTACATGACCGGTTTCGGCACCGCCGCGGCGCGGCTGGGACGGCCGGACGTCGGGTTGCTCAGCTTGCCCGAGATGGTCGACAATGCCCGCCGGATTGCGGCCGCGGTCGAAATCCCGGTGATCGCCGACGCCGATACGGGCTACGGCAACGCCATCAACGTGATCCGGACCGTCCGCGAGTTCGAGGCGGCTGGGGTCGCGGCGATCCACCTCGAGGATCAAGTGATGCCCAAGAAGTGCGGGCACATGGAGGGCAAGCACGTGATCCCGGCGGCCGAGATGGCGGCCAAGGTGGCCGCCGCCGTGGCGGCCCGGCGCTCACCGGACTTCCTCATCATCGCGCGCACGGACGCTCGGGCGATGGAGGGATTGGCAGCCGCCCTCGATCGCGCCCGGCTCTATCACGAGGCGGGCGCCGACGTCCTGTTCGTGGAGGCCCCGCGGTCGGCGCAGGAAATCGAGGCCATCGCCCGCAGCTTCCCTGACGTGCCGCTGCTGTTCAACTATGCCGAGGGCGGCAAGACTCCGCCGGTGACTCATCAGTTCCTGCGCGAACTGGGATTCCGGCTGGTGATCTTCCCGATCAGCACGGTGCTGGTGGCCACCGCGGCGATGCGGTCCGTGTTGGCCCAGATCAAGAGCGACGGGACTCCGATCAACGTGCTCTCCTCGCTCTTGCCATTCAACGAGTTCCTCGATTTCATCGGGCTGCCCGAGATCCGGGCGCTCGAGCGGCGCTTTGCCGCCACGGACGACGCCCAAGGCGGCCTGGCGGCGCCAGAAGAAGCCTAGGCTCGCGGTAGACTTGCGCCGATGGACCTCGATTTCGCTCTGGTTCGATTTCCAGGTGAGGGGACGGCCACCGACGCATACGTCGCCGGAAGCGATCGCTCCGGCCCCGGCGCGCGATGGGTCCACGAGGTTGGGTTCGTCGAGCACCACCACAATGGCCACCTGGTGCTGCGCGGCACCTTCGCCGGCCACTATGTCGACGTCGACGAGGCTCTCCACGTCTCCGAGCGGGGAGCCGGCGAGGGGTTTGTGGGCGGGGCGGCGGTTGGCCTTCTGCTCGGGCCTCCCGGCGTCGCGGTCGGGATGGCGTTGGGGGCGCTCGTCGGCTCCCAACTCGGCGAACGCAGCGAGACCGACCCCGAACCGCCGTTGCTCGCCGATCAGTTGCGGACCGCCGTCCCGCGCTCGGATTCCGCGATCGTCCTGATCGCCCCGGCCGCCGACGTGGACGAGATGCTGGCGGCGATCGCCGACCGCGGCGGCGAGGTGGTTCGGCACACCTACACGGCCGACCAGGCCGCCGCCCTGGAAGCGTCTCTGAGCGACACGCCGGCCGCCTCACTCGGGCCCTCCGTACAGGGTGAGCAGGCCATCGAGGCATCCGAGGCCTAAACGCCCGCTCGGAATGGCCGGACGGCGTGTCCGGCCACTCAGTTCGTCGCTCGCTTCGCTCACGCGAGCGGCCGTGAGGTGCACCATCTCCCAAATCGCACCGGCTGGGCACGATACCGGTGCCCAGCGGGCGATGGGTTCCCGGGCGGGCATGAGTGGAGCGCCGGAAATGCCCGGCGGCTTGTCCGTCCACTCTTCCGTTGCGAGCTTCGCTCACGCGAGCTTCGCGGTGTGAGTCATCCTTTCCGCCCGCGCGGGCGAACGCGCGGGCGGACGTGAGGGGCATTCTCATCCGGATTGGGTGATGCCCACGCGGCAGCGATCGCTGACGATTCAGCGGCGGATTCGTTCAGCGAACCCGGCATTCAAATCCAGGCCGGGGATAAGGGAGGCGCATGTGAAAGGTGCAGGGCGGACGGTGTTCGTGGCGATTCTGTTGCTGATCGCGGGCACGCTCAACATCATCTACGGGATCGCTGCGGTGGGCAACGCCCACTTCTTCAGCCACACGCAGTACGTGTTCTCAAGCCTCCACACGTGGGGGTGGATCACGGTCATCATTGGCATCATCCAGCTCACCGCAGGGTTCTCCCTGATGGGCGGGGGAAGTTACGGCCGGTTCATCGGCATCGTTGCGGCGACCCTCGGCGCTCTCGAGTCGCTGCTGTCGATCGGCGGTGCGCACCCGTGGTGGTCGCTGGCCATCTTCGCGCTGTGCATCTACATCCTGCACGGTCTCATCATCTTCGGCGAGGAAGAGACCGCGCGAGCCTAGCCTCATCGAGTCGGGAGCCTGGCGAGTGCGCCCGGCTTCCGGCTCCCGCTCGCCGCTCCGGGCCCGCGGGCTCGCGGCTTCCCGCCGCCCGGCGCCCGGCGCCCGGGCTCAGTGGCGATGTGGCGTTGACGGGAGCAGGGCCGCGGATCCGTTCGGGCGTGACGGTGACACCGGCGACCGGTGCCCGGCGGGCGATCCGCTCGGGGTGCCCACCGTCGCGGGCCTCGGCTTCGCTGGGGTAGCGGGCGAGCGTCCGGACGCAGCGGCGGGCGCCGGCGGCGCGACGGCGCGTTGCCCGCCGAGTGTGGATACCGGCGGGAGCAGCTCGCTGCGGGTGAAGTATCCCGGGGCGTCGAGCAACGCCGCCGGAAAGCGCCCAACCGGCCTCCACCCGGACGCCGTCAACGTCAGGTTGGTGTCGAGCGCGGTCGTGTTGTCCGCCCAATCCCACGCGTAGATGGTGAGGCGATAGCGTCCCGGCGCGAGCGTGCCGGGCGGCGGCAGCGGCGGCGCCAGCCCGCCCGCCACGCGGTAGATCCAGCGGGGGACGCACACCGGCCGGGTCGCGAAACACGCGAATCCAGGCGCGTGAGAACCGGGGGCGTAGATCAGCGAGCGCTCCGAGTACGGGAGCAGTTGCGAGCCGCGGAAGGCCCACTCAAGCGTCGTGACGGCGGTCCCCTGCGCATCGTAGAGCCGGTAGGCGATCGCCGCCGGCGCCAGCACCGGGGTCACATAGGTCGTCCGTCGCACGTAGGTCTGCGGGTCATACGCCGGGACGATCACCTGGCCTCCAATCGCGACGGCCGGCGCCCCGATCACCGGCGGCGCGCGATCGACATACGGCTCGAGCACCGTTCCGCCAGGCCGGAGCGGATCGACGTATTGGCCTCCGTCGCCGAGCTCGGAGAAGGCAATGTGCCCATATCCCGCCATCACGGTTCCGAGGACCGTCTGGAAGGGGATCACCTCCTGGCCGGTCTGCACCCGGGGCACGATGTGCCAGTAGATGTAGTTGCCCACCTGGACGCGGGCGTTGGCGCCGGACGGCGCCAGGACTTGTGCGAGGCCCGGCTGGACCGCGTACACTGCCGCCCCGTCGCGGGCCTGAATGTCGACGCCGACGTGGAGCGACGCTGGCCGCAGCTCATTGAGGCCGGCGCGGATCGGGTGCTGGACGTGGAACGGAGCCAGCGGCCATCCGATCTCAGCGCCGTAGGGCCGGCACCCGGTTGAGCACTCCAGGTCGTCGGCATACAGCGACGGCACCTCGCCGGGGCGCGTCGCGCGGTCGGCCTGGTTGGGCGGGAACGGGAGCGTGTCGGCCGGAGACGCGCTCGTCGCCGTCCGGCGCAATGCCCGGTTCGCCCGTCGGTCTCGGACACGAGCCCGGGCTGGCTGAGCCCGAGCGCGATCGCGAGCCGAACCCGCGCGGCCGGCGGACGTCGCCGGACTCGCCCCGCCCAGATTGACCGACTGCCCGAGCATCGCGGTGAGCGCGATCGTCGCGGCGAGGATGGCTCCCGCGGCCAGGATCCGCGGCGTCCACGAGGGTGCGGGCAGCGCCGGCGGCTCGAGCATCCGCTGCTGGCGGTGCGGCTGCTCGAGCCTCCGCTGGTGCCGGTGCCGCTGCTCGAGCCATGAGGGCTCCCGTGTGTGGTCGCGCGCGCTGATGGTTGCCTCCGGCGTGGAGCAGCGGCCGGGGCACCAATCCGTCCGCCGCCACGCAGGCTGGTTCGTCGGTGCGATCGAGAGTCCTGTTGAGGCCGGCCGCGCGGGCGCTGACGTGCACGCTGACCAGCGCTCGTTGAGGGCCAACGGCGCCCGTCGCCTGCCGCGGTCCCACGCTCGGCTTGAGGGACCGTCCGGTCATCAGCTACCCTGTATGAGGGGCGTCTCGACGTCTTCGAGCGCGGCGACAGCGGCATGCCCCCGATTCCCGTGTTGTGGTCGAGTGCCGGGTGTGGCCGGTGGCGCGTAGCCGAGGCCAGGCTTGGGTCCAAGCATCACAACGTCCGGCATTTCTGCAGGATCCGGAAAGCGCTTCGCCGGGGACTCGCCGCCTCAAACCCCAGGCGTCATGGCTTGCGCGTCGTCGACGCGCTCGACATCCCACAAAAGGACGGACATGCATGGCCTCGAGTTCCAAGAAGAAAACCACGATGGCGAAGCTCAACCGTGAAGCCGCGGTCCGCGAGCGTCGACACCGGAAAAAGCTCAAGAAGGACGCGCGCAAGCAGGCCGCCGTGCTCGGTCTGACCGACCCGACGAGCGAGATGCCCGTCGACGACGAACTCACGGACGATGACCTCCAAACAACTTCTCCGACGTCCTCAGCCGCCGGCTAGAGCGGAACAGAAATGTGGCGTTCGGCTGCGGTGTGTCGCCTCGGCGCGCACTTGGACGCGATCACAGCGCGAGCAGCACTCGGAGCCGGTGCGAGCGGCCGACGGGTGAGTGCGGCGGCCGCCGGGTAGCGCGCGCCGCACTACTCGGGCCCGGACGGCGGCGACGATGGGGCGCCGGGCGCGGAGAACTGCACCAGCGCGCCGTCGACCAGCCGGCGCGGGCCGAGCGGGTGGGGGAGCGCGATGCGCACCGGGGTGTCCGGGTGTCGCGAGCCGTTCTGGAAGCCCGGCAGCGGCGAGACGAACACCGTCAGGACCAGGTCGACATCGTCGACGTAGATGTCGGGCTCGAGCACGCGTCCATCGGCCCGCTGGCCGCTGGCGAACGTCTGCTCCCTGACGAGCATGCGCAGCACCGTGTCGCCGGGCTGTGCCACGTGCGTGGGATCCAGGCGCCACGACGACGCGCGGATCCCGTCGCGAGTGGCCCGCAGAGGCCGAGCCGCGCTCGTGCCGAGGCACGCCCAGGTGCGGCGGCGGGCATCCTGACGAACCGCCACGGTGACCAGCCGGGGTGGGAAGCCGCGCGCGAACAGGACCTCGTCGTCGGTCCGGGCGAGCTGGCGCCAGCCGTCCAGGCTGGCGGGCGCAGGCGGAGGCGGCGGGGGGGCGCTCCGTTTCCACGGCGCTCTGGAGGCTCGTTTCGGCGTCGCCCACGCGGTCAGCTGAGCCCACAGCGCGCCCACCGCGGGGTCATCCGGGTCAAGCGGCTCCGGCGTCTGCACCAGCGCAGACGGGGGAAAGGGCAGGCCGCCCCCGTCGCTGATGAGTTCCGGGTAACGCGGACCCGGGCGCGGCTGGAGAACGGCCGAGCGTTCCCAATCGCGTTCGCTGGGTAACTTCAGCTCGCGCGCGCTGCGGCGGCCAGGACGGCCCGGGGTGGTCTCCGACACGCTCGCGAGGCTATCGCCGCTGGGCTTCGCCCGCGAGCCCCCAGATGGGGGACATCCCCACCGGTCTGCCGCAGCCGCCATTGCCCCGATCCGGCCGGTGAGCGGCGAGCGCTATCCACGCCCGATGAACGGCATGTTCGTCGCCATCACGGTGAGAAATTGGACGTTGGCCTCGAGCGGCAAGCCCGCCATGTACAGGACGGCGTCGGCGGCGTGACGCACGTCCATCATCGGCTCGACCAGGATCGAACCGTCAGCCTGTGGCGCGCCGCGGGCGATGTTGGCACTGAGGTCCGTCACTGCGTTGCCGATGTCGACCTGTCCGCAGGCGATGTTGAACGCCCGTCCTTCGAGCGAGATCGCCTTGGTCAAGCCGGTGATCGCGTGCTTGGTGGCGGTGTAGGCAACGGCGTGCGGTCGCGGAACCTGGGCGGAAATCGAGCCGTTGTTGATGATGCGCCCGCCCTGTGGGCTCTGTGCCTTCATGGCGCGGAACGCGGCCTGCGCACACAGGAAGCTGCCAGTGAGGTTGGTGTCGACCACAGTGCGCCATTGCTCGACTGCCACCTCGTCCAACGCCGCGTTCTGACCGAACACGCCGGCGTTGTTGAACAGCACGTCGGTCCGCCCCCACCGCCCGACGACGGACTCGAACAGGCGCCGGACAGCCGCCGGGTCCGTGACGTCGGTGGGGACGATGAGCGCGTCGTCGTGCGCCCCGGGGATGTCTGCCAGCGTGCCGTGCAGCGCGTCATCGTGGCGGCCCGCCAGGGCGACGCGGTACCCGGCGTCCAGCAATGCCCGCGTCACCGCCCTGCCGATACCCGACCCGGCGCCGGTGACGATCGCGACGCGCCGGCGTTCATCCATGCCGCACATCCCCGGCCCAGCGATCGCTCAGAACGCCGACGGGACCCAGTTCATCGACTCGATCGGCGGCCGCGCGTACGTGTCGTCGGCAGCCTGGCGCGGCGGCAGCTTCAGCTTCGGAGGCTTGATCTCCTGGTAGTCGATCATCGAGAGCAGGTGGTGGATGCAGTTCAGGCGCGCGCGGCGCTTCTCGTCAGCCTCCACGACCCACCACGGCGAGTCCGGAATGTCGGTGTACCGGAACATATCGTCCTTCGCCTTGGCGTAATCGAACCAATGCGTGCGCGCCTGGAGATCCATCGGGCTGATCTTCCAGCGCTTGACGCGATGGGTGAGGCGCTCTTGGAAGCGTCGCTCCTGCTCCTCGTCGGAGACCGAGAACCAGTACTTGATCAGGATCGTGTCAGCGCGGATGAGCATCCGCTCGAACTCGGGCACAGAGGTGAGGAACTCGTTGTACTCGCGGTCGGTACAGAACCCCATCACATGCTCGACCCCGGCACGGTTGTACCACGAGCGGTCAAACAGCACGATTTCGCCGGCGGCCGGAAGATGGGGCACGTAGCGCTGGAAGTACCACTGAGTCTTCTCGCGTTCGGTTGGAGTGCCGAGCGCGACGACGCGGCAGACGCGCGCGTTCAGCGGCTCGGTGATCCGCTTAATCGTGCCGCCCTTCCCGGCTGCGTCGCGGCCCTCGAACAGCACGACCACCTTCAGGCCGTTGGCCTTGACCCAATCCTGGAGCTTGACCAGCTCGAGCTCCAGCCGCGCCAGCTCACGCTCGTACACCTTGGCGTCCAGCTTCTTGATCTTGCCGGCCTGCGGCGGTGCCACCAATCCGACCTCGCCGCTTCGCGCCCGCCCGTTGCGGGCGCCGCCCTGTTTGCGATTGCTCGCCATGCCCGCACAAGGTAGCGCCGGCCCGTGGTGCTGGCAAGGAGACTGGGTGAAGTAGGCTCGTCGGCGTGTCGGCCTGGTTTGGCGAGCTCGACGAGTTTCTCCGCATTCCATCGGTGAGTGCCGATCCGGCGCGCGGCGCCGAGGTGAGACGGGCGGGAGAGTGGGTATGCGAGCACGTTCGCGGCGCCGGCGGTGAGAGCGAGCTGGTGGATTGGCACGGGCACCCGCTGGCGACCGGAGAGCTCCGGGCATCCGTCGACGCTGACACCGCGCCGACCGTGCTCTGCTATGGCCACTTCGACGTGCAGCCGCCGGATCCGCTCGAGCTCTGGGAGTCACCTCCGTTTGAGCCGGAGATCCGCGGCGATCACCTCTACAGCCGCGGGGTGGCCGACGACAAAGGACAGCTGTACATGTTGCTCTGCGCCGCCCGCGAGCTGGCGCGGGCCGGCGAGCTCGCCGTCAATGTTCGCTTCGCATGTGACGGCGAGGAGGAGACCGGCGGGCATTCGATCGTGGAGTTCCTTCAGGCCGACGAGCGAGGCGCGCAGGCCGCGGTGATCTTCGATACCGGGATGATTCGTCGCGGCCTGCCGGCCTTCAACGTGGCCACGCGCGGGCTCGCCTACTTCCACATCACCCTGCGCACCGGCGCGCAGGATCTGCATTCCGGTCTCTACGGCGGCGCCGCCCTCAATGCGGTGCACGCGCTGATCCACACGCTTGGCGGCGTGCTCGCCGTCGACGGTCGGCTGGCCGAGCCTCTGCGCGCGGGACTTCGCCCCCCGACCCCCGAGGAGCTCCAGGGCTGGCGCGAGCTGCCTGCCGGCGCGGATGAACTCGCCGAGCAGGGTGCACGCCCGGCCGACGCCCGCGCTGCCGATGAGTTCTACGTGCGGACGTTCGCGGAACCGGCGCTCGACATCAACGGGATCGAGAGTGGGTCGCCGCACCTGCAAAAGACGGTGCTCCCGGTGGAGGCGGTCGCGAATGTATCGATCCGGCTGGCACCGGGTCAGGAGGTGGCGGAGATAGCCGCCGCGTTCACGCGTCTGTTGTCCGCGGCGGCGCCGCGCGGCGCCGATCTCGACGTGAAGCTGTTGTCCTCGGCGCCGCCGGGCCTGGTGCCTCCCGACGCCCTGGCCGTCCGGCTCGGCCTGAAGGCGTTTGAGCGAGTGCTCGGTGTGCGGCCGGCTCTGGTCCGCTCCGGCGGCACGCTCCCTGTCGTGGCCGCGCTCGCGGATATGGGCATCCCGACGATCATCACCGGATTCGCGTTGCCGAGCGCGAACATTCACTCGCCTAACGAGCGTCTGCTCGTTGAGTACATCCCCCTGGGAATTGCCGCGGCCCGCGCCCTGTTCGAAGAGTTCGCGCAGCTGTAATCGAGATCGGATGGTCGAGGGTGCGGGGCTGCTGGCGAACCAGAACGCCGCACATGATCGCGCCGAGCCCGGCGATCGACGAGAATCACGCTGCTGGCCAGCGTCATCGCCACCAATGTCAGCCACCTGCCCCGAGTGGTCACCATGCTGCCGCCTCCTCGACCGAGAGCCACTGGGTCCCCCAAGCCCACGCGTCGTCCAGATGCCGGCGGCATCATATGACCGTTTTTCAGCCGAGGTGTCGCGGGTCGTAAGGTTTAATGATGGATCGCCTCCCGTCCACCCCTCTGACCGAATCGGACAGTCGCTGAGATGCGCTCCCTGGACCGGCCGCGACGGCTGCCGTACGCCGAGCCGCTCGCCTAAGGTCATGGCCGAGCGGCCGGATCTCGACTTCACCTACTCATTGACGGATCGCGTGATCCGTCTCAGTCTGGGCGAGTTGGCGGACTTCAGTGGGGCGAAATACGACGGGGACTTCTCGCTCAGCCTCGAGCAGGCGCAGGGGCGCAAGCACGACTACGTCGCCGAGCAGATCGGCATCGAGGCTGGCCGACGGGTGCTCGATCTCGGGTGCGGATGGGGGGGATTGCTGAACTACGTCCGCGGCGTCGGCGCGCGAGGCCTGGGCGTCACGTTGTCCTCGGCCCAGGCCTCGGCCTGCCGCAGCCACGGCCTGGATGTCCAGATTGCCGACGCGCGGCAGGTGGCGCGGAGCAGCTACGGCGGCTTCGATGCGGTGGCCAGCCTGGGTGCGTTTGAACACTTCTGCTCGCCACAGGACTACAGCGCTGGACGCCAGGAGCAGATCTACCGGGAATTCTTCGGGCACGTCGGGAGCGTGCTGCCCGTTGCGGGCAGGCTCTACCTGCAAACGATGGTGTTCGGGCGCAACATGATTCCGTTCGAGCAGGTCAGCACTGACGCTCCGCGGGACTCAGACGCGTGGATTCTCGGGCTGCTCGGATGCCAGTTCCCCGGCTCATGGCTTCCGCTCAGCCAGGAGCAGGTCGTCCGTTGCGCCGAGCCGCACTTTCGCCTCGTCTCCAGCGTGAGCGGTCGGCTCGACTACATCGAGACGATCAACCAGTGGAACGCGCGCATCGGCGCGCCCAGCTTCAGAAAGACGTTGCTCAAGCTGCGGCTTCTCCCCCACTGGCTGACCAGCTCCCAGTTCCGGCTCGCGTTCACCTCGGGCGTCAGTGCCAACAAGATCTGCTTCGAGCGCGAGCTGCTGGACCACTATCGCCTCGTGTTCGAGAAGCAGCCGTAGACGCGCAGCGACGGATCCGCAGAGGCTTGTCTCGGCGTCGGTGAGCTAGGTTGCAAGGCTCGATGCATGACGACTCGCGTCCCTACCGCTACGACGCCACGGCCTTCCGTGAGGTGTTCGAGCACCATTTCACCTACCTGGCCGGCGTCGAGCGCAACAGCCATCGTTACGCCGAGCGCTGGGCCCTGCACGACCCGAGCACCGACCGGCGCTGGTCCTACCGGGAGCTGTGGCACGCTGTCGAGGGCTTGGCCGGGGGGCTGGCCGCGCTCGGCGTGGGTGCCGGCGACGTCGTGGTCATGCAACTGCTCAACGGCCCTGAGTTTGCGCTCACCTGGCTGGCCGCACAGCGGCTCGGAGCCGTCAGCGCGCCGGCGAACTTTCGCCTCGCCGCCGGCGAGACGGCCCACGTGCTGGACGACAGCCGACCGCGGGCGTTCGTCTACGACTCGGCGCTGACCGGGCTGGCCCGCGATGCACTGGCCCTCGCCGGGCATCGGCCGGACAGCATTGTCATGGCCGACCCACTGGAGTCGGCCGAGCCGCTGCCGGGCTCGGTCCGCCTGGGCGAGCTGCTGAGCGCCGGTCACGCCGCTCCGCCCCCGCCGGCCGGTGCGACCGTTTACGACGAGAGCACGCGGTTGTACACCTCGGGCACGACCGGGATGCCGAAGGGCGTGTCGCTCAACGGCCTCGTCGAGGTGCTCTCGGCCCATGACGTCATCATGCATTTCCCGCTCGGCCCGGAGGACCGCACACTCAACATGACGCCGTGGTTCCATCGGGGCGGGCTGTATTCGGGCGGCCCCAACCCGGTCTTCTACGTCGGCGCCGAGGCGGTCGCGCTGCGCCAGTTCGAGCCGGCGATCGTGCTCGACTGGGTGGAGCGCCACCGGCTGACGTTCTTGATCGGCGCTCCGACGAACCTCGCGCTCCTCAGTGCCGAGCAGGAAAAGCAGCCGCGCGACCTGGCCTCGCTGCGCGGAATCGTGACCATGGGCGCGCCGCTGGATCGCTCCGCCTGTCTGCGCTATCAGCAGGTCCTGACGCCGCGGATCTTCAACGGGTACGGCACGACCGAGGCATTCTGGAACACTTTCTTGCGTCCCGTCGATCTGCCCGACCACGCGGGCACGGCCGGGCGTGCGTGCACCGACGACGACGTGCGCGTCGTGCGGATCTACGAGGATCGCCGGGCCGCCAGCGACGACCTCGCCGCGCAGGACGGCCGCGAGGTCGGCGAGGTGATCGTCCGCTCTGCGAAGTCGGGCTATGCGTACGTGAACCAGCCCGACGAGCAGGCGGCCAGCTTCCGCGACGGGTGGCTCTATATCGGCGACCTCGCGACCTGGGATGCGGAGGAGTACGTGACGATCGTCGGCCGTAAGGACGACATGCTCATCTCGGGTGGCGAGAACGTCCATCCGGTCCAGGTCGAGAGCGTGCTGGGCGAGCACCCGGGGATCGCCGAATCGGTCGTGGTTGGCTTGCCCGACGAGAACTGGGGCGAGCTGGTGGTCGCCTACGTGGTCCGCGCCGACCCCGGGCTCGATGTCGCCGGATGCGACACGCACTGCGCCAACCACCCGATGCTCGCCGGTTACAAGCGCCCGCGGGCCTACCGGTTCGTTGACGAGCTGCCGCTCACCGCGACCGGCAAGAAGATGCACTATGTCGTGCGCGAGTGGGCGCTCCGCGACGCACAGGCCGGCCGACTCGAGCGCCCGTGAGCGCAGCGGACCCCGTCGTCACCGGTCTCGGCGCGCTGACGCCGCTCGGCCTCGACGTGGCGAGCATGTGGAGCGGGTTGGTCGATGGACGCTCGGGCATCGGACCAATCACGAGCTTCGACGCCTCGGCTCTGCCGACGCAGATCGCCGGCGAGGTCCACGGCTTCGACGCCGAGCAGCTGCTCGGAACCAAGCGCGCGCGTCGGACGGCGCGCTTCTCCCAGCTCGCGGTCGCGGCCGCGCGCGAGGCGGTGGCTGACGCCGGGCTCGACATCGCCGCGTCCCCGGATCGCGTCGGCGTGGTCATCAACAGCGCCGTCGCCGGAGTGCCCGAGACCCAGCGGGCCATCGAAGCGCTGATTGCCGAGGGTCCGCGCGCGGTCAGCGCCTTCTACGTGCCGATGACGATTGCCAACATGGCCGCGTGCGAGGTGGCAATCGACTTCGGCGCCCACGGACCGGTGTCCGCCGGCGTGCTGGCCTGTGCCAGCGGCAACTACGCACTGCTCGAGGCGCGCAGGCTGATCCTGGGCGGTGAGGCCGACGTGATCATCGCCGGCGGCGCCGACGCCGGCATCTGCGCGGCGATGTTCGCGGGACTATCGAACATGGGCCCCCTGTCGAGGCGCAACGACGAGCCTGAGCGGGCCAGCCGGCCGTTTGACGCCGAGCGGGACGGCTTCGTGTTCGGGGAGGGCGCCGCGGTGCTGGTCGTCGAGTCCGCCGCGCACGCACACCAGCGCGGCGCGCGGATCTACGGCTCGGTCGCCGGCGGTGCGCTGACCAGCGATGCGTTTCATCTCAGCGCGCCTGAGCCGAGCGGCACGTTCGCCGCGCGGGCAATCGAGCTGGCGCTGAAGCGCACCGGGACGCGGCCCGCTGAGCTTGACTACGTCTGCGCGCACGGCACCGGCACGCGCGCCAACGACGTCACCGAGACGAGGGCGCTGCACCAGGCGCTGGGCGCCGACGCGCGGCGCGTTCCCATCAGCGCGCCCAAATCCATGGTCGGCCACCTGATCGGCGCCGCCGGCAGCCTGGCGGCGATGGTCTGTCTGCTGGCCATGCGCGACGCCGTCGTGCCGCCCACGGTCAACCTCGAGCACCCGGACCCGGAGTGCGACCTCGACTACGTCCCACTGCACGCGCGCGAGATATCGGTCCGCACGGCGATCACCAACGCGTTCGGGTTCGGCGGGCAGAACTGCGTTCTCGTACTGCGCGCTCCGTGACCCAGAGCGACGCCGAGTCGATCCTGGCGCAGGCGGCGGACGCCTACCGCGTCGCGCTCGGCCCGCGGCTGGAGGCGGTCTACGCGCTCGGTAGCTTGGCCCACGGCGGCTTCAGCCCGTTGGTGAGCGACATTGACCTGGCTCTGGTGGTGAGCGATCCGCTTGGCCCCGACGACGGCGAGACGATCCAGGCCGTCGCCGACGCCGAGCGGTCCAAGGGCTCAGAGCTGGGCGAGCGGCTGTCCGTGTTCTGGGGATCGCCGTGCACACTGCGGGGCGAGCGGGACGGCGGGCGCTTCCCGGCCCTCGATCGCCTGGACCTGATCGAGCATGGCCGGCTGCTCAGCGGTACCGAGGCACGTGTCGGCCTGCCGCGTCCGAGCACCAGCGAGCTGCTCATCACCGGGGCGGAGTTCGCGCTTGACTTTCTCGCCGGTGGGCGAGGCCCCACGGGTCCACCGACCGAGCGGCTGGGCTCGATCCGACCGGCGGGAGAGGACACCATCGAGGAGATCCGCCGCCCCGAGGTGCTGCTGGCTCGGGGCGTGCGCCGCGTGACCAAGCTCGTCCTCTTCCCGGTTCGCTTCCTGTTCACGGCCGCGACCGGACGCGTGGGGACAAACGATGCCGCCGTTGCCCATTACCTCCAGCGTGGCGACGCGCCGGCTCGCGCACTGGTTGGGGCCGCCCTCGCCTGGCGGGCTATCCCCCCCACCGATGATCAGGCTGCCGCCGGGCTGTTGCGTGAACAGATGCTGCCGCTGTACCTGCACTACATCGAGGACCACATCACACGTCTGCAGGGCCTGGGCCAATCGGGGCTGGCGGGTGAGTTCGCGCGCTGGCGCGAGCGCCTGGTGCGTTGAGACAACCCGGGATCGGAGTAACGTGGCGCGCTTGCGAGCTTGTGGAGTCCAGCTGTGAGTGAGGATCGGGTGCACGTGGTGTTCGGCGCCGGGCACATCGGTTGTGCCCTCTGCGCCCACTTGGTGGATCTCGGCCTGGCCGTGCGAGCGGTATCGCGCCACCGGCCGCCGGCGCTGGCCGACGAGGTCGATTGGCGCGCGGCGGACGCGACTGACCCCGCCGCGGCCACCGAGGCGGCCAGCGGCGCAGCCGTCATCTACCAATGCCTGAACGCGCCCTACCCGAAGTGGCCGGAACTCTTCCCGCCGCTGCAGCGGGGCGTGCTCACGGCAGCCGAAGGCAACGGCGCCCTCCTGGTCAGCCTCGAGAACCTCTATGCCTATGGCCCGACCGCGGGCAGGCCGATGACCGAGGACCTCCCGCTGGCCGCCACCACGGTCAAGGGGCGAACCCGGGCGGCCATGACCGAGGAGCTCCTGGCCGCCGCCGATGCCGGCCGGGTCCGCATCGCGATCGGGCGGGCGTCGGACTTCTTCGGCGCCGGTGTCATCGAGTCGGCGCTTGGGGAGCGCGTGTTCGCCAACGCCCTGGCCGGACGCCGGGCGGATTTCCTTGGCAACCCCGATCTGCCCCACACCTATAGCTACGTTCCCGATGTCGCGGCGGGCCTCGCCGTCCTGGGCACCGACGAGCGCGCCATCGGCGGGGTGTGGCACTTGGCGGGTCCCGAGACAGTCACCACCCGTCAGATCCTCGACCTCCTCGGCGAGGAGGTGGGACATCCGGTCGCCGTTCGCTCGGTGCCCAAGCTGGCGGTGCGCGTGATCGGACTGTTCAATCCGGTGATGCGGGCGCTGTCTGAGATGGCCTACGAGTTCGACGAGCCGTTTGTGCTCGACACGGCCAAGTACCAGTCCACGTTCGGGAGCGGCGGCACGCAACTTGCCAGCGCCATCGCCGCGACCGTGGCGTGGTACCGCAGCCGGACCGGCGCGTAGCGTCGCCCGGCCGTGTTCGCACCCTTCTTCAACCCGGCCACCAGCGAGTGGATCGAGTACACGGCCACCCCCGACGATGGCGACGAGGACATCGTGCGGTTCAACTGGCGCAGCCTGCCCGGTGGTGTGATCACCGAGCACCTCCATCCTCACCAGCAGGAGCGTTTCACCATCATCGCGGGCCAAGCCCACTTCACCGTCAACGGCGAGCAGCGCGTGGTCGGACCGGGTGAGACGATCGTGGTGCCCCGCGGCGTTCGCCACTCGGAGGGCAACCCCGGATCGGTCGCGATCGAAGGCGTGGTCGAGCTCCGTCCCGGACTGCACAGCAAGGAGATGCATGAGGCCTTCGCCGGTCTGGTGGCCGACGGCCGCACGACGTCGCGAGGGGCGCCGAAGAATCCGCTCCAGCTCGGCGCCACGATCTGGCACTTTCGCCGCGAGAGCCGGGTCACCTCGCCGCCGATCTGGGCGCAGAACCTGATGCTCCCGCCACTGTGGGCGCTGGCCAGGATATGTGGCGTGCGGCCGTACGACGACCGTTGGGACAGTCGCATCTCAGGGACTGGTTGACGCCGCCCAATTCGGGTCGGCGTCGTGACCGCTGGGAGTCGAGGTCCGTGAACGGGCCGGGCGCCTCGATCAGGCGTCGCGGATGATGCGCAAGATGACCGCGCGCGAGGTGTGCCGAGCCGCGGCGAGGACTGCGGCCAGCTCGTCCTCGCGCAGCTCCTCGGCGGCGTCCACGGCAATGACCAGCGGTTCGACGCCGGTGCCGGCGCGTCCGATCACGGCGCGAACCTCGACGCTCTCGCGTGTCAGCGCCTCGGGCGAGGGCAGCGACAGCACGATCTGGCCCGCGGCGGACGCCTCCAGGTTGCCCTTGGCGTCAGCCGCGCCGACGACGACCACGACATCGCCGCTGGTCACGCTGTGGGGCGGCTGGGCGCTGAGTTGTCGGTCGACAGCGCTCCCGCGCGCCACCTGAACAATGAGCCTGGGCTGATCGGCCATGCGCCAACCCTAGCGCCAAGCTGTCCGGTGTCGAGCGCCGCAACCCGGCCGCGCCGGCCGGCCGGTCAGCTGACGCGGGCGCGGTCTCTGACGATGCGGAGGTTGCTGGTGCTGGCTTCGAGGCGGTCCATCGCGGAGGCGATGTCGCTGGGGGGTGATTCGGTTGACCAGCGGTTGCCGATGCGTTGCACTTCGCCGCGGCGTTCGAGGTCTTGGAGGCGGGCGAGGGTTTTTTCGCTGTTGAGGCCGGCGGCGCGGGCGGCCATGGCGGTGGAGAAGGAGCTGGGGAGTTTGCGCAGCGCGGCGCGCAGGCGGTCGGGGCGGGGTGAGCTGGGGCGCTCGCCGGCCGGTGGTGTGGCTGGGGCGGCGGGTGTGGCGGCGGGGGTGGGTTCTGGGCTGGTTTCGGGTTTGCGGGCGGTGGGGGGGTCGTCCCCGAAGCGGGCCTTGCAGCTGCGGCACAGGACGACGGGCTCGTGGTCGGCGGGGCGGACGATCTCGAATTGGCGCCAGTTGCGGCCGGAGTGGCAGACCTCGCAGCGGCGCCCCGCGCGTTCGATCTCGGTCAGGTCTTCGGTATTCATCGACTTTCTCCTACCACCATAGAACGTGCGCAGCACGAGTGCGCGAACGCCTCCAATGACCGACTCGCGAAAGGAGCCCGCAGATGCAAATCGTCAGCCGAATGAGCACGAGCGCCGACGGTTATGTGACCACACCGGACGGGTGGCCGGCACAGCTCGCCGATCCGGCTTTCATCTCCGGTCGGAGCCACGGCATTCAGGAGTTCCTGCTGGGTAAGGAGGCCGCGCTGATGGGTCGCACGACGTTCGAGCGCGAACGCGCCCTGCCCCGCGGATCGGTGAGATCGTCTACGTCTGCCTCGCCTGAAGCGAGGCGAGGGCCGCGCTTCACGGGCTGAGTGCTGCGCCGGCGAGCGCTGGCGTCCGGTGCGTGGTTCACCATGCCCGGCCCGTGTCGCTGTCTCGCTTGCCAACCGCTCCCGCCTCGCTGCGCGCGTGGCAGCGCCGGGCGCTGGCGGAAATGGCGCGATGGGAGGCCGGGCCGTTCCTGGTCTCGGCCGCACCGGGAGCGGGCAAGACGCGGCCGGCGCTCGAGCTGGCCCACCGGGAGCTCACGTCGGGCGCCGTGAGCGCGGTCGTGGTTGCCTGCCCGACGGTTCCACTAACCCGTCAGTGGGCTCGCGCCGCCGACGAGCTGGGGATCGATGTGGCCCCGGACGCAGATTCCCCGCGGCCGCCGACGGGGTTCCACGGCGTGGCGGTCACCTACGCCCGGATCGCGAAGGCATCGGCGCGCTGGGGCCGGGCTCTGCCGCGTCGGACGTTGGTGATCGCCGACGAGGCGCACCACCTGGGCGAAGAGTTGGCGTGGGGTGAGGGCTTTGCGGCCGCCTTCGCCGGCTCCGCGCGCTGGCTGCTGTTGTCCGGTACCCCGTTTCGATCAGACGCCACGCCGATCCCGGGGGTCCGTTATGACGATTACGGCCTGGCCGAACCCGACGTTTCCTACGCGTACGCCGACGCGGTGCTCGAGGGAGTCTGCCGACCGGTGTGCTTCGTGGCCTATGACGGCACCCTGTCGTGGCGAAGCGGCGACGACGTGATCGAGTCGAGCTTCGAGACCGTGCTGTCGACCCGGGAGGCGAGCCGGCGCTATCGAACCGCGATCTCCACCGAGTTGCCCGATGGCCTGCCGCGGATTCTGCGCGAAGCGGACGCGAAGCTCCGCGCGGTGCGCAGCGAGGGCCACGCTGACGCGGGTGGACTCGTGATCGCGGCTGACTCGAGCCACGCTCGTCGGATCGCCACGCTGCTCCGTGAGGCGACTGGGCGAGTCCCGCTCGTGGTGCTTCACGCTGAGCCGCGTGCGGCCGAGAAGCTCGCGGCCTTTACCCACTCCCGGGATGCGTGGATCGTCGCGGTCAACATGGTCTCTGAGGGCGTCGACATCCCCCGTCTGAGGGTCGGCGTGTACGCGACGGCCGCCAAGACGCCGCTGGTGTTTCGCCAGATCGTCGGGCGCTTCGTGCGCACGATCCCCGGACGCCCCGTCGAGCCCAGCTGGCTCTACGTGCCCGCTGATCCCATTCTGCGTGATCACGCGGCCAACGTCGAGCAGGAGCTGCGCCACGCGCGACGCACTCGTGAGGAGACCGGCGAGGAACTCGAGTTCGAGCGTGCCGAGCGCCGGGAGAACGATCGCAGCGACGCTCCCGCGTTCGTGCCGCTCAGCGCTGATGTGGCGCCACAGCTGACGCTGTTCGGCTCCGCGTCGAGCCCGCGGCCCATCGTGCCGGTTGTGACGGCGCCGCCGGCCGTCGCGCACGCAGATCTCGATCGCGCCGGTGACGCGCGCGAGCCGCCGGCGTTCGAGCGGCGCGCCCTGCTCAGAGATGAACGGCACCGACTGGTGTCTGAGCTCACGCGCCAGCGGGGCACAAACCATCGTGAGATCAACGCGTGGTTGAACCATAAGCTCGGCGTCACCGGCGTCGAGCAGGCGACGATCGAGGACCTCGAGCGTTCGGTTGAGCTGCTGATCGGCAAACTCACCCGCAGGCGGTAACCGGTAGCGTGCCGGTGTGGCCACGAACGAGAAGCCCGAGGTCGCGGTTCCCTCGGACCAAGTGCCGTCCTACCAACTCGAGCTCGAGGACATCGTCGTCGGGGACGGGGATGAGGCGCTGTCCGGACGCGTGGTGGAGGTCCACTACGTCGGTGTCTCGTGGAAGACGGGCCAGCAGTTCGACGCATCGTGGGACCGCGGCGACACGTTCAAGTTCGGTCTCGGCAAGGGCCAGGTCATCGCCGGCTGGGACCAGGGTGTGACCGGTATGAAGGTCGGCGGACGGCGCCGGATCACGATTCCGCCGATGCTGGCCTACGGCAAACGCGGCGCCGGAGGGGTGATCGGGCCCGACGAGACGCTCGTCTTCGTCGTCGACCTGATCGCCGTGCGCTAGCCGCCCGGGCGGCTGGCTGTTCGCGACCGCTCCGACGCGTTCAAGCCGAGGCCAGCCGAGCTTCCTCCAAGTCGAGATCGTGTTCGATGCTCCGCAGTGTCGACACTCCGATCTGACCCTGGTGGCGCATCTCGATCAGGGTGCGACGCTGGAAGGCGATGAGGTCGCGACGTAGGGCCAGGTCCGCCTCGGCGGTCGTGCTCGCGCCGTTCTCGCTGCCGTCGTCGTCGGCCATCGTCTCTAACCGGCGCAACCGGGCGAGGTACTGCGCCCGCAGGCCGTCGGTGAGCTCCTCCGAGAGTTCTCCGGTGTTGCTCGCCTGCCCGATGTGCTTCAGCACGGCTCGGGTGAGCTTCAGCCGGGCCTGGCGCTCGGAGTCGGCGACCGACGGATGCTCGCTGAGACGCAGCCGCGTCACCAGGGCCGGCAAGGTCATGCCCTGCGCCACCAGCGTCGCGATGATCACCGCGAACCCCAGGTAGATGATGTCATCGCGCCCCGCCAAGGGGCGCCCAGCGTTGGTCGACACGGGCACCGCCAGGAGCGCCGCCAGAGTGATCGCGCCGCGCATGCCGGCCCAACCGAGGATCAAACGCTCGCGCCACCCTCGGTCGGTGGCGATGGCCTGGTCGCGACGCCGCGGTCGGCCCAGCCAGCCGAAGCTCCACATCCACAGCAGCCGCACGATGATCACCGTCAGGACGACAGCGACCCCGGCCAGCACGAGCCGCCCCACCGGGCCCCTGGCTCGGGTGCTGAACGTGTGGAACGACAGTCCCACCAGCACGAACAGCGCGGCATTGACCAGGAACACCAGGGTCTCCCAGAAGGCTCCGGACTGCAGCCGGCTGCGAGCCGAAAACGCGCCTCCGCTGCTGTGCCAACCGAGATAGAGACCGGCGGCCACAGCGGCCAGCACACCCGACGCGTGGATCGCCTGGGCCGGTAGGTAGGCGGCGTAGGCCATCAATATCGAGCCGGCGATTTCGATCGGCGGGTCGTCGATTCGCTTGCGCAGCCACCGGCCGACGAATCCGACCATCAACCCGATCGCCGTGCCTGCCACCGTCGCGTACACGATGTCGCCCGCGGTGTGGAGCACCGAGAAGTGCCCGGTGGTGGCGGCGGCCACCGCGGCCGTGTAGAGCACCAGCCCGGTGGCATCGTTGAACAGCGCCTCGCCTTCCAGGATCGTCAACAGCCGTCGTGGGAGGCCGAGCCGTCTCCCGATGCTGGTCGCCGCCGAGGCGTCGGTCGGGCCGACCGCGGTGCCGAGCACGAACGCCATCGGCCAGGCGAGGTGATCCAGCCAGTGGGCAGCAGCGGCGACCGCGAATGCGGTCGCGATCACCAACAGGACGGCGAGCACCCCGATCGAGCGGGCATTGCGGAAGAACGCGGTCGGTGACGATGTGACCGCGGCGTCGTAGACGAGCAGCGGAAGCAGGCCGAGCAGCACCACATTCGGTCGCAGCGACACATGGGGCACGAACGGCAGGAAACCGATGATCAGGCCGGCCACCACGAGCACGACCGCTGCCGGGACTCCCGCCTGGCGCAGAACCGCCACGGCGAGCAAGGTGGCCGTGGCGAGGCCAAGGACGATCACTAGCTGGCCTGAGCTCACGACCGAATACTGATCGTTCGCGGGCGTCCCCGGCTTGGTCGTGACGGACGGCTAGACCGAGGAGAGAGGTGACGCCGGTGACGCCGGTGACGCCGGTGACGCCGAAGCCGATCCTGGCTGCACGCTCTTCAGGAGATCATTGAGCTCATCGCAGAGCGGCTGGATCTCCCCGAACAAACGTTGGTAGTGGAACACCCAGTTGCGCCGACCCAATGCCCAGACCCCCACCGACCGTCCGTTCCGTCGCTCGAGCGTCGGGCACGGCGTTCCGTTCCCGGCGCCGCCCTGGAGGCCGGGAACGAAGCCCTGTGCCTCCGCGATCGACACCGACTGCGTCCTGAACGGCCCCCGCACGATGATGCCGTCCGGCCCAATCCACACGCCGGCTCTGGCCACCCGGCGGGCAAACACGATGCCCAGGGCCGCGATGCCGAAGTAGAACGCCCCCAACACCAGATACCCGCTCAGCGTCATGCTGCCCTGAATGAACAGCAGGCAGGCAAACACCAACGACCACAGGAGGGCGAGGGCCGCCCACACTCGAGTGCGTCGTGGGTTGCGGATCCAGGCGCTGCGGCCGACCTCGACCGTATCGG
>Ga0302326_10002115_pt1 | contig 48887 bp, 41 predicted proteins | sample Palsa_T0_3_FD_202264 | JGI IMG/M metagenome (GOLD analysis project Ga0302326, IMG submission 202264) | Peat permafrost microbial communities from Stordalen Mire near Abisko, Sweden - Palsa_T0_3 | ecosystem: Environmental > Terrestrial > Soil > Palsa > Peat permafrost | place: Sweden: Abisko... | reverse complement strand
GGGCCCGCGGCTGGGAGGTTGAAAGCGTCGAAAAAGACAATCGGGGATTCGACCTCATTTCACGACGACCGCATCCCGAAGACCCGAAGACTGCGATGGATGTTCGCTTCATAGAAGTGAAGGGTCGTTCTACGGTCGCCGAGATTGCATTGACAACCAATGAATACAAAACTGCCCAACGTCTCAAAAATGACTACTGGTTATATGTTGTCTTCGACTGTGCGGGCAAACCTGGGATCAACATAGTTAGGGACCCGGCGCAGCTCGATTGGCAGCCCATCGTGAAGATCGAGCACTACCAGGTTAGGCCACAAGCCATTCTCGACGTGGCGACGCAATAGAAAATACGGCAAACAGATGACTCAACAGTATCCGAAGCGCCTGATCGAAGTCGATCTTCCCATCAAGCGCATTTCGGCGCATTCCAGGCGGGAGAAGTCCATTCGTCATGGGCATATCTCGACCCTGCACATCTGGTGGGCACGGAGACCGCTTGCCGCCTGCCGTGCGGTGATCTGTGCGGCCCTCTGGCCTGATCCCGCTGACCCGCTGTGCCCGCAGGATTTTCGGGACAAAGCCTCAAAGCTAATCACCGGATTCGCTAACGCTGCCGTTACTGATCGTGCGCTAGGCGAGAGCTGCGATCACCATACGTGGGTCAAATGGCAAGCGTTGGTAAAGAGTGGCGGTCTTGATAGTCGGAAGGAAGCACAGTGGAACGTGCTGCGCTTCGCCCTGCTGGACTTCATTGCCGACTTCGCAAATTGGGACAATTCAACCGTACAGGAATACCTCGATACAAGCCGCGCCCTAACGCAGGCCGCCCACGAGGCGCTAGGCGGCGCGGCTGGCACCCGCCCTCTCGTTGTGGACCCGTTTGCCGGGGGCGGCTCCATTCCGCTCGAAGCCTTGCGCGTCGGCGCGGACGCGTTCGCCAGTGACCTTAACCCAGTGCCGGTGCTGCTCAACAAGGTTGTCCTCGAATACATCCCTAAATACGGCCAGCGTCTCGCCGATGAAGTCTGCAAATGGGGCGAGTGGATTACGCGAGAAGCCGAAAAAGAACTGTCCGGGCTCTATCCCAAGGACGCTGATGGCACAACGCCCATCGCCTATCTCTGGGCGCGGACGATTCAATGCGAAGGCCCTGGCTGTGGCGCGGAAGTCCCTCTATTCAATTCTCCGTGCCTTGCTCAAAGCGGAAAGCGTTCCGTCTACCTCAAGCTCAACTGCGACAAAGCAAGAAAGCATATTGATTTTGAGATCATCTCAGGTGCTCCACCAACGAACGAGCTTGCAGGCGTGCTTCGCAGAAGCTCCGTGACGTGCCCAATCTGCGGATATACTACGCCAGCGGCAAATGTTCGGTCTCAGTTCAAAGGTAGAAAGGGCGGCGCTGGGGACGCACGTTTGCTGGCCGTTGTTACAACGCGAGCAGATCAAGGCGGTCGCTCCTACCGGTTACCACAGCCGCACGATCTTGAAATAGCTAAGGAAGCCGCTCGTCAGCTGGATTCGATTCGCGTAAATCAGCCCGAAGATCTCCCAGATGAGACTCTCCCTTATTTGCGAAGCATTTTTAACATCCAACTCCTCGATGCCACAAAGTGGAGTTACTTGTTTTCGCCGCGTCAGCTGTTGTCTTTGATAAAACTTGTTCGGATCATCCGAAAGCTAGGAAGTCATCTTGAAAGCTCAAATATGGAAGCTGACCTTCAAACAGCAATCTGCACATGTCTTGCCATGGCGGTGGATAGGGTCGCATCTCAATTCAGTACCCTGACGCGGTGGCAGCCCAACGGAGAGTTTTCAGTCGGAACATTTGGCAGACAGGCATTGGGAATCGTTTGGGATTTTGTCGAAATACGACCAGTCAACGGTGCTTCGGGTGATTTAAATGGCGCTATCGAATGGATTCATCGCGTTATCGATTCGGTGATTCCAGCAGGTGGTGTTCAAGGTGTCGTTCAAATGGCATCTGCAACTGCGCACCCGCTTCCTGATGATTCTGCCGCGGCACTCGTTACTGATCCGCCGTACTACGATGCGGTTCCCTACGCAGACTTATCCGACTTTTTCTATGTGTTTCTCAAGCGGATGCTCAAGAAGCAACACCCTTCGCTTTTTGAGACGGAATTATCCCCCAAGCAGGGCGAGATCGTCCAGCTCGCCGAGCGGAATCCCATCTACGTATACAAAACGAAGGAGTATTTCGAGAAGGGAATGCAGGAGGCACTTGCAGAGGGCAGGCGAGTCACGGTCCCGAGCGGTGTGGCCGTCGTCGTCTTCGCCCACAAGACAACTCAAGGATGGGAGGTGATGCTTTCCTCGGTGATTAATGCGGGTTGGATAGTCACTGCCTCTTGGCCGATTGACACCGAGCGGTCTGTTCGTCCTCGTGCCAGCAACTCTGCCGCACTTGGTTCATCAGTCCATCTCGTTTGCCGCCCGCGCGAAAATCCAGACGGGATGATGCGTACAGACGAAATCGGCGATTGGCGAGACGTGTTACATGAGTTACCCAGCCGCATCCATGAATGGATGCCGCGTCTAGCGGATGAAGGCGTTGTGGGTGCAGACGCCATCTTTGCTTGTCTCGGCCCGGCTCTCGAGATCTTCTCCCGTTATTCGCGGGTGGAGAAAGGCAGCGGCGAAGGTGTCACGCTCAAAGAATATCTGGAGCATGTTTGGGCATCAGTTGCCAAAGAAGCGCTCGCCATGGTCTTCAAGGGTGCCGACGCTACCGGCTTCGAGGCCGACGCGCGCTTGACTGCGATGTGGCTGTGGACACTCAAGTCGCCGGATACGAACGGCAATACCGAAGACAGCGATGAGGAGGGGGAAACTGAAGATGACTCCGAAACGAAGAAGGCGAAAACCGGCGGCTTCGCGCTTGAGTACGACGCGGCGCGCAAGATCGCCCAAGGTCTTGGGGCAGATCTGGAGAGCCTCGGCCATTTAGTGGAGATAGCTGGCGACCAAGCGCGTTTGCTGCCGGTATCGGAACGCACAAGGCATCTCTTCGGGAAGGATGAAGATGAACCGGCTCGTAAGATCGGTAGAAGGAAGAAATCAGAACAGCTTGATATGTTTGCCGAGTTGACGGCATCCGAGGATGCCGAAGCGGCTTGGAGAGAGAAGACCGTGAAACGGGTAGGGGAGACCACCCTCGACCGCGTGCATCAGGGAATGATTCTTTTCGCAGCCGGACGAGGAGAGGCACTCAAGCGGTTCGTCGTTGAAGATGGCGTCGGGAGAGACGGCAAATTCTGGCGGCTTGCCCAGGCACTTTCTGCGCTCTATCCTTCAGGCTCAGACGAAAAACGCTGGGTGGACGGAGTGCTCGCCCGCAAGAAGCAGCTCGGGTTCTAAATATGGAAATGACCCACGAGGAGATGTCAGAGTATGGCGCTCAAACCCTGGTATAAAGTCGTCACGCCGAGGGAGGACCTAAGAGATGGGAAACCCCTCGATGCGTCAGAGTTTGCCGTTCACCTTGATCAGGTCAGGGACGGACGCGCCCCGGCGGTCTATCAGGACCCGGAGCGGTTTTTGGAGCGTACCTTTCTGACCAAAGGGCTTACCGGCGTAGCCGCGGAGGTTCTGCGCCGGTTGTCCGGCGAGAAGACCGAGACGTCAGCTGTGTTCAATATGACGACACAGTTTGGGGGAGGCAAGACCCACTCGCTTACTTTGCTCTATCACCTCGCCAATAACGGCTCGAAAGCGAAGGAATGGCCGGGCGTTTCCAGATTGCTCCAAGTCGCCGGAGTCAACGGGGTGCCTACAGCCAAGGTCGCGGTATTTGTCGGCACAGAATTCGACCCCATTGCTGGCCGTGGCGGTTCCGATGGAACTCCGGTGAGGAGAACACCCTGGGGTGAAATTGCTTTTCAGATTGGCGGCGAAAAAGCCCTTGCGGTTCTCGCGGAACATGAGAAGCAGGCGGTTGCACCCGGCGGCGATGTCATCCGTGCATTCCTGCCCAAAGAGCAGCCCGTCCTAATCCTGATGGACGAGCTGATGAATTTTGTCAGCCGCAGTCGCAAAAGCGGAATGGCCTCCCAGCTTTACAGTTTTCTTCACAATTTGAGCGAGGAGGCGCGCGGTCGCGACAACATGGTGCTTGCTGTTTCGATTCCGGCATCAGAGCTCGAAATGAGCGCCGACGACCAATCCGACTACGAACGCTTCAAAAAGCTTCTCGACCGTGTTGGCAAGGCTGTGATTATGTCGGCGGAGTCGGAAACCTCCGAGATCATCCGTCGCAGGCTTTTCGAGTGGGAGGAAAATGCGGTCACGAGTGACGGGCGGGTTCTGCTCAATCGGGATGCTCTGGGCGCCTGCAATGAATTCGGGGACTGGGTGAAGGACCATCGCCAACAGGTGCCAGAGCAATTCCCGTTCGATTCTGCACGCGACGCCTTTGCAGCGACCTATCCGTTTCATCCCAGCGTTCTGTCTGTGTTTGAAAGAAAATGGCAGGGCTTGCCTCGATTTCAGCAAACCCGCGGCATCCTCCGGCTCTTAGCCCTCTGGGTTTCTCACGCCTACCAGGATGGATTCAAAGGCGGCCATCGCGACCCTATGATCGGACTTGGCACCGCACCCCTGGACGACCCCCAGTTTCGCGCGGCCATGTTCGAGCAACTCGGAGAACACCGGCTTGAAGCAGCGGTCACAACAGACATTTGCGGGAAGAAGGACTCTCATGCCGTTCGCCTGGACAATGAGGCGGTAGAAGCGATTCGCAAGGCCAGGCTCCACCGCAAAGTGGCGACGACCATATTCTTTGAATCGAATGGCGGGATGACGCGTGCGGAGGCGACGAGTCCTGAAGTCCGTCTGGCAGTCGCCGAGCCGGACATCGACATTGGCCATGTGGAAACCGTGTTGGAGGCCCTTACCGACGCCTGCTATTACTTGACCGTTGAGCGAAATCGCTATCACTTCAGTTTCAAGGAAAACCTGAATAAGAGATACGCTGATCGCCGGGCGAACATCAAAGACAACGCGATAAATGAATGCGTCCGCTTGGAGATTGCCAGAGTGTTTTCCGCGAGCAACGGAATCGAGCCGGTCCTCTACCCCGAAAAAAGCGGTCAAGTCCCGGACAAGCCCCTTCTGACCTTGGTGGTTTTGTCCCCCGAGCAGAGCATGGAGGATGAAAAGCGAACCAAGTCTTTCATTGAGGGGGTGATACGAGAGCACGGGGCCTCGGCAAGAACTTACAAGAGTGGGCTTGTATTCGCTGTCGCGCAGTCCGCTGGCCCGCTTTACGAAGACGCTCGCCGCGCTTTAGCCTGGGAAGAAATTCAGAAGGAGCTGCCCGGCATTAGTGTAGACAAGACCCAGATCACGCAGCTGGAAGACAATATCAAGAAGTCTCGCCGGGACCTCAAAGAAAATGTCTGGCGAAGCTACAACAATGTCGCCCTGCTCGGCAAGAATAACGAGGTCAGGTTCATCGATCTCGGAAATATGCACTCCAGCGCGGCATCCACGCTGATTCAGTTCATCGTCAACGAACTCGTCCACGTCGATGAAATCCAGAGCGGCATCAGCCCGAATCTGCTCGTCCGCAACTGGCCGCCGGCGTTTCAAGAGTGGAGCACCAAAGCTGTGCGGGATGCCTTCTACGCTTCGCCTCTGTTTCCGCGCCTGCTCAACCCGGATGCCATAAAGGAGACGATCGCGCGCGGCGTGTCTAACGGGCAGCTTGCCTATGTTGGCAAGACCCCAGGCGGAAAATACCATCCATTTAGCTTCGAACGAACAATCAGTACTGCGGATGTCGAAATCTCTGAAGAGATGTTTGTCATTACTAAAGAGATCGCCGAGGCGTATCGCAAGGACGCAACGCGGCCTGGAGGAGCGACACAAACGCCACCCTCGACCCAACCGGGCGAGACCGGGGAGCTGACGAGGCCAACGCCGGGCGAGACAAGCACGTCGCTCGTAGCTGACGGCGGCCCAACTGGCCCACAAACCCCTCAGCAGAAGTCAGGGCTGACATGGTCCGGCGAGATACCATCCCAGAAATGGATGAATTTCTACACCAAGATTCTGACGAAGCTGGGTGTCAGCAGCGGCCTCACACTCACCGTAACAGTCGACTGTACCCCTGACGACGGAATTTCGCCTCAGAAAGTAGAAGAAATTAAGAGTGCATTGCGGGAACTAGGTTTGAATGACAGGATTGACTGATAGCCCGGCGCCATAGGCTGGATGGGCGGATGGCCCTAATGATCTGAAACGATAAGGTGAATTCATGCCGCAGTTTCGAAAGAACGTGCTCTCGCAGTACTTGCGGACCAAGTGCGACAAACAGTTGCGCCTATCGTTGTATGCGCCGCCTGAATTGAAGGCGCTGGGATGGCCCGTCCCGCTTGAGGCTCGACCCGCCGTTCAAATCCTGCGCGATCGGGGAAAGGAATGGGAGCAGGCCAAGATGCAGGATTTGGAACTCGCATTCGGGCCTCATCTCAGGGGAATAAAGGAGGACGGAAAGTTCAAGAGAATCGAACTCGGACTAGTCCTCGCCTCAAATCCGGCTAGTCCTACGATCGTTGCACAGGCGCGGTTCGAGCACGCAGATCTGCGGCCTACATTTCTGGCAAATATCGGCATGACGCCTGGCGAGATTGCAGCGATTCCATCCTTCGGCGCATTTGAACCGGACATCGTCCTTATACGGACTCCGGCCGACGACGAGATAGAGATTCTTCCGAACGGAGATACAGCCCCGATTGCCCCAGGAAACCAGCGGAAAGCGCTACTCGTTTCCGACATAAAACATGCGGGAGAAGCAAACTCAAGCTACAGTTCCGAAGTGGCATTGTACGCGGTTCTGCTTGCGAACTGGCTTCGTCTGAATCATCTGGAAGGTAGTTTCTTCGTGGCTGACCACCTTGGGCTCTGGACCCGCGCCAAAGAAGTCTCCGACTTAGCCAAACTTATTAGCACCAATCCCGGTGCAGGGATCACGGAAAGGCTGCAGTCTTTCCTGAACGACCTCGAACGGGTCGATTTCCAGATTTTTTTCCAGGCGGTAAGCCATTTCTTCAAGCAGGATCTTCCCAGGGTGCTCGCGCTTACGGACTGGGCGGCACTCGACTGGCATGTCGATTCGAGGTGCTCGGCATGTGATTTTCTAGGCCATCGAAACTGGCTGCGGGCGACGGATCGCGCGGTTCTGGACGCTAACCGGAGCCACTACTGCGTGACGGCGGCAGAGGATAGTGAGCATCTGAGCCGGCTAGCGACGATCACCCGCGGAAGCCGCAAAACTCTTTACCAGGCAGGACACACCAGCGTGACTGCAGTATCGACCATTGCGGCCGCTGATCCAGTTTTCGACCTACATAATGCCCTCAAAGCCGACAGAAACCATCTTCCTCACCGGGCAACTGCTTTGATCTCGGGCGATCTCACGGTGGCACCCAACACGACGACCATCGATTTTCCAAAATATGCAGACCTGCAGGTTTTCGTGACGGTCAACTTTGATCCGGGCACAGGACTGTTGTGCGCTCTGGGCTCGGAGGCTCGCTTTCGGCAACGCGTGCCTTTCGGGCAAACCTCCACCGTCCAGCGCACATGGCCTTCGGAAGCGCAGACGCTCCTTACGCCGACGATAGAGGAGGAGCGCAACATAGTCATTTCCTTCCTTTCCCGGTTGGCCGAAGTATTCTCGTTCGTTCACGACAGTTCCGCCGACAAAGGCGGCGCCCTTGCGGAAAAAACGACGGTTCAGGTCTATTTCTGGGATACGAACCAGTTCGAAGAATTGGCCAAGGCCATCGGCAGGCACCTGAACTCAATCGTCATGCCGCAAACCGAGAAATACTTGCGCGGCCTCGCGTGGCTCTTCCCTCCCGAGGAGCTTTTGGAAGAAGACGAGATCACTCTCGCCAATCCGATAACGTTCATGAAGTCGGTCGTTCAGCGCGATCTTCGACTACCCGTTCCGCACTGTCTGACCTTGTTCAACGTAGCCGAGGCGTATCACAGCCCGCAGTTTACACCATCGATTCCCGGCTCTTTCTACCGCGATCCCTTTTCCGATATGATTCCGCGAGAGCGAATTTACGAGATCTGGTCCCAAGAGCCTCTTGTTCAGATTGGAACCACCCAACGGGCGCGGTCACAATGCATCGCGGATTACAGCGACGCGGTGAAACGGCAGGTCGCTGCGCTCCGATCAGTAGTCTGGAAATTCGCGGCGGATATGGCGGGACGATTGAATTTCGCGGCCCGGCCTCTGAAGATCGGCGTCCCGTTTAACTTTCAGAGCATTAGCGAGGACGGCCGGCTTTGGTACGGGTGGGCGCTCCTTGAAGAGGCATGTAAGGTGGTCGAATTGCGGAGGGCCTGGTCCGCCGAACCGGAAGAGCTGGAGTCAAACTACAGTATCCTTCGCTTTGAACAGATTCAGGCAACCCAGCCGAATGGCGATCTGGTCTATCAGGTTCGCGTCACCTCGCGCGATTGCAAATTCAGAGACAACGAGTCTTTTCTGGCCTTGCAGGATGAAAGCATCGCGGGTTTTCTGGATCTGCGGGTGCGGGATCTGCTCGATGCAGCGGCGCTGCAGCAAGTCGCATATGAGGATCGGAACCGGAAACTTTCAGACATTTTCTCAGGAGAACTGATTGCATTTGATCGTGCGACGCTAAGGGCTCGAATCAGGCTGTCCACGTTTCGCGGTGCCGATGTGATCCGAAGCCTGCTTGTTGCGAATGGCGCGGTTGATATTTCGCAAGATGTCAGCCTTGTGGAGAGCTCGGGCCCCGGTATGGCCGAGCGGGTAAGGGATTGCCTCCGCGCAATAGGGCGGCCGCCGATCGCCTCGGCCGCTGCGGCAACATACGCCGCCTTAGGGCATCCCGCCGGTCAGAATCCGCCGCGCAATGACCCGATTACGCCCGCTGCCCGCGTTCTGTGGGACGCCAGCGCTATGGCCGTGGAGGACACCGGCCTCGCAACCCACACGATTGCTAACGCCGTTCAGGTAATTGCAGAAACACAGTGGCCTCTGAATCAGTCGCAAAGGGATGCCGTTTTCCACTGCTTGAGTCATCGCTTGTCGATTGTTTGGGGACCGCCAGGGACAGGAAAGACAACGACGGCCGCCTCGCTCGTGGTGGCTCGTATATTGGCGGCGCGAGATCTGGGGCAGAATATCCGCATGCTGGTTACAGGCCCAACTTACACCGCCTGGGAGAAGCTCTTCGGAGAAATCCTCGATCTTCTGGAACGCACGCACGTTGCGGGGGTATCTTGTTACCGGATCTATTCCTCAACGCACCCCGACAGAGGTCCCCTGCCGACAACGGGCAACACAGTGCGAGATATCGAGGCGAGAAGCACTGATCCTCATTTCCAAACGCTCTGGGCAGAGCTGGAAAACCCAGAGGCGATAGTCCTGGTCGGAACCGTCGCTCATCAATGCTTTCGTATCGCGAAGCAAGGCAATGGCACCGCGATGGCCCAACTGTTCGATCACGTGGTTATCGATGAGAGTTCGCAGCTCGATGTAGGCAAGGCGCTGTTTCCTCTTTGCCTGCTCTCGGCGCAGAGCGAATTGGCGCTCTTCGGCGATCATCTGCAGATGCCGCCTGTCATAACGACTCAGCCCCCACGAGGGGCCGAATGGCTTGTAGGCAGCATCCAAAATTACTTGCTGAACCGCCATGGCCTTACACTTCAGAACTTGCTTATCAACTACAGGTCAGCTGCGGCTTTCGTTCAGTTCGGAAAACGGATCGGCTATCCGCCCGCTCTCACCGCGCACTCCGAACACCTCAGACTTCACCAGTTGGCCAGCGGCAACGGCGAGCCGGACGACTGGCAAAACACAGTGGCCTGGTTTGCCGGATTGAATGAAATCCTCCAACCTGAACGTCGGCTGGTGGCGGTAACCTACGAAGACGGGAGGGCGGGCCAAGCCAATGAATTCGAAGCCGATATCGTTTGCAGCATGGTGCAGCGGCTATATTTGGCCTACTCACAGTTTCTCGACGGTGAAAAGGACGCTGCTTGCCAAGAGATTATTCCGGCTCATATCGCCTACGACCCTTCCAGTTTCTGGGAACGCGGAGTTGGCATCGTAACTCCGCACCGTGCCCAACGAGCCTTGATCGTTCGGCGTTTGCGTGAGATTTTTCCCACCCATGACGGGCAGAAGATTGACGCGTCGGTGGACACGGTTGAGCGCTTCCAAGGGGGACAGCGCGACTCCATCATTATCTCGTTCGGCGTGGGCGATCCCGACCTGATTTCAGCGGAGGAGAGTTTTCTTCTGCAATTGGAGCGGACCAATGTTGCGATCTCACGCGCCCGCGCAAAATGTATTCTGGTAATCTCAGAGGATCTTGCGTACCACCTGCCTTCAGATCGCGAAACAATCCTGACATCGAAAGCCGTGAAAACCTACGTCTCCGACTTTTGCCGTGAGCTGGTTTCGGTCCAGGCACCAAGTGGACAGGCCGAACGGCAACTCACGGTCCGTTGGCACGATCCATTAGAGTGAGACCTCGTAATCGTGCTCTGCGATGGCTGTAGATTTAACTCTTCCTCCCATGTGGCAGGCCTGTCGCTTACCTGATGCCGCGGAGTCCGCTGGGTGCACACCGCAGATCTTCCAAGCGAACCGGGAATGCTCCAATGAAGCATCTATGATTTCCCGGGGATTGCGCTTCCGGGACGGAATTGCGCCGAACCTGACAAACATTCTTCCACTCGATGAGAGGCGATCACCGATGCGGTCCCACACCTGTGCCAACGATTCTGCGAATGCATCCGGACTCTGGTGAGAGAGAGGGTTCTTCTCGCCATAAGGGACTGCGGGAGGCCCGCCTAAGAACCAATTTCGCAGCCACTGATCCGCTACATAGGTTCTCATGCCATAGTAGGGTGGCGACGTGATAACCAAGTCAATTGTCTCAGGCATCGACGAATAGCCGCGCACGAGGCGCGCGTCAGCAACGGAAACCTTAGACTTGCCAGCACAATTTGGCAGCGTATCCAATTGCAGTCGCGCGATGCGATTCTTTACGATTTTCAAAACATCTACCGCTGCTGGCCGCAGGCTGTTGGCTTTCCAATACTTGACGGAATAGTCAGGCTTGGAAGCAAAGGTACGCGGCATCTGATTTGAGAAATAACTGCGCGTCTCAACAGTCAAGGTCAGGGGGCCATGCAAAGCGCCAAGACAAATCGCGCGTAACATATCTGCCGCGTGACTGCGTAGCCCTCTGAGTCCCTCACGCAGTACACAGACCTGCCGGAGAGTCGCCGGAGCATAGGCCCACTGCCAAAACTCGCTTTCTGGCACTGCAATACGTGCCTTGCTTTGAAGAATTCCCTCGGCGAGCTCTAAGATCTTGGCATCCGTGGTTTCCGCGAGCTTGGCACGCGCGATCGCGATCGCAATTGGGGAGCAGTCTATTCCGTATGCCCGATGGCCCTTGAGGCGAGCCGCAAATATGGTCGTGCCACGCCCGCAAAACGGATCGATTACCCGGAGCTTCTTCTTACTAAACTTTGACAGGACCGAAAGCGGAAATTCCAAGGGAAACATCGTGTAATAGGGGCAGACCGCATTCAGTGCTGCTGAAGGCTCAACAGCTCGGTTTCGATACAAACGTTCCTTCTTGTGATCGGCCATAGTCTCGTTTTCCTGTTTTGGCAAAAGACTCCATATTGCAACTCTCTGGAACAGTCATTCTTCTGTGTCAACAGGGAACCCAAATTTTTCCAGCACTCGGTAGGCGTCTTGGGACGTGATCGCGATAGTTGGCAGTTTCGTGACGGCGGAGAGCACCTGGCGGATCGGGTAGCGTTTGCCGCCTACGACCGTCGAGTATTTTTTGACACGCCCCGGCTGAAGCCCTTTTGTAGCCTTAATAAAATCGTCCGCGCGCTTCTCGAAGGTTTTGCCTCTTAGCGTGAATGTGATTGTCGGGTCCACGTTGAATTTCCTTGTGCGGCGGACTTGCTTCTGCGGTGAGCATCATACTACATCTCATACTGCTACACAACAACATCATCATAAGCCTCCTTGGAACGTATTTCAAATCGGTACCTTTTGCGAGGCTGAGTACCGGACGCCTTTTGGCATCGTGGTTGCTTTCACTTTTGTATCTATGGAAAGATTACTTCCGCTCTGCCCTACTGCTTGAAGTTGGCAACGGAAGGTCTGTGTATCGAGGTAGCTTCGCAGTTGCCGAACGTGTTCGATATACGTGCGCAAAGCGATGAGCACAAATCCGACGAGTTTTCTAAATATTGCAGCATGGAGAGCACTATCACGTGCGGCAGGATTGAATGCAACCTGTGCAGCCAATTTCTGCAAGTATTTCTTATGGTCAAGTTGGCTGAGCTGCTTAAGGCCGCGACCTTAACGGCCTAATATCATGCGTTAAAACAAAAGGCGAGAGAACTTCTGTTTCCATACCCGGCATGAGCACGAGCCGCGATCCCGGCTAAATATATAGCGAGTAGTCGCCGGACTCGCTAATGGCCGCCGAAACATCTTGAAACCATTCATGATCCGTCAGTGCAGGAAACTCCTGGGCTAGCAAGGAAAGCTCCCGCCTCTTGTCCTTCGCGTGCGACAGAGCAACCGTTGCCGCCCGTACAGCGTATGTCGTGTCGTCGCTATCGCTGACCATGAGCCTTATCGCAATGTGGAGTTTGCTGATGAGGTTCGGGTCCTCGTAGAACAGCACATCCAAGCATTCTCCCAGCGTGTGGTAGCCCCAGTCGGAGTAATCAACAGCCAATAGCATCCGCCTGATCTCTTCTGGAGACCAGCGGAACGATGGAAGTATCTGCGCCTCGACCGCAGGCGGAATCCAGTTGTCTTTTGTCCAGAGGATATTCGGGTGCGATCCGGCGTGTGAGAGAAGGAAAATCGCGCGGCGCAGCGGATCGAGTTCCAAGTCCAAAATGAACCGCCGCATGATCAAGAGGTATTTTGCGTCAGATCGGCTAAGCGCCCATGCATCATAAACCGCATCGGTCTGCAGTCGTCCCGGCGTTAGCAGGTTCAGGGTGAGGCCGCCAGGCCCGCTTGCCGCATATGCCTGAACCGCCGACTTGAACGCCCCACCAAGGCTAAGCACATCCAAGCAGTGGCGCGGAGAGACGGGAACACGGCCGCCGCTCTGCTCGGGATGGGCGCGAAGGTAGCCAGTGATGTCAACCCACCGGATCAGTCCATCATCCGGATCATAGACAAGGCCAAAGACCGGTACGGTCGAGCGCCGCCAATTGTCCGAATGCTCTTGGACGGGAATGAAGTATTCGCCCTTCGCAGTTCGGTACGACGTTCCCGACTTTATCTGAAGTGCGGCGCACAAGTTGGTGACGATGCCATTCTCGCCAATATCCACATAGGAGTCTTTCCCGATATCGTTCTGCTGAGCAATTTCCTGAAAGACGCATCCGTGGAGCTCGAAGAACGTGCGAACAGCGTTCACGCCGTCCTTGCCCGTGATACGTTCGGCGGAATTCTGCATGTTGGCCCGTCATCCATGGTACGGCCAGCGGAAGCGTAAATCTGAAATGAACCGCGTCGCTGGGCATGCGGCCCGCATTGCGGTAAACGTCATGCTCGCGGGAACTTCCAGCTACGACGACCGCGCGCCCTGCCTGTAATCTTCAGAATTATTGTCGCAGTTCCTTTATCGCTATCTGTCGCCCCGCAGGTGTCGGTGGCCCAAGTCGCCACTGCTGCATCGGCACGGCGGCAAATAATTCTAAGATCCGATAAATAATTCTGAAAATGACACCCAAAGCCCTTTGTCGCCGTCCTCAGTACGTGATCATCGCGTTTATCCGGTTGCGGTTGCCGTCGTCTGACGATGCATCTCATCGAAGATTTGGTCCGCGCCCCAAGCCTGCGCGGCGGTGAAGGCCAACCGCCTCTTCTGGTCGCTTGTCAATTGGCTGGACGGTTTGTAGCCCAAATCATGCTCCGCCTCAGACCAGGCATGTTGAAACAGGGTTTTTATCTGTAACTCAAAAAACTCAACAGACTTGTCACTCTCCAGCTTTTCGTCAATCAAGTCCTCGGGAACGAACAAGATGAAATGACGGCCCTCGTAACCAAACTCGCTCTCCGACTCGGGAACAATTTTCTTCGATTCGATGTATCTGAAATACTTCTCGATTTCTAGCCGAACGCGCTCAACGTCGCTGGCATAGAAGGTGACAATCCGAGCTCCCACCTGATCCTGAATCTGATTCAGCGGATCGTTGTACTTCTGTTTTGCGTTTTCTTGCTTTTCCGCTTTGGCAACGAACCTATCCACGCTCTTCGCTCTTACCGAAATTCGATCAATGCGCGGAAACTCATCAAACAGACCTTTCAGATGCGTCTCCAACCGGCCGGCCAGAGGCAAAAGCACGTGGGTACGTCTGGCGGCAAACTCCTCTTCAAGAGTCACGGCTTAACCTTTCTGAAGCGCTGATCCACGATTCTACCTTGCGTTGAAAACCGGATGACATCTTGCGATGCGTCCACCGTCTCACTGGTAAATACATCATCGAATCGTTCCGTCGAAGCGGTGAGCAATCCTCCATTGTCCAGCTCAACCGTCCGTAGAGACACGTGCTTCAAAAACTCAGCTGGAACGAACTGGAAATTCTCTTCGAACGATTTCGCTCGCGGAAAGTGGTTCTTGATTTCCTCCTTCGTCTCGTCGGAAACATTGAACTGATCCAGAAGGCCCTTGGCGTTGACCATTCTCCTGGGCAGGCCCGCCAGTAAGCGGTGTAGCGCAGTAATATCTTCTTTGACATTGGGGTCGCTCGACCGATTCATGGCGTCCCGCACGGCAATTGCAAAGCGGCGCGTTCCTGCCTCTCCAGGCGTCAAGAAATCCGATAGGAGGAAGTCCTTTATCCAATAATCGGAGATGTAGCTCTCTGCGCTGTTGATCTGCTTGTCAACTGCATGACCCTTCCAAAAGTCCTTGACATAAGATTTTCCAAAGTACACAGCAGCCTTGTACGAGGTCGCGCTCTTCATGAAAATGCGCTCCAGAAACTCAACCGTAAGGCCTTTTGGCTTTTCCTCCGCCAGGATTCCACTGTCAGCTGGGAATCGTGATACGACAAGTTTCGTTTCGCCCTTGTGTTGTCCGGTCATCAAGAACATGAGTCCGAGCCTCGACCTATTGGTGGTGACGCTTTGAAGCCGTTTCGCCACTTCACGGCCATGAGGGACATCGCAATGTTTGATGTAGTCAAGAAGCAGGTCCCGGCAGTCATTCTTCTGTTTGCCGTCGCCGTCGGCCGCGAAGGCAATGTTGTGCTGGCACTCTTCTTCGGCCTTGTCGAAGACCCGCCTCAGCATATCGAACAGCAATCCTGACATCGGTACTGCTGTACCGTTGATCTCGTGTGGGTTTTCATCGTTCTTTCCCGGATAGACCAGAAAGCTGTGTATCGCTCCGACCTGCAACGTGGCGGCCGGCGCGGACGGGTGCTTATCAGAAAGTGAGTCCATCAGACAAACTCCTGCATTCGTTCAAAACTACCGGAGGCTAGGCCAATAGAGCGCCTAGAGCAAATTAAAACTGGTTAACTCACTAGTATATGCTCCTAAATGCAGCGTCACCGGCTGAGGAGTCCCTTGATATTTCGCATGAAATGTCGGGCTGTCCTCCGGCTCGCTCTTGCGCTGGTCGCAAGGTGCGCCAGTCATTTGCTTACACGGAAATCTTATCCACGATGTTCTTTTTGATCCGGCGCTCGCGGCGGTCGTAGAGGTTGGTGGTGCGGGGGTCGGCATGGCCGGCCAGGTGCTGCACGTCTTCGCGCGGCACGTTTTGCTCCAGCAGGTCGGTGATGGTGGTGACGCGGAATGAATGAGGGGAGTAGAGCAGGGGCATCGCGAAGTCTTTCAGGCGGCGCTTCATCATGCGGCAGATGTCGTCCACGTGGATGGCTTTGCCGGAAAGAATCCGCTTCTTTTTGAGCGCGCTTTGAAATAGCGGCGTATCCTTGGCGGCCTCGCGCAGGCCCGCCGCGTCGATATAGGCGGAGATGATTTCCTTGAGATCGTGCCGTACCGGTATTTCGCGCGACTTCCCGCCTTTCTCCTCGAAGTGGAGCATCCATTGCCCTCCGGCGTGGTAGAAGTCGCCGCGTTTGAGCTTGGCCGCGGCTCCGGCGCGCGAGCCGGTATAAACGAGCACCGCGAGGAGGGCGCGATCGCGCAGACCGACGACATGGGAGGTGTCCATCGACGCGAGCAGCTTTCTGGCGTCGGGAATGGGGATCTCCGGGGTCTTGCCTTCGATCACGCTGTAGCGCTCGCCGCGCACCGAGAGGGCAGGGTTGAGCACGATGGCATGGCGCGTCACCATACGGTCGAAGAAATGCCGCAGCGCCGAGAGGTGCTGGTTGCGCGTGGCGATGCTGGTGGTTTTCGCGAGTCCGGTAAAATACTGACCTACATGCCAGGGAGCGATCTGCGTCAGCTCGCCCCCGCCGTGTTTCTCTGCCCACTTGAGAAACTGCTTCACCGCGTGCCGGTAGGCGCGCTGGGTATGCTTGTTGCGCAGCGTGCCCTCGAAGAATTCCTTTGCCGCAAAGACGGCGTTCGCGCCGGCGCGGTGGATCATCGCGGGCAGATCCTCGGCGCCGGTTGAGGGAAGAATCCCGGAAGGAGCGGGGAGAGCAGGGGGCTCAGAGGTCATGACTCATCCGTTACGCGAGCGCATCAGCCGGCCTCCCAGGGATTCAGAAGGCTGACGCCGAGCCCGACGAAATTCTTTTCGTTGCGCGTAACGAGCGCGAGTTCGTGTTCGAGCGCGGTTGCTGCGATCAGACCGTCAATGACCGGCAACGTCCTGCCTCTGTTCTTGGCCTCTGCACTCAGAAATCCCCAACGTTCCGCAATGGGAGCGGTTACGGCCAGTATCCGGCCCGCGAACCAGGGCCGCATAACCGTGTCGAGTCAAAGCTGAAGACTGAGGCGTTTCGCTGTCGCTTCCGGGCGCAACTTTCCAATGCCGTTGCAAATTTCGCCGAAGGTGAGCGTGCTGACATAGAGCCGTTCCTGGGCAGCCTGCCTGAGAAAGGCTGCCACACGCGGCTCAGGCTTCAGGCGTGTGAGCTCCGAAGGAATGTTGGTATCGACGAGATACCCGTTCACAGATCGAGATCGCGACCCACGTCCTGGTCGCGCTCAAAATCCATGTTGGTGCCTGCGAAGGGCGAATTTGCAAAAAGATCCACGAGGTTCCCGGCATTGGCGACCTGCGCCGCAGCCTCGATCGCCGGAAGGCGTCTGCGGAGGTGCTCAAGTCCAACGTCGATGACATCCTCGGCGCTATGGATAACACCGGCCTGCATTGCCTCCTGGATTTGGCGTTCCTGGTCGGGTCGGGGATGGATGGTCACGGCGTGCCTCGCTACGTTGTCTCAAAAACCGTCTGAGCACCTTAGCGGATCGCGCCCTGCCCGTCAATCCTCTTATCGCATAATAATGTCCTTTATCATTCATTAAAACAACAGGGAAGGGGCACCGCGATCAGTGAGGCCGCCAAGCCGCAGAGAGACCGGAAACACGGCGTGGCGTCTCGATTGGATTGACAATTACCAGCGGCTCGTTCTCGCGCCGAAGGCTACTTACTATCCGGCCAGGCGCGAATCGAAGAATGATAGCGGGATTCTGAATCGGAATGAGCGGGATTCCAGTTTGGCTTGGTGAGGCGCGAACACCGCTTCCATTCTTTCTTGCGGGCAAATCGATGGACCGTGAAGCAAAGATGGCGTTCGCCGACGGGTTGCTGTCCGGCGGACTTCAACACTTGCGATACGTAAACGAACTGAACCGGAGATGGCTTATGCGAATCTTCTTCCCGCCGGACCCATAATCCGGCAGTCTCCAGCATGGCAAGCAGCCGCTGATGCCACTCCTCGGACGCTGCGAAATCCTGGTACTCGGCCAAGCTATGCGCCGGCATAAATCGAGTATAACGCTCGACATAAATCTCTTTCCGACCAAGCAAAGCCGCGCTTCCAAGAGAGCTCCGTGGGGTTTGGGCAGTTGCCGCTGTAGTGGATTGGGGCGAAAATAAGAATCTTCAACGAATCCTGTCCAGCCGCGCGTCTCTTAGTCGCGTTCGTAGTCGAGAGGCTCGCTGTCTTGCATAGCCTCGCACCATGCCTCGTAGGCGGCCTCGGCCCGACCATCCGCGATCTCGGGTAATACGTCGCACGCTCCAGAAAGTGTGCTCAGGACTTCGTCCATCGTTGACGCAAATTGTCGAACGCTGAATGTAAAGTGACCACCCAACGATCCCGTAAGATCCTTCTTAACGGGGTATCGGAAGCTGAATGACGATGGATCGGCTTTCTCAAACTCCTCCACGATGGCCGTGAAGTCATCGAAGGTGATGGCCGCCTTCGATCCAAAGGTCTTGTCCCACCCGCATTCAACGAAGATCCGGCGGACATCGGGGAGCAACTTGGTTAAGGAGTGACCCGCGTTGACGACCGTTTCAGGCGATGGCGCCCAACTGACAAGTGATCCGCCGCGGCCGATCAGAATTTCTTTCAGGAACAGTTCGAGCGCATGACGGTAGAGATAGACGATGACGCTGGCATCGAATGAAGCAATGGGCAGCTTGTCGAGCTCGTCGTTCTGAAGTAGAATTTTCGCGGCGTTCCAGAAGGCCTCGCCGTAGAGATGAAATTCCTTCTCCGGCTCTCGATGCCAATTCAGAACGGTATTGTGGTACTTGTCCTTGACGAACAGCTTCGATGCGAGCGTTTTACCGGCCATGCTTTGAGCATACTCCCGCTCAAGGCTAGACATCTCAGTGCGCAAGGTCGGCTCAGTTCTTGGCCGTCGTCCTGTTCGTGCCGTACCTCTGAATCCACGTCGCCACATCCGCATAGTCACGCAAAGTGAGCTGATATTGGTGTTTCTGTTGCAAGGCATGAGCTTCCTTCGAATACGACGATGTGGTAACGAGCATCGCGTTCGTGGCCTGGTAGTCGCAGAGGGTTCCATAGAGCGCCCTCACCAACGAGACGCCGATCTTTCGATCTCCGCGTTAGCGCTTGGCTTCGACTAGGCACAGCAAATCGCCAACTTCGGTCCTGATGGAAGCAAGAATATCTTTGCCGCCGTCGCGCGTCGCTTTCGTCAGCGTCACCTCATAGCCCATATCACGCATGAGTTCGGCCACGAGCTCCTCGTACTTCCTTGGAGAGAGCGTGAAGATGTCCTTGGGCTGTTTCTTCAGGGCCGCGATCATGCCTTCGTTAGCAGATATGATGATTGGTTTCGCGACCGATATCAGCTTTCCTCTTCGAGCTGAAGGAATGTCTCTGAGGTCGTATATGTGCCCAGCCAATGCATTGCTTAGGTCTTCAGGACGCAGGGACTTCGCCAGTGCAGCGAGTATAGAGATGGCCAGCGGATGACCGTCAACCACCTCCAGCATTCGCTCCATCGATTCTGGGCTGATAATCGACTGAGACAGGTCAGTAATCAATGACTCGGCGTCTGGAGGTTCTAGGCTGCCGAGCCGGAGAGTTCTTACCCCTCGCAGTTCGACCTCGGTTCGACTGGTGAGGATGAGCGTCCTAACCAGCTTGAAATTCAGAATGTGTGCAACCGCACTTTTCTGCGTTTCATCTTCGATCTCATCGAACCCATCCAGCACCACAATGACATCACGGCGCTCCCGATCATCGTTGCGATACCGCATCAGGGCGTCAAACTCGCGCAGATGCTCCGTGATGCTCTTGCAAGCCATCCAAACCGGAAAGTTTGGCGGAGCACCATTTGACGCCGTCCGCGCAGGCTCAGGCTTGCCCCGACCAATTTGAGTGGAAACCGAGACCGAGACGAATCTTTGTCGCCGTAGCACCTCTGCTATAAGAGCCGTCTTGCCGATTCCGGCAGCGCCCGATATGACAATCGGCCTTCCGCCCGCAAACTCGCGCCTCCAGATTTCCTGCTCAAGCCACTCGATTTCCGTCCTGCGACCGATGAACGGTCGAGGTGGTTGCGGTGGGAGGAAAATATCATCAGCCATAAAGGCGCAGTGCTAAATGACTGATTATAGTGCGAAGGCCTGCCTCCCGGAATCCAAACGCGAGATACTGTAGCGAACACTCCTGGTGTTCAAGACTCCACGGGTCAAGCGCCGCTTGCATTTATCAGAACCATCAAACCGAAAGAGCAGCGGCAGGACGCGCTGTCAACGGTGATCGCGTTCAACATCACAGGCGGCACTGCCGACCCGAAACATCTACCTGCCGCGTTCTCTCGGCTTGAACCGGCCGAGATCGAAGACTGCCTCTGCATTTATAAGGGTGATTTCTGCGCTGCGGCGCGGAAACCTCGGGGTAGGTCATGTGTCGATATTGTAGAGAGACGGGCCAAAGCCACGAGACGCAGCTGTTCGGAATGATTTCTGCGGAGCTAAACTGTCGTTAGCATTTACGCCTGTAGTGCCCGCGCTCCAATTTGTGTCCCTGCATGCAGATAAACCAATTCAGGAGCCTTCCCGAAGTACGCGCCCAGCCGGTGGGCAATATCGTACACCGTGAGATCCCCGATTCCCCGTATGTCGCCTATTCGACGCTTCACCAACTTATGGAGCGCAGCGAAATCAGGCGCATTTGAAAGGCTTCTCGCGGCGGCCTGGAGAATCGTCTCGGCTCGTTCCAGGACGGCTCTGGGGATTCGACGTTGATGGGGGTGCCGTTTTCCGTCGCTAAATATGCAGAGGGCTGCCCTCCGGATCGCATCCGAGGTTTTGCTCTGCCGTTCAAACATGCGCATCTCCGCCAGGGCTTTTCGCCGGTAGTCCCTAATGTAAGCGCTCACGATTTCATCGAGTGTCATACGGCCCCCAGATCTCTGGGCCGGAGCTGCGCGCGGATCTCGTCATCCTGAAATGTTGTTATGCCGTTGTCGGTGTTTTTCCAGAAGTATTCGGCATGTTCCCGCGCCGCCGCGTTCCATGCGTTCGCGATCGTCTCTACGCTTGGATACGACAGTGGTGTTCCCGTGAGCGTCGGATCGTTGGCAGTCACCAGCAAGAGATCCAGGTCAACCGGCGCCCCGTCTTCGACGTGAAGCGGCCAGTCAATCTGTAGCAGCCCGGCATTACTTATCAGGCGGCCTTCATCCACCGCTTGTGACGCATTCCCATAGCTTTGCTCACGTTCGACGCGTTGTGCCCATGCTTTTGAGAGATCGTCCGGAATTTTCCGCTCGGGGTTGCCCAGCAGGGCTACACATCCCCAACTCGCAGCAATCCGGCCTGTATTCAGGGCTAGTGCTTCCGCCTCCCATAAGTGCAGCGCTTCTGAGATGAGATCGTCGGTCGACGTAATTGCATGCGAGCACCGGACGATCCTTGCATGACCGGCTGGGGCGCGTTGGGAAAAAACCATCGTATAGGTATATCCACGCCGCTTGCCCGACTTGCGTCCGTAGCGAATCGGCGCTGATACTAACTCCGACTGATTTATGTTGAGCCGTGCGTCGCGCCATCCCTGCCGATCTTTATCCCACAGCAAGGAACCGATGATCAGAATCCCGGCGTTGAGAGCGACAGGCTCATTCACCTTCCACCTCCTCCGCCTCAACTGCCCGAAGCATGTGATAACGTCCTTTATCACACCCTCCCACAAAGCGCGACCCGTTGTGCGTTTCAGGCCGGATTTTCGTCAACGGTGATGCGGAGATACAACAATGCTTCGAGATACCGCCCTACCGGATGGGACCAAATCTTTGCAGTTGTTCTTTTGCAAAGGACGCTTCGGGCGCATCCAGCCATCCAAACATGGAGTAAATCTCCAATGCCACTCCAAGAGCGATTTCGCGGCGTAGCGCTTGGATTTCAGCATCTATCGGTCTTTCAACCGTAATGTTTGGGTCTTGGCACCAGAACTTCCCTCCGAGAGCGTCGTTCAAGAGGTCCAACGGCTGAGATAACCTGCGGCCATCTATTTCGCATAAATCGAACGTTATCGCCGCGTCTGAAGACAAAACACCTTGCTGCGCCATCTCCGCAGCCACCTCAAATGCCGCTGTGACGGTGGTGAGGATTTCGAGTACATGAATGCTGTCTTTCAGAATCTCGCTTAGCGCACGATTTTGGACGAGCTGCCCGCTGCGAAAGAGTGCCCAGCATTCCGCAGGCGTCTTGCCGCCGTCGGGTGTGTCGGTTTCTCCGGCAATCCATTCCCGATCAGTATGCAATGCCTCGCCTGACAGCCAGGGGTGTGGAAATCGTGACGGAACTTTTGCAGTGAATGACTGAATAAAACCTCGGCAGTGATCGACGTTTTGAAAACGGGCTTTCTTAAAGTGCACGGGCCGAGTCCAGATGCGCCAGCGAGGTCGCGACAGAATTTTCTTAGCGAGGGCAGTTTCAGGCAGCAGCTTCCGCTGTTCCCAGTACGCATTAGCATCAACGACTGCCGACGGCGACAGAACTTGTTGGCTTTTGTCCAAGACCCGCGGGCGGTTAAGCTTGTTTAGGAGGTGTTCACAAACACCTTGGGCGCCGTGCTCCTCAAACCGCAAATATCCAATCGTTTCCGGTAGGCCAGGTATCTTAGTCTCGTCGAAGCGGACAGGCAGAATATATTCGGACCTTTGCGAAAGTGCGCGTGCCTGTGCGTTCCTTCGCTCGTGGCTTGTCCATACTTTGTTTGCATACGCCTGCGAGACGAACATCAGGCAGTAGCGGGCCTTCCTCTCGTAGACCTCAGCAAGGTGCTCAAAGAGATCCTTTCCCCAGAGGTCGGCCTGTTCGTATTTGTCGTAAAAGACGCTGACACCCGAATCACGGAGACACTTGGCAATTGCCTCCGCCTCAGTCCGTTGTTCGCCAGCAAACGAGACCGCGACATCGTATTCGAAGCTGCCCTCTGGAATAGAAGCCACTGCCATACCCGCCCTACCAATAGAAGTATAAACGTCCGCTCCGGTTCATGCCTCTGGAAACCGGTCACAGGCTTGTGAACTGTTTAATCCTGTGGACTTTACTCTTGACTGTGGATACAATTGTGGATACGCTATGGCGTGGAATTCAGCTGGGACGAACCGAAGCGCAAATGGGTGCTGGCCAAGCGTGGGCTTGATTTTCTCCTCGTGGCCGGCTCGCTATTCGACGGCCGTCCCCTTCTCACGGTGCCGACACCACGCGACGACGAGGAACGATTTCTGAGCATTGGCCCGATTGAAGGGAGATTCTTCGCCGTCATATGGACCTGGCGCGACGGAGCAATAAGGATTATCACGGCGAGGAGGGCGAGAGATGAGGAAGAAAAACGGTACCGTGCGATATACGGCTAAGCAAATCAAATCGAAGATTGCGCGGGGCGGGGATCGGACGAATTGGAGTAAGGTTGATGCGGTGACCGGCGCCAAGCTGGAAGGGTCGATCCACGCCGACGTAGATGACATTCGTGCTGAGCCGGACTGGACGCAGGCCATCGTCGGCATTCCCGCACCCAAAGACCATATCAACATCCGCATCGATCACGATGTGGTCCAATGGTTTCGGTCCAACGGTAAGGGATACCAGACCCTCATGAATAACGTACTGCGTGCCTTCGTACAGACTCGACAGCAGCGTCAAGGTACGAAGTCAAAATAGCAGCGTCACCTGCCCTGGATGCGGCAGCGGCCGATTTCCTGTGAGAACCTCAATCGCCACCGACCTCAAATGAAGATGTGTCGAACGCGCTCATGGACGATGCATACGCAGGGCAATGCGTCATAGCGACTGCGAAAGAAGCTGACGCCGGGATTTCCCTTAAGTTCCAGGCCTCGCCTGTACGGGGCCACAACGCTCTGCAGGGATGAAGCCCAGGCATCCATGACTGCGGGGCCAATTGATCGCCGCGCGCTGGCGTAAGAAATTGGTCGAGATCGTTGTAGCATTGCCCGGACCTTGTCCTTCTCGGACGTCAGGCAAGACCCGATATAGCTCATATGCCCTCTTGGACTAGCACCAATCGGCTTGTCACGTGCGGCGAGCATATACCTCCGGTGATGGTAGAGAGCAAGATAGCAGATTTTATCTTTCGTAGGCCGTCGTCCGATCCTGAGCGGACGGTGACCTTGCCGAAGCCTTGCCAACTTCGCGGTACTGATCCAGCCCCGCTGCCTCGCACACCGCTTGTGGCAGAACGAAAACGGTGGACAGGATAGAGCGATGCTATAGTCCGTCGCTTCGACAAGAGCCGCTACGGTTTATCGCTCACCGACCCTGGAACGACAAGTTCTTTCTAACGTCACTTGGTGAGAAGATCAACGGCGTAGGAGAAACGGTGCACTTCTTACATGGGAATGGCCTGCAAATGGATCGGTTCGTGACACCAACGGAGGGCTGGGTTGAACGCATGGGTGACAGGCTGTGCGTTCCAAATCAATGGCCTTTGATGCTTATCGATCTCATCGTCGATGATGAGGGAGCAGTGCTGATGTCAAGCGTGGTCGGGGTCTCACAGACAAGCGCACGAGACCTCGCATTCCAGGGTGTCTACCAGTACTCGTTCGAAGACCTTCCCGACGGGATCATCGCAGCTATCGAACAGCACTTTAGAAATGCAATGGTCGATGTACGAGACCGTGTGGACGCGTTACTTAGTAACGTGACTAGGCCGCGTTTGATGCTGATCAAGAAATGATCGCTCGTTTTGCGGCTTACCCCTCGTGTGAACTTCAGAGTACGCTCTCTCCGCCTCTTCGACTTTTGCGGAGCCGCTTCAGTCGCTTGTCCGACATGCCGACTATACGTCCGCGTGGTTGGTAAACGCTACGCCGTTACTCAAGATGCAACAACCGGTGCGACGCTCCGAACGGAAAGCATCAGGGCAAAATCGGAATCCAGGTTTCCAGTCCACCTAAACCAGTACGTCCGTTGAATTCCTCGCCATAGCGCTCGAACCAAGGACCATCAGCCGCTTTGTAGCCGGCATCCAGGAGGCCCTGATTCCAGATTGCACTGCATGTTGCACCGAGGGTGGAGATGTGATTGGGGTGCAGGAACACGGCGTAGGTCTGCGGTGGAATTCGCAAACGGGTGAATTCTCGCGGGTGAGAGGGGAACTCGCTGACTTCAGTGCCGCAGTTACCAGCGTCATCCGCGTTGTGAATAACTCCGTAAGCGATTTTGCCCACCTGTGTCAGCATGTGACCGAAGTGGGGCAGGAATTGCTCCCATTGCGAAGGAATTCCGCCCATCGTCTGAGGGTGTAATGTTGGCTCAGTCCGAAAATCAGAGTGGCGTCTCGCTTTTCAATGCGAGCAGGGGCGATGTGGGCAGTCACTTTGTTGGGCATGTTCATTGGCTCCTGAAGGTTGAGATTGGTTACGTGTTGCGTACGAGACTGCTCTGGCGTAAGGCCGAAATGCTGCCTGAAGGCGCGAGTGAAGGCTTCATGAGAACCATAACCGGCATCGAGCGCTACCGACAAGATATCTGGAGCACCGTCCATCAGAGCTTTGGCGGCCTTGCTCAGTCGCCGACCACGTATGTAGAGTGCAATCCCGCAACCTGTACCGGTGCTAAATGCACGTGAGAGATGATAGCGGGACACCCCTACATCCTGGGCAATTGCTTCCAAAGAGAGGTCGCCTCCGAGATGGCTTTCGATTACCAAAGTGCCTTACCGGTAACGTTCATGCCAGTCCAGAATAGGGCAGTTCGGAACCGGCGCTTGATCGTTGTTGCAGTCTTCGTACCAATGGGTGTACTCGCGTGGAGTGGTTCCAAACAAACCGCCGCCGTTTGGCGTAGCACCATTGAACACGTCAACAGATCGCCAGTAGTAGGCAAGGGACGGGTAATCCGCCCCCCGCACTCATGGGTTCAATATCGATTTTCTCGTTCACAGCGAACCGTAGCTTCTGCCTGCAGCCGAGGTAACCGTCCTCACATCGAAACCTAGACGCAGCGTCGCGTAGGTGGATCGAAATGTCTTGAATTCGAACGGCGACGGATCGAGACCGGCTCGCTGAGCGACCGTTTTGCACAGACGCAGCATGTTCTGCTCGCGATTCCCGGTCCTAAGGACACGGTTTTGCAACTTTTTCAATGTGTTCTTCCGGAAAGGTTCCTGGGAAGCTCGCTATGGATGCGAACTTGCCGCTCGCCGGGACCAGTCCAAGTCTGGGGACTAACCCAAAGTTCTTCGACACTAGCTGGCTGACCACCCGGCTGCTCCAATTGCAATCGCATCGAAGACCACAGAGGCAATGGCATTACCTTAGAGTCGGCAAAGCATGCTGAAGTGGTTATGGCGACGGAGTCGCTTGGGACCAAAGAGTGATCCACTTTAGAGAGCAACTCGACGAAATGCAGAGCCGTTTACTGGTAATGGCCGGCTTGGTGGAATCAGCGATCCATCAAAGTGTAATTGCTCTGGTACAGCGAGATGAGCAGGCAGCCCGAGAGGTATTTTGGAAAGAAGCTCTCATAAATCAGAAGGACATCGAGATCGATGAGTACGCCACGCGTTTGCTCGCGCTATATCAGCCGATGGCCGGGGATATGCGGTTTCTAACAGCAGTAATCAAGATCAACGGCGACTTGGAGCGCATGGGAGATTTGGCTGCGAACATCTCGCACCGCGCACTTTCCCTGATGAGACAGCCGTCTCTGAGACCGCTGATCGACATACCCCACATCGCGAGCCTGGCTGAAAACATGGTGCGCAGCAGCCTGGATGCGCTCGTCAAGCGGGACGAGGATCTAGCCCGCAGTGTCCTGCTCTCAGACGATGAAGTGGATCGCCTCCGCGATTCAGCTTACAAAGAATTGGTTGGATTCATGCAAGAACAAAGCACAACCATTCCGGGCGCCGTCGATCTAATGTTTATTGCGCACAACCTGGAACGCATTGCCGACCATGCCACCAACATCGCCGAGGATGTCTTGTTCCTTGTCAAGGGAATCGATGTCCGGCACCACGCTGAGGCGCGAAAAGCAGAGCCGGACGCTCAGTAAGGATTGTTCGAAAGTGTCCGGGCTTCGACCCCGCAGCCTGTCGGCTTCGCTTTCGCCGCAGCTCGTAGCGAAGCAAATTCGGTTCGAGCTGCATCTAAATCTTTGCGGAATTCGGGCGAGCTCATCTCCATGGCAAAGACGCCTGTCGCGGTCATCCATCCCGCCTCGACGGCGCTGAAATTGTGAACCCCGCAGACCACTCGGCTTTGTCCGAACGCCCTGGCCCGCGCGAGCAGATCGACGGCCTTGTCCGGTGTCAGTTGAGAGAGCATCAAACCTGTCTCCCAGCTCAACGCTGTGTGGCCCGACGGATAGTCGGGACTTCGTTCCAGCGCTGCTTTACTGGATGGCGAAACGCATACGTCACCTTCGGCGACCTGGAACGGACGCTTGTGTTGGTATCGGATCTTGATCACGTTGGCCGCGGCATACGCGTCGGAATTGGCACGCGTAAGAAGAACTGTTAATTTCGGCGCATCGTCGGGTGTCAATGTAAGGCCTAGCGCACAGCGGAACGCATAGAGCAGACCGGCGAGAGAAAGATTGTCATCCGACTGCGCGAGCGTCCAGCGCGCCGACCCTTCCAGCGAGCGAGTTGCGTGGAAAATCGCCATGTCGGTCTGGAAGCGAGGGTCACCGCTCATGGGCGCGGGAGGCACAATTCGGACCACCTCCGAAGTTTGGGCCGAGGACAAATATCCGAGAACCTGCGCCGGCTCCGCAGCTGGCTGACTCCAAGCGGCAGTGGACAAGAACACGACAATCGTGAAGACCTGCGAGAAACGTCTCATCGGTAATCCTTAGCTAACCAGACGTTCGTAACGCTGGCAACCAAATTTGGAACTTGCAGCCTGTGCCGGGTGTCGTGAAAAGTTGAATATTGCCGCCATGTTCTCGAACCGACCATTGCGCTATCGAGAGCCCTAAACCCGCTCCTCCGGCCTCGCGCGATCGCGATTCATCTGCGCGGTAAAAGCGATCGAAGATCTTGTCGGAGTGCTCCGGCGCGATCCCCGGGCCAGTATCGACCACCTCGATCAAAACGCTTCCCGCGGCTTCAGAGTGGACGCCCACCGAAATCGCCCCGCCCACCGGGGAATGCTTCACGGCATTGTGAATTATATTCACGAGAGCCTGGCGAAGAAACACACGATCGCCCCTTACATCCACACCTTCGTCTCCCTCAACCACAATCCGCTGACCCTTTTCCTCCACCAGGACTTCAAACAGTCCCGCCGCCTCTCGTGCCAGATCCATGGCCGGGAAAATGGTGGGATGCAGTTGGATGCGGCCGGCGTCCGCGCGGGAGATGGTCAAGAGGCTCTCCACTAGTGCCGTCAGGCGATTCACCTCTTCCAGCATGCTTCCGATGGTGTCGCGATACTCTTCGCGACTTCCGTCTTTCTGCAGCGCAACTTCGCCGACGCTTCGAATCGCCGTCAGCGGAGTACGAAGCTCATGAGAAGCGTCCGCGGTGAACCGGCGGAGCTGCTCAAAGGACTGCTCCAGGCGTGCCAGCAGGTTGTTGAATACGCGCGCCAGGTGCCCCAGTTCATCGTCCACTTCGCCGGCGGGCAGCCGCTCATGCAGACGCTCCGATGTGATCTCCTCGGCCCGGCTGGTCATCTGTTCCAATGGCGCCAGCGCGCGTTTCGCCAGTAGGTAACCGCCCAGGCCCGCCAGAGCCAATACGATGGGGACGGCCAGCAGCGTGGCGACTGCCAATTCTTCAAAGCGAGCCCAAATGGGTTGCTCGCTATAGCCCAGGCGGATCACAATGGGACGCCCGTCCAACGTGTGGCGCCGGCTCGCCATCCGCACGGTTGTTCCGTCGATCAGGCGCGCCGATCGGATGGAATATCCGCCTTCGCCTTCGCGCGGGATTAGATTGCCGCCCAACGCTTGGGTGCCGAGCCGCTCATTGCGATAGAGCACAATCCCATTGATCGAGCGAACCTCCACCAGCCGTTCCAGCACTTCCTTGGATTCCGGATGATTGTGATAATCCTCGCGCAGGATCAAATGACCGCTCGCGTCGAAGTTCAGAAGTCCTTCCACGGTCTCGATGTCCTGGACAGCGTAATTGTCCAGCTGGCCACGCATCTGAAGAAATAGAAACGATGCAGTTAGCGCCCACGAGAGCGCCAGCACGCCCGCCAGGACGAAAACGTACCAGAGAGTCAGGCGCGTCCGGACGTGCTTGGGGCGAAGGATTCGCACGGTTGTCCTTCACCATTCTCCTATAAATCCCGCTTCCGAGACCTCATCTTCAGAGAAATGTCAGGAATTCTTAAGGCGCAAGTAAGCCGCTTGGATGCTACAAACTAATCGTGCGAAACACGTATTACCGATTATCATCGATGCTGCTTTTGGCTGGACTGGTTCTTGCGCCTTGTGCCAGTGCAAGGAATAAGAAGCCCAAAGCTGCCGACCCAAAGGACGAAATTGCAGTGGTGGGACACATTCCGCTCACGGGCGGACCAGTGAAGCGATTCCTCGCGACCCAGCACTACAGCAGTTACTATCTTTACGCCGAGCACGAGAACGGCGGAAGCCTGACGCTGATCGACGTTACGAAAACCGATCAGCCCGCAGTGCTGGCGGAGGTAGCTTCGACGCCCAGCGGCGCTTCCAGCAATCTGACCCTGGTGGCCGGCACTGCCGCGCTGGTCAGCAGTGAGCCGGCCGCGTCGAGCGCGGCACAAGCTCCGCAAACGATCAGGATCATGGACTTTTCCGATCCGCAAAATCCCAAGGTTGCGCGTGAGTTCACTGGCGTCACTGCCATGAGCAAAGACGGTGGGCGCGGGCTGATCTTCGTGGCGAACGCGGAAGGCATCTGGATCCTGCAGCAGCACCTAGCCGAAGATCCTGAAGTGCAAAAGGCCTACGAAAATTACGTCCTGTACTCGCACTGAGAAGGGACGGGCCGTTCAATCCAGCTCTTCGCGCACCACAAAGCCAACACCGCGCACGGTGTGAACCAGCTTTGGATCGAATTGATCGTCCACCTTGCGCCGCAAACGGGCCACATGCACATCGATGACGTTATCGAGAGGCGTGTGGCGTCCGGCTTCCTTCCAGACATCGCGGGTCAACATCTCGCGTGAAACCACATGGCCTTGATGGCGCACCAGATATTCCAACAGCTCGAACTCGCGGGCGGTCAGGTCCAGCAGCTGGCCGCCGCGCGTTACGGTACGCCCGATCACGTCCATTTCGAGGTCCGCGATGCGCATGGCCGGGCTGCCCTCCGGGATTCCACGTCGGCTCAACGCTCGCACGCGAGCCAGCAGTTCTGGAAACGCAAAGGGCTTCAGAAGATAGTCATCAGCGCCGGTATCCAAACCACGCACACGATCTTCGATGGTGTCACGGGCCGTCAGCATCAGGACCGGAGTCCTGAGCCCGTGCTGGCGCATGGCCTTCAGGATCTCAAGCCCACTGCGGCCGGGAAGCATGACGTCCAGGATCACCAGATCGAACGATTCCGTTTGCACCAAGTAGAACCCTTCTTCGCCGGTGTGCGCCAGAGCCACGCCGTACTGCTCCGATTGCAAGCCCTCCTGGAGCGCCTTGGCGAGTTTGTGTTCGTCTTCAACCACCAGAATGCGCACTGGATATCCCTTTTTCTTTATAGGCGACCCGGGAGTTCGGGTCTACTGACGACTTTCTGAAGATTCCCTGACGCAGAAGTAAGGAAAACTTCAGAAAGTCTTCAGTGGTGTTCATTCGCTTCCACCGGTATATGTAGACTGTAGCTCCGCGAAAGGAACTGAAGTGATGTGCTCATCCCTGGCCCTGCGAAAAAAGTCACGATTCATCTAAACGAAGACACCAGGTCCCGCAGCGACTACTTGAGCCATGAGATTCTTTCTCTACTCCTCAAACAAGGCGTGGCGGGCGCAACCGTGCTGCGCCCGGAAGCCGGATTCGGGTCCCATCATCGCATCCATACGCAAAAGGGGGGCGCGGACACGGCTCAGCACATGCCGCTGCGCATTGAATTCATCGACACCGAGCAGAATGTCGCGATACTCTTGCCTATTCTTCAGGAACTCGTTACGGACGGACTGATCGAAGCTCAGGACACGGTGATTCTGAAGGCGGCTTCCGGAACGGCTCAATGAAGGTGGGGAGTAAATTTGTCAAAATCTCCTCCGGCATTATGCTCGCATGTACGCAATTGCTTCCACAGACGTCAGGGGGGCAAAGCCCTGCTGCGGTGTCTCTCGCGCAGGCGGAGCAGATTTCGCTACAAAACCACCCGCGTATCGCTTCGGCGGAACTGTTGGCGCGAGCCAGCGGATTCGTGGTCAAGCAGGTTCGCTCGGCCTACTTTCCGACGCTTTCGGGCAACATCACCGGTGTCGGCGCCGATCATGGGTCGGTTCTCTCGGCGGGCGCTGTGACTACCTCGAGCATCTACAGCCGCCAGGCCTCCGGCGTGGTTGCGAATCAACTGCTGACGGATTTTGGACGCACCTCCAACCTGGAGCAGAGCGCCAAGCTGCGCAACGCCTCCCAGAATCAAAATGTGATGAATACCCGCGCCCAGGTTTTGGTGGAGGTGGAGCAGACCTACTATCGGGCGCTTGCCTCCGAGTCCGTTCTCAAGGTGGCGCGAGCGACACTGGATCTCCGCCGGGTGACGCTTCGGCAGGTGAGTGCGCTGGCCGCGAGCGCGCTGCGATCGACCGTGGATGTGAGCTTTGCCCAAGTGAACGAATCGCAGGCCGAGTTAGACCTGTTCCACGCCGAGAACGATGCCACGGCCAGCCATGCACGCTTGTCCGCAGCGATGGGTTACGATCGCGACGAGGCATTTTCATTGAGTGACGAAGTGCTGCCGCCGGCGCTCGATCCAAATGTGGATGCGTTGATTGAAGAGGCCAAACGAGAGCGTCCGGATTTGGCTGCCCTGCGGCTCACTCAAGAGTCGCTGGAGCGTTATGCCGATGCGGAGCGAAGGCTCAGAAATCCCACCGTCAACGCCGCCGCCGTCGCGGGCGTGGCTCCCGTTCGGGACCCGAGGCTGCCGGAAACCTACAGTGCCGCGGGTGTCAATGTGAATATTCCCTTTCTAAACGGCGGACTATTCAAGGCCCGGCGCGAAGAAGCCGAATCGCGTGCGGCGGCCGCGGGCAAAGACGTGGAGGAGTTGTCGGTGCAGATTTCGAGCGACGTGCGCGTAGCCTGGCTTAATGCCAACGATTCCTTCCGCCGCCTGGACGTTACGGCGCGCATGGTGGCGCAGGCCAATGAAGCTCTGCGGCTGGCCCAAGCGCGCTACGACAATGCGTTGGGCAGCATCGTGGAGTTGAACCAGGCCCAGTTGAACGAGACCTCAGCCCAGATTGCGGCAGCGTCGGCGAAGTACGACTATCTGAGCGATCGCGCGGCACTCAATTATGCGATGGGGATCTTACGATGAGCCGTTTTGCCGCGTCCGCGGGAATCATCTGGTGTGCGATGTCGCTGGCCTCTTGTGCGCGCAACAGCGGTGCGGATGCGACGCCGGCGGTGACCGAAGTTCCTACGGTCGCGGTGGTCCAGGCGGCGCGGGCCGATCTCGCCACGGATTTGATCCTGACCGCCGAGTTCACACCCTTTCAGGAAATCGACGTGATGGCGAAAGTGTCCGGTTACATCAAGGACATCAAGGTAGATATCGGCGATCGCGTCAGAGAGGGACAGTTGCTTGCGACGCTCGAAATCCCGGAAATGCAGGACGACCTTACACGTGCCGCCGCGGCCATCGATGAAGCGAATGCGGACCTGGCAGCCGCTCGCGACGAACTGCAGCGGGCCCAGTCTACGCACGATATGGCGCACCTGTCCTACTCGCGGGTGCTGGACGTTTCCAAGAAAGAGCCGGGGTTGGTTCCGCAACAAGAGGTGGACGAGGCACATTCCCGGGACTTGGTAGCGGAGGCGCAGGTCTCCGGCGCCAAATCGCGAATCACCGTCAGCGAGCAGCGTATCCGGGTGTCTCAGGCTGAGCAGGCGCGCGTCAAAACCTTATTTCAATACGCAACGATCAGCGCCCCTTTCGCGGGCGTTGTCACCAAGCGATATGCCAATAGCGGTTCTTTGATTCAAGCCGGGACCGCATCGCAGAGCCAGGCTATGCCGGTGGTGCGGCTATCGGAAAACGGCCTGCTGCGCCTTGCGCTGCCAGTGCCGGAATCGGCCGTTCCGTTGATTCATCTCGGGGAGCGGGTGGATGTACGGGTATCGGCGCTGCATCGAAGCTTTCCGGGACGGGTGGCGCGCTTCTCCGACAAAGTAGACGAGTCCACTCGAACCATGAAGACCGAAGTCGACGTTCCCAATCCAACGCTGGTATTGGTGCCGGGCATGTACGCCGAGGTGGATCTCGTCACAGAGGAGCACAAACACGTGCTCACCGTTCCGGTAGAGGCCGTCGATGGAGCCGGGAGCGCGGCTCGTGTCTTCACGGTCCAGCCATCCGGCGCAATTCAGATTATTCCCGTTGCTCTCGGGATCGAGACCGCGCGCCAGATTGAGATCCGTTCCGGCGATCTGAAGGACGGCGATGACGTTGTGGTCGGCTCGCGATCCGGCCTGAAAGACGGCAATCGGGTGCGAGCCAAGGTAATTCGGTTAGCAAGTGATGCAACGCCCAGGCCCTGAAGAGAAATCCTAAATGTCGCGATTTGCCATCAATACCCCTTATCTGGTTATCGTCGTCTGCGCGATCCTGGCGATCCTAGGCGCGGTCAGCGTGGTCCAGATGCCGGTGGACATGTTCCCGTCGATGAACATTCCCGTGGTGGTGGTTGCGACGTTCTATGCGGGCATGCCGCCGGAACAAATCGAGGGCGACATCACTTATCACCTGGAGCGTTTCTTTACGCTCGCAAGCGGCATCGATCATATCGAATCGCGATCGCTGAACGGCGTCAGTATCATTCGAGTCTATTTTCAATCGAACACCAATGCGGATATCGACGCAGCCACCATTGCCAACCTGGCTGTTTCCGATATGAAGGACCTGCCGCCGGGGACCCTGCCGCCGGTAGTGCTGAAGTCCGACGCATCGAGCTTGCCGGTGTGTCTGGTCACCATGAACGGCGAAGGCATGACCGACGGCAACCTCAAGGACATCGCCCAGAATTTCGTTCGCAACCAATTGGCCAGCGTTCCCGGCGCATCCATTCCACAGCCGTTTGGCGGACCGTGGCGTCAGATTCAGTTCTATGTCGATCCCTACAAGCTGGAAGCCCGGCAGATCAGCCCGATGGACGTGGTGCGGTCGTTGAATCAAGCCAACGTCATCCTTCCGGCAGGCGATGTCCAGATCGGGAACCTGGACTACAACATCTATTCGAACGCGCAGTTCAACCTGAAGGACGCGAATCAATATCCCATCAAGATGAACGGCGAGAATCCGGTCCTGATGTCGGATGTCGGCCAGCTCAAGGACGCTCACGCTCTGCAATACAACGTGGTTCATGTGAACGGGCAGCGATCCGTATATCTCCCGGTGATGAAGCAAGGCGGTGATTCGAACACAATCGCGGTGGTGGATGGCGTCCGCAAAACTGTCAGCCACCTGGTGGATGTTCCTTCGGCGATGAAGACCGACGTAGTGTTCGATCAGTCGCGCTTCGTGCGCACCGCAATCCGGACACTGTTGGACGAAGGCGGCATCGGCCTGTTCCTCACTTGCATCATGATCCTGATGTTCCTGGGCAGCCTGCGGGCCACCGCGGCGGTGTTCTTCTCCATTCCATTGTCGGTATGCGCGACGTTTTTCGTTCTGCAACTGGGCGGATCGTCCATCAACAGCATGGTGCTGGGCGGGCTGGCGCTGGCGTTGTCACGGCTGATTGACAACTCGGTAGTAGTGCTCGAAAATATCTATCGCCATCTCGAACTGGGCGAGCCTCCGCGGGTTGCGGCCGAAACGGGCGGCAAAGAAGTGGCGCTGCCGGTGCTGGCATCCACGCTTACCACCGCGGTGGTTTTCTTTCCGGTAACGCTGCTGGCGGGTGTCAGCAAGTTTCTGTTTTCGGCGATGGCGCTGGCGGTGGTGGTTTCTCTGTTCGCCTCCTACATCGTGGCAATGACGGTGGTGCCGCTATTCTGCGCGCGATATCTGAAGCACACAGAATCGGAACACGCCAGAAGTTGGGGCGCACGCTTCACCGTGGCTTTCAACAGAGCGTTTAACGGGATGCTCGGGCTCTATGAAGCACTGGTACAACGAGTGCTGCGCGTGCCCATCACAGTGCTGGTGTTTTTCTTCGCCACTTTTGCCGCCAGCCTTCTCTTGTACAGCCAACTCGGGTTCTCCTATTTCCCGCAAACGGACGCGGGACAATTTGTGATCACCTTCAAGGCGCCGTCAGGAACCAAGCTGACGGTCACCGAGCGAGAAGTCGCCGATCTGGAAAACTTGATCAAACAGATCGTTCGCCCCGAGGATCTGGCGATTGTGGTCGACAACATTGGCGTCGACAATGGTTTCTCCGCCGTTTACACCGCGAATGCCGCGATGCATACCGGATTCATTCAGGTGGGGTTGAAACCCGAACACAAGATAGGAAGCTACGAGTACATCGACCAGATCAAGAAGCGCATGGCCGCGGAAATGCCCGAGCTGACACCGTTCTTTTCCACCGGCAGCTTAGTCGATGCCGTAGTCAGTATGGGTGCGCCCGCCCCAATTGACGTGCAGGTGGTTGGAGCGAACTTCGACACCGATAGCCGGGTGGCTCAGGACATTGCGGCCAAGCTGCGGTTGTCACCCACTATAGCCGACGTTTTCATGCCGCAGGATCTGGATTATCCGTCGCTGCGCGTGGATATCGATCGCCTGCACGCCGCGAAGCTCGGGCTCACTGAACGCGAAGTACTCACAAACGTCATCACTTCCCTCACCTCCAACCAGATGATCGCTCCCAATCTTTGGATTGACCCGCGCAACGGGAACAATTATTTCCTGACCGTTCAATATCCGGAGACGCAGATTCGATCCATCCAGGATTTACGATCCATTCCGTTGCATGCGGACGGCGTGGCTCAACCCACGCGGTTGGAGATGATCGCTAATATCGAGCGCATCAAGGCGCCCACCGAAGTGGATCACTATCAGATCCGGCGCAAGCTGGATATCTACGCGCGTCCATCCAGCGAGAACCTGGGCGCGGCGGCGGACTATGTGCATAGCGTGGTGGACCATCAAGCGGTCCCGAGCAATGTCAATGTGGCGGTCCGGGGCAGCGCGGAGGCCATGAACGCTTCGTTCAAGAGTTTTGCGATCGGACTCACACTTTCCGTCGTGCTGCTGTACTTCATCCTGGTGGCGCAGTTCCGGTCCTTCATCGATCCTTTCATAATTTTGCTGGCGCTTCCTCCGGGAATTTCCGGTGTGTTGATGGTGCTGGTTCTCACCGGGACCACGCTTAACGTAATGTCGCTGATGGGAGTGGTGATGCTGGCCGGAATCGCGATGTCGAACAGCATCCTGATCGTAGAATTCGCTCATCACTTAAAGATGGAAGGCCGCGGTGTGGGCGAGGCGATCATCGAATCCTGCCGTGTGCGGCTGCGTCCTATTCTCATGACGTCGCTCGCCACCATCATCGGGCTGATGCCGATGGCGCTCAAACTCGGCGAAGGCAGTGAGTCTTATGCTCCGTTAGCTCGTGCGTTAATAGGAGGCTTGCTCGTTTCGGTGGTGTTCACAGTATTCTTGGTACCAGCAGGGTTCTCGCTTGCCTATCGAAACCGTGCCGCCACACCTCATCCCGCTTGATGTCGCCATCAAGCTCGCTCTTTCCCTCGGCGTCGGGCTTTTCGTCGGCTTCGAACGAGAATGGTCGCGAAAGGACGTCGGAGTTCGCACCTTTGCGCTGACTGCTCTGCTCGGCACGCTCAGCTCGCTGGTTTCCGTTCAGTTTTCGCTGGCCTGCCTGGGAGCCATAGCGCTGGTTATCGCCCTGGTGAACAGCAGGGCGCTGCTGCTACGGCAAAACCTTGAAATTACGACCTCGGTGTCCCTGCTGGTCGATTTCGTATTGGGCGTTCTCATCGGCGTTGGTCATGTGTTCACTCCTGTGGCAGCTGCCCTTTTGCTTACGCTTATTCTTTCTCTCAAGTCGGAACTGAGCAGTTTCGCGGGCGGCTTGCGTCCCGAAGAGATTCGCAGCGCAGTCTTGCTGGGGCTGATCGGATTTGTAATTTATCCGCTGCTTCCAGATCGATTCATCGATCCCTGGAAATTGATCAATCCGCGTGAGTCTTGGATCACGCTGATCGTCATCGCCGCCATCGGATTCGTCAACTACGTCCTGTTGCGCTTGTACAGCGATCGCGGACTGTTGTACACAGCGGTTCTCGGCGGACTGGTGAATAGCACGGCGACCATTGCCGAGCTTGCAACCTGGCTTAAGGAGCCGTCCCCAGAGACCGACCGGACAGCTACCTTCTTCAATTTCGTCACGGTCGTCGCTATGTTTGTCAGGAACCTCGCGCTGCTTGGAATCTTCGCGCGTCAGGCCATCGCGGTGGCCATTTTGCCAATTGCGGCGATGAGTTGTTGTGCCGCAATCTTTGTATGGTCCACCAAGAGCTTCGCTCATCCGGCCGGAGAATTGAAACTATCCTCGCCGGTATCGATTCGCAAACTTGTTTCGTTCGGAGCGATATTTTTGCTGATTGAAATCACTGGGGCAATCGGAAAGAGATACCTGGGGCACTACGGAGTTGTGATTGTTAGTTTGCTCGGTGGGTTGGTAAGCAGCGCCAGCACAACTGCCGCGGCTGCGATCTTGGCCGCGCACGGTGAGACCGCGGCTTACACCGCGGGCCTGGCCACGGTCGTGACGTCGATGGCAAGCGCTCTGTCCAACCTTCCGGTCATCAATCGGGTGACCAGCAACTACGAAATGACGCGAGCGCTCGCGGTGAAAAGTCTCGCCGTCGTGCTGGCGGGAGTTGCGGCGTTAGTGGTGCAACATCGACTCCTGAACGCGCTTTGAAGCCATCAGGTTTAGGTTGGAATGCTGTCCCATATTGCATCACCCAAGCGGACTTCAAGTGATATCTTTGCCTCGTCAGAGGAATCTGTGGGTGACTGATACGGTCAAATGGTGCCGGGAAGCTAGGGCTCGGGTAGCCGCGAACCCGCTGCCGGATAATGGCGCGTCTTTCTTTACCTAGCCAGTCGCCTTTCGAACCGGTTGGACCTCGCCGGTAAACGCTACGCCGTTACCGAGGACCGACGGGCCATAGAGTTGTCCTGAGGCGGATGCCGTCTCATGCTCTGGCAGTTTCAGAACCTTGAGCCGCGAATCGGCTGATCAGACCCATTCGCCGCGACCACGAAACGGCTTTACGCGGTTCCTGCTACGGGCTTCTTGGCCGGGTCCTTGTCGTGCTTCTTCTGCTCCACTTGTTTCTGTTTCGTCAACTGCTGTTGCTTGTTCTTTTCCTTGTCTTTCTTGCCACCCTTGTCTCCCATGCCTGCTCCTTTTTCAGCGATTATGATTTGAAGTCTAGCACTGCGCGGTTGATCATTCGTAATCACCGCGAACCAACGCTACCACAATTGCAGTCAAGAAGAGTCACTTGCAGAAGGGCGACGGCTATTTCTATTTCTCAGAAGGCGAAGCAACGGATTGGCTAGATCGCACTGTCAAAGCCCCGATCCTTAGCAGCTTAACCCTCGAACAGTGGGTGGATCAATTCAAGCGGCTAAAAAAATTGAACGAGGGCATGCTGCGACCTCCGGTCAAAGAGAAGCGGCTTTGAACACGATACCCTTTCCGGTTGGTAGCCCGCATATCAGCGGGATGCCGACGATACGTCCATGCGGGTTGCGAGCGTTAAAACGCTACGCCAAGGTGGACCTTATTCCGGTTCGATTTTTCAACCGCGCGGACTGACGCACATCCGCGCGGACCGGTATACTTCTTCAGGAATGGATTCCGCAAATTCCGCCCTTCGGAAAGACAAGCTGCTGTACGCCGACCTCCTTCAACCCGGCGACGTCATCCTGTCCTGTAGCTACGACAGAAAGGATACCGTCGTCGTCTCCGCGACGAGAAAAGGAGATCCGACCCGGCGTTACGCGCACGCGATCTGGGTGATCTCGCCCTTTCTGTGGTTTGAGTCGACCCGGGACGGGACGGGATTCACGTATCACCGCGTCGGCACCGTGCAGTGGGACCCGAAAGGGCCCGTCCGGGATGTCATCAATGTCAGCAAATACCGATACATCGACGTTTTCCGCCTGCCGTATATCAATCCCGCCCGCCTCGAGTTCACCACACCGGAATTCAGGGGCATCATTGATGCCGTCATCGGGCTTGAATATCCGCGGCTCGACGCACTAGCCGACACCACCGAGTGGCTCAAGGCCTTGCCGAAACTCAAACGGCGCGTTCTCACCGGCCTCTCGCGCGGCAAGGTCATAAACCCGGGCGCCTTCTGTTCGCAGCTGATCGTGCAGATGTTCGATGCCTGCAAAGCGGCGGGGCTCGTGCCGGAGAGCGTCATGAAGGCGGAGATTCCTGCCGTTAGAATCAGCCCCAACGACCTTGGGGACGCGCGGCTTTCCCGCCTGAAGCTGATGTCCGGTTTTGTCGAGGCCCGCCGCGTAATCATCCGGTCTGAAGGCGAGGATGCGATAGGGGCGATCACTTTCACGATGGACGAAGACTTTGAGCGGCTGGGGCAGACGATGAAGCGGCATTTGGTCGACTTCAAGCGGAACAGCAAGACGGCCGCGGAATTTCAGCTCGTGGTGGATGAGAAGTCGGCGCAGATGTGGCGCTTTCTCGCGAAGACCCTCCAGGGCGGCGATCTGCGACTTGCGTTCACTAATGACACGCCGCTCATCGAAGACCATCCAACCAATCCCCATTTGCGGAGGGTGCAGGAGCAGGCGCTCGCCGCGGGCCTGAATCCGGGATGGCTGCGGCTTGAGGGACTGGGCTCGCTGCTCCAGGTGTTCGAGCAGCGATGCAGGGCGGAGATCCGCTCTTTCGCCGAGAAGGTCACAGCGTCCGTCAGGATCTGGAACGCAACCCCGCCCGCCAAACTGGCACGGACCATCCGAACGAGGCAGCGCTGGGTCGCACAAACGCTGAAGGTGTTTAGGACGATAAAAAGCGGAATCGATGACATGCCACACGACACGGAGCAATACTGGCGCGGTTTTCCGTCCGATGCGGTTATGAGCGACTGGATTAGTGATATCGGGGGAACGTTCGAGGGGATGCTGCGCCGCTTTGTCGAGTTCCTGAACACCGTCATCCAGACGTTCGCGAAGGTTCCGGAAGAAAAAGCCGCTGACCGCAGCCAAGAAGGAGATCAGCGCACTCACGGCCGAACTGCGGGACACGATCGCTGTCGCGGGGCAGATGATCGAGAGTGTTCGCACACTGGTGATGCAGGTGACGACAGAACCGGAGTCCCGGCGTGAAAGAGCCGGCCCTGGCGGGCCGCTGCGCGGATAGTCAAAACAGAGCCGGCGCATGGTATTGAAGGAGTCCTGCCCGGCAGCGACATTCGCCTAGAGTGCGGTCCGGGCGTAAGTGACGGCCTCGATCCGCCATATCAAATCGGCGGCCCTCGCTCGGCGCAACTGGCCGTGAATCTTCCGTCGCGAGCACTCTAGCTTGGCGCAGTACGTCCAGTTGCCACGAGCCAAGTTTTGCGCACCTTGCGTGTCATGCCCGGATTGCGGATCCAGAACTTATCCACATTGACGAGAAACGGCCTAGTCGCGGAAGTGCCAAACGGTACTCTCGCGCGCGCTTCGAACGGAGAACCTCGGACGCCTCGGAAAAAGACGATCTCGTGGTCCTAGCCCTCCCAGCAACGCCACGATATCATATTCGCCTTATCTTCGCCTATACTAGAATCCGTGCCCTCCCGCTCCTGCCGGGTTTCGTTCACCGATTCGGAAGGCATCGAGCACTCCGTTCGAGTTCCCGCCGAGAGCCTCTACGAAGCCGCTGTCGAAGCCATCGCGGCTTTCCGCCGAAGTGTCCTCGCGGAAATGCCGCTCGGGCCGGCGACGCGGCTGACGATCCGCGTGAACGCGCCGGAGGAAGAACACACGGTCACAATCGCCAAAGTGCTCTCCTGGCTTGACGGCGTGACGACGAGCCCAAGCGAGAAGCTGAAGAAGAATCGCCTGCGAGAGCGGCTGAGGATATGAGGTGGCTCGCCGGGGACGGATCTAACGACACGTCAAGCAGCCCGAGACGGGAACACACGTGAGCGTGGCCAAGCTCCAGAGCTGGCTCGACGGCGGAGGGAAGAGCGCGAACAAACAGGTGCTCAAGAGCCGGTTGGGCGAACTTCTTTGACGCGGTTTATTCGGGGCGGTAACTTTCCCCGCCTCGGCGCAGGCCCGGAGTGCGATAGGGCTCCGATTTGCAGTTGATTGGATCGATCTACCCTTGGCTATTAGGGAGGATCTATCCAAAATCCGACCTTTCTCCGGAAAGCGCGGAACGCATACCGACGTCAAAGCCCGCTAAAGGCCTGCCGTGTTCACACTAGGGATGTTGATATGGCCTCTTTTCGATTTGCCGCTGTTGTCTTAGCGGCGATCCGCCGATCTTAAGACCGCGACTACTATGCGCAGCATCCGAATCGCGAACACAATTTCGTGGGTCATCGCTGTTGCTATAGCGGTGCTATTCGGGCTCAGAATCTACTTGTGGTTGGACCCGAGTACCACGCACCTTCCTGGTACCACGCTATGGGTGTCGGGCAAACTAGCGCTTTCCATCATGGTCCCCGCTTATGCTTACTCGTACCTGCTGTTGATGCATGTCGGCAAATTCGATCCAGTAGTTGCGTGGGTGATCGGAGCTTGGCAGAGGGCAGACTACGAATCTGCCCTCTTTCGCCTTCGACTATTCTCATTTTGCGGCAACCGAGCGCCCTTCAGGGCCCTGATGCTAACCGCCGCGAACCGCGCGGACCAGGCATACAGCATTGCCACCACTGTGACCCTAGCGGCAACCGATATGGAGGAGCCAAGCTACAATCTCGATTTCGCGGCAGGGAGAGCTGCCCTCGCGTTAGGTGATCTTGTCCGAGCGCGGCGCCATTTTGAAAACCTTTACCAGCGCTTTCCCGGATCGGCCTTGGCTCGTTACGCACTCGGAGATGATTTGCTTTGGGAAAGACTCGATCCAGCAAGAGCTCACGAACTTCTTACGTCCGCACTTGCGGATTCTGACCGAAATAGCCTTCCACACTGGAAGCAGCTTGGCTTAGAGGCCGAACTTCATGCAAGCCGTGCGTGGTCGCTAGCCGCGACCGGTCAACCGGGTGAACTGCAAAACGAAATCGACAGTGCTGTTCAATTGGCAGGCCGGATTAGGCCCGTACAGGCCGCGGTCCATTTGCGTTTGGGACATGCGTTGGCGGCCCTTAACCATGCCACACCGGCAAAGGAGCACTGGCGTTTCGCCCACGAGATCGATCCGGACGGATGGGCTGGCCGTCGAGCAACTCGGGACCTTAGTGAGTTCGCGATTTCGTTGAAGTCCTGAAGGACCCACATGACGCTTGGCTGCGAGACGCCTTAACGTTCTGGTCACTTCACTCCCCAGTAGTCGGCAAGGATAGAACTATCCTTCGCCGTCAGGGATGATCTCGAATCGCCGCGCGCGTTCACAATCCTGGTATGCAACACTGGGTTCATGGGCGTCCGTTTCACGGTCGTGGCGGCGCCGGCAGTTTTTGAAGCCTTGATTCTGCTGGCCGGTTCGGCACCGCTTCCAGCGCAAGATCAACTCGTCGCGCCAGAGTCATCGCGTCCAGTTCAGGTGACCCCCCCGCCCCCTATGTTCAGCCCATGGTACGTGGAGTCTTTGGGCGACATCCTGAAATTGGAGGAGTCCGATGTGGCCCGGCTCCAACAGCGGCTCGCGGCGAATCCGGAAGACCGCCCGACGCGGCTCAAGCTGATGGCGTACCATCAGCGCGCGGATCGGGCTGGCCGTAAGGAGGATCGCGCCCAGCGGGTCCAGCACGCGCTTTGGCTGATTGAGCATCACCCGGATTCTGAGCTTCTGCACTCGCCCGTGTCGCGGTTCTCGCCGGGCGAGCTAACTCCCGCAGACTACCGGCGTGCCATCGCCCTCTGGGATGCTGTCGCCGAAGCGAAATCGGGAGATGCAGCTGTGCAATGGAATGCGGCATCGTTCTTTCAGGATCTGGATCCCGAACGCTACATGCGCTATCTGGAAGCCACGGCCGCGGCCGATCCGAACCATCCGTTCGCCCTGCGTCCGCTGGCAGATTTCTATGCCCTCTCGATTCTGGGGCGTGGGCAGTTCGCGGCGCGGGCAGAGGCCGGGTTGGAGGCGTCGAACAACGTATGGGTGCTCGGTAACGCCGCCTACATGTTTCAGAGCCAGTACAATCGAACGTTGCAGATGGGAGGTCCGAACCCACGCGCTGCCGAATTTGCCGAGCGCTACTTCCTGCGTGCCAAGGCGCTTGATCCGAAACTCAGCCGGGAGGCGATCCTACCACAGCTCGACCCGCAAGGAATTGCGAGTGCGCGCCAGGCCGAGTTGCGGGGCCAGCGGGATTGGGAGACGCGTGCTGGGGAGGCGACCGGCAAGATCCGTCGTCTCCCGGTCGAGGCATTCCCCGAACTCCCGTCGGCTGTTGCCGGAGTACTGCGTAACCGGAACTGTAGAGCGCCTCAGCCATCGGCCGGCGGCGCTCCCCGCAACGTGATTCGCGGTCAGTTCTTCGCCAAGGGAGAAGCCGGTTGGGCCGTGTTGTGCTCCGCGAACAACTCGACGACACTGCTCGCGTTTCGCAATGATCGCGACACCAATCCGGATACGGTCATCACCAGCGATGACCGGAACTATCTACAGGGGCTGGACGGCGACAACATTGGCTACTCACACGAGATCACCGCGGCGGGTCGCGACTTCATCATGCGCCACTACCGCGCCTACGGTGGTCCTGAGCCTCCGCCGATCGACCACCAGGGCATCGATGACGCTTTCCTGGAAAAGGCTTCAATCACCTGGTATTTTCATAATGGTAAGTGGCTGCGGTTACAGGGTGCGGATTAGTCAGGGCCTCTGGATATTTTGACGCCCACAACCTGTGAGTCATCCTTTGGCTCCTAACCAACTAACGGCGGCTGGGCGAATCGGTCATTCCGTGTCGGCAAGGGACGAGTAAACCCGCCCTACGTCGGAGAAGGAAACAGACGCCTTAAGGTTCGATTCCGAGCTTGTCGTTAACGGCGTCGCGCAACTGCTGTTTACAGCCCAGGTAGCGTTCTGTCGTTTGAATAGACAGGTGGCCGAGTAAAAATTGAATTTGATCGAGTTGGCCACCGGCAAGGTGGCAAAGCCTTGCGCAAGTTCGCCTCAAATCATGCGGGGCAAGCCTCTCTATTTCGGCTGCCTTCGCCGCCTGCCTGACCACCTCCCAGAGCACTTTCGGTGTCATGCCAGTTCCCCAGATGCGACCGGCCTTGTTGATCGAGCGAAAAATGCAGCCTTCGGTGATGCCGCTTGCCGTGGTCCACTCGTTCAAGGCACCTTTAACCCACACAGGGATCGGGATTGTGCGAATATGGCCGGCTTTGCCAAGTAGATCGGCAATAACCCAATGCTCCTCACGCAATTGGATTGACCTCATTGTGAGTGCGAGGAGTTCACCTCGCCGGAGCCCACAGCCGACAAGAAATGCGAGCATCGCGTGATTCCTCTTGCCACGAAGATCATTTCTATTGGAAGTGGATAATAATCGCTTGCTCTGATCAGCAGTGAGCCAATTTCCGACTCGCACGCCGATGCGGCGAACTCCCTTAACTCGACGAATGCCTGCCGCCAGTTCTGGACTCAGCAGTCCGGAGTCAGCGGCCTCATAGGCAATCCGCCTGACGGCAGCGAGCCGCAGGTTGATCGTAGTTGGAGCTAGAGACCTCTGCTCTAGAAAAATGCGGTAACGCAAGACTACGGTGCGATTGAATGCCAGTCGCGGCTCCGAGCAGTACCAATCGACGAACTCATTGATCGCGTGGTCGTAGGACCGTTGACCGCTCTTCGAGGTCAGGGTGCTGAGAACGGCCGACTTCGTTTGTTCAAGGTCAGGCAGCGCGAGAACGCGCTTCGGCGGTTTCTTCTTACGGCGGGATTTCTGCATTCTTGGTGGCCTCCTGCGCCACAGAAGCAAGAATGCCGCGAAAGTTCTACCCTTCGCAGTCAGGAGCGGGCTAAGCGGCTGTCCACAAAACCTCGTTGGCTACTTGGAAAATTAACCCTGCCCGCCACCCACCTCGGCCGCACGGTCGGCAGTCCGTAAACTCCGGTTGATACAATTGGAGGCCCGGATGCCTAAGACGGAGGAGCAGCATCGCCAGGACATCCTCGACGTCGGCAAGTTGATTTTTCAAAAAGGATGGATCGCGGCCAACGATGGGAACATCAGTGTGCGCCTGGACGACCGCCGCATTCTGTGCACCTGTACGGGCGTCAGCAAAGGCATGATGACCGTCGACGACGTTATCGTCTGCGATCTCGAAGGCAGCAAGATTAGCGGCGCGCGCGAGCGAACCACCGAGATCGCGATGCACGTTGCCATTTACCGCATGCGCCCCGACGTGTCCGCCGTGGTGCACGCGCACCCTCCCGTAGCCACTGGATTCGCCGTGGCAGGGCGGCCGCTCGCCCTGGCTCTGCTGCCAGAAGTGATCGTCAGCCTCGGATGCGTGCCTCTGGCCGAATACGGACTCCCCGGCACGCCCGCACTCAGCGATGGCATGCTGCCCTACATCCCCAAGTACGACGCAATCCTGCTCGGCAATCATGGCTCGGTCTGCTTCGGCGAGGACGTTTATAAGGCGTTCTTCAAGATGGAAACCGTCGAGCACTTTGCCCGCGTCACCCTGGTCGCCGAGTTGCTCGGTGGACCGCGCGTGCTCCCCCGACACGAAGTAGGAAAACTGTTCGAAGCGCGCGCACGCTATGGAGTGATATCCCACAATCGTATGGAACCCGGCCGACCCATCGTAGCTGAGGATAATGCCGCCGAAGACGTGGACCGCGGCCGCCTAAGCATCACGCGCGACGAATTGATTGCCTTAGTGGATGAAGCGCTACGTTCGCGCGGCCTCTTGACTTAGCTCGACACTCGTGTCAACGCTCAGACTCCGCGCACTGAGCTTCAGTTCCCGTCCCCCTACAGGCCATAGAGCCTCCAGAGTCGGTCCGAGCGCTATGGTGTCGTGAGATGGGGCCGAACCCCGGTTTGCCTTTGAAATTTTCAGATTTTGAAAACTCACCGCCCTGGGCGAAGGTGTCCCTGCTGGTAAACTAGTTTGATTTCATTACACACGAACAATGAGCATCCACCTCGTTAATCCAAGCGATACCTCCTTCGGAACTGCAGTCATCACTCCACGATGGCTTTACGTGCTGGCCGCAGCGACCGCTCAGTCGTTCGGGGATCCCGAAATCTGTGATGAGACTCTAGAACACATGGATCTTGAGCGCGTTCAGCGAGGCGACGTGGTGGGCGTTGGCATTCACACCGGCAACGCCTTACGAGGATACGAAGTGGGCCGCGCGGCACGCGAGCGGGGCGCCTGGGTTGTGTTCGGGGGAATCCATTCCACGCTCTATCCAGAGGAGCCGTTTGAGCAAGGGGGCGCACATGTGGTGGTAAAGGGGGATGGCGACCTCGTCTGGAACCGCGTTCTCAGCGACTGCGCCGCCGGCGTTCCACAACGCATTTACAATGGCGGAAAGGTCGAACCGGAGCACTTGAAGGGGGCCCGTTGGGATCTGCTGCCGGCTAACAGGTATATGTGGGCATCCGTGCAGACAGTACGCGGATGTGCCAAACACTGCTCGTTTTGCTCCGTATGGCGCACAGATGGACAACGCCCCCGGCAACGCGCGACTGACAGCGTCATCGAGGAAATTGTAGACTTGCGGCGGCGCGGCTTCAGCTTCATCGCTTTAGCGGATGACAATTTTTATCCTGTCACGCTCACAGACATCGAACTTGCAAAGCGACAGAATAACCAGGCAAGGGTCGATCAGCTTGAGGCCATGCGCGAGGAGCGCTTCGAGCTGATGGAGCGGCTGTCGGAGCTGCCCAAGGACATGACCTTCTTCACGCAGATCACCATGGAGGCCGCGGAAGACACCGGATTCGTGGATGCCATGAAGAAAGCCCGGATCAAGGGCGCGCTGGTGGGTGTGGAAGCCGTTACCGCCGAAGGCCTGAAATCAGTCTACAAGGATTTCAACCTGTCTGGCGACGATCTCGTAAAACAGCTCAGGACGTTTTCCGATCACGGCGTGCATGTTCTTGGCTCGTTCATCTTCGGCCTGCCCAGCGACCGCCCGGACACGTTTGACGCCACACATGATCTTGCCCAAAGGGCCGGTCTCACGTTCGCGCAGTTCGTCATGCTGACGCCGTTTCCGGGCACCATCGATTTCGAGAAATGGGAGAGGGCGCAGGCCGGCGATGTGGCTAAGGTGGATGGGATTCCCTTGACCCGCTACTGGCTCATTCCGGCTTACAAACGGCCGAAGATGTTCATGCCGCATCCCAGCATGAGTTCGGAGGAGATGCGAGCGCGCACCCAGCGCGTGTGGAATCGTTTCTACAGCCTGGGTTCCGTTTGGAAACGGTCGCGCTGTACGCCCAATCTACGCGCGCGACTCGCCTTCGTCTTTATCTCGAAGCTATACCGTCAGATGTACGCAAACTCCGGTATCGCAACAGATAGTGCCCGCCGGAATCGCGCCAGCCTGTGGGCCCGTTGGCTCGCGATCCCCTGCCGCAAGCTCTTCCAAGCTCGTCCCATGCCGGAACTGCAAAGCCCGCGCAAGAAAATTACGGCGCAGGAATTGTTCCAGGTGATCCAATAGAGTCTCGCGGCCCAATACCGTCGTTGAGACAGATCGTCCCGCTCGGCGATTCCGGAAAGCCTTCATTCAACGCGTTGTAAGACTACGCTCCCTCGCCTCCGCTTATCGCGTCGACGTGCGTCCCCGGGAATGTCTCGCGACCGATTCCTCGCGAGTAGTCGGCAAGGATAGAACTATCCTTCGCCGTCAGGGAGGAGTAGTTTGGTCAGGCGGATTTGTCTGTGAGCTTTCGGCAGGCGTGTACAGATCAGAAGCCCTTTGTTACCCAGTAGTGCCAGTCTTCGACAGCCCTGGCGATGGTCATGCGAGACGACTTGTTGTATCAGACCACTGATGAGACACCGAGATGCGTCATCCTCCGAATGCCCACGCCACCATCAGCGGAAACTCTTACCGCCAGCCCGGTGGCAGAATCATGCGATAGAATTATTGCGCTGACAATGGACGAGCGAGCACAAGCCGATGTGGTAGCCGCTAGCGAAGTCTCTAGGCTGCTCCTCGCCTGGAAGGGTGGAGATCAATGCGCTCTCGAAAAGCTAGCGCCGATCGTATATGACGAACTGCGCCGCCTCGCTCACCGGTACATGAGACGAGAACGCCCCGGTCACAGCCTCCAGAGCACGGCCCTGGTGAACGAAGCGTACATCCGGCTGGTGGATTATCGGCGCATGGACTGGCAGGGCCGCGCCCATTTCTTTTCGGTAGCGGCACAGGCGATGCGGCGAATTCTGGTGGAGCATGCCCGGCGTAAAAATCAGAAGCGCGGCGGCGGCGTGCAGCGCGTCTCTCTTGACGATGTGGTTGAAGTGGGCGGCGGCGAGTCGCGCGATCTGGTGGCACTCGATGAAGCCATGAACATGCTGGCGCTCGTCGATGCACGGAAATCGAGGGTGGTCGAAATGCGCTTCTTCGGCGGGCTCAGTATCGAAGAAACGGCTGAAGTACTGGA
>Ga0302326_10002114_pt1 | contig 48899 bp, 35 predicted proteins | sample Palsa_T0_3_FD_202264 | JGI IMG/M metagenome (GOLD analysis project Ga0302326, IMG submission 202264) | Peat permafrost microbial communities from Stordalen Mire near Abisko, Sweden - Palsa_T0_3 | ecosystem: Environmental > Terrestrial > Soil > Palsa > Peat permafrost | place: Sweden: Abisko... | reverse complement strand
ATATATTGTCACCGACTGGCATTGTGTTAGTTCATCCAGATTTGAGATCGGAATCATAGATTCGAAAGGGACCAAGAATGAATTTGGGGATTAGCCTTAGAGACGAAAACTCGAACCTGCCGCCGCGTCTTCCCAATTTGCCGGAAAGAATTCGGGGCCTGGAGCGTCTTTCGTTGAATTTGTGGTGGAGCTGGCAACCGCATGCACGGGAGATGTTCCGAGCGCTCGACATGCAGGCCTGGCGGGAAAGTGATCATAATCCCTTGCGAATGATCGCGCAGTTGCCGCAGGAAATTCTTCAAAAAGCGGCAAGCGATCCGGAATTTCTGCAGCGATACGACGGGGTGATGGAAGAATTTGAAGCAAACATCGCGTCGCAGACCGGTTGGTTCACGGCGGAGTACGGCGACCCTCAGGCGCCCATCGCGTACTTTTCGGCGGAGTACGCATTCCACCACTCCCTGCGGCTTTATGCCGGCGGCCTGGGAGTTCTGGCGGGAGATTACATTAAAGAATGCAGCGACCTGGCAATTCCCGTGGCTGCGGTGGGACTGATTTATTCTCGCGGGTATCTTTCGCAGAAGCTGCGAGACGACGGCTGGCAGGAGGACGACGAGAAAATACTGGACCGCACTTACGATCCAGTCCGGCAGGTCCTGGACAAAGATAATCGCCCTCTTCTCGTGCAAGTGCCGTTGTTCGATCCTCCGGTTCACGTACAAGTGTGGCGCGCGGATATCGGCCGGGTTCCGGTTTATTTGCTGGATACGGATGTGGAAGGAAATCAACCGTGGGACCGCACGATTACTCAACGTCTTTATACCAACGATCCCGAGCAGCGCCTGCGGCAGGAAATCGTATTGGGCATCGGCGGCATGCGGGTGCTGGAAGCTTTGGGAATTCACCCCGCGGCTGTGCATATTAATGAAGGGCATCCGGCACTCGCTCTGCTGGAGCGGTCGCGCATGCTGGTGGAAGGTGGAAAACGCTTCGAGCAGGCCATTGCGCAAGTTCGCGACACGTCTATTTTCACTACGCACACGCCGCTTTCGGCCGGCACCGACGTTTTCCCTTTTCCCTTGATCGAGAAATATTTCAGTCATTTGTACGATAGTTTGGGAACCAATCGCGACGGACTTTTGCAACTGGGAGTTTCTCCCACGGACCCGAACGCGGGATTCAACATGACCGTGTTTTCGCTGCGCATGGCGAAGTTTTGCAATGCGGTGAGCAAGAAACACGGCGAAGTGGCGCGGCAAATGTGGGCGGCGGTATGGCCGGGTAAGAAAGAAGAAGACATTCCGATAACCGCGGTGACGAATGGAGTCCACGTCCGCACTTGGATGGATCCGCTGTGGCTGCAACCGATGCTCGACAAATACATAGGCGCGAACTGGGTTCGCGACATGGATCGAGCCAAAACCTGGCAAGGTATCGATGCGATTCCGGACAAAGAACTCTGGTGGTTGCGGAGCCGGTTGAAAGGCTTGTTGATTGCGGACATCAACGAGCGCGCCCGCGAAGAATGGAAAGGGAAACGCGTTCGCGCAGAGAGCGCGATCGCGTTCGGCGCGCTGCTCGATCCCCGAATTCTGACGATCGGTTTTGCGCGGCGGTTTACGGCTTACAAGCGGCCGGACTTGATCCTCCACGATCTGGGGCGCCTGAAGCGATTGCTGACGAATCCGCTGCAGCCGGTACAAATCATATTTGCCGGCAAAGCGCATCCCTCTGACGTGGGGGGCGCGCAGTTGATTCAAAGAGTGTTCCAACTGGCGCGCGAACCCGAATTCGCCGCGCGAATCGCTTTCGTGGAAGATTACGACCAGCACCTGGCGCAGCGAATGGTGCGCGGAGTGGATGTGTGGCTGAATAATCCGCTGCCTCCACTGGAAGCGAGTGGAACGAGCGGAATGAAGGCGGGGGTGAATGGCGTGCCCAGCCTGTCCGTGCTCGACGGCTGGTGGCTGGAAGGGTACAACGGGAAGAACGGCTGGGCTTTCGGGGGGGATCCAGTTGAAGGTGACCGAACAAATGTTGATGCTGATGCGCTTTACCGCTTGCTGGAGGAGCAGATAATCCCGCTTTATTACAAACGCTCCGACGACGAGATTCCGCACGAATTCGTTCAGGTAATGAAAGAAGCCATAAAAGGCGCGGCGCCGCAATTCTGCACTACACGGATGGTGAAGGAGTACGTCAACCGGTTCTATATCGACGCGCTGGGGCTGAAAGAATCCTTGGTGTCGAGCGACAAGTAGACGTTTCTCGCCATGCGCGACGCGGCGGCCAAGTCTGGCTGCGCGTCGAAAGTAGACACCAAAGTCCGACAGCGAGATGGTTGAAAGTTCTCGATTAGAACGGGGTGCGGTTGTTTGTTTTGTGTAACTTAGGGTAGGTTCTAATAAATCGAGTTCTCGATTAGAAATTCTGACTTTCTTGTGGGGAGGCCGCGGGGTGGCCCTGAAGGGCCGAGCCGCGGGGACGTTCATTTAGGCCGTCTCAGAGGGCGGTAAGTATCATATTTTGAGTGTATTAGCATAACAATTCACCATTATATCATGGCTGTCAAATCGGGTTTTGTGTGTGTATGAGCGGCCGAGGATCTGCGCACCCTACCAAGGGGAAGCTAGGCTGGCTGGCGACGCCAGTATGAAAGTCTTGACGCATGTGTGAGGCTTTCGTATAGTTACAGCTCGATTGCGGCGGTTGAGGCAATCGAAAGGGAATTGGAAACGCGCGATGGGATTGTTTACTTACTGTCTCGGCTATGCTTACCGCTTTTACTTTACGGGGCGGACCGGCGAGACGCGCGCGGATGAACTGAGAAACTAGCAGACAAAACCCGCAGCAAGTCTTAAGACGCCGGCCGCGACTCTCACCGAGAGGACGCGGCTTTTTTGTTTTTAGGGGCGTTTTTCGGGTCGCGGGGATGGGGCGTTTGGTTTCCGGTATTTGCGTCGGCGGAGATTATAGGCGGCGGTATTCCAGGAGGCGAGATGAGAGGGATGAAGATCGGGGACTGGCGAACGAAAATTGATGCGATTGACACGACTCTGCTGCATCTGCTGAACGTGCGCGCGGCATTTGCGCTGGAAGTGGGAAGGCTGAAGGGAGAGGCTGGACTGCGACTTCGAGTTCCGGCACGCGAGCGAGAAATTCTCTCGCGCATGAAGAAAGTAAACCCCGGGCCGCTGGACAGCGAGGCGGTGGAGAAGATTTACCAGTTGATTTTGGACGAATCGATTCGCGTTCAGGAAAGCTACGGCTACGGAGCCGCAGGTCTTTCAATAAGAAACCGGACGCAACCGCGTGCGAAACGGCGGAAGCGGGACGCCGCATGAAAATTGCGCGCGATATGCGCGTCGCGTTTCAGGGGGAGCGCGGTGCGTTCAGCGAAGAAGCGGCGGTGATCCTGCTTGGCGGGGAGGTTTGCCTGGTGCCGCTTCCCACGTTTGAAGCGGCATTTGGCGCTATTGCGAACGGCACGGCGGATTACGTTCTGGCTCCGATCGAAAATAGCCTGGCCGGACCGGTGCACAGATCGTTCGATCTGCTGGTGGAAAGCCCGCTGACCATCGTGGGCGAAGTGATTATCCGCATCGAGCACAATCTGATTGGGCCGCCCGGCGGAACGCTGGAAGAGGTGGCCATCGTGGAATCGCATCCCGTGGCTTTGGCTCAGTGCGAAGAATTTTTCAGCGCTCGCCCGTTTCTAAAAAGAATTGCGACCGGCGACACAGCCGGAAGCGTTCGCGAAATCGTCCAAGCGGGAGATCGCACGCGAGCCGCGATTGCGAGCAAACGCGCGGCGGAGATTTACGGAGGGCAAATCCTGCGCGAGCACTTGGAAGACGATCCTGAAAATTACACGCGGTTCCTGTTGCTCGCACCAGCGACGGAAGCATCGCCGGAAAAAGCGGACAAACTTTCTTTAGTATTCAGGCTCGCGCATCTTCCGGGGGCGCTGTATCACGCGCTGGAACCCTTCGCGCGGCGCAATATCAATCTGATGAAGATTGAAAGCCGGCCAGTGCGCGGACTTCCTTGGCAATACCGGTTTTATCTTGACCTGCAAGCAACGACGCGCGATCCAGAAGTAGCCGGGGCACTTGCTGAATTGGAGAAATTGGCAGTGGACGTGCGGATTCTGGGTTCGTACATTTCGGCAAAGGCAGCGAACTGCGCTACATCGTAAATAGGGAGAGCAATCATGATCGTCAACATGGCGACAAGCGCAACCGAAGAACAAATCGACCACGTAGTAGTGCGGATCAAGGAGTGCGGGTGCCAAGCGCATTTGAGCCGCGGCGAGGAAAGGACCGTGATCGGAGTGGTGGGACGAAGTGAGCAGCATCAAAGCGAACTTGAAGCTTTGCTGGCCGCCCCGGGCGTGGATGAAATCATACGCATCTCGCATCCGTTCAAGCTGGCATCGCGGAATTTCCGGCCGGAAGGCTCAATCGTTGAATTGGGCAAAGGCGTTTCGATTGGCGGAGCGGAAGTGATCGTGGCGGCGGGGCCGTGCGCGGTGGAGTCGGCCGAGCAAATCGGTGAAATCGCCGAGCGCGTGGCTCGAGCGGGAGCGAAACTGCTAAGGGGAGGAGCGTTCAAGCCGCGGAGTTCGCCGTATTCCTTTCAGGGACTGGGCGAGCAGGGATTGAAACTGCTGCGCGAGGCCGCGGACAAAAACGGGTTGCTAGTGGTGAGCGAGGTGATGGACCCTTCGCAGATTGAGATGATGCTGTCGTACGTGGACGTGATGCAGGTGGGCGCACGGAACATGCAGAACTATTATTTGCTGCGCGCGCTGGGAGAAGGCAGCAAACCGGTGCTGCTAAAGCGCGGGATGTCGGCAACGATCGAAGAACTGCTGCTGAGCGCGGAGTACATCATGTCGGGCGGAAACTATAACGTGATGCTGTGCGAGCGCGGCATTCGAACGTTCGATACGTACATGCGCAACACCATGGACATCGCGGCAATTCCAGTGATCAAACATCTTTCACATTTGCCGGTGGTCGCTGACCCGTCGCACGGCACGGGGCGCCGCGATAAGGTGCCGCCGATGGCTCGAGCTGCGGTGGCGGCCGGGGCGGACGGCTTGCTGATTGAAGTGCATCAAGATCCAGAGCACGCGCTATCGGATGGGGCGCAGTCGATGTATCCGGAGCACTTTGCGCAACTGATGGATGAAATGCGCGTGATTGCACCGGCAGTTGAGCGCCGAATCGCAAGACCTTAGAGGCGAATAATTGGCAGACGCGCCGGAATTTAGCCGGCGAACTCCCCGATTGTTACAAATACGGAGTATTTTGCCCCTTCCGAATCCTCCCTACCCAGGATCTCGAAAAAAACACTCATGGGGCGAGCTCGACATACCGATGAACACATTCTAAGTGACCTAAAAGCGCAGGGTCCGGTGTCTTCGTTTTGATTTTGGAAAGTGTGCAATTTTGAACAGTCGCGGCAATGTCAACCGTCTTACGATTACCCACTTTTTGAGGAAATAGTGATCGCGGTGGAGGCGCTGCGATCATCGATGGAACGCAAGCTTCGATACTTTCTTGGGAGAGAGGGAGAACTTTGACGCCGCGCTCCACGGCTCTACGCATTTCGGGCTTGCTGATTGCACTTGGTCTGCTACCGACGCTCGTCCTCGCACGACCGCAAGAAAAGCCTGCGGCCGCCGCAAAAGCCCCGCCTGCGGCGCAAGAAAAGAGTCCGCCGAATTCCTCCGAGGCGAAGCCTTCCGGATACGCCGGCGCGGAAGCCTGCAAGACCTGCCACGCGGAGATTTACAACGGCTGGGAGAAAAGCGCGCACTGGCAGCAGACGTACAAGGAAGGCGGGATCGCGAAGCACGGCTGCGAGGATTGTCACGGTGCGGCTGCCAGCCACGTTGCTGACCCATCCGACACCTCCAAGCTCTTCCTTTTTGAAAAAGCATCCACCAAAGAAATCAACGCCCAGTGCCTGACCTGCCACGCCGGCGGCACGCAGCACATGAACGCAATCAACTCCGTGCATTCGAAGAATGACGTCAGTTGCGTTTCCTGCCATTCGCCGCACCACGGTAAAGACTCGGATTTCTTGCTCGTAAAGTCACAGCCCGAGCTCTGCTACTCATGCCATCTCCAACAAAAAGCGCAATTCGACATGCCGTTCCATCATCGCGTGAATGAAGGGCTGATCCAGTGCAGCGATTGCCACAACGTCCACGGCACGGTGAAACCCAAACAGGTGCGGACTTCCTCCACGCAGGATGCGGTCTGCTTCAAGTGCCATATCGACAAGCAAGGGCCGTTTGTGTTCGAACACGCGCCCGTCAAGGTGGATGGATGCGAGTCGTGCCATTTGACCCACGGTGGACCAAATCCGCACATGTTGAAGCTCAGCAACGTCAACCTGCTGTGCCTGCAGTGCCACACGACTTCAAGCTTCAGCAGCGCGCCGGGAGCACCTTCGTTCCACAACCAGGCCAGCTTTTTCCAATCGTGCGTGTTGTGTCACTCGCAGATTCACGGCTCCAACTTCGATGCGACATTCTTCAAGTAGAGGAGCAGGCAAGCCGGTAAGCGAGCAGCGAGATTTTCGAATGGGGGCAGAAAAGGTATGAAGGGCCGCCTGAGGGTTCACTCGATACCGTTCGCGATCCTTGTCTTGGCGCTCTTACTTTCGCCTGCTGCTCGCGCTCAAGACGACTCTGGACAATTGAAAGGGATTAATTCGGGCGATTACAATATCCATTCGTCCATCGAAGCCGGATATCGAGCGAGCGAGATCAACGGCAATACAAACACCTACGATACGTTCGAGAACCTCGGTTCCGGCCTTCGTCTTTTCGACTACACGCTGGAGATGCGCTCGATCGATCACAATGGATTCTTGTTCGACAATTTGAGCTTCAGCAACTTCGGATATGGCGGCGATCCAAACGACGTTACGCGCCTGCGCGTCGGAAAGAATAAATGGTACGACTTTCGGCTGCTGTTTCGCCGCGACAAGAACTTTTGGGATTACAACCTGTTCGCCAATCCCTTGAACCCGGCTTCCTTGAACGCACCGGGATCTTTGAGCACGGGGTGCTTCGTGGGTCCGCCCACGTCGGTTTTCCCGCAGGGAGCTCCGGCATTCTGTTCGACTCCTGCAGTGCCGCAAAACCATTCACTGAATTCGCTGGATCTTGTCCGCCGCATGCAGGATTACGATCTCACTCTGCTTCCGAATTCGGCGATTCAATTCCGGTTGGGCTATTCGCGGAACCGCAACGAAGGACCCAGCCTTTTTACCACCGACGGGGGCACCATTTCTGCGTTCAATCAAATGAATAGCTATACGACGAACGCCTATCGCGCTGGAGTGGATATTCGAATCCTGCCGCGAACAACGTTTTCTTTCGACGAGTTCCTCAGTTACTTCAAGCAAGACAACGTGGTTACCGATAACCCTGTAGCCAATCCGCAGAATTTCGGATTTGTCCTCGCGAACCCTACGGCATTGGGCACGCCGAACGGCACACCGGTTGATCTGGGAAACATTTGGAGCACTCAAACGCCGGCCGAGGCACTGCCGTGCGCGACTCCGATCGTGGCGGGCACGACAAACACCGCAACCCCTACGTGCAACGGATTCTTGTCCTATAGCCAGGTAGGGAATCCGCGAAATTTCATGCCCACAGAGCGTTTCCGGTTCCAATCGAATTATTTCAGGAATTTCGAAATGTCCGGCTCGGTCGGTTACAGCACCAGCAACAACCAAATCCCGAATTTCCTGGAGACGGTGGACGGATTCACTGCGCGCACCGGCGAGCGCGGAAGCACGACCAGTGGTCCGGCGGATGCAAAGCGCGTGTCGGTGAATGCGAATTGGTCGGGTGTGTACTCCATAACTGACAAGCTCCGCGTCCTCGATGAGTTTCGCTATGACAACTGGCGGATTCCTGGAACGTGGGCGCTCGACGAAACCAATATTTTTGGCACAGGCTTTCCGGGCTTGGCCGGCTTGCAACAGAATGAGGCTGTCTTCAATGCGACCAATTGCCCGCCTCCCTTCAATGCGCCGACTTGCCCGCAGCACGCGCCGACAACGTCCACCTCGGCCGGCTCGGCTGCCGATGTGATCACCGGCCTCGCTTCAACGTTTCTGGGCCAAAACCTGAAATCAAATACCTTGGAGCTCCAATATGACTTCAACAAGCGTGTGAGCGCTCATATCGGTTACCTGTACACGAACCGAACCATTGCCCAGTTTGGCCAGGGGGGCCCGACCGACGCGGAGCTGATCTATTATCCGAGTTTCGCAGCGCGCGGAAATTGCGCGACCGGTGCCCCCACCGCCGTGGACTGCGTGCTCAATTCAAACGGATCGGAGACTTACACTGCTCCTGTGGCGGCCAGTCCAACTCGAAGTCTAACAACCATCAACGAGAATGCGTTGTTGCTGGGAGCGGTGGTGCGTCCGATCGAGGCTCTGCGCATCACCGCCGATCTGGAGTTCGGTTCCAACGACAATTCGTATACGCGAATCGATCCCCGGCAAGTGCAGTCATACAAAATCCACGCGAATTACAAACCGCGCCCCTGGGCAATGCTCGATGGCGCGGTCGAGATTCACGAAAACCGCGACAACGTCTCGTTCGTGGACAATCTGGAGCACGACCGCTCGTACAGTTTTTCCGCACTTCTGATGGCAAGTCAGCGCTTGTCCGTCGATTTCGGGTACAACTACTGGAACGTCTTCACGCAGTCCGAGATTTGTTTTAACTATTCCACAACTTACACTTTCCCGAATCCCACGCCTCCTCCCGCTACCCTGACTGGAATTGCGAGCAGCTCTCCCCCCGGAGTCGCCACGACGGCTTGCCCCATTCCAAATGCGTCTGTCGGGGCACCACCGACCGCGAGTCCGCCTGGAACCGGCCTGGGGGCGCTTTCCACTTACAGCAGTACCGATCATTTCGCTCACGCAGCCGTGATGTGGAAACCCACGAAGCGGGTGACGGCGATGGTTGGTTATGGCGGCAGCTTTGTCCGGGGCAACACGATTTTTCTAAATCCACTGACGCCTTCTGGCACGCTCGATTTCAACTATCAGAGACCGTACGCGTCGGTTGCGATCGATGTTTATCGCAATCTCAGCTACAAGATGGCTTGGAATTATTACGGGTTTACCCAAATGGGAAGCACGAACCCATTTGGACTTGCGGTGATTCAGTCGGCGAATTTTAACGGCAGCAATGCTACGTTCTCGTTCCGGTATGCCTTCTGAAATAATTCCCCAGGAGGGATGAAATGAATTATCGAACGGTTCGGTTGGAGTCGGCAGTTCTTCTGTTGGTCGCTGTCGTTTTAGCGGCTGCCGCTCCGGCGCATGCGCAGGATGCCGGCGCGCTATACAAAGCCAAATGCTCCGTATGCCATTCGGACGATGGGAGCGGAAGCGGAGCAACAGGGAAACAATTGGGCGCGAAGGACCTGCGGTCCGACGACGTACAGAAGCAAACGGACGCGCAGTTGAACGACAGCATATCGAATGGTGTGGGCAAGAAAATGCCGGCATACAAGGGCAAGTTGACGGACAACCAGATTAAGGGTCTCGTCGCGTATATCCGCGAACTGGCGAAGAAGAAGTAGCAAGAGCGGGTAACGTGACAGCAAACACGAGGGACGCCAGGGAGACCAGAATCCCCAGGCCGATCGAACTCGCAGCGACGAAGGCAAAGAGTACGATCTATGGAAGCGATCCCGAACTACCGTAATCGGCAGGTTCAATAGCAAGCGCTCCGCACCGTCCTCTCGAAACGCTCAATGATGCTTGAAGTGAAGAAGAATTACTGCTGCCAACCGCCGCCGAGTGCACGGTAAAGCTGGACGAGGCTCTGGTACTCGTTGCCGCGCGCCTGGGCTAGGGTGAGCTCGGCAGTGAAGAGCGAGCGCTGGCCGTCGAGTACTTCCAGATAGGTGGTCGTGCCACCACGATAGCGCATGACGGAAAGGCGGACCGACTCCGCCAAATCCGCTACGACTTGCTGCTGCTGAACTCGAACCTCGCGGAGTTCCTGGTATCCGATCAGCGCATCCGACACATCTCCGAAGGCGCGCTGAATGGCTTGCTTATAAGCAGTCAAAGCTTGTTCGTGTTGGGATTCGGCCAGGTGCAGACCGCCGGTGAGAGCGCCGCCGGTGAAAATCGGCTGGCTCACGCTTGCGCCGTAGGACCAGATTGCAGTCTGCGAGCCCATCAAACTAGAAAAAGAGCTGCTGCGTCCAAATGCGCCGCCGCCCGAGCCGGTGAGTGAAATCTGTGGGAAAAACGCAGCCTTCGCGACGCCAATTTGGGCGTTTGCGGCGACGAGGAATTGTTCGGCCTGGCGAATATCGGGGCGCCGAGCGAGCAGCGAGGACGGCAGGCCTGGCGGCACTTCCGGAGGAATGAACTGCTCCGGCAATTTGAAGCCGCGTTTCACGGGACCGGGATAATTTCCGAGCAAAATGTTGATCGCGTCTTCCTCCTGGCCAATTTGCCTTTGGAGGTCCGGGATCTGAGCGTTCGCGGTGTCGAGCACTTGCTGGGCCTGAAGCACGTCGAGCTTCGTGGCTACGCCATGGTCCAGCCGCAAAGAAGTCAGTTTGACGGAGCCTTCCTGCGTCTCTACGGTGTCTTTGGTGATTTGAAGTTCGAGATCAAGCTGAAGGAGCGAGAAGTAAGCGCTGGCCACGTCGCTCACGAGAGTTAGCGTAACGGTGCGCTGACCGTACTCGGTCGCGAGCAGTTGGGCGCGGGCCGCTTCAGTGGCACGGCGCAGTTGGCCGAAAAGGTCGAGCTGAAACGAGACGTCCGCAGCAAGCTCCAGCAAATTTGCTTTCAACGGAAAAAACTGTGATTTGCCACCGACGAAATTGCCCTCGCCTGACACTTGAGGAAAAAGACTCGAGCGCGTAATGGCGACTTGGGCGCGAGCGGCTTTGATGCGTTCGGTGGCGATCTGCAGGTCGTAATTCTGCTTCAGCGCGGTGCGAATCAGGTCTTGCAGTTGCGGATCCTGGAAGACTTGCCACCAGGGCAGATCCGCGAAGGAGGCTGCTTGAGCTTGCGCTTGCGGGTTATCGCTTAGATCGCGATACGCGCTGGGAGTTTGAACATCAGGCCTATGGTAGTTGGGACCGACCGCGCAGCCGCCGACCAGACTGAAAGTCAGAATCGATGCCAGGCTTAGGGAAATCCCTGGCCGCAGCATTTTCATGATTCGCTCCGGCACGTTGCGCGCGCTTATCAATCGGTGAGGCATGTCAGTCTCCCTCCGCCGGCGCAGGCGTGGTCTGAACTCCAGAGGGGGCCGGCTGCTTATCTCCACCGGACCATTTCTCGACCAGATAGAAGATCGAAGGGATCAGGAAAATACCGATCAGGCTTGCCGCCAGCATGCCTCCGATCACGGTGGTCCCCATGATTTGGCGGGAAACGGCACCGGCGCCCGTAGCAATCCAGAGAGGCACGCATCCGAGGATGAAGGCAAAGGAAGTCATAAGAATCGGACGGAGACGCAGCCGGGCTCCTTCGAGGGCGGCATCAACGAGGGGCTTTCCTTTTTCGAGTTGATCCTTGGCGAACTCGACGATCAAAATGGCGTTCTTTGCCGATAGACCGATCAGCATGACCAGTCCGATTTGCGAATATACGTCGGTCTCGATCTGGTCCATGTAGGGCGGATTGAACATCCCGATGATGGTACGGCGCAACCACAACACGAGGAACGCGCCAAACACCGCGACCGGAGTGCTGAGCAGCACGCTGAACGGCAGCGACCAACTTTCGTACAAGGCCGCGAGAATCAGGAAGACGAAAAGCAGCGACAATCCAAAAATCGCCCAAGAGGGCACGCCTTCCCGCGCTCTCTGCTCTTGATAGGAGATCCCCAAGTAATCAAAGCCCATCTCACCCGGCATGGTCTGTTTGAACACCTGTTCGAGCGCCGCCGTGGCCTGCTCCGAGCTATAACCCGGAGCCGCTGAGCCGTTGATCTGCGCCGAGCGATACTCGTTGTAACGCATGGTAAATTCGGGACCGGAGCGCGGCGTGATTTTGGTGAGGGCAGAAAGCGGAACATTTTGACCTTTGTCATTCCGGACATAGAACTGCCCCACATTTTCCATCTTGGCGCGATATTCATCTTCCGCTTCGATATAAACCTGCCATTGGCGCCCAAAGCGGTTGAAGTAGTTGATAAACGCACCACCCATGAAAGCCTGAATGGTGTGGTAGACGTCCGCCAGCGGGACACCGAGCTTCAGCACCTTGTCGCGGTCCACGTCAATGTACTGTTGCGGAACGCTAGCCAGGAAGGTGGTGCTTACGCTGGCGATTTCAGGGCGTTTGCGAATGGCTGCGAGGAATATGTCTAAATTCTTCGATAGAAACTCAACATCTTTGCCGGCGCGGTCCTCGAGAACGAAAGTGAATCCTCCCGAAGTGCCGACGCCAGGGATCGCAGGAGGCGAGAAACTGAACACAATTCCTTCCGGAAGCTTGCTCAGCTCGCGATTCAGATGAGCCTTGATCTCCTGAAATTGTTCGTCCCTCGCTTTTCTTTCTCCCCACGGTTTGAAAGTGACGAAGAAGAACGCGTTGTAACTGGTGCGCACAAAGCTCAGCAAACTGAAGCCGATGACGCTGGTGGTGTACTCGACGCCCGGTGTGTCAGACACGATTTTTTCCACGGCTCTTGCCGCTTCATCGGTGCGTTGCAGGGACGCCGCGTTTGGAAGCTGCATGTTGATGTAAGCGTAGCCCTGGTCTTCGTCAGGCAGGAAGCTGGACGGTACACGGCTGCCAAAGAAACCAGCCGCAGCCACTACGATTACCAGTATCAAGATTGCGACGAAGCTTTTACGAATCAGACCTCTGCAGACAAACACGTAGCCATCGGTGGCGCGCCCGAACGTGCGATTGAACCAATCGAAGAATCTTCGGAGAAGGCCCGAACTGGGTTCCTTCTTCCGGAGGAGCAGGGCCGAGAGCGCCGGGCTGAGAGTGAGCGCGTTGAAAGCGGAGAGCAGCACCGAAATCGCAATCGTCACGGCAAATTGCTGGTAAAGACGTCCGGTGATTCCGGGAATGAAGGCAGTGGGCACGAACACCGCGGACAGGACCAGAGCAATTCCCACCACGGGGCCGGAAAGCTCCTCCATGGCCTTCAAGGCCGCGTCCTTGGGCGTCATGCCTTCTTCGATATGGCGCTCAACTCCCTCGACCACGACTATGGCGTCGTCCACGACCAAACCGATGGCTAGGACCAAGCCGAAGAGCGAAAGCGTGTTGAGCGAGAAACCGAACACGGGGAAGAATATAAAGGTGCCGACGAGTGAAACCGGAACGGCCAAAAGCGGAATTAAGGTGGCTCGCCAACCTTGCAAGAAAATGTACACCACGAGGATTACAAGGATGAGGGCGATGACAAGAGTTTCGACAATTTCCTTGATGCCTTCGGTCACCGAACGGGTCTGGTCGAGAGCGATGCTGTAGTCCATGTCCTGCGGGAAACGCTGCTTCATGGTATCCATCAGCTTGCGTACTCCGGCCGCGGCGTCCACCGCGTTCGATCCGGGCAACTGGTATACGGCGATGATCGCGCTTGGTTGGCCGTTCATGCGGCTTGAGACGCTGTAGTCCTGCGCGCCCAGCTCGATGCGAGCCACGTCCTTCACTCGCACCAGCCCATTCACGGGAGTTTCGCGCACGACGATCTCGCCGAACTCTTCCGGCGAAACCAAGCGGCCTTGCGCAAGAACGGAATACGTGAATTCCTGGCCTTTCGGCGCCGGCTCACCACCCGCCTTTCCCGCAGGGTTCACGGTGTTCTGCGTTTGAATGGCCGCCACCACATCGGGCACGGTAATTCCCAACTTCGCCAATTGGTCCGGCTTCACCCACAACCGCATCGCGTATTGGCCGGCACCGAAAATCTGCACGTTCCCAACACCCGGCAGGCGGGTGAACGGATCGTTGAGGTTGATGTAAGCGTAATTGGCGAGGAATCTCGCGTCATAGGTGCCGTGCGGCGAGTAGAGAGCGAGCAGCACAAGCGGAGCCGTTACTGATTTTCGTACGGTGATGCCGTAGTTCGTGACATCCGTCGGAAGTTGCGAGGCGGCTTGCGTCTCGCGCGATTGGGTGAGAATCAAGTCCGTGTTCGGATCCGTCTTGATGTCGAAATCGACGACCAGCGTGGTGTTCGAGTTTCCCGTGGCGTTGAGCGAGTACATGTAGTTCATGTTGTCCACGCCGCTCATCTGTTGTTCGATCGGCGCGGCAACGGCTTGCTCCAGCGTCTCAGCATCCGCGCCAACGTAGGTCGCCAGCACTTGAATTTCCGGCGGAGCAATGTTTGGGAACTGCGCGATGGGCAAACTGAAAATCGTGATGGCGCCGATCAGCACCATGAGAATAGAAATCACGATTGCGACGATTGGACGGTTGATGAAGAACTTTGACATGAGCGGTTACCGAGCCTCCACTTCGGCCACTTCGGCGGCATATGGTTTCGGATTCACTTTCAAGCCCTGGCGCACCTTTTGCGTGCCTTCGGCGACGACGCGCTCACCGGGTTTCAGCCCTTTCTGAATGATCCACTGGCTGCCGACGCGGTCCCCAACCTCCACCGCCTGAATCTTCACTTTATTGTCGTTGTCCACTATTGCCACCTGGTAGCTGCCCTGAAGCTCCGTAACCGCGCGCTGCGGGATCAGAAGCGCATCCTTTTCGATTCGCGTGGAGGCTCGCACTTTGCCGTATCCACCGGGACGCAGAATGTTGCCCGGGTTTGGGAACAATCCCGCGATCAGAATGGCGCCAGTACCCTGGTTTACGGCACGGTCGGCGAAGTCGATGGTTCCTTGATGCTGGTAGGTAGTTCCGTCAGCGAGGATCAGATCGAGCGGAGTTCGCTTGAACTCGGCTTCCCTGCCGGAGACAGTCGGAAACCTTCGGTTGAAGTCGAGGTACTCGGATTCGCTAACGGTGAAATAGACCTTTATAGGATCGACGGTCGAAACCGTGGTCACTGCCCCAGTGCTCTGGCTTACGAGTGCGCCCACTTGCAACTGGGCCGTGCCGGCGATTCCGTCGATCGGCGACGTCAGCCGAGTGAAACCAAGATTCAGCTGGGCCGATTCAACCGCGGCCTCGGCGCTTTTGATCTGCGCCCGGGCCGTCGCTACCGTCGCTAACGCGGCCAAATTGTTCTGCACGGAGTTGTCGAGATCCTGCTGGCTTGCCGCCTGCTCTTTCGCAAGCGGTGTATAGCGCTCTACGTCGAGTTCAGTGCGTTTCTGAATTGCTTGTGCATTCGCGAGCTGAGCAGTCGCGGTGGCCAATTGCGCCTTGGCCTCATCGAGAGAGGCTTGAAAGGGCCGCGGATCAATCTCGAACAGGAGCTGATTCTGTTGGACGAAGTTACCTTCTTTATAATCTTGCCGCAGCAGGTAGCCGGTGACTTGTCCCCTGACATCGGCATTTACAAGCCCCTCGAGGGTGCCTATCCACTCGCGGTAAATGGGGACGTCTTTCTGCTCAACTTGCACTACTTGAACGTCGGGCGCGCCGGGGCCGCCGCCCGCGCCGCCTTTCGAGCAGCCGACCAAAACGATCGCAGCCATGGTGATTACGAGCAGCGACCCTCCGATTGCGATCTTGCGTCCAGTATTCATCGTTGTCTCCGGTCGCGTGCCCTTTACCGCTGCCAAGTTTTCATGTAAGGCAAATCTGATTCCGCCCGTGGCCATCAGGATTCAAGAAACGCGGAGGAGGAGCAGCGACGGTCCTCCAGCTTCCCAATTGATTCGTTTCTTCGATTCGAGTCATCTTGAAAGGCGCCCCGCCCTTGCGGAAAAGGGGACGGACTCTCAGCACGAAACGCAAGCCATTCCACAGTAGCTCTCCATGAGTTCTAGTTCCCTTTAGCTTCACACAGCGGAATTTCTAGGGAGGCTGGAGGATACCACCAGGCTGGCGCAGAAATCCATCGCGGGGCGATCGTGAAAATTGGTGGACGTGACCCGGTTCGAACCTGCGACCCCCTGCTTGAGGAATGCTCTAGGTCTTCCGAAAGGAGCGACGTACGGAGACGCTATTGCCGCAGCTGCCGACTCCCGATTGGTCGGATAACTGGACATTTGAAATTCGTGTCCGACATCTACTCGGCGGCGGGGCAATTATTGGAAGCTAGCTAGATTCGTTTCCCATAATGAAGAAAGGTTTGTTTTCGAAGCTGGCGAATTTCGGGCGCAGGCGCTCGGTATTGTAGTGCATCTCGATATTCACCACTTTTTTGGTCCCGGCGATGGATTCGATCGGAATATCGCCATAGCGTCCATTGCTGAGAACCACCAGCCGTCCGTGCACGCCGCGCAAAAGAAGATTGAGGGCGATATTGCCGTACACCATGGGCACGATGGAATCGATCACGTCGGGATCACCGCAGCGGGCTAGATAGCCAAGCTTCTGGTTCACGACTTCGATTTTCTTCCCGTTGTTGAATCTTGCGGAAAGGTCCTTGATGCGTTCAGAAACGAGATCGCCGATGCCTCCGAGTTTTTTGTGGCCGTAGGCGTCGGTGGAGTCGCTTTCGAAAATCATTTCCCCGCCTTCGAACGTCGCACCTTCTGAAACCAGCACGATGGAGTAGCGGCTGGGATTTTTCAGGCGGTCGGCGACCAGCAGCTCGGTCAGGCGTTCGATATTGAATTTGTATTCGGGGATCACACAGCGGTTCGCGGCGCCGGCCAAGGTGGGAAGCATGGCGGTGTAACCGGCGTAGCGGCCGAACACTTCGATCACCATGAAACGTTCGTGCGACCCCGCGGAAGTGCGCAGACTGTTGACGAGCTGCAGAGTGCGCGTGACGCAGGTGCTGAACCCGATGCAGTAGTCCGTCCCGGGGACGTCGTTGTCCATCGTCTTCGGAATGGCGACGACCTTGAAACCCTCGCGATGAAGCCGCAGACCGTAACTCAGAGTGTCATCGCCTCCGATAGGGATGAGCGTGTCAATCTCAAGCCACGCTAGATTTTTGAGCACTTCGGGAGTGAGATCGTTCTTGTCGGCAGTGAATTTGCCCTTCAGGTGCTCGGGAACGTTGGCCTTGCTGACGCGGCTGGGATTGGTACGCGAAGAATGCAGGAACGTGCCGCCAGTGCGCCCGGCGCGATCGACGAGTTCTTCGTCGAGAATCACAAAATTGTCAGAGTTGTCGTAGTCTTTTTCGCGAACCATGTCGACGAGGCCGGCCCAGCCGTGGCGGATGCCGATGACCTGATAGCCTTCGCGAATGGCGCGAAGCGTGACGCCGCGGATCGCGGGATTGAGCCCGGGAACGTCACCACCGCCGGTGAGTATGCCGATGACGCCTTTCTTCGTGTTTACGCTTACCATGAATCTGTGACTCGCTCTTTCGCAGAATGTGGAACGGCCGAGCAGCGCTCCAGAGCGCGTAGGGGAGTATCGCTGCTTAGATGGTTCAAAAGGATCAGGGGGTCACTGTAAGAGTTACTACAGCGGAGCAAGTGAATTAATGATAGCAACCCGTAAGTCATTGAAAGAATTGGTGGACGTGACAGGGTTCGAACCTGCGACCCCCTGCTTGCAAAGCAGGTGCTCTCCCAGCTGAGCTACACGCCCACTGTTAATTAATTGTAGCAGTTGGCGAGGGCTGGACAAGTGATTCGTGCCGCGCCGGTGCTGCGAGTGACGCTGAGACATCGCAAATGATGGTCAGTCTATATCTTGATCCTCGCCTTCATCGGACTGGCCGTGTGAATCGAGGTGAAGTTCCGGGCGATTCGCGCCGCGAAGTTGGTGATTCAACGCCGCCAGGTCCTGCGATTTCATCTCGTCCCATTGCTTCACTACGGCGGAGAAATCCTTTTGGATCTTCGCCACGGCTTCCGCTTGCGCTGAAGTTGGGATTGCATCCGCGCGATCTAGTTCGGCGTAAAGGGCGGTCACTGAACCATTGACGCTTGTCAGGCTTGCTCCCATCGCAGCATCGCCAGCAGAGCCTGCCAAAACAGCCGAAGCCTTCTTGTCGAGATCCTTGAACGATGCAAGCAAAGGATCGCTTGGCTGGCTGGAGAGTTTTTCGAGTTGTTCGTGAAGCGAGTGCGCTTCCGCGATCGCACGGGTGCTTTGAGTCATCATGGACGCGAGACTGCTCTGCGTTTGGAATAGTTGCTCCAGGTCTGCGGCGGACGCTTTCACGCGTGGATCCATCTTTACGGTGAGGGGCGCCGTGAAGCTGCGCCCATTTGCGGCGAGCCTGACGGTGTAATCACCTGGAAGTGCAGAAGGGCCAAGCGGCAATCGCGGCGTATCATGAGGAACCGCCGCAATCGGATACTCGTGCCTCGTAGAATCCGGCGTCGAGTAATGCAGATCCCATACCCATCGATGCATTCCTGGAGTTGCTGCAAGTATTTTTTGCGGGCGCAACCAGTAGAGTGGGATCAATTGGTTTTCGAGTTGCTCCTGGGTCATATCTGGCTTATCGGTGCTCGCATAACGGCGAACTACGGTTCCTCGTGAGTCGAGAATCTCTAGAGTTACAGGGCCGCTAATCGACTGCCCCAAAGAGTAATCAATGATCGCACCGTCAGGAGGGTTTTGGCCTGACGGTTCATCGGGCGGTATCGGAGTATCGGTGTTCGTGTCGCGCTTGACCCGGTAAGCGGTAGCTGGCTTGAAGAGAAATGCATCCGCGCTTGTTGTCGTCGTATCGATTTGGCGCAGCGGAGAAATGTCGTCGAGGATCCAGAAAGAACGTCCATGAGTAGCTACGATTAAGTCATCATCGTGAATCCACAGGTCGCGCATGGACGAATGCGGCAAATTCTGCTGCAGGGATTGCCAGTGATCGCCATCGTCGAACGAAACCCAGACGCTGGTTTCGGTGCCGGCAAAGAGGAGACCTTTGCGGACCGGGTCTTCCCGCACAGTGTCAACCGGGGCGTTATCGGGCAGACCTTTAATGATTAGCTGCCAGGTCTTACCGGCGTCGTGCGTGCGGTAAACATAAGGATGGAGATCGTCGATACGGAAGCGGCTCACGGAAGCGTACGCGGACTGGTCGTCAAAATGCGACGCAGTCATCTGCGTCACCTTGCTCCACGGAATCAGCTCCGGAGGAGTGACATTCGCCCAATTTTTCCCGCCGTCAACCGTTATCCAGAACAGTCCGTCGTCGGTTCCAGCCCAAATTGTGTTCAGGTTTTTGAAAGACGGCGCAAGAGAGTAGATCACCCCGCGTTGCGTCTCGGCTTTTTTGTCCTCTGCGGCCAGATCGCCCAGGCTTGAAGGGATGCCCGGTTTTTCGCGCGTCAGATCGGGGCTGATGGTTTGCCAGGACTCTCCGCCATCGGTGGTCTTGAATAAAACGTTCGTGGCGTAATAGAGAACGTGGGGATCAACGGGCGAGAACATGATTGGCTGTGTGCGATCGGCTCGGTACTCTGGACCGCTGTCGGGAATCGGCGTCACGTTTTTTACCTGCCCCGTGTTCCAATAAAATCGGGTGACTTCCTTTCTGCCGGCCCCATAGACGATTTCGGGATTGAGAGGGTCGGGTGCGACGTATCCGTATTCAATGGTGCCCACGGGATGCCAATCCCTAAAATTGATTTCACCATCGTTTCCGCGGCTGGAGATGCACACCGATCCGCTTTCCTGCTGCCCGGCGCAAACGCGGTAAGGAAACTCATTGCTGACTCCGACGTGGTAGAGCTGTGCGGTCGGCTGGTTGAACCAGGAACTCCACGTTTGTCCGCCATTGACTGTTACCAGCGCGCCTTGATCGCTAACGAGCAGAATAATTTTGGGGTCGGCGGGATTAATCCAGATGTTTTGATAATCGTCGCCTCCGGGCGCTCCGCGAAAACTCACCCAGGTTTTCCCGCCGTCCGACGAGCGCATGGTTACGATGCTGGTGCTGTACACCACGTCGGGGTTCTTCGGATCCACCCTCGGCACGGGCAAATCGCCGCCGCCGATGCGGTAAGCAGGCCGCGGATCGGTTGTCGCCTTCTGCCAGTTTTCACCGGCGTCATCGGAACGGTAAACGCCCAAGCCAACGCCTGAAGAATAGTCGCCGCGTTCCGTGGTGCCCACGGTGGCATAAAGGCGGCTTGGCTCGCTTGCAGAGATGGCCACGTAGATCTGCACTATGTTTTTCGGCAGACCGCCTGTGAGCGGACGCCAAGTGCTCCCGCCGTCGGTGGACTTGAAAAGGCCGCCGCCGGTTTTGTTGTACTCATTTCCGTCTTCCCAGGGACCTTGCCGGACTTTCCACATAGAGGCGTACATCACGTCCGGATTTGTGGGGTCGATCTGAACGTCCGAACCGCCGGTGTTCTGATCTTTGTAGAGTGATTTCTTCCAGGTCTGCCCGCCATCTGCGGAGAGAAAGATTCCGCGCTCTTCGTTCGGTCCATATGGATGTCCCAGCACCGCGGCGAAAACACGATTTGGATTGCGCGGATCTACGGCTAACGCCGGGATCTGCTGGCCGTCGCGCAAGCCGAGGTGAGTCCAGGTTTTTCCGGCGTCCGCAGATCTGTAAATTCCATCGCCCACAGAAAGATCCGGCCGTTGCAAACCCTCACCACTGGCGGCATAAACAATGTTCGGGTCCGACGGAGCCACGGCAATAGCGCCAATCGATTGGGAGGGTTGATCTTCAAATATCGGATTCCAGGTGCGGCCATAGTCGTCCGATTTCCAAACACCGCCGTCGCCCTGGCCCACGTAGAAAACATTCGGCTGGCCCGGCACGCCGATCGCAGCGCGGGTCCTTCCTCCCCGGAACGGACCAATCATCCTCCATCGCATTTCCTGGTAGGTGCTGACGGGATATTGCTGTGCGTCACTAACACGCGCGCTCAATGTAAGAATCAGAAGTGCAAAGACCACCAGGCTAAACCGGAGAATTCGAACCAAGACACACCTCCCAGTCAGTGCATAGCATACCTAAAAAGCTCTGCCGGCGGGCAGTTCAGAAAGTGAGGCGAGCGCCTATTTGCGCGGCGAACGGAATTCCGACCGTGGTACCCGGGCCGAAGAAATCTCCCAACGCACCCCCGGCTACGCGCAATTGATTAAGACTCGTAATTGGTTTCGTCGTGGTGCAGGCTGAGTTCGTGCAGATGTCCGTAATATTTCCGGCTGCCACCTGACTCTGCGGAACGGGCAGAGCGCCGACATCCGTCACGTAGTTCGCGCCCGGATTGTTGCGGTTGAAGAGATTGAAGAATTCGATGAACGGCGTTAATGTCCAACGCTCGCGGAAATGGATGGGCCTACTCACGCGTAAATCAACTTGGATGTAAGGAGTTCCTCTGAATTCATCCAAGCTGGTGGGAATGCCGTTCACTACGGCGCGATCGTCAAAGCCGTCACCAAGCCCAGTGACTGGAACGGTGGTGGTCAAAGTAAACGGCCGGGCGCTTTCTGCTTGCGTCAGCGTAGTTAACTCGAACCCGCCGGGAATTTTCAGCGTTCCGGCCAGAACAAAACGGCTCAGCACATCTTCACCTGACGGACCGTAATCCCCTTTTCCAAACGGCTTCAGCGGATTGCAAACACCGTTCACGTAATCAAAAAGCTCGCCAAGAATGCAGCCCCACGTGGAGCCCCGCGATAGAGTGTAATTTGCAATCAGATTGAACCGCCGCGATACATTTCCTTGCAGGTGGAGCAGCAACCCGTTATAGCTCGAGCGATTATCGGACTTGAAAACGGTAATGTTGGGAACGTTGTTTCTCTGGCAGTCGATAACGTCTTCGGACGCAGGACAGCCGTTGCCTGGCGAAAACAGCGGCGAAAACAGCGTGAAGCCCGCTTGATATTGGTAGCGCCTGAAGCCGTGGTTTCCCTGCTCGTGCACATAGTCGGCGCTGACCATCCAGTTGGAGTTGAAGGCGTGCTGGACGCCGCCGGTAACATGGAGCGCGTACGGCGTCTTGTATCCGGGCGCAATGATGGCGCCGGCTCCAGTGACGGTACCGATGAGGCCGGTGGAGGACGCGGGAGGAAGACATCCGGCGCCCTGGAGGGTCTGCGAAGCGGTGTTATAAGTGCACGGGCCGGGCAGAGGTTGGTTCACAGCTTGTAGCGCCGGCACCCAACCGTTCTGAGCGAGATCGTTCGAGTAGATCCCGATGCCCGCGCGAATCACTGTGTTTGTAGATTGTCCGGGCGAATATGCGATGCCCAGTCGGGGACCGACAGCCCAGTCGAAATCATGCGGAGCCCCCTTGATGAGCGGAATCTGAAGAGCTTGGAGCGTTACGAAAGCGGGATTCTGCAATTGGCTGCGGTCGGATGCAGTGAACAGGCCAAAACTCCGGTCATAGCGCAAGCCGTAGTTCACCGTGAGCCGGGGCGTGATCCGCCAAGAGTCCTCAGCGTATAACCCGAGGCGCTGCACGTTCTGCGAAAAACTCCCATCGCCCGCGGGAACGGTCGCGCTTCCCGCAGCCAGATCCGCGGTGAACTGCGCCGGATTCCCGAGATAGAAACTTGGATCGTTTGGGAATGTCACCAATGTTTCCGCGTTGGCCGCCAACGCGCCGTCCAGAACCGGCTCGTGGATGAAGTTCACCCCGAATTGGAACGAGTGCGCTCCAAGGGTATGGGTCACATCGTAGCGGAACTGATACTTCTCCTGATTGCGCAGCACTGGGAAAGCGGTGATGGGCGTGAGGAACTGGTTGTCGCCAAACGTTTCCAGGCCCGAAATGGTGGCAGAGGTGGCGGTGAAAGGAAACGCAAGAGCAAAACCAAGATTTGAGTTGCGCGCTTCGGTGAGGTGCAGCCCGCTGGCGCCGAACACAAACGAGCCAACCCAGGTGGGACTCCACGTAAACTGGTTACTGACGACCAAGTTCATGTAATTGTTGTGCGCCTCAGCCCCAGTGGAAGGCAGAGCGGCCTGCTGCACCCCGGCGTTGTGCGTAATGTAGTTGTCGATGGCCGCACGCAAGAACCATTGCGAGCGCGCAGACTCCGCCCAATCAAATCGAACGGTGCCCAGATAATCGCGAAACGGAACCGGCACAAAGCTCGGCACGGTGATGGAGTTAACCACTGTGCCGTTTACATCCACCAGGCCCTCCGCCGCAAGCTGGGCTAATGCGTTAAATTGCGTCTGGCTGGCCGGGCTATAGGCGATGCTGGCGTCTTCGTGCACGAATTCGAACGACGAGAAAAACCACACTTTGTCGCGCACGATGGGGCCGCCGATAGTGCCCACATAATTCTGTCGTGAAAACGGCTGCTTCGGATTAGGAGGGGGATTTTCGATGGGGAAGCGCGCGTTAAGCGCGGCTGCGCGCTCGTAGAAGGCCTCGTCGCCGTGCCATTCGTTGTTTCCGCGCTTTGTCGTGATCACGACCGAGCCAGCCGTGGTGCGGCCGGTGTCAGCGTCTTCCTGCGCGGTGCGCACGGCGAATTCCTGAATGGTATCGGGTGAAAAGTTTTGCAGGAATCCGCCGATGTAATCGTCGGAATCGTCGCCGCCGTCGACCGAGAGCTCATTGTTCAGTCCTGAACTGCCGCCGGTTGATACTGCCGTGATACGCGCCTTGGTGGGATCGGATGGCTCGACTGGCTCGGTTCCCGGAATCAAGTAAGCGATGTTGGCGAAACTGCGCGCCGCCAGCGGGATAGTTTCCAAATCCTTTGCAGTGACAACTCCTTGATGAACGGCGCTCGCGAGATCGATCGGTTCGGTGGTGACGGAAGAAGCCTGCCCCTGAACATTCACGGTCTGCTGCACCGCGCCCGGTTGCAAGGTAATGGTGATATCCCGCACGGAGCTGACCAGTACAGACACATCGGAGCGCGCCTCCGCGAAGCCCTTCGCTTTCACCACCAACTGATAGGTTCCCGGGACAAGATTGTCGACGCGGAATTCTCCTTCTTGGTCACTAACAGCCTGGACTTCCACCGAGGATTCGGCCACACGCAGAACAATATTTGCGGACGGGATGCGAGCTTGGCTGGCATCTTGCACGATACCGCGGACGCTGCCGTGGAATTTCTGCGCCCAACCGGACGGGCAGGTCAAACAGATTGCAGCAGTGAAAATAACGATCTGACACCTTCTAGAAATTGCGCGGACGTGCCCCATCTTCAATTTCTTTCTGCGAGATGTGCGCAAGAGCGGAGTCTCCAGTGCTTTTTCTGTCCAGATGGAAGCGCTACAATACAGCCCGAGTGTCCAATTTTCCAGACGATTTTATGCGGTAGAGCGCTCGTATGGGAACGCTGTACCCCAGGCAGTGTGATCCGGCAAATCGCTTCCCGCCTAGAACAATCTCTGGTAGCATTGACCTTCAAGTTATTCGAAATTTTCTGTCTGGAGCAAGCCGACAATGGCAATGGTATGTGAACTTTGCGGCAAGAAGCCGCGCTTCGGCAATACGATCAGCCACGCTCACAACGTAACGCGGCGCCGGTGGAATCCAAATCTCCGGCGGGTGAAAACCGTGATCAAGGGCGTGCACAAGCATATTCGCGTCTGCACTTCTTGCATTCGTTCAGGCCTCGTGAAAAAGGCTGCTTGAAGCCTCCTGCGAAGGAGTTCCGCTTGAAACGGAGAATCTTAATCCTCATGGCGGCTGCGGCGTGTGTTTTTGCGGCCTCATGCAAGAAAGAAGCCACACCCGGGCCGGATGTTTGGGCCACCGTGAATGGCAAAGAGATTCCGCGCGCGCAGGTGGAAAAATATTTTCGCACGCGCGTGAATGCCGAGGCTCCCGCGCCTTCTCAGGAAGAAGCGCTGTCCCTGAAGCTCAGCATCCTAGATGAACTGATCAACAACGAAATCCTTCTCGAGCGCGCGAGCAAGATGAATTTGATTGCCAGCGACGCCGAAGTCGAAGACAAATTCACGGAATCGAAAAGTCCCTACACCGAAGAGGAATTCCAGAAAAAGCTGCGAGACACGGGACTAACCGTTGACGATCTGAAGAGTGACATTCGGCGTCAACTCTCGGTGCAAAAGCTGTTAAACCGCGAAGTGATCGCGAAAATCTCCATTACCGATCAGGACGTCACCGACTTCTATAATAAAAATCGAGCGCAGTTCAACGTCGCCGAGCCGCAATATCATATCGCGCAAATCGTGGTCACGCCGCATGCGGATGCCTCCGTTCACAACCGCAAGAACGACAAGGCGACCACCGATGCCGAAGCCAAACACAAGGTGTCGGTTCTTGAGGAAAAGCTCGCCGCCGGCGCCGATTTCAGCCAGTTGGCCATGGATTATTCCGAGGATTCAACCGCAACAACCGGAGGCGATCTGGGATTCGTCCCGGAGTCCGCGCTCAATCGCTCTGACCCGGCTCTGAAGAAGACCGTGCTGGGCATGAAGCCTGGCGAAGTAACCCCGCCGATTGCGATTCAAGGCGGTTACCGCATTTTGAAAATGATTGCCAAAGAAGCTGCCGGGCAGCGGGTGCTCTCTGACCCCCAAGTGCAGCAGTCCATTCGCGACATGATGCGCAATCGCAAAGAGCAACTTCTTCGCTCGGCCTACATGATTGAAGCGCGCGATGAAGCGCACGTTACCAATTATCTTGCGCGACAAATCCTCGAATCGGCCGGCAAACTGCCCGCATCGAATTAGCGATTACTCAGAATTCAAATCAAATTGGGATTTAGCGGAACAATTCGGAAATGTGCTGCGGAATGAACTACTACAGTGAAACGCATATCGTGGATCCAGCCTAGCCGCGGCTTGCTGTTTCTGCCAAGGAACGGCCACTCCGTGGAGGTTTGAAAGCGAGCACCACTAGCGCCCCTGCCAGCGGAGTCAAGAGAAGACAAAGAGTGAAGGTCTGCCAGAACGAGAGCCCTTCTTTCTCACCCCAGTGAGCGGTTACGCCGCACAGCATAGTCCAACCGACAGCCGCTATGCCCAGCACTAACCAGCCCACCATCCAGATAAGAATGACGTGAAACATTCTCTTCCCCCCTGCGCCTTCCGGGCTTTACAAACCCGGATTTCTTTGACAATTCATGTTGGCAGCCTTCGGGAAAGTTGGGAAGGGTCCGTAAAGGCAAAGCGAACCTAAAGGTAAACGCCGATGGCTGATAAGAAGAGGTCTTGTTACGATGCAACTATTCAAACACGCGCTTGAGAATCTAGCGCAAGCCGGAAGATTCTTTGAAGTTAGTCTTATTCCACGATAGCGACCACTTCGCCGGCATTCACGGTCTGCCCCTCTATTACAAGCAACCGTTCGACCGTGCCGGACTTCGGCGAACGTATTTCATTCTGCATTTTCATCGCTTCTACCACTACGATTCCCTGTCCCACCTCCACCACCTCGCCGCTTTTCACCAGCACGAGCACGATTTTCCCCGGCATAGGCGTAGTCACCTGCTGCCGCCCTTCGGCTACGGCACCCGCCGCGCGTTCGCGCTTCCATTTGCGGGGGTTGCGAATCGTCGCTTCGTATTCGCGGCTGGCAACGGTTACGCGGAGTTGGGAATCGCCCTTGGCTTCCACGCGCGCTTCAAACGATTTCCCTCCGATCAAAATCGAGTAAATGCCCGGCGACACTTCCACCGCATCCGCATCAAGCTCGCTTCCATCAACGGTCCAGCGCGCGCGTTCACCGCTGTGAATTACTTCAACGCTGCGCACTTTTCCGTCTAGTTCAATTTCACATTTCATTGTGGTCTCTCGTATCCATCTCCTACCGCTCACTCTCGCCGTTCAGTTGCTCCAGCCTTCCTTCCAGCTTCCAACGCGACTCTGCGCGAGTCGGCGCCGCTTTGTTCTTCGAGGAATCCGTATTGCGCGCCATGTGCCAAAGGGAGGCAGCGATCGTTGCCGCGTCTCGTTCGCGTGAGATGGTTTTCATGTCGTCGGAGGCTGCGATCGAGCTATTTGGCAATTCGGAAAGAAAATCGTCCAACCAACTCGTGTATATATCGCCCGCTTGAAAATCGCGTGTCGCTAGAATCCGCCGGAAAAGTCCCGCGTTTGTTTTTATTCCGCTTGCGTAAAACTCCAAAAGCGCCCTCTGGAGGCGCGCGATAGCTTCCGCGCGGTTTGCACCCCACGCGATCAATTTTCCGAGCATGGGGTCGTATTCGTTCGGCACGCTCCAGCCGCCATACACTCCATCATCGAGCCGAATCCCGGGACCCGCGGGCAGGCGCCAATCTAGGATTTTCCCGGGGGATGGGAAAAATTTATTGTCGGGATCCTCGGCATAAATCCGGCATTCAATTGCATGGCCGCGCAGCGTAACGTCCTTTTGCGCAAACGGTAGCGGCTCACCGCAAGCGATTCGAATCTGAAGTTTCACGATGTCCAGCGAAGTGACCAGCTCCGTCACGGGATGCTCCACCTGGAGCCGCGTGTTCATCTCGAGGAAGTAAAAGCGGCGGTCCGCATCCACCAAAAACTCTATAGTGCCGGCATTCGAGTAGCCGCCCGCTTGCGCGAGTTTCACGGCGGCATCGCCCATCGCGCGACGCAGCTCCGGCGTCATTCCCGGTGAGGGCGCTTCTTCGATTACTTTCTGATATCGCCGCTGAACCGAGCATTCGCGCTCCCCGAGATGCACCAGGTGGCCGTGGAGATCTCCAAGAATCTGAACCTCGATATGCCGCGGCCGCGAAAGGTATTTCTCGAGGTAGAGACGCCCGTCGCCAAACGCGTTCTGCGCTTCCGAAGAAGCGTCGCGCCACGCGGCTGAGAATTCGGCTTCGCGTTCGATACGGCGCATACCCTTTCCTCCTCCGCCTGCAACAGCTTTCAACACAACCGGGTAGCCTATCTCCCCAGCTGCGCTACGCGCATCGTCCATTTTTTCGATTGGATCCAGTGTGCCAGGCACTGTGGGCACACTCGCTTCGCGGGCCAAATGCCGTGCCGCGGTTTTCGAGCCGAGCTTTTCCATCGCCTCGGGTGATGGGCCGACGAACGTGACACCCGCATCCGCGCAGGCGCGAGCAAACGCCGGATTTTCCGCCAGAAATCCATACCCCGGATGAATGGCGTCGCATCTGGCAGACCGCGCTACGCTGATGATTTTTTCGGCAACAAGATAACTTTCGCGAGAGGGTGAAGGGCCGATGGGATACGCTTCATCGGCAAGGCGCACATGCAGCGAAGTGCGGTCCGCGTCGCTATAGACTGCGACAGCGCCCACGCCGAGTTCTCTGCAAGCGCGCAGAATGCGTACCGCAATTTCGCCGCGGTTGGCTATTAGGATTTTCTTGAACATTTTGCCTTTGCCAGGACAGCCGGGATTCTAGCATTTTGGTTCTCGCGCGTCTCCGCGTCTAAATCGCCGCCTAATTGTTCGCGAACCGCGTTCCGTGCCACCTCTTGAGGTTGGCAAGGGCCGCTCGTCCGGCTATGATGTCCGTCGCCGGAATAATGAATGCGCCGATGAATCTATCGCAACAAGACCAATGGAAGAAAGCTGCTGCTGAGGCCGCCGCCAAGCTCGTTGAAAGCGGCATGGTGGTCGGATTGGGGACGGGCTCCACGGCTGCATTTCTGGTCAGCGCGCTCGGCCGCCGAATGACGGAAGAAAATTTGCGAATTACCGCCATTCCGACATCCGCGGGAACCGCGGAGCAAGCGCGGACTCTGAACCTTCCGCTCACCACATTCGCAGACCACACGGAAATCGATCTGACCATCGACGGCGCGGACGAAGTGCTGCTCGGGCCGCTCTACCTTATCAAAGGGCACGGCGGCGCGTTGTTGCGCGAAAAAATCGTCGCTGCGGCAAGCAAGCGCATGGCGGTCATCGCGGACGAAACGAAAATTGTTGAGCGGCTTGGCTCGCTGGTGTCGGTTCCAGTGGAAGTTGTTCCCTACGGCTGGCAGGCAACCCAGAAGAAATTAACTCAACTGGAATGCAAACCAGCTCTGCGACTAGGCGCCGATAAAAAACCGTACGTCACCGACGGCGGGCATTACATTCTTGACTGCGCGTTCGGGGCCATGGAGGACCCCAAGGAGATCGCGCACCACCTCGATCATGTCGTCGGAGTCGTCGAGCACGGATTGTTTCTAAGATATGCTTCCGAAGCATTCATCGGCGGATCCTCAGGAGTGAAAGTTTTTAAGAGAGAGATCTGAAGTTTGAAAGTCGATTACGCAAAAAATCCGCCCAAAAGCCCCCTGATTGGATTTAGGGATTCCCAAAATTTTCGAAGCAACCGATTAATTCTTGGATGCGCAGCCTTGCGGATACACGGCATCCAGCGCGCCCCAGAGCGCTTTCAAACTGCGCTCAGCGGCGCACAGCACCGCTACGGTGTCGGCGTCCTTTTGTTTTGCCAGCCATTCGCGCCAGGCGGCCCGGTGCCGAACGTCAGCTTCTTCGTGGACGCCGAAATAAGCCAGCGCGCGGGGCTCAGTAATACCGTAAAACCGGCGCAGGCCGGAAATTTTCTGGGTGGCGATTTCGGGGACCTGGGCTTCGTAAGCGTAAAAGGCCGCCACGGCTTGCGCTTTCGTTCCTTGCGAGGCTACTTCGTCATAAGTATCCAGCAGCGCCGCAATCCCCGGCAACGGACGCGCGTCTTCGATCGATGCTTCGCTGACGCCTAGCGATTGCGCGAAGTGCCTCCACAGCATCGGATGCGGCGAGCCTGGATCGAGCTCTTCGGCCAGATTTTCGCTTACCAGCGCATGAAGGTTCGCGTCGCCGTTCGAGCGGGCCGCGAGCTGCTTCAAATTTTCGGGGAAGGTCCGCACATGCTGGTAGTACTGCTCCGCGTAGAGGGCGAGTGAATCCTTCGAGAGCTTGCCCTGCGTCCACGCCTGATAAAAGGGATGCTTCAACAGGTGATGCTTTTCGATTAGAGCGTCTAGCGATTCGATCAAAGTCTTCGTCTTTGGAGCGTTCTTAGGCATAGCGTTCTCCGATATATATTCGAATAATGACGATGAGGCAAAAACAGGGCATCCTACCGGAATTATGCGCAAAAAGCCAGCTTCGGCCGGCTGTTCCGTGCCAGCTTTGGCGACCCAGGGTCATAAAGGAATATTGCCGTGCTTTTTGCGCGGGTTGCTATCCCGTTTATTTTCAAGCGAGCGCAGGGCGGTGATCAGTTTGGCGCGAGTCTGCGCGGGCTCTATGATAGCGTCGATGTAGCCGCGTTCGGCAGCCACGTAGGGGTTCGCAAAACGTTCGCGAAAGTCGTCTATTTTCTCGCGGCGGATTTTATCGCGGTCCGAATCGGGTGCGCGGTCAATTTCGCGACGGTATACGATATTCACAGCGCCTTCGGGGCCCATCACGGCGATTTCCGCGGTGGGCCACGCATAATTGATGTCGGTTCGAATGTGTTTTGAGGCCATCACGCAGTACGCGCCACCGTAGGCCTTGCGCGTAATAACCGTGATTTTTGGCACTGTAGCTTCGGCAAAGGCAAATAGCAGCTTCGCCCCGTGTTTGATGATCCCGCCGAACTCCTGCTGTGTGCCGGGTAGAAATCCCGGAACATCCTCGAAGGTGATGAGCGGAATATTAAAAGCATCGCAGAAACGAACGAAACGAGCGGCCTTCACGGACGCACTGATATCCAGAACGCCGGCAAGGAACGCCGGCTGGTTGGCGACAATGCCGACCGTGTTTCCGTCGAGTCGCGCGAAGCCGACGACGATATTTTTTGCGAAGTGTTCGTGGACTTCGAAGAATTCAGCATCGTCCGCGATAGCGTGGATCACGTTTTTGATGTCGTAAGGTTTCTGCGGATCTTCGGGAACGAGCGCGTTGAGCGCGGGATGCGCGCGGTCCCAAGGGTCGCTCGAAGCCCGGTGCGGAGGGTCGTCGAGATTATTCGACGGCAGGTAGCCGAGCAATTCACGAATCATGGAGAGGCATTCGGCGTCATCGCGTGAAACAAAATGGGCAACGCCGCTTTTTTCGTTGTGCGTCATCGCGCCGCCAAGCTCCTGCTTGGTCACCTCCTCATGCGTTACGGTCTTGATGACGTCCGGACCGGTGACGAACATGTAAGACGTGTCGCGGGTCATAAAAATAAAATCCGTGATGGCCGGGGAATAAACCGCGCCGCCTGCGCAAGGTCCCATAATCGCGCTAATCTGCGGAATCACGCCGCTGGCCAGAGTGTTGCGGAGAAAAATGTCGGCATAGCCCGCAAGCGACATCACTCCTTCTTGAATTCGAGCGCCGCCGGAATCATTCAGGCCAATCACAGGTGCGCCGGCGCGCATCGCCAGATCCATAATTTTCGTGATCTTCGAGGCGTTCGCTTCGGAGAGCGAGCCCCCGAAAACCGTGAAATCCTGCGCGAAGACATACACGAGGCGGCCATCGATGCGGCCGTAGCCGGTGATGAAGCCGTCGCCAGGCGGCCGCTGCGTTTCCATACCGAAATCGTGGGAATGATGGCGGACGAATTTGTCGAGCTCTTCGAAGGAGCCTTCATCGAGGAGCAGGTCAATGCGTTCGCGGGCGCTGAGCTTGCCCTGCTTGTGCTCGCGTTCACGGCGCTCTGCTCCGCCGCCCGCTTCGGCTTCGGCGTTTAGCTTGCGCAACTCTTCCAGGCGGTCGTGATGTCTGCGATGTTCAGTCATGGGATTGCAGCGGTTTTGTTGCGACTAGAAATTGTTGCTGATTAAACACGAGGTACGCTAGCACGATGCAGGACGGAATGCGAGAGGTCGCGTGTAGAGATGTCGTCGGACCCGCGAAATGGATGTAGAATGGCTGCCGTTTTCGAGTTTAAAAAGGCGATTCTGATTACGAAGGAGATCCCATGTCTTCCAGCACAAAGCGTTGCTCTGCTCGCGTGCCCAGCTTCGTTCGTACTTGCACGATCATCCTGGCGCTGATGGCCTTGGGGCCCGCTGCTTTGGCCCAGGAAGCGGACGTCACCAGCAAGCTGCGAGGTTTTGACTCCTACATGGAGCAAACGCTGAAGGATTGGAATACGCCGGGGATCGGCGTAGGCATTGTTGTGAACGACAAGCTGGTCTTCGCCAAAGGATACGGCTATCGCGACTATGAGAATAAGCTTCCGTTCACGCCGACCACTCTGGTCCAGATCGCTTCCAACAGCAAGCTGTTCACGGCGGTGTCCGCGGGGATGCTGGTGGAAGAGGGAAAGCTCACCTGGGACAAGCCGATCCGGCAATCGGTGCCGACTATTCAGTTCTACAACGACGAGCTGAACAACAACGTCACTCTGCACGACATGTTGTCACACCGGACGGGCGTAACGCGACACGACCTCATCTGGTTCAAATCCGACTTCACCAGAAAGGAGCTGTTCGAAAAGCTGAAGTACCTGGAGCCGGAGCAGCCCATGAGACAGACCTTTCTTTACAACAACCTCATGTTCTCGGCTGTGGGGGAAATCATCGAATTGAAATCCGGGAAGCGCTGGGAAGATTTCGTGCACGAACACATACTCGCGCCGCTGGACATGAACACTACTACCTACACAATATCCGAGATGCTGAAAAGCCCCGATCACGGCGTGCCGTTCGAGGAAAAGCGCGATTCGTTCGAGCTATACAAAGGTCCCTACTTCGAAGACACCGAGGGCGTGGCTCCGGCGGGTGCAGTTATTTCCAACATCGACGAGTTATCGCACTGGCTGATCGCGCTGATGAACGACGGGAAATACAATGGGAAGCAGGTGTTGCCGTCTGATGTTCTGAAGGCTACGTTGCAACCGGCGATCGCACTTCCAAACTCTACCGGAGAATCGCAGGGATTCTGGGAGTTGTTCAATGCGGCATACGGTATGGCGAGAGAGACCGCCTCTTACCGGGGACATCTGCTCACTATGCACGGCGGCGATCTTCCCGGCTTCCACTCCCAGATTTCTTTCATGCCCAACGACCACATTGGAGTGATTGTATTGGTGATCGGCGATCACAGCGCTCCTCTTTACAACGTGGTCAGCTACAACGTGTACGAGCGGCTGCTGGGGATGGACCAAACGCCTTGGAGCCAGCGTCGGCTGGCGCAACGGCTGGCGGATAAGAAAGCCGGAACCGCAGCGCGCGCCAAGGCCGGAGAAGACCGCGTGCCCAACACCAAGCCTTCTCACGCGCTGGCTGACTATACCGGTGAGTATGAGAATCCGGCGTACGGCATCCTTAAGATCACGCTCAGAGACAATCAACTTCAATTTGGTTTCCACGAATTCCAGTTTCCGTTGAGCAATTTCCACTACGACCGGTTCGACACTCCTGATGACGAGCTTTACGGCAGGTTCTCGATCAACTTCAGGACGAATCCTCAGGGGGATATCGATAGCGGAGTGATTTCTTTGGATGAGGCGGAGGTGACTTTCACGCGCAGGCCCCCGACTCTAGAGCCGAGTCTTCTGGAGAAGCTTGCCGGTACTTACCTGACGCCGGACAAGACCAAGTTTCAAGTGCTCTATCAACCGGGCGCGGGCCTTTCACTGGCGTTTCCCGGCGCGCCTCCGCAGCCGCTTATTCTGGTCAAAGGTCTTCAGTTCAGGACGGCCCGATTCGCCGACGAAATTTTTGAGTTCGTGATGGAAAACGGCAAAGTAAAGGCTTTGAAGGATCGCGACCCGTCTGGCGAGGTTTCCTTCGAGCGGCAATGAGGAAGTACCTTTGCAGCGCCCTAGGGCGGGAAGCTTTTGCAGACGGCTAAGCCGCGCCCGATTCCGGGTCGCGTGACCCCGGAGGAAGTGTTGAGGGGAAGTCTTCGATTTCACGGGCAAGCAAGGCCCGTTTCTTCGGCATCGTGGTGATCGTGATCACGCTAATGAGAATCAGGAACGTGCCGAGTAATGTGCGCAAGCCAACGACTTCATTGCCGATCAAGTACCCCAGCGCGACTGCCACAACTGGATTGACGTAGGCGTACGTGCCGACTTTCGTCGGCGATTCATGGTGCAGCAGCCAAACGTAGGCGGTAAACCCCGCGATCGAACCTGCGATGATTAAATAAATTAGGCAGAGCCATACGGTCCGGGAAACTGCTTGCACTTGAAATCCAGAGAATTCACCCGTGAGTGCTGCGAGGGCGAATAATTGAATTCCTCCAGTCAGCATCTGTGCAGCCGCGCTCATCGGCTTCGACGCCGGAAGAGGGAGGCGGCGCGTCAGGATCGTGGCTACAGACCAAGTGAATGCGGCGATCAGAAGAGCGAGAGCGCCGGCGCGATTGACCGGAAGCTCTCCTAACGAAAAAGAATGATTCATCAGGACGGCAACGCCGCAAAGTCCGACCAGCAAGGCCAGGGCAAGACGCACTGTGAGCCGTTGCGTGCGCAAGAAGATGATTTCGAGCAGCGTGATAAACACCGGGATCGTCGCCAGCACGACCGCGGCAATTCCTGACGGCACGCGCTGCTCGGCCCAGAAGAGGCAACCGTAGTCGAGCAGGAAGATCAGTGTGCCGAGAAAAGTTGCGGCCACCCATTCGCGCCGGCTGGGAGCTGGCGTGCCGCTTAGCCGCATCCAAGCGTACAAAATTATTCCTGCCACCGTGAAGCGCATGGCTGCAAACAGAAATGGAGGTACTTCGCGGACTCCTACTCGAATGGCCAGAAACGTCGATCCCCAAACGAAGTAAATGGTTCCGAATGCTAGAAGAATTTTCCACGAAGGCGGGCGGGCAGTTTGCAATTCCATCTCAACTAATCCTAACTTGCGAGGCTGCTCGTTCAAATTTGGAATCTAGCTTTCTATCCCGGGGCCGGAGACATTTTGGCTTTCGCGTAACCGCGAGCCATTGGGGTGGCAGTCAGGTTATTCGCGGCAGGCGTCCGCGGGAACGGGCACGCTCGCGGGAGCGGGCAACGGCGCGAGGTTGTACTTGGCGAGGAGCGTGTTTACAGGGGCAAAGCCTTGCGCTGCCAGATCGGACCATGCGGCGATATTTTTGGTTAGGCTGGCGCAGGATTCGTCCAAAGCTGATTCGGCAGTTTGCGAAGGAGCTGCATCACCGCTTTGAATCATGAAGGAGACGCGAGCGAGATCGCGGTGGATGGGACCAATCCCTGGGGCTTTAGGCGTGCCCTCTTGAATCGCCGCAATCTTCTTGTCGAGATTCTCCAGTGCGTCGGCGAGGTCCTTTCCTTCTGGAGTCTGCGCAGGCGCTGCAGCGGCTTTAGCCTCGGCATTTTGCTGCGGCTCGGCGGCGACATCCTTTGCATGTGGACCTTGGGTGGCAGCGTCGGAAGCATTCGTCCGCGACGCCGGTTTTTGCGATTCGTCGGTAATTCCTTTTCCAGGAGGGTTTTGTTTCGGCGCAGATGCGTTTGCCGCGGGCTGATGTTGCTTCACGAGATCGGCGAGGCTTTTCCGGCGAGCGGCAATTGCCGCGTGTACAGGCTGGATGGCGAGGTAGGCTTTGTAGCTTGAGGCGAGACCGGCGGTAATCCTATTTCCCGCTTCTAGTTGCTTGGCGAGATCGTCCTGTGAGACATGGACTCGCGGATCGAGCGAGATCGTGAACGGCTGCTTCATCAGCACTCCATTGGCGATAAGCACAGCTTCGTATTCGCCGGAAACGGCGAGCGGGCCCAGGGTTTGTTCGCGCGGAGTGTCTTCGGGAATCGCGTGGTCGGAAAGGGTGTATTCGACGTAGTCGAGAATGTTTCCGTAGTAGCTGAAGGGCAAGGTCTTGGGAGAATCGTAACGCAGATCCCAGACGAAGCGGTTGTGCCCCACATTTTTCGAAAGCGCCGCGAGAGGGCCGAACCAATATTCCGGGACGTTCTTCGGAGTGGCGTCGGGTTCAGGAGCAACGCTTGTAAATCGCCGCACGACTTTTCCCTGCGCGTCGTGAATCTCAAGCGTAATGACGCCGTCCGGAACGGATTTTAAGTAGTAATCGAAGATTGCGCCGTCCGGCGGATTTTTTCCGGCGGGCGTTTCAGGAGGCAGCGGAGTTTCTTGGTCGTTGTCCCAGCGAACGCGAACCGTGTTGGATGGCCGCAGCAAATATGCGTTCGCGCTGGTTATTTCCGGGCTGGCTTCGCGCAGAGGCGAGAGATCATCAAGAATCCAGATGGCGCGGCCGTAGGTGGCGGCTACGAGATCGTCGCCATGCACGGCGATGTCGCGCACGTCGGACGCGGGGAAATTTAATTGCAACGATTGCCAATGATCGCCATCATCGAACGAAACGTAGATCGCGTTTTCGGTGCCCGCGTACAACATTCCTTTGCGCACGGGATCTTCGCGAACGATGCGAGCAAGCCAGGAATCCTCGAGGCCTTCGGTAATTTTTCGCCAGGATTTACCGGCGTCGTGTGTGCGATACACAAATGGATGCTTATCTCTCAAAGCTTGTGTGACGACGTAGGCAGTATCTCCGTCGTAGTGTGAGGCCTCGATAGCCACGATAGTGCTTTTGGCGGGCAAGTCAGTGGGTGTCACGTTCTGCCAGCTCTGAGTGTCGTCCTGCGTACGTTGGATTAAACCGTTGCTCGCTCCGGCCCAAATTACTCCTGCCTGCGCCGTCGACGGCGCGAGGGCAGTGAGGGCAGCCGGCCGATTGGGGCGCTGCGGTTCAAATTCCTTTTCGTCAGCGTCCGGACCAGCGGCGTCCATCTCGTCGGCGTCTTTGCCGGCTTTGAGGGAAACATCTCCGTCAGACAAGGGTGCATGACCTGAGGCGCCGGCGGGCGATTTGTCGCCGCTAGCAGGGGCGCCAGGAGGGACCGTGAGATCAGGGCTGATGGCTTGCCAGCTATCGCCCGCATTCGTAGTCTTCATCACATACTGGGTGCCGAGATAAAGCGTCTTTGGATCCTGAGGCGAGAAGACGAGCGGTGCCATCTGCGAAGTTCGGAACTTCGCGCCACGCACAAAAACATGCGTGATCTGGCCGGTGATTTTGTCGAAGCGCACGACGCTGCCGTACCAGCCCCCGGAGTAAACGATGTTTGGATTCGTGGGGTCGGGCGCGATGAAACAGAATTCAAATCCGCCGATGGAGAACCAATCGCGAAAGCTGATCTCACCGTAATCGCTGCGATTCGGCACCGCAACCGTGCCGCTGTCTTGCTGCGGAGCGTAAGAATAGTAGGGAAACTGGTTGTCGGTGATCACGTGGTAGAACTGGCCTGTCGGCTGGTTGTACCAACTGCTCCACGTTTTGCCGCCGTCCACGCTGATGGTGGCGCCTTGATCGACACCGAGAATCATGCGTTGTGAATTTTTCGCGTCAATCCACAACACGTGATAATCGTCGCCCCCCGGAGCGCCTTTATATGCTGTGAAGTTTTTGCCGCCGTCAGTGGACCGATAGGTCGTCGTTTGCATGACGTAAACCGTGTCCGCGTTATTGGGGTCGACGAAAACGCGGCTGAAGTAAAGATTCCCTGTGACGCGCGAGTCGGTTGTAATCTTGCGCCAGGTCTGGCCGCCGTCGTCCGAACGGAACAGGCCGGGCTCGGTGATCGCGAACACGCGCTGGCCACGAGTTCCGGGAGCGACAGCGAGACCAATGCGGCCCAACGGTTGGTCAGTAGGAAAACCAGAAGCGGGGAGTTCCTTCCAAGTCGCGCCTTCGTCCAGCGATTTATAGATCCACGAGTCGGGCTTTTTCGAATCGTCGGGAGGGCCCTGGAAGAAATCGTAGGGCTTCCACAGTGCTGTATAGAGCACGCGAGGATTGTTCGGATCGGCCACGGTGTCTGCAGCTCCGGCGAAATCGTCTCGGTAGAGTGTTTTCGTCCAAGTCTTTCCGCCATCCGTAGATTTGAAAATGCCGCGCCAAGGACTCGATGCCGCGAGGCCGAGAATGGGATGGCCCAGCGCGCCTACAACAAGGACGTTGGGATCATGCGGGTCAACGATGATCGAATTGATGTAGCGAACGTCAAGCAAGCCGATATGCGTCCAGGTCGCACCGGCGTCGGTGGATTTGTACATTCCATTGCCATCGGTCTGCTCGCCAGTGCCGACGTACACGATATTTGGACTCGACGGAGCGATCGCGACCGCGCCGATCGAGGCGACATGCTGATCGTCAAAAATCGGTTTCCAGACCCGGCCCGCGTCGGTTGTCTTCCATACGCCGCCACCCGGCGTACCCATGTAATACACTGCGGCATCGCCGGGGATTCCAACTACAGCGGAGACGCGCCCCGCGCGGTACGGTCCAATCAAACGCCAGCGCATGGCCGAATAGAGACTGGGGTCAACGGGCTGGGGATTCTGCTGTTGGGCCGGCAGAGATGTGGCCGACATCGAGAATGCAAGGAAGACCAGGGCGAGGTAATTCTGTGTGCGAGTCAAAATCTCCTCCGGAAGAATAAAAAGTGTATCACCGTCCGCGACTTCTTTTGGTTTTTAGCAAATTTTGCCGATCAGATTTTCCATGCAACCGCTTTGCAAACAAAGATCAGTGTAAACACGTTTGACCCCAAGGTGGTGCTAGCATTTCGGCCAAAATGGGGCTTCAGTGCAAGCCCGACCAATCGTCAGCGAGGAGAATGGAGTTACTGGGGTTGGATGGATCGTACTTCACGCTGGCAGTTTGGCCGGCGGCAACGCGAGTCAAATGCAGGCGTTCTTCGAGTCCGGTAACATCCTGCGCGGTTTCGTAAGTGACACCAGAAATTGAATAGGTGTAGTAAAGCAGTTTCTGTGAACCGTTGGCTGCAACACCGGATGCCTTAGGCCGGCGGTTGGCAAGGATGCCTTCTGGATTTTCCGCGCGAGAATCGCGGACATGCTCGACGATCTCGAGAACTTGGCCTTCCACGATGCGTCCAACGCGATTCAGAAAAGCGCAGCGCTGGCGTTCGACTTCGCCGGCATCTTCCGGCTTGCGGCGCAACCAAAAAATGACGCCGCTTAGTACGAACGCCGCGAGGCCCGCGAGCGGAAGCCAGTTGCGCCAATCTTTTAGAAGTTCGTTCAAAGCTCGCCCTTACGCCCCGCAGGAGCGTTACATCGATAGGCAGGTTCGCTCAATATTCCGGGTCTTCAACCGAGCCGATGACAGGGTTTCGCAGCGTGCCGACGCCGCTGACGCTGACTTCCACGACATCGCCCGCAACCAGAGAGCCGACACCGGAGGGAGTGCCAGTAGCAATGACGTCGCCAGGCTCCAGCGTCATCACCTGCACGATATAGCGAATTATAACATCAAGAGAAAAAATCATTTCCGAGGTGTGTCCATACTGTTTCCTGGTTCCATTCACGAAAGTCTCGACCGTGGCGTCGGCTAAATCGAGCGATGTTTCGATGACCGGGCCGAGCGGGCAGAATGTGTCGAAGCCTTTGGCGCGTGTGAACTGAACGTCGAGCTTTTGAAGATCGCGCGCGGTTACATCATTCAGGCAAGTATAGCCAAGAATGTAAGGCGAAATATTTTCATTGGGCTGCAGGTTCTGGCAGCGGCGGCCGACGATCGCGGCGAGTTCGCCTTCGTAATCCACGCGGTTGGAAATACGCGGAATGATTATGGGCTCGTCGGGCGCAACGACGGACGACGGTGGTTTCAGAAAAATTAGAGGTTCTTTGGGGGCTTCGTTGCCTAATTCTTTTGCGTGATCGAGATAGTTGCGGCCGACGCAAACAATTTTGCTCGGAGTGCATGGCGGAAGAAGTTTTACAGAACTCAGCGGCCAGGAGGGTCCGGTGGGCTCGCGGCTAGTCCAAAGCTGGTCCGGAATCTCGCGGACTTCATTGCCTTCAATCACTCCGTTGCGGATTTCAGGATAGATTCGATGATCCGAGCGATTCAGTTCTTTCGCAGCGAATTCCAGCTTCTGGAAGCGGCAGAGCTTCATCGATGATGCGCCGCGGGATCGTGATTCCGTCGGCGTGGCGTGATGGCGTGATGCCTTGCATGAAGGATCATGGCCCCCACCCAGGACCCGACAGCGAAAACGCCGTAGATCACGGCGCCTTCGATAAACGCCTGGAATGGCGTGCGCAAAATCTGAAAAAGATTTCTGAAAAGCATCCCCGCGATGTCGTAGGCGATGACAAACATCACCCATCCGATCATCGCCGACGTGAACATCTGAATCGGGCGCTTCAGGAAGCGCACAACTGGAATGAGCATGAAGATCACGAAGAGACCGTAGGAGGCTGCGTTTCTTTCGAGCGCCCGGCTGTCGAGCCAGGGAAGTCGGTTCGCGGCCACCAGCGCACCGAGCATTACCATCACGAGCAGCGTGCCGGTGTAGAGTCCGGTCCAAAGCGCGGGACGAGGAAGCGCCTTGTCAGCTTTTGCTCCGATAATTCGATCGATTGGGGAACGATCGGTCATGGGTTCGCCGGTTGGCCTTCCATTGGAACACTGCCGGAGGCGGGCGCGCTGGCTTGGCTTTCATTGCCGGCTCGGTCCACCGCAGTTGCAGTGTACACGTAATGGCGGCCGGGCCCCGCATTCATATCGCGAAACGCGGGAGTAAGCAACAAATCCGAGTTCAAACGTGTTCCAGGCATGCCATCCTGCTCACTACGATAGACGTTGTAACCGGCAATGTCGGTTTCAGGACTGATGGCCCAGGATATTTCGAGATGCGCGGGCATCTGGCCTTGTCCCGGTACCAGCACCACAACGAGTCCTTGGGGCGCGGCCGGTGGAAAGGTATCCCGAGGAGTGACCGCAATTAGTTTCGAGTCAGATGATTCAAGCGTCACACCTGGGTACTGCGAAATACTGCGAACCGAATACAGATAGGTCGTGCCGAAATCGACTTGCAAGTCCCGAAAGCTGGTTTCAAGGGTCTCTCCGATGCGCGTAAATGGGCCCTTTAGTTTGGGGACTTCGCTTATGGATTCCGATGCATTGGTCACCGGCGCCGGTTGAGTTCGGACCTCCAGCGCGGCTTCAGCGCGATAAATGTGATAGGCGACGATTGGCGGAGCTTCGCCCACGGGTGTCTTTTGGGGCGGCGACCAGGTGAGGATGATGCCAGCGTGTGTAACTTCAGCTTTGACGTCCAAGATGGGGTCGGGCGCGGGATAGATTTTCAGGTCGGCATGATTCGAGTCCGCTGATTCCTTTTTCACGGATTCTCGCGTGCGGATCGTGTACGACGCTGTCCACCCGACGTGTTGGCCCAGATCGCTTGCATCTAGCGCATTCACCACGCGAACGTTATTTTTCTGAGAATAGTGAGCAACCATAGCCGGAGGAATTGTGAGAATCAATTCTGACGCAGTAGTCGTAGCGGAAGCCGTCGTGCCGGGAACGGGCTCGAACTTACGATAAACCTCAATGGCAGGAGTCTGCTTCAGGGGGCGATGCTCCACCGTTTCTTTCGGCAGCGTGAATGTGAGGGTCACGTCATTTCCTAGCTGTTGCGCCGCGAGGTCGGCAATCGCAGTGGGAACTGGAGGTTTCCGCTCCTGGGGTTCGCCGGGTGCGGCGCATCCCGCGAGCCAAAGTGACGAAGCCGAGAGTGAAAAAAAAAGTAGGAAGATGGACAGGAGCGGAGTGAGCGCTTCCGAAGCGGGGGCGGGAGTTTGTTCCCCTTTTCTGTCGTCCATTTTCCTTTTCTAATTTCTAAAGAATGTAGCGGCTCAGATCCTGATCCTTCACGATGTTCGCGAGCTGCTTCTGCACGTAGGCGGCATCCACCTTCACAGTTTTCTTTTTCATCTCGGGAGCTTCGAACGAAATCTCTTCGAGGACTTTTTCCAGGATGGTGTGCAGCCTGCGAGCGCCGATATTTTCGGTCTGCTCGTTCACTTTGGCCGCAAAACGCGCGATGGTTGCGATTGCGTCGTCGCTAAAGGAGAGCTTCAATCCCTCGGTGTCGAGCAGCGCGATATATTGCTTGATGAGCGCGTTCTTTGGCTCTGTAAGAATGCGAACGAAATCGGCTTCGGTAAGCGAACTGAGCTCGACTCGAATGGGAAAGCGGCCCTGCAGCTCGGGAATCAAATCCGAAGGCTTGGTGGTGTGGAATGCGCCGGCCGCGATAAAAAGAACATGATCGGTGCGGACCATGCCGTAGCGCGTATTGACCGTGGTGCCTTCAACGATCGGCAGGATATCCCGCTGGACGCCTTCTCGCGAGACGTCCGGGCCGTGTCCGGCTTCGCGGCCGGCAATCTTGTCAATCTCATCGATGAAGAGAATCCCCATTTGTTCGACGCGATCGACGGCAAGGCGGGTGACCTGATCCATGTCAATGAGGCGGTTTTCTTCTTCTTGAATTAAATAATCGAAGGCCTCCGCCACGGTCATCTTGCGTTTCTTTTTTTGCTGGCCGAAGAACCCGGAGAGCATATCCTTGACGTTGATATCCATTTCCTCGACGCCCTGATTTGTGACGATTTCGAAGGCGGGCATCGCGCGTTCGCGCACTTCCACTTCCACCATGCGCTGGTCGAGCTTTCCTTCGCGAAGCTGGGCGCGTAGTTTGTCGCGGGTGCGCTGCAATTGCTCGCGGCGCTGGGCTTCCGCGGCGGGATTTGCATCCGTAGGCATGGGCGACGCGGGCAGCAGCAAATCCAGCAGGCGCTCCTCCGCGGATTGCTCGGCGCGCTCGGCTACTTCGTCGAGCTTTTCTTCGCGGACCATGTCGATGGAGGTTTCCACCAGGTCGCGCACCATGGATTCCACATCACGGCCCACGTATCCCACTTCTGTGTACTTCGACGCTTCCACTTTCACGAACGGGCAGCCCGCCAGCCGCGCGAGGCGGCGCGCAATTTCCGTCTTTCCGACGCCGGTAGGGCCGATCATCAGAATATTTTTGGGAAGAATTTCTTCGGCGAGCTCAGGAGTGAGCTTCTGCCGCCGCACGCGATTGCGCAGCGCAATGGCGACGGCCTTTTTGGCAAGATTCTGACCCACGATATATTTGTCGAGCTCGATAACGATTTCTCGTGGGGTCAGCTCGTCAAACGAGGGGAGCGGCTCGGGCTCGGCTGCCTGCGATTCACCTGCCAAGTAAATCACCATGTCTTTCTCCGACTTTCCGGTCATAGTTCTTCGATGCTGAAATTCGCGTTAGTGAAAATACAAATTTCGCTGGCGATGCGCATAGCCTCCTGCGAAATATCCTTTGCGCTGAGCTTCGTGAACTTCGAAAGCGCTCGAGCGGCGGCAAGCGCGTAAGAGCCACCCGAACCGATGGCGCAGATGCCGTCGTCCGGCTCGATCACGTCGCCGCTGCCGGACAGCAGGAATGTGGACTTTGTGTCCGCGACAATTAAGAGCGCTTCGAGATGGCGCAGAGAGCGGTCCGTGCGCCAGTCTTTGGATAGCTCGACGGCTGCGCGGGGAAGGTTGCCATGAAATTCCTGCAGCTTGTTTTCAAAACGCGAGAAAAGCGACAGAGCGTCCGCGGTGCTTCCGGCGAAGCCGGCAATGATCTTGTCATTGTAAAGGCGGCGTGTTTTTTTAGCGTTGTGCTTGATCACGCCTTCGCCAAGCGTCACTTGGCCGTCGGCGGTGAGCACAACTTTGTTGTCTTTCCGCACGCACAGCACCGTTGTGCCGTGCATCGGTTCACTATTTCGCTTCATGGGCATCCGATGATTATACCCCTCGCGCGCCGCATCGGCCAATCGAGTGCACACCTCGCTGTTTTTGGGCATGATTGCATCGAAGTATGCGCTTAACGTGGATAGCCTACGCCAGACCGGCTTCCAGCGCTGCATAGAATGCATCGAGCTCGGCCGGCTGGGTAAAAATGTGCGTGGCAATGCGAATATGGTCAGGCCCCCCGGCGATGCGGATATTTCGTGACGCGCACTGATCCATCACGGGCTTGAGGTCGAGCTTTCCTTTCCCCTGATTCGGCTCGAAGGTGACGAGACCGCCGTAGAAACGGTCGGCGCTGGCATTGGTGATGGAAAGTTGCGGATAACGTGCGACCCGTTCACGTACTTGCGATGCGAGCTCATGAATGCGAGCGTACACAACATCGGGTCCGAGTTGCTGGTGGAAATCGAGAGCCGCTTTCAATCCGACCATCACCGACAGATTGGAAGTGCCAAACCAGGAAAAACGGTACGCTTTCATATCGTAGTTATTCCAGTTAGCTGTCGCGATGTTTACCCACAGATCCTTCAGACGCTCGTCACGAATGTAAAGCGTGCCGGTGCCCTTCGGCGCCATTAGCCACTTGTGCGGGCTCGAAGCGTAAAAATCGCAGCCGATATCGTGCAGGTCCAGCGGGATCTGGCCGATGGCGTGCGCGCCGTCCACTTGCGTGAGGACGCCGCGGCTTCGCGCCAGCGCACAGATTTCCTTTGCCGGAAGAATCACACCGGTCACGGTCGTGATGTGGCTGAAAAACACAACGCGGGTCTTGGGGGTGAGGGCGTTTTGAAAGCGTTCAACGATTTCCTCCGCGCTGGCGGGCGGCTTCGGAAGCACCACTGTATTTAATTTCACGCCGAAGCGCGCAGCTTTCTGTTCCCAAGGGCAACGGCCGCCCGGATGTTCTTGGTCGGTTAGCAGAACCTCGTCACCCGGCTTCAGATCGAGGCCATTCACTACCACGTTGTTGGCTTCGGTGGCGTTGCGAACCAGCGCGAGTTCATCTCTATTCACATGAAGATAGGACGCCAGAGAGTCACGCAATGCGTGCAGGCGGTCATTTTCCTCGTAACCGAACCAGGGATAAGCTGGCTCGCGGTACGCCTCCGCGAAAAGAATATGGTCAATCATCGCGCGGAGAACGGGAAGAGGCGAGCAGCCGACGGAACCGCAATTAAGATTGATATGATCCGGCGCGAGCAGCCACTGGGCGCGCAGACCAGTCCAGTAGCGCGACGGATCGCTCGAAAGAAGATCGCGCGAAGGGAACGGAACGGATTGCGTGCAGAGAACTTGCTCGGCCCGCTGGAACGGCATGCCCAACAGTGCTGCTGCAAATGCTGCGCGCTGAATGAAATCGCGTCGAGGAAGCACAAGTACCTCCTGTGTTTGGCGGATGGAATTATGCTCCTGTGCATGCCGATTCTGCTATTGGGTCAATATAGAAAGAGAAGGGCGGCTGAAGTCTGGCGAAGCCCAAGAACAAATCGGTGGAATGAAACGGAGCAGCCGAGTTATTTGTCGGTGTCGCTGGCCGCGGCATCCTTTGACTTCTTATCTTTTGGTTTTTTGCCGACTTTGTCCCAGCGCTCGTCGAGGGACTCTTTGGTGAAGAGGGAATCGGACAGATTCGTGTTGTACTCGCACTTATCGAAGAAGACCTGGTAAATCTTAGTTCCGTTGCGCTCGCGAGTGATTTGGAACGGCGTTTGAATGCCCTGAAACGGATGATAATTGGAGTAGTATTCAATTTCCTCGGCACGCATGCGCGTATTGGCGTCGCGCGTATCCACCACCTTGCGAATAGGCAGATGCGAAGATCGCGCAATGGCTATGCGGATGGTGCGATTGTCGCTATCCACCAGCTCGACCCAGTCTGCTTCGCGCAGATCCACTACATCCGACCCGCCATAGCGAAAAACCATATCCGCTTCGTGGATTCGATGCCGGAGAATATTGTCGATGTCTTTCTTCATGTCTTCCTGGTACTGCGCGAGCTCACTGGTGCGTGCTTCGCTAACGCCGCCACGATCCAGGTCCCAGCCTTTGTCACCGTTTCTCACCTCGATGATATTGCGCTTGGGAATATTTTCCTGGCGATCTTTGAACGGGGGACTAGGGATTGTGAAGTCCTCGAAGTGTCCATAGCCGTTGAGTTCACCGGAATGCCCGAACTGGCCCAGGCGTCCGCTGCAAGTGACGTCATGAACGTTCAAGTACGCGGCGCCTCCCAGCCCCTCTATCGCCTGCTGCAAGATTTCTTTGGCTTTCGCCGCGCTCTCCGCCGGCATCATCACTTCGGTTTGTTGCGCGGGTGAAACGGAGACAACTGCAAGGAAGGCAAATACTAGGACGGCCGCTGCTCGAATCCTGCGTGCGATTATCCGCAAAGGACGGAACCTCCATTTACGTTGATTACTTCTCCGGTGATGAAGGTTGCCAGGTCCGAAGCGGCAAAAAGTATCGGACCGGCAATTTCCTCCGCTGTGGCCACACGTTTCAAGGCGATGGGAGCCAAGGCTGATTTCATGCCGGCCTTTTTGTGCAGCACAGACGCCGACATATCCGTATCCACCCAGCCCGGCGCGACGCAATTTACCAGGATGTTGTGGCTGGCGAGTTCGGAAGCCAATCCCTTCACAAAACTGATAATTGCGCCTTTGCTGGCGCCATAGTGAGAATGAAAGGCTTCGCCACGCTGCCCGGCGGTGGAACTGATGGCCACGATGCGCCCGCCCCTCTGCGCGATCATGTGCGGCACCGCGTAATGAATTACGGCATAGACGCTTTTTAGATTAACGCGGATCATCTCATCCCACTCGCGTTCGCTGAGCTTTTCAATGGGCGTATCCTGCTCGTTCCAGATGCCGGCATTTGCGACAAGGATATCCAAGCGACCGAGCCGATCTCGAGTGAAGTCGACGAGCTTTTTCGCGTCTGCCATTTTACCCAAATCGGCCTTGAACGTTTCCACACGGGTGCTGTGCTTGCGCGCTTCCTGTTCCACCTGTTCGGCTGCTTCGCGATTGCGATGATAGTTGAAGACTACGTCGGCTCCGGCCTGTGCGAAGAGCTTCACGGAAGCGGCGCCGATTCCGCGCGAGCCTCCGGTTATAAGTGCGGCCTTTCCTGCCAGCGAAATCATTGGTTCCCCCAGACATTCTTAGCAAATCAGAAACTGTTGAAAGCCTCAGCAAAGCAAGGTTACGCGTCAAGCTAGTGCGGAATTTCGTCGGGCTACGAATGCACCGGCGCTTTGTGCGCGGCCTTCACGAGTTCACTAAATAAGGCTTGTGCCAGTGAATCCGAATCAATCATTCGCTCGGGATGCCATTGCACGCCGGTGACCCAATTCGAATCGCCCATCCACTCGACCGCTTCAACCACTTCATCGGGGGCGCGCGCGGTGACGCGAAGACCCCGGCCTAGCTCGAGGACCGACTGGTGATGCGAGCTGTTCACCCGCACTTCGCTTTTTCCCGCTAATTGGTCGAGACGAGATCCTGGTTCAATTCGGATGAGATGAAACGGCTCGGTCGCGTCTTTCTTCCATACATGTTGGATTCCGCTTCGAACTTCGCTCGGGATGTCCTGAATCAGCGAACCTTCCAGGTAAACGTTCAGGCTCTGTACGCCGAAGCAAATGGCGAGAACGGGTTTGTGCTCAGCGAAAGCATGTTTGAGAAGCGCGAAATCCGTTTGTTCGCGACTGGGATCGGGGTCTCCGCATTCCGGATTCCGCGCAGCGTGAAAGCGCGAAGGCTCAACATCGGCGGGACTTCCCGGCAGCACGAAAGCATCGAGCGAACACGCGGTTTCTTTCAGCTCGTCCGGTGAGAGCGCGAGCGATACTTCTACCGGTTCGCCACCTGCGCGTCGGACGCCGTCGCAGTACCTTTCGTACTTGTCGCGTTGCCCTGTAAGTTCTTCTTTTCGTGTGCGATAGGGGATGCCAACTCGCGGTTTCTGGCTGAAGTCGGATGGCATGGAATGCCCATCCTACCATCGAGCGTCCGCCCCAGCAACCAGCAGAAAGATACGGCTCAAGAACGCAGGCGAGACGAAGTAAAGGCAATGCGGCCAAAACGAGGGAAATGAAGCGTTGTTAGAACGTACTGAGGCTCATTCTCATCATCGGCTGCGACGAATTTGACTGCCGGGATGTCGAGGTGGGTTTCCTTGGAGGATGTGTCTTCAGCCACGTGTCGTAACTCTGTTTCATCTGCTCAATATGATGCGGGATGTGGCGTTCCTGGATCTCAATCCATCCGGCAAGGCTCAGGAGATCGTCGGTCGGATGGTTCACGCGGTGTTCCCAAACAGGTTCGGGCAGCGCGACGAGCAATTGATACGTAGCCCTACGCAGTCGACGAATTATTTCGAGTGCCTCACGGGTGCTTTGATGAAAATAGCCTAGAGCGCCGGCCCAGCGTGCGGGATCAAATTTGAGGACGGGGCTTTCCGGCTCTGCGATAAGACGGCGGCAACGGATGTAGGCGCTGGCTTCGCTGTCCGCAAGATGCAGAATAATTTCGTGGATGCTCCAGCGCTCGGGTACGGGCTTATAAAGCCACATCTTCTTGGGAAACTGCCTCAACGCGATCGATAGCAGGGCCGGTGCGCGGCCGAATGATTCCAATTGTTGTCGTCTCACTTCGCGGTTCATACACACCTCCTGCATTATTTCTTTAGACGCACTTAGCTGCACTTCCGCTGCCAGGAGCTGTGTAAATAAACGAATAAATTGCGTTGATTGTTCCAACACAAACCTAATTCTTCGCAAACTGCACCAGGGAGCGTCCGACTTAGGGAAAATCGTGTTCGGGGATGGGACAAATATCCATGCCTCAATTTCAAAAAACATCCTAATTCTGGTTTTGCATGCAATTTCGCGTAGACATCCGCAATTGTGAAAATGATTTATGCGAAATACAGGTGGGGACTAGAAGCTGCCGCGGGGCTTGGCGTTCGGGTGTTCAGCAGGTTTAGGTGCCAATCTTGCACCACGCGTGCGCCAGAGGGTACGAATATCACCGACGAGATAGAGCGAACCGGTCACAAACACAACATCAGCAGGATCAGCGAGTTCTATCACGCGCTGAAGCGCTTCGGCCGGATCGGGAACGATCAAAGAATGCTTCGCAAAATGGCCCGTGATTTCCGAGAGTAGCGAAGCGGAGATTGCGCGCGACTGGCGCGGCGTCGTAAAAACCACCACTTCCGTGCGCGAAAAAAGTAAGCTCGCAATTTCGTCAACGGCTTTGTCGCGCATCGCGCCGTAGACCAGGAATATGCGGCGGCCTGAAAAATTCTCTTCCCAAAACCTTAGAAGCTCCCGGGCGCCGGCCGGGTTGTGCGTGCCGTCCAGATACACAT
>Ga0302326_10002112_pt1 | contig 48930 bp, 47 predicted proteins | sample Palsa_T0_3_FD_202264 | JGI IMG/M metagenome (GOLD analysis project Ga0302326, IMG submission 202264) | Peat permafrost microbial communities from Stordalen Mire near Abisko, Sweden - Palsa_T0_3 | ecosystem: Environmental > Terrestrial > Soil > Palsa > Peat permafrost | place: Sweden: Abisko... | reverse complement strand
GCTGGCGCGCGCCTATGCGCGGCGCGGCCTCGCGGTGCGCCCGTTCAAGCCGCAGAACATGTCGAACAACGCCGCGGTGACCGCGGACGGCGGCGAAATCGGACGCGCGCAGGCGCTGCAAGCGCGTGCGGCACTGACGCCGCCCAGCATTCATATGAATCCGGTGCTGCTTAAGCCGCAGAGCGAGTGCGGGGCGCAAGTCGTCGTCGGCGGCCGGGTCCATGGCAATGCCACGGCGGCCGCTTATCAGGATTTGAAACGCGAGCTGTTGCCCGTCGTTCTCGACAGCTACGCGCGGCTTCAGCGCGAAGCCGACCTCGTCCTCGTCGAAGGCGCCGGCAGCGCCAGCGAAATCAATCTCCGCGCCAACGACATCGCTAATATGGGATTCGCGCGCGCCGCCGACGTGCCGGTGACATTGATCGGTGACATTGAACGCGGCGGCGTGATCGCCAGCATTGTCGGCACGCAAGCGGTGCTGGACGCCGACGACGCGGCGCTGGTTTGCGGGTTCATGGTCAACAAATTCCGCGGCGACCCGGCGTTGTTCAAGAGCGGAATGGAGCGGATTACGCAAACGACCGGATGGCCGGCGCTCGGATTGATTCGGTATTTCGCCGACGCGCGTTTCTTGCCGGCGGAGGACGCGCTCGGGCTCGAACAAAAACGCCCGCGGAAACCGCAAGCGCGTATCCGTGTCGCGGTGCCGATCCTGCCGCACATCGCTAATTTCGACGATCTCGATCCGCTGGAGGCGGAGCCGGGTATCGAAGTTGTGCGCGTGCAGCCGAGCGCCGCGCTGCCGGGCGATGCCGATCTCGTCATCCTGCCCGGCTCGAAAGCGACCTTTGCCGGTCTTGCGGCCTTGCGTGAGGCCGGCTTTGACATCGACATTGCCGCGCATCGGCGTCGCGGCGGCATGATCCTCGGCCTTTGCGGCGGCTTTCAAATGCTGGGGCGCACGATTTCCGATCCCGGCGGCATCGAAGGTCCGCCGGGTGTCGTCGAAGGCCTTGGTCTCCTCGACGTGGAAACAACCATCTCAGCCGAGAAACGCCTCGAAGCGATCACGGGGCAAACAAGCGACGGTGTGCCGGTCGCTGGCTACGAAATGCACATGGGCGTGACCGAAGGTCCCGATTGCGCGCGGCCATTTGCCCGGCTTACCGGCGGATTATGGGATGGGGCCGTGTCGGCGGACGGCCGCGTGATCGGCACCTATATCCACGGCCTGTTTGCCGACGATCAGCAGCGTGCCGCGTGGCTTAAGCGGCTCGGCAACGCGACAGCGGGCGTTGCCTATGATGATTTGGTAGAGCAAACACTCGATGCGCTCGCCGCGCATCTTGCCGCCCACATCGATCTTGATTTTCTTCTTACGCTAGCGCGATGAGAAGGACGGTTCCGGCGGCCACTATCGCGATCAACAACGCGTCGGCCTGGCGAAAGAGCGCGAGCGCGCGGCGGATATCGCCCGCATCCGCGTCAATGCGGCCGTCGCCCATGAACGCGTCGGCGACGCGCCGGGCGCCGTAAACGCGCGGACCGGCAAGCGATAGTGCGAGCGCTCCCGCCATGGCCGCCTCGGGGTAGCCGGCGTTGGGCGAGCGGTGGCGGGACGCATCGCGGCGCACGGCGCGCCAGGCGGCAGCCGCAGACCCCTTTCTGCTCAACGCCGCCGCGATCAGAAGCAGCGCGGACAGGCGCGATGCCGGCAGGTTGACGAGATCATCGAGGCGCGCGGCGGCCCAGCCGAAAGCTTCGTGGCGTGCGGTGCGATGGCCGATCATACTGTCGGCGGTGTTGATCGCCTTATAGAGTGCAATGCCGGGCAATCCGCCAATGACCAGCCAGATGACAGGCGCGACCACTGCATCGGAGAAATTCTCCGCCAGGCTTTCAATAGCGGCACGCGCGACGCCGGCAGTATCGAGCGAATCCGGATCACGGCCGACGATTCGCGCAACCGCGGCTTGGCCCGCAGCGAGACCGCCCTTGTCGAGCGCGTCGGCAACGTCGGCGACGTGCCGGTGCAGGCTTCGCTGCGCGATCAAGCTCGCGGCGAGGAGGGCCACAAGCAACAATCCGAAGCGCAGCCGCAGCAATTCGTGTTGCACGATGACGGCAATTGCCGCAACGATCAAAAGAATGAGGAGAAGCGCAATCGCCCCGGCAAAACGCCGCGCCTTTGGTCCCGCGCTGTCGCTGTTGAGCAAACGGTCGAGCGCATCGATCAGCCGCCCCATCCAGCTCGCCGGATGGCCGATGGCGCTAAACAGCCGTTCCGGATAACCGAAACAGAGCTCGATCAGCATGGCGATGAGAGCAAGGACGATCGGCATGATGTTCACTGACGCCGGGGAAACAACCGTCGCGCACGGCGGCGATCTCGGCGCCGCCCGCCGGTTATTTCCCGGCGCGCCCGAACCTTTCATCGACTTGTCGACCGGGATCAATCCCTGGCCTTACCCGCTGGCGCATTTTTCGCCCACAGGGTTCGCTCGCTTGCCACAGCAAGACGACTTGACCGCCATCGCTGCCGCCGCCGCAAAGGCCTACGGTGCACCATCGGTAGAGCACGTTGTCGTCGCGCCGGGATCGCAGATTTTATTGCCCTTGATCGCGAGCTCGGTTTCCCCCGCACGAGCAATTGTGGTGGCCCCGACCTATCCCGAACTTGCGCGGGCCGCGGCACTTGCCGGCCACGACGTCAAGACCGTTGAAAGTATCGCACACGCCGGCGACGCCAAGCTCGTAATCGTCGCTAATCCTAACAATCCCGATGGCGGGCGTTTTACGCGCACGGCGTTGCTCAAACTCGCGCACGATTTGCGCCGGCATGGCGGTCTTCTCGTCGTCGACGAGGCATTCATGGACGTTGCGGCGTCGCGCGAAAGCCTCGCTGCCGAGGTTGCATGCGGCAACGTTGTGGTATTGCGCTCCTTCGGCAAGTTCTTCGGTCTTCCGGGACTGAGGTTGGGATTTGCGCTGACCGCGCCGCCGCTGGCGCGCCTGCTGTCCGCGGTACTTGGCCCCTGGCCTGCGTCTACGCCAGCGCTCACCATTGGGGCGAAGGCCTTAGCAGATGCGGCCTGGATCGAACGCACGCGGAAAAACCTGGCCAAAGCGGCCACGTCACTTGATGCGATCTTGGCAGGAGCGGGTTTGGAGATTATCGGCGGCACCGACCTGTTCCGCCTGGTTCGAAGTGAGGCGGCGCCGGCATTGTTCCGGCATTTGGGCCGTGCCGGTATTTATGTGCGGACTTTCCCCGACAACCGGACCTGGCTTCGCTTTGGGCTTCCGCCCCACGCGTCGGTGGCAAAGCGCTTGAAAAAGGCCCTCGCGGCAATCGGCCGGACGAAATAGGCTGTGCCAAAACGGGGCAATGCCCGTGGCATTCGACTTGCTCCGTTCTCGCTCGATGGTGGCTTTGTGCCGGAACGGACGCGGCGCATCAGCCGCGTGAGTGAGAGGACGCCCGGTTCAAGCCGGGAAAATCTATGGGGAGAGTCTCAGTGTCAGCCAGCCGTCGCGCCGAAGCGGTATCCAGGGCGACCGTGCGCATCGGCGCCGCACTCGTTCTATCGATCCTGGCCCAGACCTCAGCCAATGCCGGAAACGCCAGCGATCCCAGTTGCGTCGGCCGGTGGACCGGCTTCAACTGCGCAGCGCTATCGGCAGAAGCAAACAATCCGTACATTCGGCTCGTTCCCGAGCCGCTCGGTGACAGCGAACGGGCGCAGTTTGCGCAACGTGATCGCCGGTGGGTGGACCACTGCCATCCGGTGGTCCAGTACGACCGTTACGGGGTCGCCCGCTATCGTTACGCGGCAACGGGTTGCGAATTCGGCGTCGGCGGCGCCGAATAAAAACCCGCCGGCGCTAACGTATGGTATCCGCCGCCTTGGTGTTGCGCTGCGGCGGATGCGCCGCGGATTTCGGCGTCGCCGCCCCTTGGTTCGGCAGATATTTGGCGACGATCACCGGGTCGAGTTGCTTCGCGGAATCGTCCGGCAGACGATACCAAGTCTCGTTGCGTCCCAGAAATTCGAAGCCGAGATAGCCGCGCACGGTCAGCGTTTGCCCGTCGGGACTAAGCGTCATCGTGGCGTTGTAGATATTACCATCGCGTGGATCGAGAATATTGCCGTTTTCATAGCGCAGGCCGGCGCGTTTCATGTCGCGGATGATTGGCAAGCCGAGCAGCGGCGCGCCCTTGCGATCGTCCTTGCAGCTTGAACAGAGCGCCGCACCCGGTGGATCGCTCGGCCGCGGAAACAGCTTCGCCGCGACGCCTTCATAGGCCGGGCCATTCTCGACAAAGAGAAACCAGATCACCGTCTTGCCGGTCTCATCATCGATCTTCTGCCAAAGTCCGGCTACCGAAGGCTCGGCGGCCATGACCGGTCCACCGGCAGCGAGGAGCGCGATCAGCCCGGCCGTCGCTACTCTCGTCAATCGCAGTCCCAATGCCGCCTCCATTAATTGACTTCCATCAAAATAGGCTATTCGCCCCGGATGGCGAAGACCCATTTCATGCGACAATGCGGTGATTTAAAGGACGGCGTCGGTATCGACGGACGATTTCCGCACAACCATGCCGCCTTGCCGCCTTTTTCCTTGCACGCGCGAGGTCGGCGCGGTCCAATAATACCGGTCGCCGGGATCAAATCGGCCGATTACGGGTAATATGGCTGGGGGGTAAACCGTCATGGCGTTCGTTCAGTGATCTCGCGCTCGAGCTTGGCGCTCGACAATCTTCGGGCCGTGGTCATCCTTATTGTCTTGGCCTTTCATTCGGTGCTGGCCTACGTCAATTGGATTCCGGCGCGGACCGTCGGCTTTGACAGTCCCCCTTACGCGTGGCGCGCGTTTCCCATTTTGGACGGTCACCGATGGCTGGGCTTCGACCTGTTTTGCGCTTGGCAGGACATCTACTTGATGTCGCTGATGTTTTTGCTGTCGGGCCTTTTCGTGTATCCGAGCCTGGCACGGAAGCAAAATTTGGGTTTTGTCCGCGATCGCCTGTTGAGGCTTGGGCTCCCCTTCGTTTTTGGCGTGATTTTTCTGGTGCCGATTGCGGAATATCCAGCGTATAGCGTGACCGCGCCGGATCCCAGCCTGGCCGACTATTTCCGCAGCTACATCGCGTTGCCGTTCGTGCCCAATGGACAGCTTTGGTTCTTGTGGCAGCTGCTGGCGCTGAACTTCGTTGTGACGGGGCTGAACTTCGCCGCGCCGAACGCGCTGAAGTCGCTCGGCCGCTGGTCGACGCATCTGGGGCGGCAGCCACTGGTTTACCTGGCTGTCCTTATCGCGACCTCGACCGTGGCGTATGTGCCGTTGGCGCTCGCATTCACACCCTGGCAGTGGTCGGATTCCGGTCCTTTGGCGCTGCAATTTTGCCGTCCGCTGCTCTACTGCGTTTACTTCTTTGCCGGAGTGGGGATCGGCGCCGGCGGCATAAACGAAGGTCTCGTCGCCGCCGACGGTCAACTTTCCAAACGCTGGTGGCTTTGGCTTGCGGCCGCGCTGGCGGCGCTCTTCGTCTGGATGGGAATAACTTCTTTAACGCTCGATGGTCCGGCGCCGCTTGCGATTCAAATCGCTTCCGATTTGGCATTTGTCGTCGCCGGCGCCGGCGGGTGCGCGTTTTTCGTCGCTGCGAGCCTGCGATTCGGCCTTACGCAGTCGCGCCCGCTCGCGAGCCTCTCGGCCAACGCTTATAGCCTTTATCTGGTGCATTACGTGTTCATGGTCTGGATGCAATATGCGCTGCTCGAGCTCGCTGCGCCGGCGGTGCTCAAAGCTCCGATCGTCTTTGTCGTCACACTCGTGGTGAGCTGGATTATCATTTTGGCGGTTCAGCGCATTCCACTCGGCGCGCGATTGATTGGCGCGCGGCCGTCGCCCGTCGGCAGCCTAAATCCCGGGACGGCCTGACGATCAACAATCGTTGGCGGTCCCGGGTGCGTTTGGTGTGGGGCAACCGACGTCAGATTACTTCATCGGCGCCGGAACGGCGTCGACAAATCCGGCCACGGACTTAAATCGTCCGCTCCCTCTCATGCAGGGTTCAAATTACCTGCCAGGTAGTGCGCGTAATAATGTTTGAACCCGCTCGGGCCGGTGTTATGCATCGCCAAAGCTCGCGGCCAGCAACCCCATCCGGTCCGCGATTTATAAAGAACGTGTGACGACAGCGAAACTCTATCGGACGTGGCCGGTATGCGATTGATCGTGCCAATTTCGGTCGGCGGTTGGCCGCGGATTTTCAGCCGCTGGGATATTGTTGCCTTTCTTCTGATTCTCGGACTGCTGGCGTTTTTCGCCGAAGCGAGCCGGCATCTGCTCCAGCCGCTGGTGGAGTTGCAGCACAAGCCGGTGTCGCTCGATCCCGCCAACCTGCCGGAATACGCCGCACGCACCACGTTGCGCATGCTAATCGCGATGGTCTTGTCGCTGTTGTTCACGTTCACTTATGCGACTCTAGCGGCCAAAAACAAACACGCCGAGCGCTTGCTGGTCCCGCTGCTCGACATTCTGCAATCGGTGCCGATCCTCGGCTTTATTTCGATAACCGTCGTGTTCTTCATGGCGCTCGCGCCCGGGCGCGTGCTTGGCGCGGAGTTCGCCGCGATATTTGCGATTTTCACCAGCCAAGCCTGGAACATGGCGTTCAGCTTCTATCAATCCTTGCGCACGGTGCCGACTGAGTTGGTCGAGGCGTCGCGCAACTTCCGGCTCGGACCGTGGATGAGTTTCTGGCGCATCGACGTGCCGTTCGCCATGCCGCAACTCATCTGGAACATGATGTTGTCGATGTCGGGAAGCTGGTTCTTCGTGGTCGCCTCCGAGGCGATCAGCGTCGGCAATACCACCATCACCTTGCCCGGCGTCGGCTCCTACATCGCGCTTGCGATCGAGCATCGCGATTTGGCGGCAGTCGGCTACGCCATCGTCACGATGCTGATCGTGATCCTGATCTACGATCAGGTTCTATTCCGTCCGCTGGTGGCATGGGCCGATCGGTTCCGCTTCGAGCAGGAGGCCGGCATGACGGCCCCGCAATCGTGGGTCCTCAACGTACTCCGCCGTTCGCGGCTGGTTGATCGTCTCACCCGTCCGTTCGCGGCGCTGTGGCGGCGCCTGTTGTTGGCGCGCTGGGCCAAGGACGCGCCACAACAACAAAAGGCAGAATCACGGACCCAGAGTCGGTGGGTCGCCTTTCAATGGGCGGCCATCGCGATTGCGCTCGGCGCGGTGGCCTTCTGGTACCTCGCCGTGTTCGTGACGCAAGGCATCACGATGTCCGACGTAGCCACGACTTTGCTGCTCGGCCTGGCCACGCTGTCCCGCATTACCGTGCTTATCGCCCTCGCGACTGTCGTTTGGGTGCCGATCGGAATCTGGGTCGGCACCCGGCCGCAGTTTGCCAATGTGGTGCAGCCGGTCGCACAGTTTCTGGCCGCGTTTCCGGCTAACGTGCTGTTTCCGGTAGCCGTGTCCTTGATCGTTGCGTTCAAACTCAATCCGAATATTTGGTTGAGCCCGCTGATGATCCTTGGCACGCAATGGTACATTTTGTTTAACGTCGTTGCCGGGGCCATTGCGATTCCGGCGGAGCTGCGCGCCGCCGCCGCGAATTTCCGGGTTCGCGGCTGGCTATGGTGGAAGCGAATCGCGATACCCGCGGTGCTGCCGTACTATGTCACCGGCGCCATCACCGCTTGCGGCGGTTCCTGGAACGCCAGCATCGTCGCCGAGGTCGCTTCATGGGGTGACGAGCACCTGCAAGCGAAGGGGCTTGGCGCCTATATCGCACAGCAGACCGAGGCCGGTGACTTCCATCACATCGTGCTCGGCATTGCGGTGATGAGTTTTTTTGTGGTCCTCATCAATCGTACGTTCTGGCGTCCGCTTTACCTTTACGCCGAGCGTAAATTCCGGCTTGGTTGAGGAACTGCCATGGACACAAGCCTTCTCGATATTCATGCGCTGCGCCAGACTTTTCCTCGCGCCGATGGCGGCGAGCTTTTGGTGCTCGACGGAATTGATCTGCACCTGGCCCATGGCCAGATCGTCGGGCTTCTCGGCCGCACCGGCTCGGGCAAGTCGACCTTGCTGCGGTCCATTGCCGGCTTGATGGCGCCATCGGCCGGGACGATTACTTATCTCGGCCGGCCCGTCACGGCGCCGCCACCCGGCATCGCCATGGTATTCCAAGGCTTTGCCCTGTTTCCCTGGCTGACGGTGCTGGAAAACGTGCAGCTCGGCCTTGAAGCGCTCGGCTTGCCCGATCCCGAGATCAGAAAACGCGCGTTGGCGGCGATCGATCTCATCGGCCTCGACGGTTACGAATCCGCCTATCCGCGCGAATTGTCCGGCGGCATGCGCCAGCGTGTCGGCTTTGCCCGCGCGCTCGTCGTCGATCCCAACATTCTCCTGATGGACGAGCCATTCTCGGCGCTCGACGTGCTCACCGCGGAAACGCTGCGCACCGATTTTCTCGAATTGTGGGGCGACGGCAAGCTGCCGATCAAGGGCGTCATAATAGTCACGCACAACATCGAGGAAGCGGTGTTGATGTGCGACCGTATCCTTTTGTTCTCCTCCAATCCGGGCCGCATTATTCGCGAGATCGCGGTCGATCTCAAACAGCCGCGCAATCGGCTCGATCCGCAATTCCGCGATCAAGTCGAGAAGATCTACGTGGCGATGACCGCGCGCACGCCGACACCGGCGAAAATTGGCGCGCCGGCGGGCCCAGTTGCGGCCACGATCAACATGATTCTGCCGCGCGTTTCCGCAAATCTTTTGTCCGGTCTTGTCGAGACGCTCGCCGGCGAGCCTTACATGGGCAAAGCCGATCTTCCGGTCATCGCCGATGAGCTGCACATGGAGGGCGACGATCTCTTTCCGGTTTCGGACGCCCTGCAAATGCTGCATTTTGTCGAAGTCGAGGGCGGCGATATCAAGCTCACCGACACCGGCAAACAATTCGCCGACGCCGATACCGACGGGCGCAAGAAAATCTTTGAACGCCAACTGTTATCTTACGTCCCTCTCGCCGCGCACATCCGCCGCATCTTGCAGGAGCGCACCAATCACGTGGCCCCGAAGAGCCGGTTCTTCGACGAATTGGAAGATCACATGAGCAGCGAGGACGTCGAAGCGACGCTGCGCACGGTCACGGCGTGGGCGCGCTATGCCGAGGCCTTCGCCTACGAGGACGATACCGAAACCTTCAGCCTGGAAAATCCGGTTTAAACCTGTCCCGGCGAACGCGGGTGCCGGCCGGCTTCGGCATTGGCCTGCCGCGAGATCGAGAGCAGCGCGCGTTCAGCGACGGCCTGAGCGACGGACGAGGTCTTGCGCGACACCAACACGGCGTCGGCGAGTTCCGTCATAGCGCGAGCTAGCCGCGCGGCGCTCCAACGCTGTAGCGCCGTGCCTACGAGCTCCTTGCGGCTGAAGTGCACCGGAGGCATTGCTCGGTCTACCGAGGATAGCTCGCCGGCTTCCATTGCTGTTCGCCACTTGTGCAGCTGCGCGAGTTGGCGTTGGGCGGCAAAGAAAATCGACCCTATCGACGTGCCGTCCTCGCGCACCTTGCTCAGCAAGGGATCGAGCTCCGAGGTCCGGCCAGCGAATGCCGTATCTATGAGTTCATCCAGCCCCAGGTCCGAAGCGTCTGAGACCACGGCCTTCACCTCGTCGAGGCCGACCTCGGCGCGGCCGTGGGCGTACAGCACGAGCTTGCGAATCTCGCTGCGCGAGCCCGCGCGGTCGCCGCCGAGAAGCGTGACAAGCAGGGCGCGCGCCTCCGGTTTAAGCGACAGACCGGCGGCGCGCATTTCGCCATCGATGAGGCGCTCCAGCGCCGCTTCGTTATCGGGGTAGCAGGGCACCGCCGCCGCATTCTTGGCGCGCTCACACACCGCCCGGAGCGGCGCAGTGCGGCGCAGGTCGCCGGCCTCGATCACGACGCGGCACTCGCTCTTCGGCAGCGCCAGCACCGCTTCGAGGGCGGCCGCGAAATTGCGTCCGCCGGCTCTAACCCATACCGCGCGCCGGCCACCAAACAGCGGTATGGTCTGCGCCTCGTCCAGCAAGCGCGCAGGATCGGCGGCGATCTCGTCACCGTCGAGGCGCACCAGCGAAAACGGATCATCCGGGTCGTCAACCGACGCGCCGATTAGCGCTCTGACGCGCTCGCTGACGAGGCCCGAATCCTCGCCGAATATAAGAATCACATCGGGGAGGCGATCGGGCTTGGCAAGAAACGCGTCTGCGTTCCCCGATTTGACGGCGACCATGCCTTAGTGGTCCGATTCTAACATTCGCATCCCGGTTCGGCAGGCTATCAGGCGAATGTTAGAATCAAAGGACCACTAACAAATATCAGTGCTAGTGGACTTTTGATTTGACATTCGCTTCACGAGTTTGCGGCCCGGTGGTAGCGAATGTCAAATCCGCTCCACTATGTGCCGGCGACGAAATACGACGCCAAGCGGTTCCTGATGGTCTCGGCGGCGAGGAGAATCGCCCGGTCTTCGGCGTCGCGCTGCCCGCGCTGTTTGGCGAAGCGTTGCTCGGAGCCCGGTATGTCGAAGTCGACATGAGCGAAGCAATTGTCCTGGACCACCGCCTTGTTGGTTGCGATCTCAACCAGGGAATAATTGGCGATCACCGCGTCGATCTGCGTATTCGGGCGCCCGGTGACCGGGTCGAGCACCGCGGTGTATTGCGAGGTTCCGACATTGACCACGAGCCGGTAAGTTGGAGCGCTAACCGTCGCGCCGCCGTGCAAATCGAATTGCAGCGCGTTGAACATGCCGACCGCGATACGTTCGGCAGGTGTGCCGTGAACGGCGACGATCGGCGGAATTTCGGTGGCCAGAAACTTATCGTACGCGCTGTCGGCGTTGACGCCGGGCGGCTTGCCATAGAGCGGCTGCCAGCAGCCGGCGGTCAGGCCGCCGAGCGCGCAGGCGACGACCAGAATGCCTGCAGGCTTGCGCCAGCGCCTGAGGAGATCACGCGACCACATTGACGATCCGTTGCGGCACGATGATCACCTTTTTCGGTGCCTTGCCGTCCAGCGCCCTTTTTACCGCATCGAGCGCGAGCACGGCAGCCTCGATATCGGCTTTGCCGGCCTCGCGCGGCACGGTGATGTCGGCGCGTTTTCGCCCGTTGATCTGGACCGGGAGCGTCATGGTGTGCTCGATCAATAAATCGGGCTCGGCCTGCGGCCACGGCGCCTGGGCGACCAGGGCCTCGTGACCGAGTGCGGCCCAGCATTCCTCGGCGAGATGGGGCATCATCGGACTAAAGAGTTGCACGAGAATATTAACCGCTTCGCGTATGGCCCACGCCAGGTCTGCGGCACCACTGAACCGGTCAGGCGCCGCGCCTTTGCCACCGTCCCCATCTTCAGCCCCGATATCTCCGATTACCTCATTGAGGATATTGGAGAATTCATAGATCGCCGCCAAACAAACATTAAAGTGCAGCTTTTCAATGTCATCAGTGACCTTGGCGAGCGCCTGATGGGTCGCCTTGCGGAGCGCGAGCGCGGGGGAAGAAAACTGCTCGGGCCGCGCGGCGGGAGCCGATTTGGCGACCTCTGCCGCCTCACCAACAAGCCGCCACAGCCGCTGCACAAAACCCGCGCGCGCGCGCACGCCGCGTTCGGTCCACTCGACGTCGCGCTCCGGAGGCGAATCCGACAGCATGAACCACCGCGCAACATCGGCGCCGTATTCGGAAATGATGTCGTCGGGGTCGACCGTGTTGCGCTTCGACTTCGACATTTTTTCGGGCGGCCCGATCTCAATCGGCTCGCCGGTGGAGATTAGGTTCGCACGCCGGCTATCGCCGCTGGTCTCAATGGTAATTTCCGCCGGCGAGGCCCATTCGCCGTCGGCCCGGCGGTAGGTTTCGTGCACCACCATCCCCTGGGTGAACAGCCCGGCGAAGGGCTCATCGAGTCCGATGTGTCCGGTCTTCTTCATCGCGCGGGTGAAAAAGCGGCTGTAGAGGAGATGCAGAATCGCGTGCTCGATGCCGCCGATATATTGATCGACCGGCATCCAGGCGTCCGCCACTTTGCGGTCGGTCGGGGCGGTGTCGATCCATGGATCGGTGAAGCGGATGAAATACCACGACGAGTCAACGAAGGTGTCCATGGTGTCGGTTTCGCGCACCGCCTTGCCGGCGCAGCGCGGACACTTGACGTGTTTCCAGGTCGGATGGCGGTCGAGCGGATTGCCGGGCCGGTCGAAGGTTACGTCCTCCGGCAATGTCACCGGCAAATCGGATTTCGGCACCGGGACGACACCGCATTTTTCGCAGTGGATGACCGGTATCGGGCAACCCCAATAGCGCTGCCGTGAAATGCCCCAGTCGCGCAGGCGGAAATTGACTTGGCGTTGCGCGATCGGCCGGCCGCCGCTCGTTTCTTTTTCCAGCCGCCGCGCGACTTCTTCCTTGGCCTGCGGCACGGTCATGCCGTCGAGAAAGCGCGAATTGATCAATGTACCGTCGCCATCATAAGCGGTGCCGGTAATGACAAAAGTCTTCGGGTCTTGTCCAGGCGGGCATACCACCGGGATGTTGCCGAGGCCGTATTTGTTGACGAAGTCGAGGTCGCGCTGGTCGTGCGCCGGGCAGCCGAAAATGGCGCCAGTGCCGTAGTCCATCAAAATGAAATTGGCGACGTAGACCGGCAGCTGCCACGACGGGTCGAACGGATGCTTCGCCTTGATGCCGGTGTCGAACCCCATCTTCTCGGCGGTGTCGATCGCCGCCTGCGACGTGCCCCGATGCCGGCATTCCTCGATGAAAGCGGCGAGCGCCGGATTTTTCTTCGCCGCAGCGGCGGCGAGCGGATGATCCGGCGCCAGCGCAAGAAATTTGGCGCCGAACAAAGTGTCAGGGCGCGTCGTAAAAACTTCCAGCTCATTGGGCGCGCCCGGTGCAGTGCTCGGCTCGAGCGCGAAGCGCACCAGCAAGCCCTCGGAGCGGCCGATCCAGTTCTTTTGCATCAGCCGGACTTTTTCCGGCCAGCGCTCGAGCATATCGAGTGCGTCGAGGAGCTCCTGCGAATAATCGGTGATCTTGAAGAACCACTGCGTCAGCTCGCGTTGCTCGACCAGCGCGCCGGACCGCCAGCCGCGGCCGTCGATCACCTGCTCGTTGGCGAGCACGGTGTGATCGACCGGGTCCCAGTTCACCTTCGATTTGCGCCGCTCGACCAGCCCGGCCTGCAAGAAGTCGAGAAACATCGCCTGCTGGTGTTTATAATAATGCGGATCGCAGGTCGCGATCTCCCGGCTCCAGTCGAGCGACAGCCCCATGGATTTGAGCTGCGCCTTCATGACCGCGATATTGTCGTAGGTCCACGCTTTGGGATGGATCTTGCGTTCGGCCGCGGCGTTTTCGGCGGGCAGGCCGAACGCGTCCCAGCCCATCGGATGCAGCACGGCAAAGCCCATCGCCCGCTTCACCCGCGCCACCACGTCGCCCATGGTGTAGTTGCGCACGTGGCCCATATGGATGCGTCCCGAAGGGTAGGGGAACATCTCCAGCACGTAGTATTTGGGCTTATCGTGGGTGTTCGGCGTGGCGAAGATGCCGCGCTCTCCCCAGACGCGTTGCCAGCGGGCCTCGGCTTCTGCGGCGTTGTAACGGTCGGTGGCCATTTTTGGCGGCGTCATCGGGTCAATCTAAAGGTGACGCGACGTGGCATGAAAGTTCTTTAAGGTCAATGCGATGCCAGCCGCTCGGGCTTAAGAGGGGACCTCCCTTCACGAGCCGTTGATGGCGACGATCTGATGGCTGGCGCCGCCATTGCCGGTATCGCGAACCCACACGTTGTAGCGCCCCTCGCCGACCATCAGTCCTTGCCAATTCTCGAATACGTTCGCCGGATCCTGCACCAGTATCGCCGCGCGCAATTTCGCGCCGAACAGCAAAGCGTAATTACGGATGAAGGCAGCCTTGCCGCGGATGATGCGTTTTCCTCGCCCGAAATAGCTGAGCGGATATCTCGTGTGCGCGGCGAGCCACGCTTTGTCGTTAGCGCGCACGGCTTGCTGCAATTGGGTGACGATCGCCTGCTTTTCCGGCAGGTCTGTTGCCGCGGCGAAGCTACCGTTCAGGCCGAACGCGATCAGCGCGAGAGCCACGGTCAGCGTGATCGCGCCTCTCCTCATTCTCACGCTCACGCTACCTTCGCCGCTGCGGTCGCGACGCCATCCAGCAGTCCGGGTAGCCGATCGCGGATCAAGCGCTCGGCCTCGTTCATGATCCGCTCAATCAATTCGCTGACGGTCGGGATGTCGTGGATCAATCCGGCGACCATGCCGCAGCTCCACGCGCCGGCGTCCATTTCACCGCCGAGCAGAATTCGCGGATAGACCTCGGAGACATGCTCCTTGATGTCGGCGAACTGCACAGCGGCGCCTTTCGTCCGCTCGATGTCGAGCAAGCGCTCGACGCCTCTATTTTTGAGCACGCGCTCGGTATTGCGCAGCGCGCGCATGATCAATCGGGTGTCGAGTTCGGACGCAGCGACGATGGCTTGTTTAACATTGTCGTGCACCGGCGCCTCTTTGGTGGCGATGAAGCGCGTGCCCATGTTCATGCCGGCGGCGCCGAGCGCCAGCGCTGCGACGAGGCTTCGTCCGTCCGCCATGCCGCCCGATGCTACGAACGGAATCTTCAATTCGTCGGCGGCGCGCGGCAGCAAAATCATGTTCGGGACGTCGTCTTCGCCCGGATGACCGCCGCATTCAAAGCCATCGACACTCACGGCGTCGCAGCCGATGCGCTCGGCTTTGAGCGAATGGCGCACGGACGTGCATTTGTGGATGATCTTGATGCCAGCTTTCTTCAGCGGCGGCAGATGTTGCTCCGGATTGCGTCCGGCGGTCTCGACGATCTTGACGCCGCCGTCGATGATCGCAGCGATGTATTCCGGATAGGGCCGGGGATTGACCGAGGGCAGGAAGCTCAAATTCACGCCAAACGGTTTGTCGGTCATCTCGCGGCAGCGCGCGATCTCACGCGCCAGCAAATCCGGCGTCCGTTGCGTCAGCCCGGTGATAATGCCGAGTCCGCCGGCATTCGATACCGCTGCCGCGAGCTCGGCAAAGCCGACAAAATGCATGCCACCCTGAATGATCGGGTGGTGGATGCCGAACATTTCGGTGATAGCCGTCTTCACAGGAGATCCTCCAATTCCGGCGTTACCGGAGGAAATAGGCACAACTAGCGAACCTCATTGCTAAAGCATATCCTGATCCAAAGCCTGTGTTCGACCGGGTTTGCGCGAGCATGCGAAGCGGCTGTGAGGCCCAACCGATGAGCGGCGACAAAGACGCACCTTCCTCCGGCCGTTCGGTTCGAGAGGGCGAGATTTTCCGCGAGCCGCCAGGCAGCGGCAACTTCTCGAGCAGCATTGGCGCGGCGGTTGGTATCGAGCTTTTCCAGGGACGCGGCCGCACCAAGCGAGCGCGTCCTTCGAAAACGATTGTCGAGCCGGAGCGCGAAGTCCCGGTGTTCGCCGAAACCGACGTGCTCGTAGTCGGCGGCGGACCCGCCGGAACGGCCGCCGCCATTGCCGCAGCACGGCTGGGAGCCGATGTGCTGTTGGTTGAGCGATACAATCATCTCGGCGGGCTTTCGACCGGCGGTCTTGTTATTTGGATCGACCGCATGACCGATTGGTCCGGCCGGCACATTATCCGGGGTCTTGCCGAAGAGCTTGTTGACCGGCTGCCGAAAGGCGCAGTCGCGGGCCCGCCACAGGCCGACTGGGGCAGTCGCGACGCCGCCACGGCGGCCTATTGGGCGCAACGGACCGCGGCCTATCACGGCGTCGTCACGTGGTCGCCGACCATCGATCCCGAAGCGCTCAAGACGCTTTCGATGCAGATGACTAATGAAGCCAAGGTGCGGCTGTTGCTCCACGCTTGGGCGGCGGCGCCGATTGTCGAGGGCAACAATGTCAAGGGCGTCATCTTCGAAAGCAAGGAAGGCCGCCACGCGGTGCTCGCCAAGGTCGTCGTCGATACGACCGGCGATGCCGATTTGATTGCTCGGTCAGGTGCGGCGTGCGACTCCGACATCGACGCCGGCGACATCCATCATTGCATGAACACCGCGTTTCTGTTCGGCGGCGTCGACATGGAGCGATGGCTCAGATTCCGCGGCACGGAGCCGGACGCCTTCGCAGCCTTCATGACGCTCGGCCGGGAGCAAATAAAATATTTTGAGAAGCCGTTCGTTTCGTGGCGCAACGACGTGGCCTTGTTCATGGGGCCGCGGCTTGCTGGCTACAGCGCAGTCGATGTCGAGGACCTTACCGCTGTCGAATTGCGCTCGCGCGAGCTGGCCGTCGGCCACCTCGATATTTATCGCAAAGCGGCGCCGGGCTTTTCCGATGCCTTTCTGATGCTGGGTGCGCCGCAGATCGGCGTGCGTCACTCAAGACGGCTTGTCGGCGTGCGCAAAGTGACTCGGCAGCAGTGGGATGGCGGCTTGGTCTTTGACGACGAGATCGGCGTGTCGCCGTCGCTGTCGCCGAAGACGCCGAATATATCTGTGCCGTACGGCGCGCTCGTGCCGGAGGCGCTCGATGGCATTTTAGGCGCGGGACGCCACGTTGCCTGTGACCCAAACTCTCACACCTTTTTGCGCGAAATCCCGCAATGCTGGCTCACCGGTCAAGCCGCAGGCGTTGCGGCCGCGCTCGCCGCCGCGAATAGCACGCCTCCGCGCCATGTGGCCGTGCGCTCCATCCAGCACGAGTTGCTTCGCCAAGGTGTGTATCTTTCGCCTGCGGTCGCCGGCGCTGATGCGCGATTCTCGGCAACGGCCGCCGAATGAGCGGGCGGCGCAAGTTTAGTCGGTTGCGCAGTTAATTGAAGCGAGCGTGCGAGGCGCCAGTGCTTTTGCCGAATCAAATCCGATCCAGCGCGTCTGGCGCGACCTGGACATGGCAAGCCGTCACGGCCTGCTCGGCGGCGAAGTTCCACACGAAACCTATGGCCGGGCGTTGGTTGGCAATTTCGACGCGTTGTCGGCGTTCGTCTAAGCGTAACTTATGCAACATGCACCCCGCGTGACAACGGTGGATGCTTCCGCGCGCGTGCTTTACGGCGCGCCGATTCGATGGCACGGTTTCCGCGCAAATGTGGAGGATTCGAAATATGCGTTACCTGATGATCGCGATCGTGATGGCGGCCGGCGCAAGCTTGGCTGGGACCGGGGTTGTTTCGGCGGCTCCGGCCAATGGCAAGGTGATTGCGCAAGCAGCCGATCATGCAAGTTACGTCACCGACGTAGCGGGTGGATGTGGCCGCGGCTGGCACCGCGACGCTTGGGGCAAGTGCGTTCCTTGACGTCCTTGTAGGCTCATTGGCGTCCCTTTCTGGTTGAGAAGGACGTAGTAATCTTTTGTGAGACGTTAATTGCGGCTAGGCGCTCCGTGGATTTGAGGAGCGGGGCCTGATGACTAGTGAAACGGGAATCCAGGCGCGGCTGGAGCGCCTGCTCGACCGCACTGAGATTTTCGACTTGGTGCGGTACGAGCGATTGTGTCGCGATCAGCGCGATTTCCCCGCGATGATTGCGTGCTACGAGCCGAATGCCCCGGTTCGGACTACTTGGTTCGACGGCAGCATCGAGGATTTCGCCGAAGCTTCGCGGAAAAAGATGACGTCGGGCAGCCAGGCCAAGCACTGGATCATGCCGGCGCGCCTCGAAATCAACCAAGACCGCGCGCTCGTCGAATCGCCGGCGGTCATCTTCGACAGGCTGACCTTTGACGGCATCGAGTTCGACACCTTTCAGTATTGCCGCTTCGTATCGCGCGTCATCAGGACCACGCGCGGCTGGAAACTCGGCTCCTTCGAGGGAATCTATCAGCGCGATCAGATGCAGACCGTCGACCCGCGCGATCCTCTGCCGGTCGATTGGGATGTGATCAAGAGCTTGCGGCCGTCCTACAGATTCATCGGCTACACGCAAGTCAAACGCGGCTACACGTTGAACCCCGATCTTCTCGGCGACGACCGGCCCGATCTCGTGCAAGCGTTTTACGCCCGCGAACAAAAGTGGCTGGAGACGGGCAAATAGTTTTTGGTGCCCGCGATGGACGACGCCTCCGATCCGCGCCTTTACCATGCACATGTCGCGCGCAATCGCCACCCGATCCTCGATGTGCTCGCGCGGGTCTTACCACGCGCAGGTCTCGTCCTCGAGATCGCGAGCGGCAGCGGCGAACACGCCGTTTTCTTTGCTCAAAACCTGCCGTCGCTGAGATGGCAGCCGACAGACGCCGATGACGGCGCGCTTTCGAGCATTGCCGCCCACCGCGTGGCGGCCGGCTTGCCAAACCTGCTGGAGCCGTTGCACCTTGATGTGACAGCGGAGCACTGGCCGATCGATAGCGCCGATGCGCTGGTTTGCAACAACATGGTTCACATTACCCCGTGGCGCGTCACCGAAGGATTGATGGCTGGCGCCGGCCGTACCTTGCGATCCGGCGGGATCGTCTACCTCTACGGCCCGTACCGGATTGACGGCCGCCACACCGCGGCAAGCAACAAGGATTTCGATGCCTGGCTTAAGGCGCAAAACCCGGAGTGGGAAATACGCGACCTCGCCGACGTGACCGCGCTGGCGCGGCGTCACGGTCTTCATCTGACCGAGACGGTCGCGATGCCGGCGAACAATTTAAGCGTCGTTTTCCGCCGTGATTGACCGCGGTTGGAGAAAAGCCGGTAACATCGATGATCCTACGTAACAGCGCTGAGCCTGGGCGCGAATGGAATTGCTGCCATGCAAGTCGGGCGTCGGTCAGCAAGATTGTCCCGCAAAGGCCGGATGCCGGTAAAATCGTTCTGTGAATCAACCTGATCAGTACGCAGCGATTTTTTCGCAACACCCTTTTTACTTCGTCTTTATGAACCATTCCGTGATCTGCGCTCTTGTGCACGGTCATGTGCCGCGCCATGTGGTTGGCATCACCGCCGGGGTGCTTTTTTGGAGGGACATTAATGTCGTTGCTTTATTCGCCGACCAAGCTCGGGACTTTCACGCTGCAAAATCATTTGGTCACATCGCCGATGACTCGCAGCCGAGCCATCGGCAATGTGCCGAACGATCTGATGGTGGAATATTACAAACAGCGCGCGTCGGCGGGATTGATCATTACCGAAGGCACTTCACCTTCGCCGAACGGATTAGGCTATCCGCGCATTCCCGGCGCCTTTTCCGACGAGCAGGTTGCGGGCTGGAAAAAGGTGACGGATGCCGTTCATACCGGCGGCGCTAAGATCTTTCTGCAATTGATGCACACCGGCCGGATCGGCCACCCGAACAATCTGCCGGCGGGTGCGCGGATACTCGGGCCTTCGGCGGTCGTCGCCGCCGGCGAAATGTATACTGATGCCGAGGGAGCGAAGCCGCATCCTACACCGCACGAGATGACCGAAGCCGACATCAAGACCGCGATCGGCGAATACGTACATGCCGCGAAAAACGCGAGGACGGCGGGGTTCGACGGCGTCGAACTACACGGCGCCAATGGCTATCTGCTTGAGCAATTCATCCGGCCGACCTCCAATCAGCGTACCGATGCTTACGGCGGCGCCATCGAGCGTCGCGCGCGCTTCGCGCTTGAGGTCGTCAAGGCGGTGGCGGACGCCATCGGCAAGGACAGGGTAGGCATCCGCTTATCGCCTTATGGCGTGTTCAATGACATGCCGCATTATCCGGCGCTCGAAACCGACTACACCTTTCTGGCCAAAGAGCTGAGCAAGCTTGGAATACTTTATGTGCACCTCGTCGATCATTCGGCGATTGGCGCGCCGGCCGTGCCGCAGTCGATCAAAGACACGTTTCGCAAGGAGTTCAAAGGCGTGCTCATTCTCTCCGGCGGTTACGATGCGGCGCGCGCGGAAGCTGATCTCGCAGCCCACAAAGCCGATCTGATTGCTGTCGGTCGGCCGTTCCTTGCCAATCCGGATCTCGTCGAGCGCTGGAAGAAGGGCGCTGCGGTGAACGCACCGGATCCGACGACCTTCTATACGCCGGGGCCGAAGGGCTATACCGATTATCCGCTGCTGACCAAGGAAGCGTTGTCGGCCTGAGCGCTACGCGGGTGATCTCGCTAGGCCGCGATCAGGCCGCCCGACGCCGCCAGCAAGCCGAGATGATAATCGGCGTCGCCGAACATGGTGTCGATGGTGGTGACACGCTTGAAATAGTGTCCCACCTTCGCCTCCATCGTCATGCCGATGCCGCCGTGGAGCTGAATAGCCTGCTGGCCGACCAGGCGGCCCGAACGCCCGATCTGCACTTTCGCAGCTGAAATGGCCGCTCGCCGTTCGCGGACGTCTTGCTCATCCGCCATCACGGTGGCGAGCAGCGCCATGCTGCGCGCCTGCTCCAGCGCCACCAGCATGTCGGCGGCGCGATGCTGCAACGCTTGAAAGCTGCCGATGGTGACGCCGAATTGCTTTCGCGTCTTGAGGTAGTCGACCGTGAGCTCGTGCATGGCCGCCATGCCGCCGACGGCCTCGGCGGCAAGTGCGGCCATTGCCGCATCCACGATCTTTTCAATCAGAGGGAAAGCGGCTCCCGGATCGCCAATGACGGCATCCGCGCCGACCCGCACGCTGGAGAGGGTCACTTCGGCGGCGCGCTGACCGTCGACGGTGTCGTAGCCGCGCGTCGCAAGCCCGGGTGACCCGGCATCGACAACAAACAACGCGATGCCGTTTTGCTCGCGCTGTCCGCCGCCCACCCGCGCCGAAACCACAAAGCTTTTCGCGCTGTCGCCGTGCAGCACCAGAGTTTTCGCGCCGTCGAGCACATAACCGGTACCGTCGCGGCGCGCCGTGGCGGCGACGTCGGCAAGATGGTAGCGGGCCTGCCGTTCGCTGTGCGCGAACGCCAAGATGAGGTCGCCGGCGGCGATTTGCGGAATAAGTTCGCGGCGCAACCCGTCGCTGCCGCCGAGCCGCAGCAACCCACCGGCCAGTACGACGGTGGCGAGATACGGTTCGAGCGCCAGCGCCCGGCCGATCGCCTCCATGATAATCATGGTCTCGACCGATCCGCCGGCCAATCCGCCATCCTCTTCCGAGAACGCCAGGCCGAGCAGGCCGAGCTCGGCGTATTGGCGCCACAGCGCCCGGCTGAAGCCTCCCGGTTCCTGCGCATAGCGCTTGCGCGCATCGAATGTGTATTGTTCGGCGAACAGCCGCTCGACGCTGTTGCGCAACAAAGTCTGCTCTTCGCTCAGCGCGAAATCCATCGAGATTCCCTACATGTCATTGCGAGGAGCGAAACGACGAAGCAATCCAGATCGTTGCATGTACTGGATTGCTTCGCTTCGCTCGCAATGACGATTCAACATCACAACCCCAAAATCGCTTTGGCGATGATGTTCTTTTGGATTTCGTTCGACCCGCCGTAGATGGTGGTCTTGCGCGTATTGAAATATTGCGCGGCGAGCGGACCGCCCCAATCCGGCCCGACGGGCGGCTCGTTCCATCTTTCATCCTCGTCGTGCGCCGTCTGATCGGGCAACGCATAAGGGCCGACGACTTCGAGCAAGAGTTCGGTGATGATCTGCTGGATTTCCGAACCTTTGATCTTGAGGATGGAAGAGGCGGGATCCGGTTTGTTGCTGTGCGTGCGTTCCGCCACGACGCGCAATTCCGTCATCTCCAGCGCCTTGAGTTCGACCTCGACGGCGGCGATCTTGGCGCGAAAGCGTTCGTCGGCAATGAGCGATTTGCCCCCTGATTGCTCGAGCGCGGCCAACTCCTTGAGGCGGCGGATGCGCGCTTTCGACGCGCCGACCCGGGCAATACCGGTGCGCTCGTTGCCGAGCAGGAATTTGGCATAGTCCCAGCCCTTGTTTTCCTGGCCCACCAGGTTTTCGGCCGGCACCCTCACGTCGTCGAAAAATACTTCGTTGACTTCATGTCCGCCGTCGATGGTCTGGATCGGACGTACGGTGATACCGGGCGACTTCATGTCGATCAGCAGGAAAGAAATGCCCTCCTGCTTCTTGGCCGCGGGGTCGGTGCGGACCAAACAAAAAATCCAGTCGGCATATTGCGCCAATGTGGTCCAGGTTTTTTGGCCGTTGACGACATAGTGTCCGTCGGCGCGCTTGGCGGAAGTTTTCAGCGAAGCGAGATCGGAGCCGGCACCGGGCTCGGAAAAGCCCTGGCACCACCAATCGTCGAGGTTCGCGATACGCGGCAGAAATCTTTTCTTCTGCGCGTCATTGCCAAAAGCGATGATGACCGGCCCCACCATGTTCGGTCCGAACGGCAGCGGCTCAGGCGCGGGGGCCTGCTGCATTTCGTCACGAAAGAGGTAGGTCTTCACCGTACTCCAGCCGGTGCCGCCCCATTCCTGCGGCCAATGCGGCACCGCCCAGCCCTGGGCGTTGAGGATGCGCTGCCACTCGACGAGATCATCCCGGGAAAGCCGGCGGCCTTCGATCACCTTTGAGCGAATGGCGGCCGGCAGCTTTTGTTTCATAAAGGCGCGAACGTCGTCGCGAAACGCAATTTCGTCCTGCGTGAACCGAAGGTCCATGATTGTCCTCCGCGCTTCCCCTAATCATCGCTTGTGTGCCGGCGGACGGATTGCGGGGTCAAGTCCTCGGCCGTCGCCGCCGGCTTCGAGCGTACCGGCCGCGCAGTTGAGTTTTTTCAGAGCTCGTCGAGCACGGAAATATCCGAGGCATGATAGGCCGGATGGCGCCAGCCGTCCTCGTCATAATCAGCCATGCATCGATCGGCGAGCGCTTCCATCTCCTTCAGAGTGCCGTTTCCCATCGCTTGTTGCAATTGAAACACGCGAATAACTTCGTGGCTACCGGAATAATTCATTTCATAAAGCTCATGGCGGGCGCCGAATTCGGTACCGATGGCGTCCCACAACAACTTCATGATCTTGATGCGCTCTTTGTAATCGATGCCGTTCGATCCCCGGACGTAGCGCGCGAGATATTTGTCGATATTCGGATTCTTAAAGTCGCGCGCGTGCGAGGGAAGATAAATAAGTCCGGACGCGATCACCTTTTCAACGATGTTGCGCACCGCCGGATAGGCCTCGGTCATAAACAGGCGATAGCTGGCCGAGCCGCGCGGATTGGGTAGCACGGCGCCGTTGACCCACGGCACCGGATTGTAGGCCATCGCGTCAGTCAGCGACCAGAACAGGTTGCGCCAGCCGATGACTTCGCCGATCTGCGCTTGCACGCCGCGAAACGTCTCGACGCCGGTCACACGCGCCGCCTTGTAGAGAAGCCCTGCGATGAAATCGAGCTTGACCGCGAGCCGCGTGCAGCCCTGGAACGTAAAGCCGTTGAAAAATCCGGACTGCGGGTAGAACGTCTTCAACCGTTCAAGGTCGCGGTGGATGAGGACGTTTTCCCACGGGATGAAGGCGTTATCGAAAACGAAAATCGCGTCGTTCTCATCGAAGCGCGACGTCAACGGATAATCCCAGGGCGAGCCGGTCGCCGCCGCGGCGAGTTCATAGGACGGCCGGCAGATCATTTTGATGCCCGGCGTGTTCATCGGCGCAATGAACATCACTGCCATGGCCGGATCTGTAATTTCCTGGCCCATATTCTGACCGAGAAAGTTGTAATGGGTCAGCGCCGAATTGGTGGCGACGACCTTGGCGCCGGAAACGTAGATGCCGGCGTCGGTTTCCTTTTGGATTGTAATGTAAACATCCTTGACCTGGTCGACCGGTTTGTTGCGGTCGACCGGCGGATTGACGATGGCGTGATTGAGAAACAGCACCGCTTCCTGGGCGCGCTTGTGCCAGGCGCGGGCGTTGGGTGCGAATTTGCCGTAGAAGTCGGCATTGGCGCCGAGGGTGTTGAGGAACGAGGCCTTGTAATCGGGGCTGCGCCCAAGCCAGCCGTAAGTGACGCGCGCCCAGGCGGCGATGGCGTCACGCTGTGCCACGACCTCCGCGCTTGAACGCGCCGCCTTGAAGAATTTATGGGTATAACCGCCCGAGCCGGTATCGGTCGGCGCGGTAAGCGTGTCGTGCAGCGCCGTGTCGTGCAGTGCGTCGTATAAGAGCGCTATCGAAGCCGCCGAATTTCGGAAGGCCGGATGAGTGGTGACGTCCTTCACCCGCTCGCCATAGATATAAACCTCGCGGTCGTCACGAAGCGATTCCAGGAACTCGGCGCCGGTGAACGGCCGGTTTTTGCCCGCGATAACCGCTTCGGGATGGTGCGTCATTTCCTGCTCCTTAAATAGCTTCGCTGGTCCGGCGGCCTTGGACGCCGGTCGAATTACCCTTCGCGCTGCGCCATCCATAGCGCAAGCGCGCCAACGATTACGACAGCAACTGGCGCGCCTGCCAGTCCTGCTTTGGCATAGCTGATTGCACCACAGGCCGCTCCGGCCAGGAAGCCAAACGCAATAGCGAGCACCGTGAAAAGCCGCGCGCGGACGGCGGCCAATTCCCGCCGGTTGTCCTGATCGCGCGGTGCCCGCACGCACTTGATCCACGCCGACACAAGATCGGTCGTTTCGATGCCGATCGACGTCATGTTGCCGGTCATCACGTTGGTTTGCGGAACGCCGCGCATCAGCAAGCGCACGATCACGCTCTGCATGCCCATGGCCATGGCGGCGAACAGGCCGGCGATGATGCCGGAGGGGGCGCTGGCGCTGGTAACCGCCGGCCCGGCAAGGATGATGACACAAAAGATCGCCAGCAGCGCCGTCTCGAATCCAAGCATGAGGGGCAAGGCTTCCCAGCCCCGGTAGCGCGCGAACCTGATCAACGCCGTGCTGACCGCGGCCGAGAGCAGGAAAGCAATGATCGCCAGCACTTTGCCGGTAATGCTTTCGTCATGCGTCACAAGCTCGGCGCCCGCGGTCACGAAGCTGCCGGTTACTTGTGCGACAAACAAGCCGAACAGGCCGAGAAACGTGTAGACGTCGACATAGCCGGCAACGAAACTTAACAGCGCCGGCGCCGACCGCGGCAGCGGAATTTCTGGAGTCAAAGCGATTTGCGTCATGGCAACCTCCGCTCGCGCTACATTCCCGGCATTATGTTTACACCGCAACGCGCCCGGCTCGCCGCTGCGGGCTTCGCGTGCTTAACTGTAATTTTGGAGCGACGGCAATGCACTTCAGCAATTTCCACTACCTGCCGCTGGCGCCTGGATTTTTTTCGATCCTCGTCGGGTTGTTCGTCATTCTGCTGGTGCTGCTCCTGATATTCCGTGCGCTCCGCCACGCCTATTTGAGCCTCGGTGTCAGTTCGTCGACAGCCATGCTGCTGCTGTTCGGTTCGCTCATCGGCAGTTACTTCAACATTCCTGTCGCCGAGTTGCCCAACGAGCAGATGGTCTCCAACAGAGTGATTGAGTATTTCGGCATGCAATACAGCGTCCCGGTCGTGGAGGACTCGGCCGGAACGGTGATCGCGGTCAATGTCGGCGGTGCCGTCATTCCGACCTTGATGTCGCTTTATCTTCTCGGCAAGCGCCGGCTGTGGATCAACGGCGCGATCGCAACCGCTGTGGTCGCGATCGTGCTGCACTGGCTGGCGAATCCGGTGCCCGGCGTCGGCATCGCGGTGCCGATTTTTCTTCCCGCGCTGGTGACGGCTATCATCGCATTATTGTTGTCGCGGGAGAACGCCGCGCCGCTCGCCTATATCGGCGGCAGCATGGGCACGCTGATCGGCGCCGATCTCACCAACCTCGATAAAATCCGCGGGCTTGGCGCGCCGGTCGCATCCATCGGCGGCGCGGGGACTTTCGACGGGATTTTCCTCACCGGCATTCTCGCCGTGCTGCTGGCGAGCATCTTCCCTCCGCGCCGCCCGGTGGCGCAGCCGTGGTCGTGACCTGTCGCCTCAAAATCCGCGAGCGCCGAGGAACGCGGCGAGCAGGAAGAACATAAACAGGTCGGTGACCAGCGCCGTCCATTCGCTCGCGTTCTTGTCGCCGCGCACGGCATGACCGGCGCCGGCCAAACCGTAATAAAGACCGCCGACAATGGCGGCGGCCACGAGGAAGTCCGGCTTCGCCAGCGTCAGTAAGCCCAACGCTCCCATCGCAAGATTGGCGAAGCCAACCTCACGGACAACGGCGAGCGCGCCGCGATCTTTGACCTGAAAAATACTCTCGCCGGTAAATCGCGGCTGGGCGACTTGGCGGTCGCCGGCGATGACAACCGCACGCCGACGCCCCAGAACACGAACCACTTGCCGACCAACAGCGGGAGGTCCGCACTGCCGGCACGGAGCAGCGCTTCGACGAGCACCGAAATTGCCGGCAGGACGAACAGGAAAGTGCGACGAAAATGAAATACATGCTTCCCCGAAAGCGATGTTACCGAGAATGAAGCGATCACGAGGCGTGGGCAAGGTCTTGACGCCGCCAGCGGGAGGTCGAATGTGGCAAGCGGCAGGCCGCTTATCACGCGTTTCTTCGGAGCTCGATCGATGCCCACCAAACAAACCCGGCGCCGGAAAAAGCCGCCGGCGTTGATTACGGCCTATCACGCGCACGTCTACTATGCCGCGAATGAAACGCGCGGACGGGCCGCCCGTTTGCGCGGGCGCGTGGCGCGAAAATTTCCGCGAGCAAAACTCGGGCGCTGGCACGATGAACTGGTCGGCCCGCATACCCAATCGATGTATCAGATCGCTTTTCCGCGCGGCCTTCTGGCGTCGTTCGTGCCTTGGCTGATGCTCAACCGCGACAGCTTGGACGTTCTTTTGCATCCGGAAACGGGCGATGATTATCGCGATCATACGGCGCATGCTTGCTGGTTTGGCGCAACGCTGTCGCTGAATGTCGAGGTGTTGCGAAAAAAGCACTAGCTGTCGATCTCCGCGCTACGATCGTCTGTCGCGGAACGGAATGAAATCCGCCGTGTTGGCTGGTTTGGGGCACGTCTTCTTGGGAGCTAGCTATGCGAAAGACGTTACTCGCCGCGGGCTTGACCGCCGGCGTCGTTGCGCTGTCGTGTCAAAATGCCGGTGCCGTTCCGGCCAATTCCGTCGCGATCCACGAGGCCGCGACGAACGCCTCTGTAGTGCAGCAGGTGCAATACTCCGAACGGCGCACCCGGCACGGCGTCGTGAAATGCTACCGCGACTTGGTCATTGGCCCATACCGCTGCCACTATTATACCGGACCGCTCTAAGGTTCGGATGGCGGCCGGAAGCGCGTAGCCGGCGCTGATCGGATAGGGCGGGATAAACGGTCGTTGCGTGCGGCCGAGACAGGAAGCGTTTAGTCGCTGTCCTCGACGCTTGTCTCCGGCCGATCGTCGCCGCGCGCGACTTCCGAGTGCCACTTGCCCTTTGCGTCTTCGTATTCGATCGATTCCGTGCGCCCGGGAGCGCGCTGCTCGGCGGCGGCGCGTCGCGCCGCTTCGAGCGCGTCGGCGTGCGTGGGAAAGCTTTCAGAGAACACGCCGTCGGCCGTGTAGGCCCAGCCGTCTTCGTGGCGGACGATTTTGTAAGTCACGTGTGTCATGGATCAACTGCCTTTCGCAGCACGATAGCAAATTCAAGTCGGGCCAGCGAGGCTCCTGCTTTCATCGAGAAAATCTGGCCTGCCGACGCTGGGGAGAGCTAATCCTAGGCTGCGCGTCACTTGGGGGGCGAGCGCCCACCCGCCGCGACACTGAGCGTAGGTTGCGCCGCGCGCCTCCTTGAACGAGGATGCTGGGCCGTACAGCGGGACAATCGGCCGCCGGTCTGACGGCGAAAAGCGGGGCTAATGCCAGGCTGCTACGTCTGTGGCATCCTCGGCGTTAGCAAAAAAGAATGGAGGAGCCCATGAAGCGTCTACTGGCGGCCGGCGCCGTCGGTCTTGCCCTGGCGGCCGCGTTGGTGACTGCAGGCCACGCCGAGGACACCGTCAAGGTCGGGCTCATCATCTCCTATTCCGGTCAGTTCGCCGATACCGCCGCGCAGATGGACAATGCGATCAAGCTTTACGTCAAGCAGCACGGCGACACGGTCGCCGGCAAGAAGCTCGAATTCATCCGCAAGGACACCGGCGGCATCGCCCCCGATGTCGCCAAGCGGCTCGCGCAAGAGCTTATCGTTCGCGACCACGCCGACATCATCGCCGGCTTCGCGCTGACGCCGAACGCGCTCGCGGCGGCCGACGTCTCGGCTGAAGCCAAGAAATTGATGGTGGTCATGAACGCGGCGACCTCGATCATCACGACCAAATCGCCCTACATCGCGCGAACCTCGGTGACGACGCCGATGCTCAATCAAACGCTGGGCACATGGGCGGCAAAGCATGGGATCAAGACGGTTTACACCATGGTCTCTGATTACGGTCCCGGGATCGACGCGGAAGCCGCGTTTCATACCGGCTTTAAAGAAGCGGGCGGGGAGATCGCCGGCTCGGTTCGTTTTCCGGTCGCCAATCCGGATTTTTCCGCCTTCGTCCAGCGCGCCAAGGACGCAAACCCAGACGCGATCTACATCTGGATACCCGGCGGCGCGCAGCCGGGCGCGGTCGGCAAGGCGCTCGCCGAGCGCGGCATCGATACGTCGAAGATCAAAGTATTGGGCCAGGATGCGCTCACGTTTGAAACCGCGCTCAGGAGCATGGGGGACACCGCGCTCGGAATAATCACGGTGTCGAATTACGACTACAATCACAACTCGACGCTGAACCACGAATTCGTCAAAGCCTACAATGAAGAGTTTCACCGCAATCCGGACATTTACTCGGCCGGCGGCTATGACGGCATGCACCTGATCTATGAGGCCTTGAAGAAAACCAACGGCAACGCCGACGGCGACGCTTTGATCGCCGCAGCCAAGGGCATGAGCTGGGAAAGTCCGCGCGGTCCGATGATGATCGATCCGGAAACCCGCGACGTGGTGGAAACTGTTTACATCCGCCGCGTGGAGAAGGTCGGCAACGACCTCGTCAATATCGAATTCGACAAGGTCGAGAACGTCAAAGATCCGGTGAAGGAGCGTATGAAGAAATAAAGTTGCGGTTCGGGCGCAACAAACTGGTGTCGCGATTCCGAAGTTCGCATGACCGAGCGGCAATCCCATGTGCGAACTTCGGAATCAAAGGGACACTAGCAAATCTAATAATCTAGTGTGGCTTTGGTTCAGAAGTCCGCATGATCAGGTGCCGGCAAGAATGATGCGGACTTCTGAACCGCCACACGATGCGAGGGTACGATGAACCGCGTCTGGCTGGCCGCACTGATCGCCGTCTGGCCGAGCCTTTTGCCGGCCGCCGGCTACGCCGAAGACGCCGTCAAAATCGGCATCATCATGCCCTATTCGGGCCAGTTCGCCGATCCGGCGGCGCAATCGGAGAACGGCCTCAAGCTCTATCTCAAGCAGCATGGCGACAAGCTCGGCGGGCGCGTCGTCGAAATTATCCGCAAGGATACCGGTGGCATCAACCCGCCGGTCGCCAAGCGCCTGGCGCAGGAACTGGTCACCCGTGACAACGTCGATATTTTGACCGGCTTTCAGCTCACGCCGAACGCGCTGGCGGCGGCCGACGTCTCGGCAGAAGCCAAGAAGTTCATGGTGATCTTGAACGCCGGCACCGCCATCATCACCACCAAATCGAACTATATCGCGCGCGTTTCTTTCACCGTTCCGCAGCTCAACCAGACGCTCGCGACTTGGGCGGCGCAAAACGGCCTCAAAAGCGCGTATACGCTCGTCGCCGACTTTGGTCCGGGCATCGACGCCGAAGCCGCATTCCAGAAAGGCTTCAAAGAAGCAGGCGGCGAGATTGTCGGCTCCGTCCGCATGGCGGTGCAGAGCCCGGACTTCTCTGCCTATGTGCAGCGCGCCAAAGACCTCGACCCCCAAGGCATTTTCATCATGATCCCCGGCGGCGCCCAGCCGGGCGCCTTCGGCAAGGCCTTGGCCGAACGCGGCGTCGATCCGAAAAAGATCGAAGTGCTGGGGCAGGCGGAAATCACCGACGAGCATGCCCTGGCCAGCATGGGCGACATTGCGATCGGCATCATCACCGCCAGCCACTACGATTACACGCACCGCTCGCCGCTGAACGACGAGTTCGTGCAAGCCTACGCCAACGAATATCACCGCAATCCGGATTTCTTTTCGGTCGGCGGCTACGACGGCATGCACCTGATCGATGTGGCACTGCAAAAGTCCGGCGGTAAAACCGACGGCGATTCGCTCATCAACGCCGCCAAAGGCGCCAGTTGGGAAAGCCCGCGCGGGCCGATCTCGATCGACCCGGAGACGCGCGACATCGTGCAAACCGTCTATATCCGCAAGGTCGAGAAGGTGGGTGACCGGCTCGTCAATGTCGAGATTGCGGCCATCCCCAACGTCAAGGATCCGTACAAAGCGTCGATGGGAAAGTAAAAGCTGAGACGGTGGTGGAAAAGGAAAATCGCCGCTCCGCGCGAGGCGAAATAACACCGTCGGCTGGGAAATAGCTTGGCCGCTTGCCGCATCGTCCGGTACCGTGTTCGTCCGATCAAGAGACGCTCCGTCCATGCTTCCTCCCGTTTTCGGCGTTCTATTCGACGGCCTGGCCTACGGCATGCTGTTGTTTTTGCTGTCTGTCGGGCAATCGGTGACGCTCGGCATGATGAATTTCATCAATCTCGCTCATTGCAGCTTTGCCATGCTGGGCGGTTACGTCACCGTCGCGCTGATGAAGCGGTTTGGCTTGCCGTTCCTGGCGACGCTGCCTTGTGCGTTCGTCGTCGCCGCGATTGTCAGCATCGCTTTCGAACGGACGTTGTTTCGGCGGCTCTATCGGGCGAGCGAACTCGATCAAGTTTTGCTGACCATCGGCATCGTGTTCATCTCTATCGGAGCTGCCGCCTACTTCTTCGGCACCGATCAGCAGCCGCTTCTGCTGCCGGCGTATCTGCGCGACTCGCTCATTTTTCTTGGCACCCGCTTCGCGGTGTACCGCCTGTTTCTTCTCGGCGTCGCGCTGGTGATAACCATCGTGCTGGTGTTGGCGCTCGAATACACCCGGTTCGGCGCGCGGGTGCGCGCTGCCGTCGATAACGAGCGCATGGCGCGCGGACTGGGTATCAACGTTGACCGCACGTTCGCCGTCACCTTTGCGCTTGGCAGCGGTCTCGCCGGATTAGGCGGCGCGCTGGCGATCGACATCGTCGGACTCGATCCGTATTTTGCGCTCACTTATCTCGTCTATGTGCTCATTGTGGTTTCGGTCGGCGGCCTTGGCTCCATTGCCGGTTCGTTCATCGCCGCAATCGTGCTCGGTATCAGCGACATTGCCGGCAAGTATTACGTCCCCCAGCTCGGCGCGTTCCTGATCTATCTCGTGATGATCACGCTGTTGATGTGGCGTCCGCTCGGGCTCCTTGGGAGGCGTTGAGCCGTGACGCTGGCGGAAAAAGCGAGCGCGCCGGTTCTCTATTTGCGGGCACAGACGCGCTGGCGCCCGGTGGAAATCGTTTTCTGGATCGCGGCGCTTTCGCCCTACCTGCTGTTTCCGAATTATCTGTCGCTGGCGAGCCAGATCGCCATTGCCGGAATGTTCGCACTGTCGCTTGACCTGATCCTCGGCTACGCCGGCATCGTTTCGCTTGGCCATGCCGCCTTCTTTGGCACCGGCGCCTATACGGCAGGGCTGTTGTCGAAACATGGCTGGGGCGAGCCGCTGAGCGGGCTTGTTGCCGCGGCTGTCGTCGCCGGATTGGTCGGCTACGCGACGAGCTTCGTCATCTGCCGGTTTCGCCACCTTGCGCTGATCATGCTCACGCTTGGTTTCGGCCTGTTGTTGGCCGAACTCGCCAACAGTCTCGGCTGGTTGACCGGCGGCATGGACGGCTTGCAGGGCATTCACACCTGGAAGCTGGTCGGCTATTTCAAGTTTGATTTGTACGGCAAGACCGCTTTCGGCTACGCGCTCGCCGTGCTGTTTGTGGTGTTCTTGTTTGCACGGCGTCTTATTCATTCGCCATTCGGCCTCTCGCTGCGCGGCATACGCGAAAATTTCGTGCGCATGCCGGCAATCGGCGCGCCCAGCCGCTCGCATATCCGCACCATCTATACGATCGGCGCCGCCATCGCCGGTGTCGCCGGGGCTTTATTGACGCAAACCACGGAGACCGTGTCGCTCGATTCGCTGGACTTAAGCCGCTCCGCCGATGTGGTGGTCATGCTGGTGCTTGGCGGCGCCGGACGTCTCTATGGCGGACTTATCGGCGCCGTCATCTATATGGTCGCGCGCGATCAGTTCTCCGGCATTGCCCCGCAATTCTGGTATTTCTGGATCGGCCTGCTGCTGGTCGCGGTGGTCGTGTTCTTGCCGAACGGCATTCTCGGCGGCTTGGCGAAATTGGCTTCGCGATGGAGTCGCGCGTGAATGCGCCGGCGCTGGCGGCGCGGGGTCTCGCCAAGAGCTTCGGCTCGCTGGTCGCGGCCGGCGGCATCGACATCGAGCTGCCGCAGGGTGTGCGCTACGCGCTGATCGGTCCGAACGGCGCGGGCAAGACGACGCTGATCAATCTGATGACCGGGATGCTGCGTCCGGACGCCGGACGCATTTTGCTCGATAATGCGGACATCACCGCGCTGCCGCCCGATCAGCGGGTGCGGCGCGGGCTGGTCCGCACGTATCAGATCAATTCGCTGTTCCCGCATTTGACGGCCCTTGAATCGGTGACGCTAGCGGTCTGCGAGCGAAGCCGTGCCGCCCGAACGTGGTGGCGGGAGCTGCCCGCCTACCCGCGCGAGATCGAAGAAGCCTATGCCATTCTCTGCGCGCTTAATCTCGAAGCGGCGTGTCATCGGCTGACGCGCGAGCTGGCCTATGGCCAGCAGCGGCTCCTTGAGATTGCGCTCGCGTTGGCGACCCAGCCGAAAGTCTTGTTGCTCGATGAACCTGCCGCCGGCGTGCCACGGGAGGAGAGCACGGAATTGTTTTCGGCCATCGCCGGTCTTTCGCGCGATATCACCGTCCTGTTCATCGAGCACGACATGGAGCTCGTTTTTCGCTTTGCCACGCGGATCATTGTCATGGTTGGCGGGCGCGTGCTGGTCGAAGGCGCACCGCACGAAATCGCTACCGACCCCCGCGTGCGCGCGGTTTATCTCGGCAAGGCGCTCGATAAAATGCCGGCGAGTGCGGCGGGCTTGCATCATGGCTGAGCCGCTGCTTGCTCTCGATGACGTGCGCGCGGGCTATGGCTCCGCCGTGGTGCTCGATGGCGTGTCGCTCACGCTGCCGCAGCATGGCAGCCTCGCCGTCCTCGGCCGCAATGGCGTCGGCAAATCGACACTGCTCCTGACCATCATGGGCTACACGCGCGTTGGGCGCGGGCGCATTCTCTGGCGCGGCGGTGACATCACGCGGGAGCCGCCGCATCGCCGTGCGCTTGGCGGCATCGGTTGGGTCGCGCAGGAACGCGAAATCTTCCCTTCGCTCAGCGTCGAGGAAAATCTTACCGTCGCCGCGCGCGATGGACGGTGGCGGCTGCGAAATGTCTACGACCTGTTCCCGCGGCTCGCCGAACGCCGGCGCAATCTCGGTAATCAGCTGTCGGGAGGGGAGCAGCAAATGCTGGCGATCGCACGCGCGCTCATGACCAATCCGGCGCTACTTCTGCTCGACGAGCCGCTCGAAGGGCTGGCGCCGATCGTGGTTGAAGAGCTTGCCACGGCGATCCGGCGGATGACAAGCGAGGGCGCGAACGCATTCATCCTGGTTGAGCAGCACGCCGACATCGCGCTGTCGTTGACACAAAATGCCCTGGTGTTGGAGCGCGGCCGGGTGGTGCATAGCGGCGAGTCACGGCGGCTTCTCGCCGACCATGCGTTGCTCGAGCGTCTCGTCGGCTTGCGGCTCGCGGAGGCGTAATACCACGGTCGCCACGTCGGTTTATTCTTGCTATACGGCCCTGTCACAGCGCGCGGCCCTAATTGCTGCGCGCCAATAAACGTAGTGGAGGAGGATTCATATGGCTGCGCCGTTTGCGGGTGTACAGGCGCCCGGCATTTATCGTCACAAGCTCGGTAACTTCGAAGTCACAGTGCTCAGCGACGGCAACCTGCCGTTCGATGCCGATTTATTTTCCGGCGATAAGGACCGAGCAGGCGAGCTGTTGGACAACGCGTATTTCCCCAAAAAATCGACAACCTCCGTCAATACTTGGCTGGTCAATACCGGAAAGCAGCTGGTTTTGGTCGACACCGGGGCTTCGAGCCACTTCGGGCCGACATTAGGCAAACTGCCGAAACACCTCGCCGACGCCGGCGTAACGCCGGATCAGATCGACGTCGTGATCATTACCCACATGCACCCCGACCATGTGCCCGGCCTCCTCACCGCCGACAAGAAGGCGCTGTTCAAGAACGCCGTGGTGCACGTGGGCGACCAGGAGCACGGGTTCTGGACATCGGAGCAGATCTACAACAGCGTGCCCCAGGATGTGAAAGGCTTTTTCGACATCGCGCGCATGTCGATTAAGCCCTATGCGGAATCCGGCAAGCTGCAGATGTTCAAGGACGGTTCGAGCCCCGTGTCCGGCTTGACCACATTGTCGGCACCCGGCCATACGCCGGGCCACAGCATGGTGCGCGTGTCTTCGAACGGCGACGAGCTCCTGCTCTGGGGTGACATTGTTCACAATGCGGTGTTGCAATTCCCCGAGCCGGACCGTTCGATCGTTTACGATGCCGATCCGGCGATGGCGATTGCCACGCGCAACCGGGTGTTCGACATGGTCGCCACCGACAAGCTTTTGTTCGCCGGCGCCCATCTTCCGTTTCCCGGCCTCGGCCGCGCGGTCAAAGCGCAGACGGGCTACACATACGTGCCGTTGCCGTACATCGAGCACATCTAGCGCGGCGCCGATTATCGGTTTCCGAGACGCCTAAGTTGCCGGCGAGGATTTCGTCGCCGGCAACTGAATGCTGTGAGCCGCGGCGAGCGCATCAAGCTCGGTCCACAACGCGCGCGGGATCGGGATGCCCGATTGGCGGCGCTCGGCTTCGGTGCGCGCGGCGCGCTCACCCGGCAGCAGAATTTCATCAAAACCACTTTGCCGCGGTAGCGCTTTAAGGATCGCTGCGAGCGCATCGGCGTCCTCAACAAAGCCGGAAAGCGGCCGAAAGGCCTCGATGTCGATGGCGAGGATCGCGCAATTTTGCCGAAGCCGCCGGGATTTTTGCGCGCCAAGCGCCGGCGTCAGAATTGGCGCCGCCGCGAGCACGCTGGCGACGAGTTCGAACATCAAGGCAAGCCCCGAGCCCTTCGGTCCGCCGAGCGGCAACAGAATCTCCGCCTGCCGCGGATCGGTGGTCGGCGCGCCTGCGCCGGTGAGCACCGTTCCCCGCGGCAGCGCGCTGCCGGTCGCGCGCGCCTGCAAGATTTTTCCGTTGGAAATCGTGCTGGTGGCCATGTCGAGCACAATCGGCCCGCGGCTCGTCGGCACCGCAATAGCGATCGGGCTCGTTCCCAAGCTCGGGACCCGCGCGCCGTGATAGGCCGCGAATGCCGGCCCCGCAACCATGATGATGCCGATGCAGCCGCGATCGGCGAGCCACTGCACGTAACGCCCGACGGCGCCGGTATGCGTCGTGTCGCGCACCAGTCCGAAACAGCTCCCGGTTTGCTGCAGCCGCTCGATCGCGATGGCGAGCGCCTGCATCATCGCGACCGGACCGAAACCGCCGCCGCTGTCGACTTCGAAGGTTGCTGCCGTCTCCCGCACCAGGCGCGGCTGCGCTTTCAGATCCACGTCGCCGCGCTTGATCATGGCGAGATAAGAGGGAAGCCGCGACACGCCGTGCCCGTCGACGCCACGCAGGTTGGCCCATATCAATCCATCGGCCACGGCCGCCGCATCGGCCGCTCTGACGTCGGCAGCCTTGAGCGCGTCGCTGATGAAGCGCGCAAGCTCTTCGTGACTGACAACGATTCCGGCGCCGCTCATGTCCTTGCCGGGAAATAGGCGGCGAGCCAGTCACGCAGCACGTTCCAGACGCGGCCGGAATCTTCATTGAACAAGAAATGATCGAGGCCGCTGAACAGGTGGAGTTCCGCAGGTTGGCTGGCGCGCTTGAACATTTCTACCGACTGTTCGGTCGGCGTCACAGAATCGTTGGCGGCGTGGATGAGAAGCAGCGGTCGCGGGGCAATCTTGCCGACGACATCCTCGGCGCGGAAGTCGAACATGCTCTGCGCGGTTTCGGCGGGAAATGTCTCGACCGAGTTGGTTGCCAGCATCTGCACATTTTGGCGATCAAGATTTTCCCTGACATGCGCCGGTATGGGCACGATCTCCTCGCGCGCCACGATGAGAGACTTGCCGGTTCGGGCAAGGGTGGCGCGGCCTTGTTGGAGCATGCCAGTGAATTTCGCCCAGGCTTCCGGGGTGGAATGCTGGCCGCGGAATTTGCGTTCGCCGTGACCCCAGCCGCCGTTAGAGACAACCGCTGCAATGCGCGGGTTAGTGCCACCGGCATAGACGGCGACCGCGCCGCCAAAGCTCGAACCAATGACGCCGATCCGGTCCGGCTGAACGGAGGAATGCTGGGCGAAGAAGGAGAGGGCGTTGCCGAGGTCTTCCACCTGCTCCAGGCAGATGATGCGTCCGAATTCGCCTTCGCTGTTGCCGCATCCGCGCATGTCGAAGCGCAGCGTCGCGTAACCGAGCGAATTGAGTACCCGTGTCGGATTGAGGACGCCCGTGGAATCGCAATTGCCGCCGAAACCGTGCAGCACCAAAAAACCAGCGCGCCGCTCGGCGGACCCCAAGCCCGCCGGCACGCCCAAAGCGCCGTGCAGGCGTAAACCGGCTGAGGGAAAGATAACTCGTTCTTCGTCCATGGCTTTCAGCGAATGCGGGCGCGCCGATTGTGCCCGGTCTTTGCGCGGGGGAACAGGTCCGAGGGACCCGCAGGCAGAACGAAAACAAGGGAACGAAAGTTAAGCTCGGGCTTTGTAGAGAGGACCGGTCAATCCTTTCCCCCCTCCCCCCGTGCTTGGCCGGTTAATAAAGGGCGCAGCCCGCAATGGCTGCGCCCTATTTTTTGCACAAGCGCAAAGCTAGAGGTGCAGATGGCGCGCCAACACATTCCGTGCGGCGCGAAACAATCTGGATTTAGCTTAGGCGGTCGCCTGGCGCTCGCGCAGGCGTGCCTTCCGCCCAAAGAACAGCGCTTGGCTGGCTACAGCCGACACCACGGCGAGCTGGAAGGGCTTGGCGATCAAGAATGCCGGCTCCGGACGCTGTCCAGTAAGGAACCTCTCGGGGTAAGCGGTGATGAAAATCACCGGCACCTCGAACGAGTTAAGAAGCTCGTTCACGGCATCCAGGCCGGAGCTGCCGTCAGCGAGCTGGATGTCGGCGAGGATCAGGCCTGGCGGTGTTTTGCGGGCGAGCGCAATGGCCTCCGCATGGGTCCGTGCCACACCGATGACCCTGTGGCCCAAACTCTCCACCAACGCCTCGATGTCCATGGCGATGAAGGTTTCGTCCTCGATGATGAGGACATCGGTGGCAATCTCGGCGGCGAGCTCGCGGCCGGATTCCTCCACTAGGGACCGCAAGGTCGGCAGGTCGCAGTCAAGGATGCGGGCGGCGTCCTCTTCGGAAAAGCCTTCCAGCGCAACCAGCAAAAAGGCTTGGCGCGGGCGCGGCGTGATCTTTGTAAGGTGTTGTTGAGGCGGGGAATTCGGCTCTGCGCCGTCGGCGGCGCCGTTGACTTTGATCGAATTCCAAATCTTGGTGAACAAACGGTAGAGGGCGACCCGGGGATTGGCTTCGGATTCCAGTAACTTCGGACTGGCGATCAGTGATTCCAGCGCGGCAGCGACATAGGCGTCGCCGGACGCCTGGCTGCCGGTCAAGGCACGCGCGTATCTCCGTAGAAACGGCAGATGTTGAACGACGGCTTGCGAGCTCGACAAGGGCAAACCCTCCCCTTCCACTACCCGATGCTAGGGACTAGAACGCACTTGCACAATCAAAGTTCCAAAATTGTTCCAACGACCGGAACCAACTAGTGGGCAGGGCGTTATTCGACAACGTCTGGGGCAATCCGCCAGCAAAAGAGGGGTCGGAGGGGTAGAGAAACATGAAGCCGGGTAAGCCAGTTAACGTTGAACCGTCGGCACCGGTCGCGGACGCGCCGCAAGCTTGGGACAATATGGGACGGCCGACACAGCGAAAGAGTGAAGTGCGCCTCGGACGCGAAGTGCAGGCCCGCATTGGGCAGCAACTGCGCGCCTTATACGACGATGTCGTCAAAGAGGGCGTTCCCCGGAACATTTCCGATTTGGTTCGCCGGCTCAGCGAACAGGAAGATCCCACGGCATGAAGCTCGATCCCGCCATACGCGATCAAGTGCTCTCCACCGTGCCGAGCCTGCGGGCGTTCGCGATTTCGTTGTGCGGTCATGTCGATCGCGCAGACGATCTCGTGCAAGAGACATTGTTACGCGCGCTTGCCCATATCGATTCATTTCAGCCCGGCACCAACATGCCGGCGTGGCTGTTCACCATTTTGCGCAACCTGTTCCGCTCCGAGTATCGCAAGCGCCGGCGTGAAGTCGAAGACGCCGAAGGGCGTTATGCGGAAACCCTCAAATCGCATCCCGAGCAGACCGGCCGCGTCGAGTTCAACGAATTTCGTGGCGCGCTTTCGAAACTTCCGTCCGATCAGCGCGAAGCCTTGATCCTGGTCGGGGCGTCGGGATTCTCGTACGAAGAAGCGGCCGCTATTTGCGGCTGTGCTGTCGGCACCATCAAGAGCCGGGTCAACCGCGCCCGCACCCGTCTCGCCGACCTCTTGTCGATCGACAGCATCGATGATTTCGGGCCTGACCGCGCCACCCGCGCGGTCCTAACCGGCACCGGCCGCACCTAACCGCGCGCTTCGCGCGATCATTCCTCATCCGCTATCGCTCTCGCATCGGCAGAACGTGAATCATCGCGTCTGCTGCCGGGGTTTTTGTCCACGCGCATTCACATGTGCGACGGCAGGTAGAGCGCAATCATCGGGAACGTGATCAAGATCACCAACCGGCAGAGATCGGTGATGATGAAAGGTATGACACCCCTGAAGATCGTCGAGAAATCGATGTCGCCGATCACACTCTTGATGACGAACACGATCATGCCCACGGGCGGATGAATCAATCCGAGTTCGACCGTCATGACGATGATGATGCCGAACCAGATCGGGTCGAAGCCGAGCTCCTTGATGACGGGAAAGATGATCGGCACGGTCAGAATGACCATGGCCAGCGAGTCCATCAAACAGCCGAGCACGATGTACATCACCATGATCAGCGCCAGCACGCCGTAGCGCCCGATGCCGAGACCGGTGAGGAACGCAGTGACGTTCTGCGGCGTCTGCGTGACCGTCAGGAAATAACCGAACAGCAGCGCGCCGATGAGCACGGTGAAGACGGCGGCCGCGGTGCGGGTGGCTTGCAGGAGCGAGCGGCGGATTGCTTGGCCGTCAAGCCGGCCACGCAGCACGCCGATGATCAGCGCGCCGCCGGCGCCGACGCCGCCGGCTTCGGTCGGCGTGAACAGGCCGCCATAGAGGCCGCCGATGACGAAGATAAACAGCAACAGCGTCGCCCAGACGTCGCGCACGCTGCGCAGCCGCTCTTTCCACGAACTACGGGGACCGGAGGGCAGGAATTTCGGGCGAGCCCAGCCGATGAGCGCCACCGTCATCATGTACATGGTGGCGGCCAGGATTCCGGGCAGGATGCCGGCAATGAACAGCTTGCCGATGTCCTGCTCGGTGATGATGCCGTACACCGCGAGAACCGTAGACGGCGGCAGCATGGCGCCAAGCGTGCCGCCGGCGGCAATCACGCCGGCAGCGAACGATTCCGGATAGCCGTACCGCCGCATTTCCGGATAGGCCACAGTCGAGAAAGTCGCCGCGGTAGCGACCGAGGAGCCGGATATGGCGGCGAATCCGCCGCAGGCGGCGATGGTCGCGATGCCGAGCCCGCCGCGCCGATGACCGAGAAAGGTATTGGCGGCGCGGAACAGTTCCTGGCTCATGCCGGAATTGGTGACAAAAGCGCCCATGAGTAAAAACATGGGAATGACGCCGAAGGTGTAGTCGGTCACCGTGCGCATTGACGTATGACCGATGATCTTCAGCGCCGCGCCGCCGTTGACCAGATAGGCGAAGCCGCTGACGCCGACGAGCCCCATCGCCATGCCGACCGGGACGCGCATCAGCATCAAGGCGAACAGCGCCACAAATCCGGTAATGGCCACCGTCTCGCTGCCCATGCCGCTCACTCGACCGGTTTGATCTGGTAGCGGGTGCCGAATTCGTCCGGCTGGAAGATCAGCCGGTAAGTCCGGATGGCGATCAAGAGCACGGCGGATACGTCACCCAGCCATGCCACCAGAAAGAACGGCCAGGTCGGCAGCCGCAGATCGAAGGTCAGCACGTGGTCGGCCCGCGTGGTCCAGACTTTGTCGTAGAGGGTGTAGGTCTGCACCGTTACCACGAAGAGCAGCACAAGCGTTGCGAACACGTCGATCGCGCGCTGAAAGCGCGGAGTGACATTGGCATAGAGGAGGTCGACGGTAATGTGCGTACCGCGATAGCTCGTCGCGGCGATGCCCCAGAAAATCAAAATGCCGAGAAGCAGGCGGCCGAAATCATAAGCGTCGGGAATCTGCACGCTGAAGAAATAACGCAGCATAACGGAGATGAAGATGTCGGCGGCGACAATGCCGACGAACGCAGCGGCGACCAGTTCGATAAAGTCGATGAACCAATTCATCGGTCCGCGCCGCCCGCGTGCCGGGCCGGCGTCCGATTCCGCCAGTTGGTCGAGGAGTGCAGTCGCGTCCGACGGCATCAATACGCCGCTTTATATTGATCAAGCGCGGCCTTCAGCTCCTTCATGATGGTATCGGGATCGCCGCCGGCATCGCGGACGGCGCTGGCCCATTTCTGTTGCAGCGGCTCCGCCGATTTTTTCCACTCTGCAAGCTGCTCCGGCGAGATGGTGTAGACTTCATGACCCGGTTCGGCGCGGACCTTTTCCAGGCCGGCATGCTCGAAGTCGGCCCAGGGGTCGGCGAATTTGCCCGCCCATTCCGTCGTGCAGTGATCGTCGATGACCTTTTTCTGTGCGGGCGACATGGCGGCATAAACTTGCGGATTCATCAGCCATTGGAACGTCACCGTATTGGTCGGCGCGTCTAAGTGGTATTTCGTGACCTTATCGACGCCGAGAAGCGGCACCGATCCCCACGGGAAGTTCACGGCCTCGGCGACACCCTTGTCCAATACGTCGCGGACTTCGGTGGCGCTCGCCTGCACATTGGTGCCGCCGAGTAGTGTCACCCAGGCGGCCACGGTCGCCTGCGACGGCCGGATCTTCATGCCCTTGATGTCACCCGGCACTACGATCTTCTTGGTCTTGGAATGCCAAGTGAGCGGATCGAGGATGAACGAGAAGCAATACTTCACGTCCTTCATCTCGGTCGCCGCGTATTTCCGATACCAGGCGTCGATGGCGCGGATTCCGCCATGCGCGTCGCCGACCATGAATGGCAACTCGCCCGCGGCGACGATCGGGAACCGGCCCGGCTGATATCCGGGATTGACGTAAGTGAAGTCGGCGATGCCATCGCGCGCCATGTCGTAATGGTCGAACGCCTTGCCGAGCTGTTGCGACGGGAAAACCTTGTACTTGATGGTGCCGCCGGAGGCCTGTTCGACGTCGGCGCCCCATTGCTCGATCGCCTTCTGCAGCGGATGCGTCGGCGGCACCCAGTGCGACAGCTTGAGCTCAAATGTCTTGTCCTCGGCGGAAGCCGCGCCGGTGCCAAGCGCCAGGGCGATCATCGCGGCGGCGCTACAAAAAACGAGTGGATGCATCCGGCGCATCATGTCCTCCCAATTGATGGATTAGTTGCATTTCGAATTATTGCATTAAAACGCAAAGCTAAAACGCTGTACAGGAGCCGCACTGACGCAGCTTCATTAAATTTGTACGCGATCCCATCAGCTTTCCTGCACGCTCTTTTGCATTGTTTCTGCCCGGAGCGGGCGTCCTTAACGCCGTAGCAGCAGCACCAAGTTTATCGCGTTCCTGAACAAGAGCTGGGCGAGCATTCCCGGCCGCAGGGACGTCAAATGTCTATTCGCGTTGCCGTGCGCGGGCTTGCCGCGCTGAGCGTTTTCCTCCTTGCCGCATTCGGCAATTCCGGCGCCGCCCGCGCGCAATGGCAGATTAACGTCGCTGCGATTGATCCGGGGACGGCGCTGCGCGCGCAACCCGAGCCGGATCTGTTCGGGCTCGAGAGCGTCGCGGTGGCGCGAGGCGAAATTCTCACCAAGTGGAATCGCGTGGCTGCCGAGATCGCCGCCGACCGGGACGTACTGCGGCGCTGTCGCGAGGCCGCGGCAACTTGCCCGGCATCGGCGCAAAAACTTTTGGCCGTCATTGCCGAGGGCCAGGCGCGTGAAGGACGCGCGCGAATCGGCACCATCAATCGCGCGATCAATCTCGCCATCAAGCCGATGAGCGATCTGGCGCAGTGGGGTGTCATTGATCGCTGGAGCGCTCCGCTCGAAACGCTGTCGAGTGGACGCGGCGATTGTGAGGACTATGCCATCGCCAAATACGTCGCGCTCGGCGAGGCCGGGTTTAGCGAGGACAAGCTCCGCCTTGTCATCGTGCGCGACCTTGGTCTCGGCGAGGACCACGCGATCCTTGCCGTGCGCGACAGCGAAAAGTGGCTGCTGCTCGACAACCGTCGCCTGGTGTTGGTCGAGGACGGCGAATTGCAGCGGGTCGAGCCGCTATTCGCGCTCAATCGCGACGGCGTCAGGGAATTCACGCCGAGTGCGCTCGCGGATGAACGAACCGCCGCGGCGACGGTGCCCTCGTCGCTCGCCGAAACCGCTCAATAGTCCGAGCGCTAGATCAAGCCGCCATACGGCCCTTGCGGGTCCGCCAGCGCCTGAAGACGCAGCGCCGCGGCGTGCGCGAAGCGCAGCATCACAGTCCGGCGCCGCGCCGGCATCAGGCGGTGCTCAGGCGCCTCGCTGATGATCGACGCGCCGAAGGCGTCGGCGACGATCAAGCCGGCGTCGGCGGGAAATATGTCACAGGACACATCCGGGCACGTCGCGAAGAAAAGGCGGTCGCAGTGCAGCCGATATTCCATCCATTTTTGATCGGCCCGGAAATCGGCGATCGACGACTTGATCTCGACAACCAAAATCTCGCCACCGCCGCCGAGCGCGACCAGGTCGGCGCGGCGGCCCGACGGCAGCGGCAGTTCGCTCACCACTGAATAACCAAGCCCGTGCAAGAGACGCGCGGTGCCGCGTGCCACCGCGAAGGCGGTTGGCGATTGCCGGCCATCGACCGGCGCGGGCAACAAATTGACGTTCATGGTCAGGATTCCGGGAAGCGGCAAATCGACCGAATGCCGGTTTTCGAGCTCACCCACGCCACATACCCCCCAACTACACAACCGAAAGTAGTTGGGGTTATTTTGCCCCGCCGGCGCGTTCGGGGAAAGCCCCCTGGATTGCGCTGTGGGAAGCCGCGATCACGCCGCGTTCGGTGATCAGTCCGGTAACGAGCCGCGCCGGCGTGACATCGAAGGCGTAGTTGGCCGCCGGCGAACCGTCAGGGACGATCCTTACGCTCTCGATGCGGCCGTCGGGTGTACGGCCGCTGATATTTGTCACCTCGTCAGCGTTGCGCTGCTCGATCGGAATCTCAGCGACGCCGTCGCGAATCGAAAAGTCGATGGTCGAGGAGGGCGATGCGACATAGAACGGCACGGTGTTGTCGTGGGCCGCCAGTGCCTTCAAATAAGTTCCGATCTTGTTGCAAACGTCGCCGTTGGCGGTAACGCGGTCGGCGCCGACAATGACGAGATCGATGAGGCCGTGCTGCATCAGGTGCCCGCCGGTATTGTCGGCAATGACCGTATGCGGCACGCCATGCTGGCCGAGCTCCCACGCGGTCAGCGAAGCGCCCTGGTTGCGTGGCCGCGTTTCGTCGGCAAAAACGTGAACGGCGATGCCGGAGTCATGCGCGAGGTAAATCGGAGCGGTGGCGGTGCCGATATCGACCGTGGCCAATGCGCCGGCGTTGCAATGGGTGAGCACGTTCACCGGCTTGTTGGGTTTTTTGCGCGCGGCAGCGGCCTTTATCAGCGGCAGTCCGTTGCGGCCGATGGCGGCGTTAGTGGCGATGTCGTCTTCGCAGATTTCCGCGGCGCGCCGGTAGGCGGCACTCGATCGCTCAGTCCGCGGCCGGTTGCGAACCACCGCCATGATCTCATCCAGCGCCCATTTGAGATTGACCGCCGTGGGACGTGTCGCGATCAGCGTGGCGTAAGCCCGCTCAAGCGTATCATCGGAGGCGTCTTCGCGTAGTGCAAGGCACATGCCGTAAGCCGCCGTGGCGCCAATCAAGGGCGCGCCGCGGATCACCATGGTGCGGATCGCGTGCGCCGCTTCCGCAAGCGTGGTGAGGCGGGCGGTCAAAAACCGGTGCGGCAGCGCCGTTTGGTCGATGACGCACACCGACCAGCCATCCGGTTCGAGCCAGATGGTGCGCATGGATTTACCGTCAACCTGCATCGACAATGATCCTGCCTGCTGATGAAAGTTCTAGTGTGGCGGTTCAGAAGTCCGCATCATTTTTGCCGGCACCGTATCATGCGGACTTCTGAACCAAAGCCACACTAGGTTATTAGGTTTGCTAGTGTCCCTTTGATTCCGAAGTTCGCACATGGGATTGCCGCCTCGTCATGCGAACTTCGGAATCGGGACACTAGGTCGCGCCGCTTGCCCGCGCAACGGCGTTGCCGCATTGTCATGAAATTCGCTAAGCGGCAAAAACTCACCGAGCGACCAATGCCAGACATCGACTACGAATACGAATATAACTTACGCGCCCGCGTGCCCGATCATGCGGAGATTTTTGCCCGCTGGGCGCGAGAGGCCGAAGATTATCGCGCCGAGGCGCTCAAACGCGATTGTGCCGAACTCGGTTTGTCTTACGGCGACACCCCGCGGCAATTCATCGATCTTTTTTGGCCGGCCGCGGATAAGACCGCGCCCGTGGCGCTATTCATCCACGGCGGGTTTTGGCGGGCGTTTGATCCGTCTTCGTCAAGCCAGTTGGCGCGTGGCTTGAACGGGCGCGGCATCGCGGTTGCGGTCGTCGGTTACGATCTTTGCCCCGTCGTCACCATCGCCGATATTATTGTGCAGATTCGGCGTGCGTGCATTTTCCTGTGGCAGCGCTTCGAGCAGCGCCTTTTGGTTACCGGCCATTCAGCCGGCGGTCACTTGGCCGCAGCCATGGTCGGGACCGATTGGCGGGCGCTCTACCCGAAGGCGCCAGCCGATCTGGTTCCGGCTGCCTTCGCGCTTTCTGGCATTTTCGATCTTGCGCCGGTGCTAGGCCTTCCCGTCAATCAGGATTTGCGGCTTGATGCAGACGCTGCACGCCGCGACTCACCGTTGTTTTGGCCGGTCGCCCCCGGACGCGTGATCGACGCCGCCGTGGGCGATGGTGAGACAAACGAGTTCAAGCGCCAAAGCGCCATTTTCGCCGAGACTTGGGCCGGCCGCGGCGCGCAAACGCGTTACGCGGAGTTTCCGGGCAATCACTTCACCGTGCTCGACGCGCTCGCCGACCCGGCGAACGCGATGGTGGGACGCATTGTCAAACTGGCGCAGGGCCTCGGCCGATAATCCGGCGGAAAGCCGACGGCGGAATCTGGGCGCAAATCGAAGCGGCAAAGATGAAAGCGAAGCCGACGGTGTCGGCGGCGGTCAGGCGCTCGCCGATGACGAGCATGGTGGAGACGACGCCGAGCACCGGGATACCGACAATGCCGAGCGTCGCCGTGAGCGCGGAGACCCGGCCGACAATATCGAACCACAGCGCGTAAGCGATGGCGTTGCCGGCGATGCCGGAAAACAGCACGCCGATCCATGCGCCGGTATGCGCGTGCGCAAGTTCGAGCCTGCCGTCGAAAATGAACATTGCCGTCGCGATGATCACGAGTGCGACGATCACTTGCCAGGTGGCCAGCGCGAGTGGGTCGACGTTAAGCTTGGCCCATTTGAGATAAACGGTGCCCAGCGCCCAACTAAAACCGGCGCCCACCGCGAGCAGAAGTCCGAGCGGGACACCGGTGTATGCCACGGGCAACACAAGGACCACGACCCCGGTGGCGCAAAGAGCGATCGCAGCTGCCTGCATGCGGGTAGGGCGGTCGCCGAGCACCGCCCAGGCCAGCACCAGCGTCCAGACCGGCATCATGTAGTTGAGTATCGCAACGCGGGTCGTCGCCGCGCTGATTTGGGCGAATGCGCTAAACAGGCTGAATGCCGTGATATTGAGAACGCTGGCCACGAATACGTGCGCCCAATCTTTGCCGGGCCGCACATACAGGCTGCGGCGCCGCACCAGGCAGATCAGCAATAGACCCAACGCGCCAAAACCGGCGGTCAAGGTGCGCATAGTGAGCGGCGGCATGTCGTACAAGGCGATCCTCATCGCCGGCCACGTCAAACCCCAGATCAAACAAATCACGAGAAGCATCAGCCGCGCCTGGACGTCGGCGCCGCCGCTCATTGAAGTATTGCGGTCGTTTTGTTGCTGCACCGTCACGGCGCCTTCGCTCCGGTGGCGAGATACCAGTCGGCGATCTCGGCGCCGGTCCAGAATTTCACGCCGCTGCGCGCGCGAATGGTTTCAAACACTCGCCGCAGATATTTCAGGCGATGCGGCGCGCCCATGATGTAGGGGTGAACGACCAAAGCCATGACGCGGGCAGAATCGGCCGCATCGGCGTAAATCTGCTCGAACTGATCGAGCGCGCGGTCGGAATATTCGCTCGCCTTGTGATGCTGGATCAGCATCATGGCGACGTCGTTGCATTCCTGCGTGTAAGGCAGGTTTAGGATCGGCCTGGTGCGCGTTTTCAGCCACACCGGCTGATCGTCGAGCACCCAATCGGCGACGTAGTCATAACCTTCCTCGACGAGGAGATCGGGCGTCTCCCAAGTTTCGGTCAGGCCGGGGCCGAGCCAGCCGCGTGGCGGCGCGCCGGTTGCTTTGGCGATCACCTCGCGCGTGCGGCGGATGTCGGCGCGCTCGTCCGCCACTTTCTGCATGTTGCGCTGGGTGTAGCCGTGGCCGATGAATTCCCACTTGCGCTCGATCGCGGCGCGCACAATCGGCGGGTAGGCGGCGACGGCCGAGCCGTTGATCGCGAGCACCGCGGGAATTGAAAACGCGTCGAACAATTCGACAAAGCGCCAAAAGCCGACGCGGTTGCCGTATTCGTGCCAAGCCCAATTCGGCACGTCCGGTATCGGTGAGCCGCCGGCCGGGGGACTGAGCACCGTGCGCGGCATCGGCTGGGTGAAATCCCATTCTTCGACGTTGACAATGATCCACACCGCCATGCGGGCGCCGTCGGGAAGTTTCAGCGGCGCGCGCTCGGTGATGGCGGAGTAGGCGAGCCGATCGCTCGGCAGCATAAGCCGTTTCTTGGCGGTCTTCGTCGCGGCTCGCTGTCTCTTCGGACGCGTGCTCATTGCGCGTAGGCGCGCGCACCGCGCGCTTCCCCGATCGGACGATAACGCGCTGCGATCGTGCCGAAAACCGTGAGTCCGACGCAGCACAGGCACAACGGCACGAACGCCGTCCAGGGCTTACCGGTCAGATCCCACAGCGCGCCGCAAATCGTCGGAATGACGATCGCGCATGTGTAGCTGATGGTGAACATGCCGGCCGCGGTGCGTGGCACGTCGGCCGGCGGCACCAGCAGCGCCGGCAGCGCCAAGGTCGGAGTCATAGTGATCGCCGTGCTGATGCCGATCAGGCTGGTGCACAAGACGATCGCCACGGGCGAGGGGAAAACGAGCAAGCCGAGGAAGCCGGCGAGCATGGCGGGCCCGAACAGCAGGAAAGGCCAAGCTCGCCGTTGCAGCCGCTTGGCCGTCAAGATCAAAATAATCAGGGCGATGAGCTGCGCGCCGTTCAGTCCGGCGAGCGCGAAGCCAAGCGTGCGCGATTGTCCTTCGCTAGCCAGATAATCGCCGAGAAAGGCGTTGGCGCCAAAGAACGGCGAATTGTTGCAGCCGAAAGCAAACGCAACAAGCCAAACCACCGGATTCTTCCATTCCGGCCACCACTGGCCGCCCGTCGCGCTAAAGCCGGGATCGGATTTTCCCCGGCGTTCTTGCGGGCTGGCGAGAAAAAACACACCGGCGATGATCAAGGCGGCGACTGCCCAGACGACGATATCGAGCCGCCAGGAACCGCCGACCAGCGGCAAGACCAATGGAATGGTCAGGATCGACGGCAGCATGGCGCCGACCACCATTCCGTTCGAGTAGGCGATGGTGCCGGCACCCACGCGAGCCGGCAGCCATTCGCGCACCAGCGTCGGCATTCCCGGCTGCATAATGGCAATACCGAACCCGGTCGCGATCGCCGCTGCATAGAGCGTCCAAACGTTGGTCGCCGCGCCGCGCGCGCCGCCCGCCAGCGCCGCGATGGTCATGCCGAGGACCAGCGCCAGCCGGGTACCGATACGCGCAATCAGGAGTGAGCCCGGGACGGCGGCGATCGCGAAGAGCGCCAACGGAAGTCCGATCAGGAGCCCGATTTGGGTCTCCGACATACGGAGCTCTTCGTGAATGAGCGGGATGACCGGGGGAACCGTCAACAGCGTCATGCGCATGGCGACGCCGGCGAGCCAAAGAAGGCACAGGAGCTTGGCGGCGCCGCCGACCAAGGAACGGTCGCGGCCTGGAGACATCGACATAAAGGGAGACCCGGCGTAGCTGCCAAACGTGC
>Ga0302326_10002110_pt1 | contig 48946 bp, 40 predicted proteins | sample Palsa_T0_3_FD_202264 | JGI IMG/M metagenome (GOLD analysis project Ga0302326, IMG submission 202264) | Peat permafrost microbial communities from Stordalen Mire near Abisko, Sweden - Palsa_T0_3 | ecosystem: Environmental > Terrestrial > Soil > Palsa > Peat permafrost | place: Sweden: Abisko... | reverse complement strand
GAATACGAACGAGGAGGCGTCTGCACCAGTGACCGCGATGCTGGTGATGGCCAGAGGTCCAGTGCCGGTGTTGGTGAGCGTCACCGATTGCGATGCGCTGGTCACTCCCACCCGCTCGCCTGCAAAAATCAGGCTGCTCGCCGACAGAGATACGGCCGGCGGAGTAAGGCCGGTGCCTGACAGCGAGATGCTTTGCGGTGAACCGCTGGCGTTGTCGGTGATGGTGATGGCCGCGGTCAGCGCGCCTGTCGTCGCCGGAGTAAAGTGGCCATGGATGGCGCAGTTCGCACCCGCTGCCACGCTCGTTCCACAACTGTTTGAGAATACGAACGAGGAAGCGTCTGCACCCGTGACTGCGATGCTGGTGATGGCCAAGGGTCCAGTGCCGGTGTTGGTGAGTGTCACCGATTGCGACGCGCTGGTCACTCCCACCGGCTCGCCTGCAAAAGACAAACTGCTCGCCGACAGGGATACGGCCGGCGGAGTAAGGCCTGTACCTGACAGTGCGATGCTTTGTGGTGAACCGCTGGCGTTGTCAGTTATGGTCACTGCCGCGGTCAGCGCGCCTGTCGCCGCCGGGGTAAAGTGGCCATGGATGGTGCAGTTCGCACCGGCTGCCACGCTCGTTCCGCAACTGTTTGCGAATACGAACGAGGAAGCGTCTGCACCCGTCACTGCGATGCTGGTGATGGTCAAAGGTCCAGTGCCGGTGTTGGTGAGCGTCACGGATTGCGACGCGCTGGTGGCGCCCGGTTCGACTGTGCCGAACGAAAGGCTGGTCGCCGAAAGTGTTACCGCCGGAGCCCCTGTCTCGGTCTGCCCGGTTGCGAATTCGAAGGCGATTCCATCGCTGGAGGCGCCACCGGCGAAGGCTGTGCCGTAGAGTTTGCCGCTCGTTGTCAGCAGCAGTGCGGCATACGGATTGGCCCCATCCGTACCGTTGTTGTTGAAGTGGTGGAGTACGCTTTCCTTCCACGGCCCGCTCGTTTCCGGCGATAACTCGAAGACCGTGCCGGAACTATACATGCCGCCGCTGTAGGTTGTGCCGTAGAGATTGCCGTCGACGTCGATGACCATACCGGCGAGGGGCCTGGTTCCGTCCGTCTCATAGGCTCCAAAGTTGTGCACCACCGTCTCCGTCCAAGTTCCGCCGCCTGCGGGGGATAACTCAAACACCATCCCGCCGGTCCCAAAATCATTCGGTCCTCCCGTGGACGTTGTTCCGTAGACGTTGCCGGCCGCGTCGATTACGGGGGTTGATTTGGGAAGGAATCCATCCGTGCAGAACTCGGCGCAGCCGCCGAAGTCGTGCATAACCGTCTCTGTCCAGTTTCCGCCGCCCGCGGGGGTTAACTCGAACACGGTTCCCCCACCCTCGCTATCCTGGCCAGCTCCGCCATCGCTGGTAGTGCCGTAGAGATTCCCATGGGTGTCGAAGACTACTCCGGCCAAAGGATAGTAGCCGTCCGATTGGTTAAGGTAGTCGAAGCTATGCAGAATATTCTCGGTCCAGACGCCACCAGTTCCGGGCGTCAGCTCGAATACCGTGCCCCCGGGGTTCGCATTGTTGGAGCTGTAAGCGCCTCCGCCGCTGGTGGTGCCGTATAGATTGCCGGAACTGTCAAAGATCAATCCGGCCATGGGGGTGGTCCCATCGTTGGTCAGGTAGTCGAAATGGTGGATGATGGTCTCCGTCCATGGGCCGCTCGTGGCTGGTGCCAGCTCGAAGACCGTCCCGCTGTCCCAGGTGCCGCCGGCGCTGGTGGTCCCGTACAGGTTGCCTTTGGTATCGAAGATCAGGCCAGCAAGCGGAGCTTGACCGTCCGGGGTACCGGTGAAGCTGTACAGAATTTTCTGCGTCCATTGCCCGCCTCCCGCTGGCGGCATGAGTTCGAAGACACTGCCATATCCATTCGCGCCGGCCGCCTGAGTTGTACCGTAAAGGTTTCCCGCCGCATCTGTGATGAGGCTGGATTGTGGCTGCGAAGCGCCCTGATCGGCAGGCGGCAGAAAATCGTAAATCACATCTTCTGTCGGCAGCGTAAACGGGGTGATGGTGTAGGCGGCCGAGACGACCGAGCTGTTGGCGTATCCGGCGGCAACCGCGAAGGCCTCAATGGTTTCAGTGGAGGAGACCGCGATGGGGCCAGTGTATTTGGTGGACGAGGTAGTTGGCGGAAGGCCGGTCGTAGTGTAGTAGATGGTTGCGTCAGGGGCTACATCGGTCAAAGTCAGCGACTGCGCAACCGTGTAGGTCCCCGCCGGAATAGAGAACACCGGCGCCGCGGCTGTGGTTCCGATCTGATAGCTTGCCGTTGCCACCTGCGACTGAGGAAGTGTGGCGGTTGTGGCATAGGCCTGGATGGTCTCCGACTCAGACACTTCGATCTGCGTGGAATACAGGGTGCCCGGGCCGCCGTTGATGGAGTAGTAGATGGCAGCATCCGGTGTAGCATCCATGATCTTCACCATTTGCGTGCCGGGGTATGCTCCCGTGCCGGGCGAAAAAGTCGGGCTCGCCGTGGTCACGCTGGGAATCTCGTAGACCGTTCCGCCCAAGCCAAAGTCAGCCGCTTCCGCGCCGCCCGTTGAGTCGGTGCCGTAAAGATTGCCCTGCGTGTCGAAGACCAGTCCGTTGTAGGGAGCGTACCCGTCCGGTGCAGCGCCAAATTTGTATAGAGTGGTTTCCTTCCATCCGCTTGCGGTGGGGCTCAACTCGTAGACCTGCCCGTAGGCATAAAGTCCAGATGAAGCGGTGCCGTAGAGATTCCCCGCTGCATCGAAGATGACGCCGCCGAGCGGGTAGTCTCCAACGCCGACGGCGGAGTTGAAGCTGTAGATCACCTGCTCGGACCAGTTGCCGCCCCCCGCGGGCGACAGCTCGAAGACCGCTCCCAACCCGCCGGAATAAGGGTTGATGCCGCCCCCATATGTCGTGCCGTAGAGATTTCCCTGGTTATCGAAGGTCAGGCCGGATTCGGGAATCGATCCGTCGGTGCCGTTGTCGGCGAAGCTATGGATTACATTTTCCGTCCACGTCCCTTCGCTGCCCGGCGACAGCTCGAAGGCTGTTCCGTCGTTGCTGGCGCCGCCATATTTTGTTGTGCCGTAGAGATTGCCAGCGGCGTCAAACACCAGGCCGTCGACTGGGTTGGCCGCGTCTGTCGCAGTGACGCCGAAGCTGTATAGCACTTTCTCCGTCCAGACCCCGCCCGTGCCCGGAGACAGTTCGAAGACCGTCCCCGCCGTCTCGACGCCTCCGCCATTGGACACCGTGTTCCCGCCACCAAGCAGAGTGGTGCCGTAAAGATTGCCCTTGCTGTCGAAGATCAAGCTGCCGCGTCTGGGTTCGGTGCCGTCTGCGCTGGTGGCGCCGAAGCTGTACAGCACTTTCTCTGTCCAGGTTCCCCCCGTGCCGGGCGACAACTCGTAAACAGTTCCGCCGCTGTAAGCGCCGCCCAGGTTGGTTGTACCGTAGAGATTGCCGCTGGCGTCGAATACCAGGCCGGAAAGGGACTGGATGCCGTCTCCAGTCGCACTGCCGAAGCTGTACAGCACCTTCTCCGTCCAAGTCCCTCCCGTTCCCGCTACCAGCTCGAAGGCGGTCCCATTCGTATCGAAAGGGGCGCCGGCGGCGCCACCGGACGAGGTCGTGCCATAAAGGTTGCCGGCTGCATCGAAGATCAGGTTGCATTCAGGCCCACTGCCGTCTGAGGAGTTGCTGCCCTTGAAGCTATACAACGTAATCTCCTGCGCGGCGGAAACACACGCGCCAACCGACAGCAGAGCAACCGCGATAACCGCTATTAGGCTTCCATGATTTCTCACGCCAACTCCCCCGATGCATGATACGCGTCATCGGACAAATAATTGTGTCAAATCAATTCAATACTCTTCAGCTGCGATCTCGTTCAACCCAGAGGTCCTGCGAATTCTAGATGAAAATCCAGCTGGTGTTGTAAAGTGGACGGCAATGAATCCTTACGCCCCCGGCAGTCTGGAAGAACAGGTCAGCGAGTTGCGTTTGCGCGTGCGCAGGCTCGAAGAGACGCTTCAGGCCTACGGCATTGTTCCGCAAGCTCGAGAGCAGGGGGCAACTTCGACGGTAGCTGCGGATGCGGCAGCGCCGATTGCACAGCCGTCGTTTACCCATAAAGGTCCAGCGGCAGCAAAGTTGGGCCCACTGCCCACGATGGTGGAGACGCCGGTTGTGCCGCCGAGCTTTGCCACTCCAGAACCCGCAGTACTTCAGCCGTCGCTGGAGAGTCGAATCGGTTCGCAGTGGTTCAACCGGGTGGGCATCCTGGCGGTGCTGATCGCGATGGCATGGTTTCTCAAATTGGCCATCGACAATCATTGGATTGGGCCGCTGGGGCGGGTGCTGATTGGGCTGGTCTCCGGTGCGGCGCTGATCGTCTGGTCAGAGCGGTTTAGAAACCGCGGCTATGCGGTATTTTCCTACTCGCTGAAAGCCATCGGCAGCGGGGTTCTGTATCTCTCGCTGTGGGCGGCCTTCTCCTATTTCCATCTGATTCCAGGTGCGGCTGCATTTGTGGCCATGATCGTGGTCACCGCATTCAACGGGTTCATGGCATGGGTGCAGGATTCAGAGTTGCTGGCGCTCTATGCCATCGTGGGCGGCTTCTCGACGCCGGTGCTGATCTCGACCGGCGAAAATCACGAAGTCACTTTACTCAGCTACATGCTGCTGCTGGACTTCGCCGTGCTGGTGCTGGTGATTCTTCGGCCGTGGTCGAGGCTTCTGTTTTCCGCCTACATCGGATCGGTGCTGTTGTTTGCTGCGTGGGCTCTGGAATACTACTCCGACGCGCAGTGGATGCGCACGTCGCTCTTTCTGGCGTGCTTCTTCATTGTTTTCGCATTGGCGCCGCGCCTGGTGAGGGTCAAGGCGACGGAAGGCGACGCATCTTCCGCTTGGGATGCGCTAGCTCAGGTCGCTTTGCCGATTGCGAATGCGGCCCTGGGGTTCCTGGGGTATTACGCGATGACCGAGAATGCCGGGCGATATTGGGTAGAGCCGTGGCTGGCGGTCGGCTTTGCCGCGTTCTATCTGCTGCTGCTGCGGTTGCCGGCGCGAGGAAGGTTAAAGGCCAGCCCGGTGCTGCTGTCGGCGCTGCATCTGTCTGTGGCCGTGGTCTTCTTGACGATTGCGATTCCGCTGAAGACACATGGCCGCTGGTTGACGATTGGATGGCTCACGGAAGGAGCAGCACTCATGTGGGTTGCCGATCGGATGCGGTCGCAGTTGCTGCGCGCGCTGGCGGTGATATGCCTTGTTCTTGGCCTCATGGCGCTGCTGGCTGTAAATCCCGATGTAATCGCGACGCCGGTGTTCAACCAGAGGTTCGGAACCTATTGCGTTGGCATTGCCGTGTTTGCCTTTACGGCTTGGCTGGCCGCCCGGGCCAAGCCGGAAGTGGACCGGGGCCAGACCATGGGCCAGACCATTCCGCAGTCTGGGCTGGCGGGGATTTCGGTCGTGGTGGTGAATGCGCTGATCCTTTTGGCGGTGGGCCTGGAGATTCATGGCTACTGGTGGAACTTACGGTGGCATGAAGACGCGAACCGCTACAGGGACTTCAGCATGTATGCGCAGTTCACCTATTCGGCATGGTTCATGCTGTTCGGCGCAACCCTGCTTGCAGCGGGATTCTGGCGACGCTCTGCTTTCTTGCGATGGCAGGCTTTGCTGCTGCTGGCGGTCTCAATCGGGAAGGTATTTCTTGTGGATGTCAGCGAGCTGAGCCAAGGCTATAGGATTTTGAGTTTTCTTGGACTCGGTGCGCTGCTGCTTGCGGTGAGTTTTGTATATCAGCGCGATTGGCTTCATCTTCGCGGTCGGGATGGACATACGTCATGAAGGTCGCTGCTCTAGTTCTTCTGTTCTCCATCGCTGCTGTTTCTCCGGAGGTCCGATACTTCCGCTACGAGCGGCCTCTGAGCGTTGCACAAAGCGGGGGACAGACTTGTGCGGTGATTGATCCAGCAGTCTTTGCCCATGCTGCGCCGCAGCTTGCCGATCTGCGCCTTTACCAGCAGGGCGTTGAGACTCCTTACGTTATTCAGTTGGCCGAACCAATAAAGACTGAAGAAAAATCCATTGCCCCGTTGAATCTGGGAGATCGACACGGGCTGACTGTTTTTGACGCTGAGATGCCGGAAGCGCATTATCGCGACGTGGAACTGGCCATCTCCGCGCAGGACTTTATTGCTACGGTTACGGTAGCAGGCAGCCAAACCGAGAGCGGGAGTCCGCAGACCCGGATTGGTTCCTATACTGTTTTCGACCTGACCAAGCAGAAGCTGGGACGGAGCACGGCTCTACATCTTCCTGAATCGGATTTTCGCTTCCTGCACTTCAGCATCTCGGGCCCGTTGAAGCCCGAAAGCATTACTGGCATCTCAGTTGAGCACTCGCCCGCCACTTCTCCGAAGTACGAGAGCGTCGCAGCATCCTCGAATGGCGTGGAGAAAAGCCATTCTTCGCTGTTCGAATTCATGGTGCCTGCGCACGTCCCGGTGGATCGTGTGACATTGACGCCGGGAGCCACGCCCGCGCTTTTCAGCAGGGATGTGAGCATCGCCGTGGCGGCGCAGATTGACAAGCCCTCGGATGAATCGGAGCCTGCCCGGCCGACTGTCTATGCAGGAAATGTCTTGCGCGTTCACAAGGTGCAGGAAGGTCACGCCATCGATGAAGAACGCTTGTCGATCGATGTGCCCGCACCGCTGCTGGAGTCAGCGGCAAAGTGGACGGTGACGATCGACAACGGAGACGATGCGCCATTAAAGCCGGAGGCCGTGCGGCTTGAAATGGTCGAGCGGAGCCTGTGCTTTGATGCTGTCGCAAATCGGCAATACGCCGTCTTCTATGGCGATTCTGCGCTTACGGCGCCGCGATACGACTATGCCACGCTGTTTGTCGCGCAGTCAGATCCGATGGCTGTGACGGCCGGAGCCGAGAGTGAGAATGCGGCATTCCAGCAGCGGCCAGATGACCGGCCCTTCACTGAGAAGCATCCAGCTCTGCTGTGGGCGGCGCTGATCGCCGTGGTCGCGCTATTGGGAGGAATTGCTCTTCAATCCGCGAGGCGAAGCGATTCCCGCGGGAGCGGAGTGGATTAAATGGATGCGGGGATGCTCCAATCGACTGAGCGATCGAATCTCGCAGACTCCTTGCGCGAGTTTCATACGGAGACAGGCCGGTCGCTCCTCGATCTCGTGGATGAATCGCCGGTTCTGCTCATCTTTCTTCGCCATTTTGCATGCGCTTTTTGCGCACAGACTCTGGACCGCGTTGCGCAGGTGCGCCAGCAGATTGAGGCCAAGGGTGTGCGGCCTGTCTTTGCGCATCTCGGCTCTCCCGAACGGGCGAAACCATACTTCGACTACTACCACCTTTCAAATGTGGAAAGGATCAGCAATCCGCAGGCGACGCTGTATCAGCTTCCCTTTTTTGCCTTGTCGCGCAGCAACCCTTATTTGCACTTTTTGAATCCGACGGTCTGGAAGGGCTGGCTCAAGGGCGCGATGTTCAAGTATGGAATTGGCATGATCAAGGAAGATGCGGAGCAGATGCCGGGCGTGTTCTTTCTCAAGGAGCGGAAGATTGTGCGCGCCTTTCGCCATCGGACGATTGCCGATGAGCCGGATTACTTGAAGCTGGTGAACGCGGGGTGAGGGGAGAACGGAAGCCAGAGGGCGCCGGTGGTGTCACTCCTGGTCGAGAGCCAGTGCAGCGTCTGATAGCGTCGAGCGATGTTGGGCTGGAACTGCAAGAGGGCCTCCGGCTCGGCTGGAACCCGTGATGTTGCGCAGGATGCGAAGTCCGTCGCTTGAAGGAATCGGCAGGAGATTTACGATGCACAAAAGCAGGTTGCATAGTGCGAGCTGAGTCCCTATCACAGGCAACATCAACATTGGAAGTGCGAGAAACAGGTTCGTAAGCGGCCCGGCGAAGGAGATGAGGATCTCATCGCGGCGGCGGCTGGCGAAGGCCCTGCGATTGTAAGCGCCACGCCAACAGAGCCCAAACTCGCGCACCGGAACGCCAAGCATGGCGGCGGCCGACATGTGCCCCACTTCGTGCAGTAACAGGCTGGCGATTACCAGCGCTCCCTCAATGATGCCAACCCGCCAGCCGCAAAGCGAGGCGCCTAGCAGGCAGCACATGCCAGGCATTACCCACCCCGTCTTGTGCATCCGGAACGGCACCATGAATCTTCCCATGCGCAAATCCTCGGCGAACCCTCAGTTAGTGGGATGCTCTATTTTGCTTATTTTGCCGGTCACATTACTAAAAATGTGCAAAATCTTGACTTTTGGCTATTCATAAGTAACCAAGAATGAGGTTCCGAAAGATTGAAATTCGTGGGAATCATTCGTCCGTTCGATGGCTGCGAGAATCGGAGCTGGGCCGTCATCGATGCCTAACTCTGATCGAGCGGCACGATCTCCGCTTCCAACTCCCCATTTTCTCCAATCGTCAACATCCCAATCGTAACAGGCAACTGAAAACGCCGCGGGCCGCAACTGCCGGGATTGAAATAGAGCACGTCCTTCTTCTTATGAAAATTGGGCACGTGCGTGTGCCCATAGAGCACCGCGGCAAACTTGGCGGCGACCGGGTCGAGGTGAAGCGTGTTGAGGTCATGGAGCATGTAGATATAAAGGTCCTCGAGGAGCAGGACTTCTGTCTCCGGCAGTTCGCTGCACGGGGGTTCGCCGTCTATGTTGCCGCGGATGGCAGTGACGGGGGCGATCTTTTCGAGTTCGCGCAGGATGGAGATTTTGCCCACGTCGCCGAGATGAAGGATGCGGTCGACCCCGGAGAGCGCCGGGGCCACTTCGGGGCGGAGCAGGCCGTGGGTGTCGCTGATGACGCCGATTCTCATCTACAGCCCCAGCTCCAGGCGTGTGCGGGGGTCGAGGCGATCGCGCAAGGCATCGCCAAGAAAGTTGAAGCCGAGCACGGCGCCGGCAACGGCGGCGGCGGGAAACAAGACAAGGTGCGGCGAGTCGAACAAGTGCGAGCGCGCGTCGTTGAGCATCGATCCCCAGCTGGGCGCGGGCGCGGGGATGCCGAGGCCGAGAAACGACAGCGTTGCTTCCGCAAGAATTACGCCAGCCATGCCAATAGCTGCCTGCACCAGAATCGGCTGCACAATGTTGGGGAGAATATGCTTGAAGAAGATGCGCATCCCGCCGGCCCCCAGGGCGCGAGCAGCATCTACATATTCGCGGTCGCGCACGGCCATTACCTGAGCGCGAACCAGGCGGGCATAGCCTGCCCAGCCGCCGATGGCCAGCGCCAGCACAAGGTTGGCGAAGCCCGGTCCTAAAAACGCCGCAAAAGCGATGGCCAGCAGGATGCCAGGCAACGCCAGAAACGTGTTCATGGCGAAGGTGGTGAGCGCCGTGTCGACCCAGCCGCCCAGGTAGCCGGCGAGCCCGCCAATGCTGAGCCCAAGCGCCAGCGAGACGGCCACTACGCTCACCGAAACAGCTAGCGAAAGCCGCGCACCCCACAGCAGGCGTGAAAGCGTGTCGCGGCCCAGCTCGTCTGTTCCGGCCCAATGCGCAGCCGACGGCCCTTGCAGCCGGTGTATCAAATCGATACTCGCCGGGGGATGAGGCGCGATCCACGGCGCGGCAAGACCGCAGATTAGAAAACTCACAAGCAGCAGGATTCCCAGCACCGCCAGAGGCTGCCGCCTAACACGAAAGGCCGAGCTGCGTAACGCGAAAGTGGCAAAAGGTTCCCTTTGCATCACTGCAAGAATACAGCCTGGCGAGTCTGCGGGACTTCTGGAACTAAAGTTCTTTAATTCTGAGAAGAAATCCATTAGACACGTCCAAGAATTCCTGCGAGAGCCGATATGTCAGGTGAGGCGATTCTAATGAATACCAACCCGACAAACTCGAAATCAGTGGCGATGCTTCCCGCAACTATTGCTCGCGCAGCCGACGAAGCCGTTCCGAATGCAAACGCAAAGAAGAGCAGGTTGCACGGGCGCTTTTCAAGCGGAAGCGTTCTCATCTCCCTCGCGTTGGCGGCGACCTTTCTTCCCGCGCAGAGGCCTTTACCGGGCACGGTTTCCGGTGTTGTTCGCGCTGCCGACGTCCAGCTCGGAAGCAGCCAGGCATTGCGCAGCAAAGCCGAGCAATTATTCCTCATGGGCAACCAGGCGCGCGCGGTGCAGGGTTTGAGTCCGCTGGAGTGGGATGCTGCGCTGGCGGCCGCGGCGCTCAATCATTGTGCGCGCATGGCTGGCGAAGGGCCCCTCTCGCATCAGTATGCAGGCGAGCCGGATCTGAGCGTGCGCGCCGGCCAGGCTGGAGCGCACTTCAGCCTGATTGAAGAGAACATCGCGGTGGGGCCTCAGCCCTCAACGATCCACCAAGCTTGGATGAACTCTCCGGGGCACAGGGAGAATCTGCTGAATCCTGGGGTCGATCGCGTCGGCGTTGCAGTTGTAGCGCGCGGCAATCAGCTGTATGCGGTTGCGGACTTTGGGCATGCTGTGCCGGTGCTGACACAGGAACAGGTCGAGGCAAAAGTTGCCCATATGGTGCAGGCCTCGGGAGTGGCCGCGCACGGCAGCTCAGAGGGAGCGCGCGAGGCCTGCTCATTGGACCATGGATTGCCTGCATCGCTTGATAATGCCCGCCCGGAGTTCATCATGCGCTGGCAGGACGCGGAACTTGACCGTCTGCCCGGTGCGCTGCTCGACCGCATTGCGACGGGCAAATACCACGAAGCGGCGGTGGGAAGTTGCCCAGTGCAGAGCGCTGAAACCACATTCACTGTGTACCGCGTGGCCGTGCTGCTGCTCAGGCCGGTCTCCGCGACTCCGCACACATATCTTTCGCAGAGATAACCAGAGCGATCTCGGACCTCGCGCTCCCACACCTCATAGAGCAGCGCGCCAGGAACAGTCGCTCTGCAGAGCGCACATAATTTGCATACATAATCTCTTAATAAAGGACGAATTGAACCGTCATCTTGATAGAAATCTGTGCCATCCTCATCGCGAATTGCGAAGTTGAAGAGAGTCCGCGTTTTCTTGCGGCGCCAATAATCGATTGTGGAAGAAAGCGCGCTGCGGGAACCAAATTCCCTCAAGCGCGTATATCATCAGGCATCCGCGAAAGCAGACAGCATCTTCAAAGGAAGCCATCCATGGATTCAGTCTCCGAGCAATTCCCCACGCACGATTTATCCGCGTTGGACCCGACCACGGCTGAACCGGCAAACCTGCCGCGGCCCTCACTCTTGCGCCGCATCTTCATCGGACCATTCGGCCTGCGCGCGGGATGGAGTCTGCTGATCTATTTTGCAATCCTCGCCTCGATTATCTTCGGCGTGCGCGCCATAAGCCACCACTACAAGGCCAAATCCCACGAAGCCGCGTTAGCCGCGGCGCGCGCCGCCGGAAAGCCCGCTCCATCCGACGCTGAAGCCAGGCCTGATCCCAACGAGCCGATGACCATTGTGCCCGGAATGGAGCAGGAAGGAATCTCATTCGCCTTGATCTTTCTCGTCAGCCTGGTCATGGCCGTGATCGAGCGCCGCCGCTTTTCGGCTTTTGGCCTCGGCGGCCAGAGATCCATTGGCCGCTTCTTTACCGGCGCCATCTGGGGCGTGGTCGCGTTGTCGCTGCTGGTGGGTTCACTGCGCGTCTTCCACCTGCTCAGCTTTGATGCTCAACTCGATCATGGCTGGGCCATATTGGGCTATGGCGGAGTGCTGTTGTTTTTGTTCCTGCTGGTCGGCCTGCTCGAGGAATACATCTTCCGCGGCTATCTGCAGTTCACACTTACGCGCGGACTGGTTGGCCTGGGAAACCTCATCTCCCGCAAGCACGGCCGCAGCATCGCCTTTTGGATCGCGACGCTCATTACATCAGGCCTGTTCTTCCTCGCCCATACCACCAACGGCGGAGAAGACAAGGTCGGCCTGCTCTTGGTTTTTCTGGCCGGCGTGGCCTTTGTGGTGGCTCTGTGGCGCACCGGCTCGCTTTGGTGGGCCATCGGCTTCCACATGGCCTGGGACTGGTCGCAATCGTTTCTTTACGGCGTTCCAGACAGCGGCGCGCTGGTGCAGGGACGGCTGTTCGCCACGCATCCCCTGGGCAATCCCGTGCTCTCCGGCGGGACCGTTGGCCCGGAGGGCAGCGTTTTCTGTATTCCGATTCTAGTGTTGATTATTGTGGTGCTGTTGTTCACGCGACCGTCGCCGCAACCGCCGCTGGAGACGAAGCCCCGCAGAAATGCTCTGTCCCAGCCGCCCGTTACACTTGAAGCATGATCCGCGTCGTTCGCCCTATTCCTGTTGAACAACTCAAACTGCTGGTCTTCGATCTCGACGGGACGCTCATCGACTCGGCGCAGGATCTTTGCAATTCGGTCAACGCGACGCTGCACCAGTTCGGCCACCCCGCGCTCAAGGACACAGAAATTGCCGGCTTCATCGGCGATGGCGCGCTGATGCTGGTCCGCCGCGCCTTTGCCAAGGCCTACGGCGGCCCGGTCGACGAGCAATTCCTTGAGTTCGCCTACCGCTTTTTCCTCGATTACTACCGCGCCCACAAGCTCGACTTCACCTACGCATATGAAGGGGTTCTCGAGGCACTGGCTGCGCTCAGGGACCTGCATGACCAACCCCGCATCATGGCCGTGCTGACCAACAAGCCCGTCAGGCCTGCGCAGGATATATGCGCCGCTCTCGGCCTGGCGCCTTACTTCCTGCACATATACGGCGGCAACAGTTTCTCCACTAAGAAGCCCGATCCCGAAGGCCTGAACTCCCTTATGGCCGAAGCCGGAGCCGCGCCGGAAGAAACCGTCCTCATCGGCGACAGCCACGTGGATGTGCTCACCGCACGCAACGCCGGCGCTTGGGCCATCGGCTGCACATTCGGCCTGGCGCCGGAGAGTCTGACCTCCGTGCAGCCGGACATTCTGGTCGATTCTCCAAAAGACTGGACGGCTGCCCTGAGCCCGCGCTAAAATCGATTTATTGCGGCAGGCGATGCGGTCAGAGGTGGACGTTTCGCTGCCGGTTGATTTCGATCCAGGCAAACGATCCTTGCGAGCCGCTGATTCCAGAACACTTTAGAGTCGAGCGGCCCGCGTTTCAAGGATTCAGTGAAGCTTCCAGTTTCCGTCGGCCGGTACGACCCAAGTTCAAATACGAAATATTTTCAATTTTTGCACACCGCTGACCCCCGTTTTGGCCGATAATCTAATTGCTGAATACATTTGTTTGAAGTACGACCTTTTTGCCGGCCAGGCGCGCTTCATCGGTTTTTCAATTTTTTGTCTTGGAGATTTCATGCGCCCGTTTGCCCTGGGAATTGTTCTGCTGCTGCCTGCTTCTCTGTTCGCCGCCAATACCACTTCCGCAACGCAGCCTGCTGCGCCTGCGGTTCACGGCGTGGTCGCCGACCCGACCGGCGCCATTGTGCCCGGCGCTGAGGTTGACCTGCTTGAAACCAGCGGAGCCGTCGCCGGCACCATTCATTCCGATGGCGAAGGCAACTTCCAGCTCGTCGCACCCCACGCGGGCAGCTTCACGCTGGTGGTGTCTGAGCCCGGCTTTGAGACGGTGCGCACTCCGCTGGTGATCGCGGCGCCAGCGCCCGTTGGGCGAGGTGTCGCCACTTCGAGCCCTGCCGCTATTCCCGCTCTCGCGCCTGTCCACATTGTGCTGCCCATTGCCGCCGTGGCCACCATGGTTCGCGTCAACGGAGACAGCAGCGAAGACCTTACCGCGCCCGACGCCAACCACGACTCCTCGGTGATGACGGCCAGCGACCTGAAGGCCCTGCCCATCTTCGACAACGACTACGCCAGCGCCATGAGCGCCTTCCTCGATTCCAACGTGAGCGACACCGCCGGCACCGGCCTGATGGTCGACGGAGTGGAAGCCAATCGCGCCACCGTCTCCGCCTCCGCCATCAAAGAGATTCGCATCAACCAGGACCCCTACTCGGCGCAGTACTACTGGCCCGGCCGCGGACAGATGGAGATCATCACCAAGTCCACCGCCGACCAATATCACGGCCAGTTCAATTTTCTGTTTCGCAACTCGGCGCTCAATGCGCAAAACGCCCTTGCTCCCTCCAAGCCTTTCGAGCAGCGGCAGAACTACGAGGGGCACGTCACTGGGCCCATCCCGCACTTGCCCAAATACAGCTTCCTGGGTTCATTCAACCGCGTCGTGTACGACCAGGATTCGGTGATTGACGCGATCGTTGCGCCCACCGCGGATAATCCCAGCGGCAACTTCGAAGCCAACGTCTACTCCCCTGCGCGCGACACTGAATTCTCGGCGCGCGTGGCGCATGAATTCCGCGAAGGCGTCTCCGGCTACGTGCAGTACAGCTATCAGGATTCCACTTCGCAGAATCAGGGCGTCGGCGGGCAGACGCTGGCCGCGGCCGGCTACAACAACCAGTATCGCGAAGACGATTTTGTCGCCCATCTCGATCAGGCGATCTCGGCAACCATGCTCAACCAGGTCTCGCTGGTCGGCGAGCGCGACACCAATCGCAACATCAATGTCGCCGAAGCTCCGCGCATCAATGTCGCCGGCGATTTCACTTCGGGGTCGGCGCAGGGCGACTCGCTCGGCACCGAATACAACGCCCGCTTCTACGACATGATGACCTGGACGCGCGGCCGCAACACCATCAAGATGGGCGCGGGCACGCCTCACATCGACCGTCGCGCCTACGACGACAATACCAACGAGCTGGGCTCCTACACATTCGGTCCCACGCTGGCCGCAGACGGTGTTACCGTACTGCAGACCGCGTTGCAGAATTACGTCAACAACCTGCCGTCGGAATTCACTGAGAATACCGGGGTCGTTCACTTTATTTATCACCAGCAGGAGATGGGCGCATTCGTTCAGGACCAGTTCAAGGTCAACGAGCGCTTCACCATCACTCCCGGTCTGCGTTACGACTGGCAGAATTTTCTGGCTACGCGCCGCCTGGGCTTCTCTCCCCGCGTAAGTTTCGCCTGGCTATTGAATGAAGACACCAAGACCGTGCTTCGCGGCGGAGGCGGCATCTATTACGACCGCTTCGGTGGTGGACCCCTGCTTGACCTGGCCCGCTACGGCAACGGCGCACGTCGCGCCCTGGTGCTCTCTCTCAACCCCGCCACGCTGCCCTCCACCGGATGCGTGCCCATCACCAACTGCCTCACGCTTGCCGCGCAGCCGCCCTCGCTGGCTGAGCTTGCTCCCGGCGCAAAGATTCCCTACGAGATTCAGTACGGTCTCTCTATTGAGCGGCAATTGGGTGAGAAGGCCACCGGCGTCGTCAGCGTTTATTCCGCGCGCGGCATTGATTCCTTCCGCTCTGTCGACATCAACGCACCAACGCCTGAGTCCGGCTACACAGTGCGGCCCAATCCGGCTTATGGTCGCATCCGCCAGATGCAACCGGAGGGCTTCTGGGACGGCAACGGGATGGACATCTCCTATCGCGGACGCCTCGACAAATACTTCACCGGCTTCGGTCGCTACACCTGGTCGCACTACGACTCCGACACCGGCGGCATCGGCTGGTTTCCGCAAAACCAATACGACCCCAACGACGAGTGGGCGCGCACCGGCTTTGACCGCCGCAACCGCCTGGGGATGTATGCCATGTTCAACCCCGAAAGCGTGCTGAATCTTTCCGCAGGCATCTTTGCGAACTCCGGGTCGCCCTGGACCGTCACCACCGGCACCGACGCCTATGGCGACGGCCTGTTCAACACGCGGCCCGACGGCGTAGCCCGCAACACCGAGACCACGCCCTCCTATGTCGACGTAGACCTGCGCTGGGGTCACGACTTCGCCATCACTCCCAACAAGGATGAGGAAGCTCCGCGTGTAGGCTTTTCCGCCGGCGCATTCAATGTGCTCAACCACCCCAGCCCCACCGGCATCGACACCGTAGAAACCTCGTCAGAGTTCGGCGAGGTCACGTCAGTGGCGCCGCCGCGGCGGATTCAGCTGGGCATGCGGCTGCAGTTCTAGCCTAGCCAGCCGACCTGTCATCCTGAGCGACCGAAGCGAAGCGCAGGGAGTCGAAGGCGGGTGCCCTCTGGGCGCGGTTGCTCTTTGGGAACCTGGGTGCCCCACCCTCGACGCGTTTTTGTCTTTGCGGCTAGGGCGGGCGGTTGGGGTCCCCCGACTTTTCCCACCCTACCCGGAACTTTCTCCGCTCCCTTTTCGTACCGTGAAAAGAGTGGAGCTGCCCATGATCCGCCGCATCCTCGCCCTCACCCTGCTCTGCGCCGCTTTTGCGTCGACCCGCGCCCGTGCCGAGCAGGACGCAGTCCAGTTCTTTTCCGACATCGAAGTCGCCCCCGATTCCACCGTCCACGACGCCGTTTGCTTTTTCTGCAGCGTCAACATCGAGGGGAAGGCCACCGGCGATGTCGTCGTCTTCTTCGGCAACACGCACATTGCGAACCAAGCCCAGCACGACGTGGTCAACTTCTTCGGCCATGTCACAGCAGACGACAACGCCTCCATCGACCACGACCTGGTCAGCATGTTCGGCAGAGTCCGCCTGGGAGAAAACGTGCATGTCGGCGAAGACCTGGTAGCCATGTTCGGCAGCCTGCACACCGGCAACGGAGTCACTGTCGAAGGCGACCGCGTTGTGCAGCCCGCGATTATCTTCTTCGCGCCGTTCATCTTTCTTTGCCTGATCGTTATCTTTATCGTCCGCGAATTCCGCGCCTATCGCCGCCGCATGTTCCTCCGCGGCTATGTCTACCCTCCCCGGCCGTAGCGCGATATCAACGCCACTTTTGTTTTCTAACAAATAAACTGTGTCATCCTGAGCGAAGCGCACTTCAGCGGAGCCGAAGGACCTGCATTTTAGGTCGCATATATCGCCTGAACATAGGCCTAATGCCTCTAGCGCACATCTCTCACGAAACCTTGTACCCTTGAAAGCATGATCAACCTCACCGCGGACCCCACGGGTGTTGGCGTGCGCCCCTTGCGCATCGTGCTGCCCGGTGGCAGCGGCCAGGTGGGCCAGGCGCTGGCGCGGCACTTGCAGCAGCAGGGCCATCACATCACCGTACTGACACGCGGCCCTTATACAGCACCCTGGCAAACCGTTCACTGGGACGGGGAAACCGAAGGTTCCTGGATCGAGACACTCGAAGGCGCCGACGTCTGCATCAACCTCGCCGGACGCAGCGTCAATTGCCGCTATAACGCGAAGAACCGCGCCGCCATTTATAACTCACGCATCGGGACAACACGTCTGCTCAACCGCGTGATCGCCAGCCTGGCCGAGCCGCCGCGCGTATGGCTCAACGCCTCGACAGCCACCATCTATCGCCATGCCCTCGACCGGCCCATGGATGAAGCTACGGGAGAGTTAGGCGGGCATGAATTCATTTCAAAACGCCGCCGCGCGCCGGACACGTGGAACTTCTCCATCGGCGTCGCCAAGGATTGGGAAGCGGCATTTTTTGAAACTCCCACGCCAAGGACGCGCAAGGTTGCATTGCGCTCTGCTATCACCTTCAGCCCTACGCCCGGCAATGCTTTCGAGATTCTTCTTAACCTGGTGCGCTTCAGCCTTGGCGGCAAGCAGGGCAACGGCCGCCAGTACGTGAGTTGGATTCACGAAGCCGATTTTGCCCGCGCCGTCGAGTTTTTGATTGACCACGAAGACTTCGAAGGGCCTGTCAACCTGGCTTCACCGAATCCTCTGCCGAATCGCGAGTTCATGGAAGCACTTCGCGACGCATACGGCATGCCCAACGGCATTCCCACACCGGCCTTTGCACTCGAGATCGGAGCATTCTTTCTGCGCACTGAATCCGAGTTAGTACTCAAGAGCCGTCGCGTAATTCCCGGACGCCTGCTCGAAGCCGGATTCGAATTTGAATTCCCAACCTGGCCCGAAGCCGCCGAAGATCTAGTGCGGCAATGGAAGGACAGGGATTAGGGATTACTTCGGAGTTATATCCGTCACCGGCAAATCCCAGTGCGAGAGCAGAATCTCAAACCGCCGCTGCTCTTCTTTCTGATAAGTCGCTTGGTCCGGCCATAAATCTTTGATGAAAGCATCCTCATCCGGATTGGCGGTCGTTGCGACGGTCGAGTTCTTGTAGCGGATGGTCACGCGATAATCCCAGCGTCCATCTTCGGTGGTGTGGTACGCCGGCGACTCAATTTTCACCGAGAGTATCCGCCCGGTCTCTTGAATCTTCTTGAGCAGCGGGTAATGGTTCTTCATGAACAGGTGGAGAAATTCCTGCTGATGGCCCCACTGCAGCTTGTAGTAGTACTCCACGGTGTAAGGCTGATCAGCTCCACCCTGCGGCGGAGAACCCTGCGCTTTGGCAGGAACAGCAAGTGAAACCGCAAATACAAGTGCAAAGATAGCGAGAAGGATTTTGCGCATGGATTCCCCCAGAATGCCAGCATGGGTCTGTGCATGCAATTGTACCTTCAATTGTTCTGGAGAACTCCGAGCAAGGCAATTCGCCCCCCCGATGAACGGAGCCGGGTGGAGGTTCGCGGCGCCTACAATCCCTGCATCCTTTTCAGACCACACGAATCTTAACACCCACAGGAGAATTACTTCATGTCTCAAAAAATCGCGTTCATCACCGGCGGCAATCGCGGCCTCGGATTTCAAACTGCCCTGCTGCTCAAAGACGGCATCAAAGTTGTCATCGGCTCGCGCGATCTTGCGCAGGGTGAAAAGGCCGTTGAGAAGCTTCGCGCCGCAGGAGTCGATGCCGACGTATTTCAGTTCGACATCACCAAGCCAGCCGATGCGCAGGCCGCCTACGACTATTTCAACTCGCATTATGGACGGCTCGACATCCTGGTGAACAACGCTGGAATCGCTGCGGGAGTTTTTCCCGGCACCGGCCCTGAACACTCCGCCACTCTTGTCCCGGCTGAACTGCTGCACAAGGTCTTCGAAACCAATTTCTTCGCGCAAGTCGCGCTGACCAACAAGCTGCTGCCACTGATTCGCAAGAGCGCGGCCGGACGCATCGTTAACCTGTCCAGCATTCTCGGCTCGGTCACGTTGCATGCCGATCCCAAGTCCCCTATCTACCACGCCAAGTCGTTCGCGTATGATGCGTCGAAGACCGCGCTCAACGCCTACACCGTTCACCTCGCATATGAGTTGCGCGACACCAGCATCAAGGTGAACTCCGCGCATCCCGGCTGGGTGAAGACAGACATGGGCGGACCTGAAGCTCCGATGGAATTGAGCGAGGGAGGCAAGACCAGCGCTGCGCTCGCCACGCTCGCCGACGATGGGCCAAGCGGCGGATATTTCCATCTTGGTCAGCCGTTGCCCTGGTAACCCTAACCTGCTAGAACCCCTCGGTGCTCCGGCCGCGTTCGGCAGCCCGTGAAGGGGCATGCGTCGAATTGAACTCCATATTCGACGCATATTCTGCGTAGAGAAATGGGGCCAATCTGCGCAGAACTTGCGTAAATTGGCTCCCGCTTGCGAATCCTGCAAATCCGGTGTGAAATTGTAGATCATGCGGTATTCATACATTGTTTTCGCAGCCTTTGCCCTCAGCGTCACCGCCTCCTTTCCCAATTCTGCCCAGAGCGTGAAAGATCCACATGCCTCGATTGTCAATGTGGCCGCACGCCAGGCCGCACTCAAGGCAACCACCGATCTGCTGCTGCTCGCGGCCATCAAGAACCTGCCTTCCTGTTTAAACACGCCCGCGGTGGCCGCACCAACCGGCGTCATGGACATTCCGCACCACTATCTGTCCGGTTCCAATGGGCCGGTCAACCCCGCTGAGGCCGTGGCCACGCGCATTTATGCGGACTTTGAACGCCGCATCACGGCCGGGATGAACCAGTACCTGGCCACTGGGAACCATGCCGAATCAGCCTGTGCGCTGGCCCAGCTTGACGACTGGGCGAAGGCCCGCGCACTGCTCAACTACGACCCCAAGGACTCCTCGCAGGCCTGGTTCCAGGTGGAGTGGACGCTGAGTTCCGCGGGCATCACGGATTCCGTGCTGGTAAACGACGCCACACTCGACGCCGCGCAGCAGAAGCGCGTTACCGCCTGGCTGGATACCGCCGCCCATAAGGACATCTCGTTCGAGAAGCCGACCGACTCCAACAACAATCACCACTACTGGCGAGCGCTGGCCGCGACGGCCATAGGCATCACCGCTTCAGACGACGTGCTCTTCCGCTTCGGCATCCAGACGTATGTCAATGCCATTGCGGAGATCGACGCGCGCGGGGCGTTTCCCAAGGAGATGGCGCGCCACGAAAACGCCATTCACTACCAGGGATTCGCGTTGCAGCCGCTGGTTCTGATTGCGGAGTTTGTTACGCGACAGGGCTTTCCCATTTACAGCTACAAGGCCAACGGGCATACGCTGCGCGACGCCATCGTCTTCTTCGGCAACGCAGTCGACGATCCGAGCCTGGTGAACCCTTATACCCACGACGAACAGGCTAAGCACTGGGGCGCGGGAGACTTTGCGGATTTTGCTTTTTATGTTGCGCGCTTCGGGCCGGACAATCTGCCGCCGGCCATTCTTGACCAGCTAAAGCACCCCAGCTTTAGCACCCGGATCGGCGGCAGCACGGCTCTGCTAGCTGGCCGATAGCTCGGAGTCGCGGAAAAACGGCGCATTCGCTTCACGCTGATTTTCGCGCCAGCGCCTTCTAAGAAGGTGATGAGGTTTCAGGTAAGAGCACCCTTGGTAAGGTGAACGATCATGGGACCTGCAGCCCTCCTTTGTTAACCCCGCTCCCACCTTTGAGGGATTTGGGCACAGCCTCTTGCAAAATATAGTGCTAATTGGCGCTGCTTTCTGCACCAAGCAGGCGAACCTGGGGGGAGGAAACTGAAATGAACACAATGCTGCTCAAACTTTACATTGCTATGCAGAATCTGATCAGCCGCGAAGAAGGTCAGGATATCGTTGAATACGCGCTTATTACGGCGCTGCTTGCCTTTGGATGGATCGCCGGCGTCAAGGCCATTGCGACTGCACTGAACGGCGCCTTCAGCAACATAAGCGGCACACTGGGCAGCTACGTCAGCTAGTCTTTTTGCTCCTGGCTCTTCTGCGTCGCTGTTGCCGGACGCCCAACCCCTGCCGCAGCCCCCGCGGCAGCGGTGAATCCGTCCAATGTAACCAGGTTTCGCCTGGTCCCCGTTCAGTATCCGTAGGTCACACGCTCCCAATTCCAATCCCTGTTCGCCCATCCCTCATCCCTATTCCCTCGTCCTCCCGCCGTCTTCGCTTCTTGTTCGCTTCTACGATATAATACTAGGCATGGACTTTCAGTTGGTGACCACATACAAGCCGCGAGGCGATCAGCCGCGCGCCATTGCCGAGCTGATGGAGGGCCTGGCGGCGGGCGAGAAGCACCAGGTGCTGCTGGGCGTTACCGGCTCGGGCAAGACTTTTACCATGGCCAAGGTCATCGAGCAGTCGCAGCGGCCGGCGCTGATTCTGGCGCATAACAAGACGCTGGCCGCGCAGCTCTATCACGAGTTCAAGCAGTTCTTTCCCGGCAATGCGGTGGAATACTTCGTGAGCTACTACGATTACTACCAGCCGGAAGCCTATATCCCAGCGGGCGACCTTTACATCGAAAAAGAAGCCACGATCAATGAGGAGCTGGACAAGCTGCGGCTTTCCGCGACGCGCTCGCTGTTTGAGAGGCGCGACTCGATCATTGTGAGCTCGGTGAGTTGTATTTACGGACTGGGCTCGCCGGAGGCTTACTACGGCATGCTGCTGCTGCTGGAGAAAGGCCAGCGCATCAGCCGGCAGGATATTACGCGGCGGCTGGTGGAGATTCTCTACGAGCGCAACGATCATGACTTCCGGCGCGGCACATTCCGCGTGCGCGGGGACGTGATCGAAGTGTTTCCGACGTATGACGAGTCCGCTTACCGCATCGAGCTTTTTGGCGACGAGATCGAATCGCTATCGCAGATCGATCCGCTGTTTGGAACGGTGAAACAGAAGTATTCGCGGCTGCCGATTTACCCCAAGAGCCACTACGTGGTGCAGCCGGAGCGCAAAGCTTCGGCCATCGACTCGATTGTAAAGGAGTTGAATGAGTGGGTGCCGCAGCTTGAGGCGGAAGGGCGCATGGTGGAGGCGCAGCGCGTTCATCAGCGCACGCGCTTTGATCTGGAGATGATCAAGTCGATGGGCTATTGCCACGGCATCGAGAACTACTCGCGGCATTTCTCAGGACGCCTGCCCGGCGAAGCTCCGCCCACGCTGTTGGATTATTTCCCGCGCGACTTTCTGCTCTTTGTGGACGAGAGCCACGCCACCATTCCGCAGGTGCACGGCATGTGGTACGGCGATCAGAGCCGCAAGCAAAACCTGGTCGACTACGGCTTCCGCTTGCCCTCCGCGCGCGACAACCGGCCGCTAAAGTTTGAGGAGTTCGAGAACCGCATTCACCAGACGATTTATGTTTCCGCAACGCCGGGACCGTATGAGCTGACGCGCTCGGCAGGGGTGGTAGTAGAGCAGGTAATCCGGCCGACAGGATTAGTTGATCCGGAGGTTGAAATTCGTCCCGTAAAGGGGCAAATCGATGACCTCTTAGCCGAGATTCGTGACCGGGCCAAGCGCAATGAGCGCGTGCTCGTCACCACCCTGACCAAGCGCATGGCCGAGGACCTGGCCGGTTATTACACTGAGGTCGGCGTGCGCTGCCGTTACATGCACTCGGAGATCGAAACGCTGGAGCGCGTGAAACTGCTGGCGGGGCTGCGCAAGGGCGAGTTCGATGTGCTCATCGGCATCAATCTCTTACGGGAAGGTCTCGATCTGCCGGAGGTTTCGCTGGTGGCCATTCTCGACGCGGACAAAGAAGGCTTTCTGCGCTCGGCGGGCTCGTTGATCCAGACCATGGGGCGCGCGGCGCGTCATCTTGAGGGCAGGGCGATTCTCTACGCCGACAAGATGACTGATTCGATGCGACGGGCGATCGACGAGACGGACCGGCGCCGCACCATTCAGAGCGCCTACAACGAAGAGCACGGCATCACGCCGCAATCCATCATCAACACCATGGACATGGGACTGGCACAGATTCTGAAAGCCGAGTACGGCGACGTGGAAGTGGAGGAGGCGGCAAGCCTGCCGGAGTTTGCTTCGCAGGCCGAGCTCGACGCCTTCATTGCCAAGATGGAGACGGAGATGCGCGAGGCGGCCAAGAAGTTCGAATTTGAGAAGGCGGCGCGGCTACGGGATTCGATCAAGGAGCTGAAGGAGAAGGAGTTTCTCTTCGGCTAATCTTGTGCCGCGGGTTCCCGCTGCACGGGCAATTCTAAGTCCCCAGATACAACCGGGCCGCACTTTGTAACATCCAAGTTAGTCAGGCAATTCATTTAATATGGCGTTTGCCTTTGGGGCTGCGCAGAATTCCAAATTTATGACGACGATCCTCTTAGTGGACGACGATCCGCTTCAGGCAGAACTGCGCAAGTTGATGCTGGAGCGCAAATTCGAAAACGTCGCGCGGGTGAACGATGCCGCGGAGGCTCTTTGCCTGGTGGAGCAGCCTCAGTTTGCCGGCCACCTGGGCCTGGTCATCACCACGCTGAACATGCCGGGAATCCGCGGGCCGGCCTTTGTGGCCGAGTTGCATGAGCGCCTGCCCAAGGTGCCAGTGCTGGTGCTCGGCGGCGGAGCAGACGCGGCATCCGATTACGATTCCAGGGTCAGATTCCTTCCCCGGCCGTTTGCGGGGGAAGCGATTCTGGCTGCGGCGAACGAGATGCTGGCGCAGCACGCATAGTGAATACTCCCAAACATCCCCGCATTGAAAGCCGCCTCCATTTTCCCTTCGAATCTCCACCTTTGGTGTGAGCCAGATCACATGCTGAAGGCCTATCATGGCTTGAGAATACCCTCGCAGGCAAAGCTCAGGGCCCCCGGCCTGCGTGCGAGAATCATCGTGGAGTCTTAATTCATGGCAGCCTTTGGTAGTTTTGTCCTTCTCCTTGCTTTGGCGCTGGCCGCATATAACCTTCTGATAGGTGGGATGGCTCTGCGGCTGATTGCCACCGGACGGTCCACGGCGATCTCCCCCGAGCGCCTGGCCGATACCGCGCGCCGGGCTGGAATCGCCGGCTTTGCGGCTGTAACCGCGGCGGCCTTTGCGCTGATATGGTCTGTCTTTGCCAACGATTTTTCAATCGCCTACATCATGGAGCACTCCAACCGCGCGCTGCCCGGCGCGTACAAGTTCGCTGCCCTGTGGAGCGGGCAGGAGGGATCGCTGCTGTTGTGGGCGTGGCTGCTGGGAACCTACGGCTTCGTGCTGCGCCTGACCCACAAAACCGACGTCAAACTCTATGCATACGCCGGAACCATTCTCGCCTGCATTCAGGTCTTCTTCTTGTCGATTCTCTGCTTTGCCGCGCCGCCGTTTGCGCTCACCCAGGGCGCCATTCCCGAAGACGGAAACGGCCTGAATGTGTTGCTGCAATATCCCGAAATGGTCATTCATCCACCCATGCTTTACCTGGGCTATGTGGGGTTCTCGGTTCCCTTCTGCTTCGCCTTGGGCGCGCTGATGATGCGCTATCCCGGCGAAAAATGGATTCGCGTCACGCGCATATGGACCATGGTCACCTGGCTGTTTCTCACCTGCGGCATCTTCCTCGGCATGCACTGGGCCTACGCCGTGCTGGGCTGGGGCGGCTACTGGGGATGGGACCCGGTGGAGAACGCCAGCTTCATGCCCTGGCTCACCGGTACTGCCTTTCTGCACTCGGTAATGATGCAGGAGAAGAAAGGCATGATGAAGAGTTGGAATGTCTGGCTCATCTTCGCCACATTCCTGCTCACGCTGCTGGGCACGCTGCTCACCCGCGCCGGTCTGGTCAGCTCCGTACATGCGTTTGCGCAGTCCTCCATCGGCACCTGGTTCGTCATCTTCATGGGAATCGTGTTGGCGGTCTGCATCTTTACTTACATCCTGCAGCACAGCCACCTCAAGAGCGAGCATCACCTGGAGTCGCTGGTGAGCCGCGAATCGAGCTTCCTGTTCAACAACCTTGTCCTGCTTACTGCATGCTTTGTCATCCTGTGGGGAACGCTATTCCCTGTGTTGAGCGAATACGTTGTGGGCAACAAGGTCACCGTCGGCGCGCCATGGTATAACCGCGTGGCCGTGCCCATCGGCATCTTCCTGGTGCTGCTCACCGGCGTGGGCCCGCTGCTGCCCTGGCGCGCGGCGTCGTTCAAGAGCATTCGCCGCAACTTTGTGCTGCCGGTGGTTGTTTTCTGGGTCGCGGTTATCGGTTGTTTTGCGGTTGGAATGCGGCCATGGAAGGATGGCGAGTTCGACAGCGGCTACTTCTACGCGCTGGTAGCTTTCTCCACGTCGGCCGCTGTGCTCACGGCGATTCTCAGCGAGTTTCTGCGCGGCGCTGCCGTCATTACCAAGCAGACCGGCCGCAATCTGTTTGCGGCTACCTGGCTGCTCACCCGCCGCAACACCCGCCGCTATGGCGGCTACATCATCCATATCGGCGTGGTGATTGTGGTGATCGGGCTGGCTGGCTCCGCTTTCAATCGCAACGTCGAATCGGAAATGGGGCTGCACGACAAGATCAATATCGGCCCGTACACGCTGGAGTCGGTCGGCGCAACTCAGGACTCGAATGCCAACTTCAACTCCGAGTATGCGCTGCTTAACGTAACAAGCGGCGGAGAACCTGTGAAGACGCTGGTGCGCGACGGCTGGCAATTCCACATCGTCCCTCTGCAGATGACGCCCGAGAAGCGCCTCTACCTGGCCTCGGGGCAACCGCAGACCATGGTCGCCATCCACTCCGTTCCCAGCTGGGATTTATACGTGGTGTATGAGGGCATCAATCCCGACACCGGCCAGCCCATCATCAAGGCATTCCTGAACCCGCTGGTTGGATGGATCTGGGCCGGGCTGATGGTGCTGGTCTTCGGCACAGTGGTGGCGCTTGTACCAAGCCTCAGCCCCGCCACAGCGTCGGTGCGCGTGGCGGCTCGATCGGTTCCCACGGAGCCCGCTCTGAAGGGCGGCCACTCTTGAGGCCTTTCAAGCACTTTTCTTTCTGGGTCAAGACCGCCCAGGCTGCACTGCTGGCAATCGCTGTGTGTTTCTCGCTGGGCGCAGCTGAGCCCGCGTCGCGCTTCACCAACTTGAACCACCGGTTGATGTGCACGTGCGGATGCGCGGAGATTCTGGGCGAATGCAACCATGTGGGCTGTCCCATCTCGACCGGCGCACTGGATGAGCTGCGGGCGGGCATCGCCGCCAACCAAAGTGACCAGCAGATTCTGGATTCATTTGTCGCCAAATATGGCGCGGTGGTGCTGGCCGCGCCGACTACGCACGGCTTCGACCTGGTGGCATGGATCGCGCCTTTCGCGGTGTTCGCGGCGGCGGCACTGGGTACGATTCTGCTGGTGCGACGCTGGTCGATTGGCAAGACGGTTGCTGTTGCCGCGGACACAAACACAATGGACTCCGCCGAGCGCGAACGCCGGGAACAGATTCGCCGCGAAACCGGCGATGGAGGGTTTTGAGCCATGACTAACGTGCAGGGAGAATGGGCTGGCTTATTTTTGGCGCTGGCGCTGTTCGTGTACATCTTCTGGCCGGAGAACGTGTTTGCTAGCCAGCGCGAGAAATCCCGCCTGGACTTTCTGCTGGAGCGCAAGGATCAGCTCTATGAGAATCTGCGCGACCTGAACTTCGAGTACCGCGCCGGCAAGTATCCCGAGGAAGATTTCGCAGTGCAGCGCTCCCAGCTTGAAAACGAAGCCGCCGTGCTGCTGGCCGAGATCGACCAGCTCGAGCAGGCATGAAACGAATCATTGTTCTGACCCGGGACTGAGATTGAACGCAGCGCTCCACAAGATGAAGGACGTTTTCACCGCCATGAGATCGACACGATTTTTCTTTCGCTTTTTTGCCATGAGCATCATGCTCACGGCCGCTTTGGCGCAGGCCTCCACAGTTACCGGCACAGTGACCAACAAGACCAGCGGCAAGCCGTCTGCTGGCGATACCGTTGAGCTGGTTGACGTGCAGGCCGGCATGAAGGTAACGTCTCACACCACCACCGATGGCAATGGGCACTATGCACTCGACGAGCCGGGCAGTGGTCCTTACCTGGTAAGGGCGACACACCAGGGCGCCGGATACTTTATCGCCGCGCCCCCGGGCAACGGTTCGGGAAACATCTCGGTTTTCGACACATCCCCCAGGGTGAACGGAGTGTCCGTCGAGGACGACGTTCTGCAAATCGAGTCGGAAAACGGGCAGCTGGATGTTGCCGAACAATTTGTCATCCACAACACCAGCTCGCCGCGAGTGACGCAGTTCAGCAAGGACACGTTTGAATTTGTGCTTCCCACCGGCGCCGTGCTGGACGGCGCGGAGGCCACACGGCCCAGCGGCCTGCCCACCATTGCGGTGCCGCTGCCGTTGAGCCAGAAGGGCCACTATACCCTCAACGTTCCCATTCAGCCCGACGAGGGAGATGCCCAGACGCTCTTCGTTCTGCGCTACCACCTGCCCTATTCCGGGAGTTATCAATTCAGCCCAAGGCTTTTGATGCCCACGGAAAATTACGCCGTGCAACTGCCCAAGGCCATGACCTTTACTCCAGGCACGGGAGCCAACTTCCAGCCGGTGCAGCCGCCGTCTCAGGGGCCCTCGGTGCTCACCTTCCTGGCAAAGAATGCAACACCCGGCAAGCCGCTTGACTTCACCGTATCCGGCAACGGCGCACTGCCGCGTGAGGACCAGCCCGGGGCAAATGGACAACAGCCCGGCGGAGGCCAGGACAATGCAGCCGCCGCGGAGGCAGGCGGCCAGCCCGGCGGCGGCATTGGCACCCCCATCAACACTCCCGACCCGCTGACCAAGTACAAATGGTGGATTCTCAGCGGCCTGGTCATCGTGCTGGTTGCGGCAGCCGGCTTCCTGCTGCGCAAGCCCGCCACTGCTCCTGCTGGCGCTGAAACAGCTCCTGGAGTCCCATCCGCTATCCCCGCCTCTGTCCCTGCGTCGAGTTCGCCAGCCCTAAAGCAATCGCAGCTGCTCAACGCGCTCAAGGAGGAGCTGTTTTCTCTGGAGAGCGAAAAAATCAATGGAACGATCACCTCCGAAGAATTCGCCAAAGCAAAGGACGCGCTGGAGACGGTGCTGAAGCGGGCGTTGAAGGGGAAGTAGCACGTCAGTGGTCAGTGGACAGTCCTCAGTGCCGCGCTGCTGCGTCGACTGGAGCGAAAGAGATATTCTGGACATGCACTGATCTCTTGGTATGGGCGATGGCCTCCGAATCTATCAACCGTCAATGTTCATTTACCGCTAATCACTGAACACTGACCACTGTTCACTGAGAACTGAATTCATGAAGACACTCCTTCGCACGCTGCTTTACCTGGCGCTCATCGTCTGGCTGGGCGCGGAGATTTTCTTTCCCGTGGTGGCGGCTGTCGCTTTCAGTACCCCGCAGGTGAATACTCACACTGCAGGCGCAATCGTGGGCCAGTTGCTGCGCGATCTGCATGGCATGGGACTGGTTTCCGGCACGGTGGCCCTGGCGCTGCTGGCGCTGGCCGCGCCCTTTGGAATCTACAAGCCCCGCAACGTGCCGGCGCCCATGGCGCTGCTGGTGGTAATGCTTGCCTGCACGTTGTACGCGCAGTTCGGCATCATTCCAGCCATGGAGCGCGACCGCATCGCAGCCGGCGGAACCATTGACACAGCAGACACCGCCAACCCTCTCACCATCGACTTCAACAAACTTCATAACCGCAGCGTGTGGTTGGAAGAAGCTGTCCTGCTGTTTGGAATCGCGACCGTGGTGCTGGTGGCGCGGGCAGAGTCGGTGCGGACGTAGGCATGAACGGACGTGGGGACAAGATTCCGACCAGGTTCAAGGTCTCCTACCTTAGCGACAAAACAAAAACGTCGCGAGGGTGGGGCACCCATGCGATTCAGCTCGGCTTGCTTTTCCCTATTCCCTATTCCCTGTTCCCTGCTCTTGTATCATCGAAGAGGCCCTGAAGCGCGCTTTTGATCGTGCAGGGGCCAGCATGGGACGTGCATGAAGACTGGCATTATCGGCCTGCCGCAGGTGGGCAAGACATCGCTGTTCAAGATCCTCACCAAGGCCAAGCTCGAAGAGAAGGGCTACTCCAACCCTCGTGAGGAGCACATCGGCGTGGCGCGCGTGCCCGACGAGCGGTTGGACAAGCTCTCCGCGCTTTACTCGCCCAAGAAGACCACCTACGCCACCGTTGAATATGTGGACGTGGCGGCCATCGGCCAGGAGGCGCTCAAGGAGACCGCGTTCCTCACCAGTCTGCGCAACGTGGATGCGCTGATTCACGTGCTGCGCGCCTTTGAGAATGATGCTATTCCGCACGTCGGTCCCATCGATCCGCTGCGCGACATCAAGAGCGTCGAATTCGATTTGATGCTGAGCGACCTGACCCAAGTGGAAAAGCGCCTGGAACGCCTGGAGAAAGACTTGAAGAAGGGCCGCACCAGCGAGTTGGAGCGCGAGCAGGCACTCTTGCTGCGGTCGAAAGAAGCTCTGGAAAAAGAGCAGCCGCTGCGCGAACTGGAGATGACGGCGGACGAGAAAAAGCTCATCAAAGGCTTCATGTTTCTCTCGCAGAAGCCTATTCTTTATGTGGTTAACATTGGCGAGAGCACCACGCTGGGCGACGACCTTGAAGCGGCCGTGGGCCGTTTTAAATTGGACGAAGTGGCAGCCAGACCGAACGCCGGAGCGACGGCTATCTGCGGAAAAGTAGAAGCGGAACTGGCCGAGATGGATGACGAAGAAGCGGCGGAGTTTCTGGGCAGCTACGGGCTGCGCGAGAGCGGCCTGGTGCGGCTGATCCGCAAGAGCTACGAGTTGCTGGGCCTGATCAGCTTCTTCACCGCCGGCGAGGACGAGTGCCGCGCGTGGACTATTCCGCTGGGTTCGAAGGCGCCGCAGGGCGCGGGGGCGATCCACTCGGATCTTGAGCATCACTTCATTCGCGCCGAAACAATCCGCTGGGACGCGCTGCTCGACGCCGGATCCGAGGCCGCCGCGCGCAGCCGCGGGACGCTGCGCCTTGAAGGCAAGGAATATGTAGTGCAGGATGGGGATGTAATGCACATCCGGCATAGCGGATAAGAATCCAATGCTGAAGCTTTCCCTGCTTCTCGGCACCATTGCCGCGCTGGCCGATGTCGCCGGCGGGCTGGTGCTGGTGCGGGCGCGCGGCGTGGAGCGCTACCTGCGCTACTTCGTCGCGCTGGGCGCGGGGTTTCTGATGGCCACCGCAGTCATCGAAATGGCGCCGGAGAGCCTCAAGCTGAATCCCAGGCTGGCCCCGTTGTTGATCATGGCCGGGTATTGCGTTGTGCATCTGCTGGAACACACCATCAATGCGCATTTTCATTTCGGCGAAGAGACCCACCACGGCGAGTTTGTTTCGCGTCACACCAGCAACTCCGTGATGGCCGGGCTCAGCGTGCATGCGCTGTTTGACGGCGTTGCCATCGGCTCGGGATTCGTGGTTTCAAACTGGCTGGGCGTGCTGATCTTCCTCGCCATCCTGCTGCACAAGGCGCCGGAGGGGTTCACCATGGCCTCAGTCATGCTGGCCAGCGGACGCAGCCGGGCCACAGCGTTTTATTCAGCCGTCGCACTGGCCGCGGCCACGCTGGTTGGCGTGCTGGTGATTGAACTGGTGCCCAGTTGGCTGCCGTATGGATTGCCCATCTCCGCAGGCGTTGCGTTGTACGTGGCTGCGACGGACCTGGTGCCTGAAGTCAATCGCGAGCCGGGCATTCGCATGGCGCTGGTGTTTTTTGCGGGGGTGGGCGGGTTTCTGCTGCTGCGGTTGCTGCTGCCGGCTCTGTAGATCGCTTTCTCTGGAGCTCGTAGCTGATATTGGGCGAACGAGAAGCGGGTCCTTCGACTCCGCTGAAGTACGCTTCGCTCAGGATGACAGGTCTTTTGGGACGATCAGGACCGCGGCCCGAGACCTATCTTTCCAGCGTAGAGCCTCACCAGCAAGAGCCCGTAGTCCCAGGCCACTTTGAAGTTGGCTTTGCTGGCGCCGCGGAAGCGGATGCCAAAGGCAAACGGCACTTCCTTGACCGACTCGATGCGACCGCGCACCAGGATCTCGAGCAGCAACTTGAAGCCGGATTTTTGAAATGCGGTGCGCGGCAGGCAATCGCGGCGGACCATGAAGAATCCGCTCATGGGGTCTTTGGCGCGGAGCCGCGACTTTTGCAGCGGCCACGTAACCCAGACCGCAGCAGCCGACAACAGCTTCCTCACCGGGTTCCATTTGCCCAGATCGCCGCCTGCGGTGTAGCGGCTGCCGATGACCAGGTCGCCGCCGTCCTGAATTGCGGAGAGCAGTTTGGGCAGCAGCTCAGGGGGATGCTGCAGGTCTGCGTCCATCACGCCAAGAACGGTGGCGTCGGTGTGCTGCCAGCCATGCAGAATTGCCCCGGACAACCCCCGCTCTCCCTTGCGGACCAGCAGACGCACGCGCGGGTCTTCGGCTGAAACGGCGGAAACAACGGCGCCGGTGCCATCGGGGCTATCATCGTCGACCACCAGGATCTCGTAGGGAATATTGAGCGGATCGAGCACCGCACGGACGTGGTTGAGCAAGCCGCCGATGTTTTCCGCTTCGCAGAGTGTGGGAATGACAAGGGCCAGGTTCTCCACTGCGCGGGCAGCAGGTTGAGACGCCGGGGATTCAGAATCCACTGCGGCGCCGAACGGCAAAGTCGTTGACCCAATCATGGTTGACGGCATGCTCTCCCAGTTTAAATGGGGCTGACCGCTCCCGGCCCCATAGATTAGACGAAATTGTATCCGGTCCGTATCCGCTCGGCAGCGGCGTCCAGCTCAGCTGGTGCAACCAAGGTCTAATAATCCGAGCATCCGGGACGCCCAAAAATCTTGCCCTCTGTGAGACGGCCCGCGTGCTTGGCAGTGCAGCTCCGATCCGGATAGATTTGTAGTGCAGTTATCGAGGAGTGCGATCATGGCTCGAATCTACGAAGCAGTTGTCTGTTTCCTCGTGGCTTGGCCTGCTGTCACTCAGTCGCAAGCTTTTGAAAAGATCGTCATAAAACCCGCGCCTTCAGCCGATCCGCGCAGTGAGCGCGTGCAAGTACTACCGAACGGTGCCCTGAAAGCGAAGGCAGTCTCGGTGATCGCGCTTTTAAGTTACGCGTACGACATTCCTGCAAACCCGTCGCCGCGTCTCTTCTCTCTTCCAGGCTGGACAATTGGCGAAAGGTACGACATCGAAGAGAACGCACCCACGACCATAAGCGCTCTTTCTCAGGACAGCGAAACACAGAGCCAAACGAAACAAATGATCCGCCGCCTACTCACGGATCATTTCAAGCTCGTGATGCGGGTCGAGAATAAGCGGATGCCGGTCTATGCTCTTATCGTGTCGAGCAGCGGGCCAAAGCTTCAAAGGTCGGCAATCGGCGCGAAAAACTGCATCTTTGATACCGACCCGGACGGTTGTCATAGCTTTGTTATCGGCTTCGGCCATCCTCTGATCGCAAATGCCATCAGTATGGACGACCTTGCCCATTACATCGAGAACTGGACTGATTTGCCGGTCGTCAACCGCACGCAGTTCGGCGGACTTTTCACTGTAAACGCGCAAGGTTGGCTTCCCATGCGGCTGCCCCCTCCACCCCCGGGAGCCACTCCGAACCCGGATATTTTCGCCAGCCTACCAACCATCTTCACGGTGTTGGGTAGCCTCGGCCTCGAATTGCATCGACAAGAGGAAACCTTGCCGGTGTACACGGTTGAGCATATTGAACGTCCAGCCGATTGACTGACGATGCCTTGCGTGACGCGCGAGACACGCAAGCCTTTTTGTTGGGCAAGAGAGTGTCCCGAAAATCTTACGCTTTCCGGCAGGTTTCGCGCGATGCAAGTATCATCAGAAGCAGAGTTCCTCTGGGAACATGCAATGAAATTGTCGCGCGAGGAATTTCTATTTGCTGCGTAAACGGCTAATCCAGGAGACTTTGCCCCTGCTCCTGTTCACGGCGATCGGCTTTCTGGTGATGGGCTATCACCCCGGCTTTGAAGACGACGGCATTTATCTCACATCCGTCAAAGCTGCGCTCAACCCCGCGCTCTACCCTCACGATTCAGATTTCTTCCGCTTGCAGATGCAGGCCTCGGCCTTCGATGGCGGCATGGCTCATTTTGTGCGCTGGAGCGGCATTCCGCTTGCATGGGCGGAGCTGCTGTGGCAGTTCGTCGCACTCTTCCTTATCCTCTGGGCGGTGCGCAAAATCGCAACGCAAGTCTTCAAGGAGAAGCGGGCGCAATGGGCGGCCGTAGCCATGGTGGCGGCCATGTTTACGCTGCCGGTGGCGGGCACGGCACTGAATATCGCCGACCAGCACCTGCATCCGCGCAATCTGGCCACTGCGTTGATCCTGATTGCCGTCTCGTTGATTATCGACGGCAAACGCTGGCGAGCCGTGCCGCTGTTGCTTACGGCGTTCTTGCTGCATCCCATGATGGCGGCGCTGGGCATGTCGTTCTGCGTGTTTCTGACGCTCGCGATGATGGAGCCGGTTCCCTTCCGGTTGCGCGCCATTGAAGGCTCCGTTGCTGCGTCAGCCGTGCCTTTGGGCTGGCTGTTCGCGCCGGACACACCCAGTTGGCGGCTGGCGCTGGCCTCGCGCACATACTATTCCGTCTACCGCTGGGCGTGGTACGAGTGGCTGGGAGCGCTGGCGCCGCTGTTTCTTTTCTGGCTGCTTTGGCGCGTGGCGCACCGGCATGGAGAGAAACATCTTGCCCGCTTCGCGCTTGCGGTGTTTGCTTATGGCGTCTTCCAGCAGATCATCGCCATGGTGTTGCTCGCGCCGCCCTCGCTGGTGCGGCTCACTCCATTGCAGCCCATGCGTTTCCTGCAACTCGTCTATCTGTTCATGGCTCTGGCCGCGGGCGGTCTGCTGGGCCGGTTCCTGCTGCGGAAACAAATCTGGCGATGGGCAGTCTATCTGTTGGTCATCAATGGCGGCATGTTCCTGGTGCAGTGGGAGCTGATCGACGACGGCGCCCACCTCGAGCTACCTTTCATGGCAACAGCCAACCCCTGGCTGCAGGCCTTCAACTGGATTCGCCAGAACACGCCCGCCGATGCATATTTCGCTCTCGACCCGCGCTACCTGGCCGCGCCTGGCGAAGGCTTTCACAGCTTCCGCGCCCTGGCCGAACGCAGCCAGTTGGCCGATGGAATCAAAGACACCGCAGTCGTGATGCAGGTGCCCAGCCTCGCGCCCGCATGGCATGAGCAGCAGTTGGCCCAGGCCGGCTGGAAGCGCTTTGAGCTTGCTGACTTCGAACACCTGAAGACGCAGTTCGGCGTGAACTGGGTCCTGGTCGCCTATCCGCAACCGGCCAGCCTGGATTGCCGGTGGCACAACGACGCGCTGGCGGTTTGCCGGGTGCCGTAGTAGTCTGACGCGCGAGTCGGGTCATTGCTTCAATGCAAACACCCGCCCTGGATTGTCGCTCACGATGACGCCATCCCGGTGGCCGCCGAGATCGAGCATCAATTGCTTGAGAGCGCCATCGTGCATGACATTATCGCGCATAACACAATTCTGAAGGCCCTGGTACACGATGCCGTACGACGGGCTATAGATTCCGGCGTTGCCGTCATCGCGGCCGGACTGAATGCAGTTGCCAATGCAGGTGACTCCCTCGGCGCCGTCGATCAGGATCTGCGACGAATCGTGGCTATCGGCTGAGACCAGCTTGCCGCTGCGCTTGATGAAGTTTCCGGTGATGGTGATCTGCACGCAGCCGCGTGTGCTCTTGCGCAGCGCGATGCCGACGGTGCCCGCGCGATCGAAGAAGTTGCCGGTGATCTGGTAGCCGTCGCCGCCCGCGATCAGCATGTTCTCCTCGCCGTTCCACTCGATGCGGTTGGCGGTGAATGTGACGGACGCATTCTCGCGCCGCGCCGCAAAGCCCGCGCGCTGATTGCCGGAAAACCAGTTGTCGATGAGGAAGCCATCCCAGCCGCGCAGGTTGAGGCCGTCGCCTTTGTTGTAGCCAAACATGCAGTGCCGCACGCTGAAAGCCCACACGCAAGCCAGGTTGGCGCCGTGGCCGCTGAAGTGGTTCACCTGGCAGCGCTCGATGCGGAAGCCGTCCTCGTGCTTGGCCCAGACGGTGCGGTCGAGAGAGATTCCATGCACGTTGGTTCCCAGATCGCGGCCGTCGAGCGCGAGGCCTTCGATCGACGCGCCGCGGGCATCGGTGAGGTTGAGCAGGCAGGCGGAATCGGCGCTCTTGAGGCGCAGCACGCTGCCACCGGGAAAGCTGTAGTTCCATGCGGCAACGCCGATGATCGCCGTGTCCGGGCGTACATGCAGTTCACCGCTGAGATACACGCCCGGCGGGATGAAAACGCCGCCGCTCGATTCAGCCGCGGCATCGAATGCGCGCTGCAAGGCTGCGGTGTCGTCGGTTTTGCCGTCACCGGTTGCGCCTAATTTGCGGGCGTTGAGCAGCTCGTCTCTGGCAGGGGTTTGAGGCGCGGCGAGTGCGGCGCTGCCGAGCAGGACAGAAGCGCCGCCGATCATGGCTCCGCGAGCGAGTTCGCGGCGGTTGAGGAAGGGCTTCTCGATCTCGGGCAAAAGCGTTCTCCTTATGAACATAGCTCCGGTTGACATTCGAGGCTTCCCATCCATTTCACGATGAGGTGTGAAAGGGATGAAGCATCAGCAAAACACCCGATCTATAGGGCCAGTTCAGAGGCCTCAATCAGTTTGCTCGCGTCCGAACATGGACCCAGTATCCGGAGTCGCCCTTCTGATCTGACGGGCAGCTCTGTTCGTCCCCGGCTGCATTGAACATCGGAACCATGAACTCGTACTGCCTTTTTCCGCCCTGGTCCTTGTCACGGGTTGCGAGCATCGCTGGATGGCTGCTGGAGATCGGTTGGAATTCAATTCGATCTATTTCGGCGCTATCGCCCGGCTCCACAGCGATTCGAAGATTGGCGCACTGCGTGGTGCGTACCGGAAAATTCGCCGGAAATGTCTCATATTCGAATTGTCGATTCGCGAGCGCTTCAAGCCTTTTCGCCAGCTCCCGATCCAATTGCTCATACTTGTTGTAATCCTGTTCCCAGTAAGTTCCCGCCGCGACCTGCCATTCAGCGAATGACAGCCTGGCAACGATTTCGTGGAAGTAATAGTCATGCCACATGTCTTCCTCCTGTTTATCGAGACTGTAGCTTACGCCGGCTATGACTATCACGGATGCTGCTTGCGTTCCAAGCGAGCTCCAATGGTCTTTAAGTATTTCCTTGGCGCTCACCTCAGGGTTTTCCACTAGCGATTGCAGAAGGATGCTCTTGTGGTAAAGGTTGCGAACAGATCGGACTTCTAAATCGACGGCCACCTTGGCGGCCATCATGCCCCCCTCATCCTTGGCCAAGCCGACCATCGTTTCCCGACTCAGATTCCCATCTTGCCGGATTTGTGTCTTGAATTCTTCCTCAACACTCTTTTGCATCTCTTCGTGCCCCTCAAATGGATCCTCGTTTCGCTCAAGGCGATCGGCAATGATCTTCTCGCATAGCAGCTCTGAGCCCTCAACGAGCAAGCCGGCGAGGTTCGCTTCGAAAGCCGCCTTCCCAAGTTTTGCGGCATTGGCGCCGATCATCATCGTCTGCTTCTTTTCGCGGTTCTTCAAGATGAGGTCCGCCAACTGGGTAAGGTAGGCCCGGGAAGATTGCTCTTCGCGCTGAAAAGAGGCAAGTGCCTTGTCCTTCGCCGGCTTCGCCTTCTCCATCGTCAACCTCGCCGTCTTTACGTCGTCCGCCAAGGCGACCAGATCCTTATCGGGATCGGCCAGGGTCTTCAGCTTTGTCGACGCCAGGGTGTTCCCTTGTTCATCATCAATCTCGACGAACTTGACGGGGCGGTACGTCTCTATTGGCTCGATCTTTTTACAGATGTCGTACAGGGCGTCTAACACGGATAGGCGCGACGTTTGCGCTTCGCCGATCTGGCGCGCGGCTGCCGCCAACTGTGCGTCAGCAGCTTCAACTGACCGCTTGGCCGCAATGACATCGTCTTCCATCTGCACGAAGCCTTTGCCATACATCTGGAAATTCTGCCACTGCTGGGGGGTGTGAGCCGGGTACTGTTTCACGAACGCCGCGCGCGCGTCGGCGAGGCGCTTGTTGAGGTCGGCCGCTGCGGCGCTAAGCTTGGCTTTCCCACCCTGGAGGCCTTTATAGTTGTCCTCGAGCGATGCGATCCGGGCAGCCCTCTCATCCAATTCCTTCTCCAATTCCTGCATCCTTGCGACAAGCCTCGCGAGTTCTGCTTTCTGGTCCTTTGCCGGGGTGGAGACGTCGAGTCCTCGGATTTCTATTGGGAACTTGCTTGCTGGAGCCCGTGGCTTGAGGGCGTCAAACCAAATCATGACCAAGTTTTTCGGTAACCCGTCGGACGGAAGTGCGCTTGGACCCATCTCAACCGAATGATTCACCAGATAGGACGCGTACTCGTCGTAGCCTTTCTTGATTTTTGGCTCATATTCCTCCCATTTTGCCATTCCATTCTCTAAGTACTTCATATCTTCGGGGTAGGCGAATCCTTGCTTCTTGATCAAGTCAAGAGAAGCGGCCAGCGCCGCAATGTGGAATGTGTAGTAGGCTTGCACGCCTCGTTCACCGCCCAATCCCAGCCAGTTGTGCTCAAAATAGATATCGTTGGCAGCGACCCAGGCCGAGCGATCCTTGTTGTCCTTCTTCGCCTGCTCCTGGGCCGCATTCTGAAGGAATTTATCGGCATTGTCTTTACCCGCATAAAGAGCGTCCACAGCGGCTTGCCGCTCCTCAATCGTCTTGATGTATTTCTGGATTTTACCCTCGGCCTCGGCGGCCGGGACTCGCTGTGCGCAGCAGGTAAATGCATGGGAAAGAAAGAGCGGCGCCAATACCATCCCAATGAGCGATTTTCGATTGAGAATCCGATCCGACATGCGATGTCCTCACTTGAAAGGGTCGATGCAGGGAATTTGCGGAATCTTAACCCAACGGCGCTATGGCGTCAAACTCTTTCCCTCCCCCGCAATGAATCCGGTGGGACAATCCTAATCGCAGTCTATTCGGGCCTATTGCCTTTTCTTTGGCCGCCGACCCCGGCTACACTTGATAGATTCATTCCCCATTCCGGCGCGGAGGCCGGGCCATGCTCAATCTCTCGCAACGATTGATTCTCGGTTGTGCCTTGCTTGCCAGCCTGACTCTGGGGCTGCTGGGCTTGACACACCGTGCGCTGGCCGCCGCTGGGCAGTTGCGCCTGGCATGGGTTTTCGTTGTGGCGGCAATTCTGGTGGAGATTGCAACTGTTTACCTGGTGCTTCATCCCATCCACACAGTGGCGCGGGATGCGCACAAGATTGCTCAGGGCAACCTGGAACACCGTACCGCATGGAATAGCCGCGACGACTTTGGCGTGATTGCCGCCGAGCTGAACCGGCTGGCAGTGCGGCTGCGCGATCTGCACGACTCCGAAGCCGGGCGCAGGCAGATGGAGTTTCAACTCTCCGACGCGGTGTTGCAGTCCATCTTCGAGCCCATCATTGTGACAGATGGCAAGGGGCACATCCTCAAAGTGAACCAGGCCGCGTCCGAGCTGCTGGGTGAAGCGGCCGGAGACCGCTTGGCGCTTGCCAATACGCCGGGCGGCGACAAGATTCTGAGCGCGATTCGCGATGCGGTTGCACTGCAGAAGGCCGTCGCCACCGAGGATGAAGCGTCAATGCTTCCCATGCGCATCGGCAAAAAGGAACGCAGCTACCGGCTGCGCACCACGCCCATGCGCGATTCGGAAGGTCGGCTGCTGGGCACGGTGACCACGCTCGAAGACGTGACCAGCCTGCAGGACACTGACCGCTTCAAGACGCGATTCCTCAACGTGGCCAGCCGCAAGCTGCGCGATCCGCTGCTGCAGTTGCGGCGCGGGCTCTATGCACTGAGCCAGGGCTTTGCCGGTGAACTGCAGCCGCTGCAGACAGAGCTGGTTTCTGCGGCGAACAAAGAGTCTGAGAAGCTGGACGAGCTGATGGGCGACCTGATCGAAGTGGCGGAACTCGACACCGGCAAGCGCGAGCTCAAGCTGGAACGCATTCGTCCCCTCGAGGCTCTGAACAACACCCGCGATCGCTATTGCGATGAGGCTGCGCGCAAAGGCATCCGCGTGGAAGTACGCGCCTACGCCGACCTGGCGGTGGTGCAGGCTGATCGCCGCGCGCTGCGGTCGATTCTGGACAATCTGCTGGCCAATGCGCTGCGTTATACGCCGGATGAGGGCGAGATTCTGCTGGCCGCCGAAGAGGTGAAGGAGTTTGTGCAATTCACGGTGCGCGACACGGGGCGCGGCATCGAAGCCGAGCGGCTCAGCACCATCTTCGACCGCTTCAATCCCATGTCGGATAGCGGCTCGGGACTCGGCCTGGCGCTGGTACGGCGGCTGGTAGAGTCGCTCGGCGGGCAGATCGCCGTCGAAAGCCGGCTGAGCCATGGAACCACCTTTCGCTTCACACTTCCCGTGGCGGCGGTTGAGGTCTCACGTCATCCGGTTGAGGTGGGCTGATGGCTGAGATCGTCCTCGAGAAACAGCAGGAACCCGCCAAGCTGCGCATCTACATTGGCGCTGCGCCTGGCGTGGGCAAAACCTACCACATGCTCAACGACGCTCACCTGATGAAGCATCAGCAGAATGTGGACGTGGTAATCGGGTTGGTGGAGACGCATGGGCGCGCGGAGACACAGTCTCGCATCCGCGACCTCGAGATTATTCCGCAGCGCGTAATTCCCTACCGCGGCGTCGAGCTGAAAGAGATGGATGTGGACGCGATTCTGGCGCGCCATCCCAACACCGTGGTGGTGGATGAGCTGGCGCACACCAACGTGCCGGGCAGCAAGAATCGCAAGCGCTACGAGGATGTGCTGGAGTTGCTGGACGCGGGTATCAACGTGATGACGGCGGTAAATATCCAGCACCTGGAGACGCTGAACGACGCCGTCAACCGCTCCGCCAACACCGTGATCCGCGAGACCGTGCCGGACAGTTTTCTGAAGCGCGCCGACGAAGTGGTCAACGTGGACGTGACGGTGGACGAGTTGCGCACGCGTTTGCGCAGCGGCAAGATTTACGCGCCGGAAAAGGTGGAGCAGTCGCTGGCCAACTTTTTCCGCAAGGGCAACCTGAACATGCTGCGCGAACTGGCGCTGCGCACCACCGCCGAGCAGGTTGGCAACCGCGCCGCCGAATATCGTCGCACACAGGGCCTGGAGCAGGCGCCGATTCCGGAGAAGGTGATGGTCTGCCTGAGCACACGGCCCGGCACTGAGCGCCTGCTGCGCGTGGGCGCGCGCATCGCAGGGCGCCTCGCCAGCAACTGGTACGCCGTACATGTGACCAAGCCCGACGACGACAAGGGGCACGGCGATCCCGAGGCTCATCATCGTCTGGAAGAGTACCAGCGCATGGCGCGCGACCTGGGCGCACAGGTGGTGTCGCTCGTTGACCGCAATGTTTCCGATGCGCTGATCCGCTTTGCGCAGCAGGAAAACATTTCGCACGTGGTGTTCGGGCAGCCGGTGCGGTCGCGCTGGGATATTCTGCTGCGCGGGTCGGTGCTCAACCGGTTTCTCTCTGAAGTGCGCGATGTGACGGTGCAGGTGGTGCCGATGCAGAAGCCGCAACGCAAAGGCTGACGCGCACACGTCCCCCGCGCTACTTTGTCATCGTGATCTCGAAGCCCATATAGTTTTCTTCGATCTGGACGTCGCTGAAGCTCGCTTCCCAAATCATCTGCTCAAATTCTTCGCGGGTGTAAGCGCTCTTGATCAGCATGGTTTTGAAGGCCAACTTGGTCATGATCCGGTTGAACCGCGAAAGTCCCATTTGGTCGATACCGAGGCTGATCTCCTGCGACGACGCATTGCGCTTGAGGTCGATAATCAACGCGCGGCCGCCAGGCTTGAGCACACGGGACATCTCCTGGAGTGCCTCGACCGGCTTAGCGAAATTCTTGAAGGCCGCGCGACAGAGAAGAAAATCGAAGCTGCCTTTGGGGAACGGCATATTCGACGCTGAGCCTTGCATGAAGTCTGCTTTCACGCCGGCTTCAGCCGCCTTCTTTGCTGCGATCCTGATCATGCTGTGGCTGATGTCAAGCCCGGTGATGTTGTAGGAGCCGCGTTTCGCAAGCTCAATGCAAAAGTAGCCAGGCCCCGGCGCAACTTCAAGCACCTGGCTGCCCGCCGGAAGCTGGCTGGAAACTCGCGCTGCGAGGTCGATGTATTCCTTCATCATCTCGCCAGTGTTTGCCGCGTACCATTTCGCGGCTATGCCTTCAATGCCCCGGTCGGCATGGGGCTTGCGCATGGTGAGAGTTGTCATTGTGTCCTCCGTTTCATTTGGTTTGAGGTACGTTTCTTGCATTTGCGGGCGCAGGGATTCCTGTGCGTGGATAGCTCCTCGCAGGGGCTGAATCCCAAGTTCTATTGGTTGCTGTTGCGGCACGACTGAAGTCGTGCCCTTTCAAATCATCGGCTCTTCGCGGCCTCGCGAATCAGGTTTACTCGCAGAACACGCGCACTTTGGTTTTGCCTTGATCTGTGGTGTCCACGTCGACCGTCAAGTCTTCCAGATGATCGATCAGTTCCTCAAGGTTTTCGGGCTTGATCTGCGACAGCGTCAGCGGCACGCCGTGCCGGTTGAGCGCTTCATCAAATTGTTTATGCGCCTGCGCGGGGATCAGACTGGCCAGGCGCACGCCGGCGCGCAGCAACTGCATGGGCACGCGCACGTTCACTGACGTAGGCCCTTTCAGACCGGTCATCTCTTGCGGAGCTTCCACCAGCACGCGCAGATATTTGGCGCGTGTTTTCACGGTTGCGCCGGCAACGGCCCCGGTGTGTTCGCCAGCAGGCGCGGCTGGTGCAGACTCAAGCGCGGCGAGCAGCCGCTCGGCCTCGTCTGCGGAGATTTTGCCCGCGGCCAGCATCTCCAAAATTTGACGGCGATTCTCGTTCATCACATTCCTCCCATCAGGTGCAGCGCCAGCGCATGATGCTGCGTGAACGCCGGCAATAACGCGTGTGCCACATGCGCCAGTTGTGGCAGCACATGCCGTGGATCAAGCTGCGTGAGCAGAGTGAACATCAAAAGGCCGATCACGATCCAAAGCCCCTCACGCCCGGTGTTCCCGGCCGCCAGCAAGCGCTCAGCTTCGGCCGGCGTAATCCGGCCTAGCGCCACCAGGCCAAGAATGATGCGGCGATGTTTGCGCACGGCAGCCTCCTAAAGAATCCGGACAAAGACATGGTTGCCGTCTGCGGTCACGCGAACATCGGTTCCGCGCAGGCTGGCCAGGATCTTCCAGAACATCGCGATCAGCCGCCAGATGCTGGTTTGCGCTGCAATGGCGATGGCCACCAGCACCAGAAAGATCAGCGGCGAAAGTAGGATGACCGGAATCCATAACAGGAATAGCGGAATCCAGAGATTCGGCATGTGCCATTGAGGCGTTTCGACGCGGATGACGGCGAAGTTGGGAATCATTTCAGAGCCTCCAGGGTGCGGATTGCCTCTTCGGCGGTGATTTCGCCGTTCTTGAGGCGGGCAAGAATGTCGGCGCGCGAGGGCGAGGGGTCGGTTTCGACGAAATGCAGTTGGCCGGAGATGCGGTTGAGGCGCGCCTTGATGGTGGGGTAGCTCACGCCGAAGGTCTGCTCCATCTCCTTGATGGAGCCGTGCGAGCGGAGAAACGCGACGATGAAAACCTGGTCCTCCAGGGTGAGCCGCGCCAGCTCCGGCAGAGTGAACTCGCCTTCGACGGCGATTCCCTTCTCCGGGATGCGAACGCGCTCAATGACCAGCGGGGTACCCTGCGCAATGCGCAACAGTTCCTGCCAGTCGGAGCCGGGTTTTGAGGTCGAATCCATAAGATGCCGTTCTCGTTTCTCAAGTACGAGAATGACAATAGTGAATTTTGTTTATTATTGCAAGCATTATTTTTGATTTTCTTATTCTCAAGCACAGCGAACACCACAAATCTACCTAGAGAGCTCCGATCTCCCCCTCTCCCGGCAGGGAGAGCGTGAAAATAGCCCAGGGTGCAACCCTGGGTACGTATCACCCCAAGAAACCTCTCGCCCCGTCGGGGCGACGCGAACGCTGGATTTTGGTCTTCCAAAGGGTGTTAGGCGTTACCAATTCAAATTGTCAGAGCTGTCGGAACCGCTTGAGTCGTCGCCTTCATCCGGCGCGTGCGCAATTCGCGCCAGCTCGCCGCGGTCCAGCCAGAGGAGCCAGCAGTCGCCGCAGGAGTCGATGATGACGTTGCCGGGGCCGGCGTAGGGGTGGGTATCCATGCGGCGGTTGCACTTGGGGCATTGAATGGTGCGCTTCAGCTCGCTCGGGTCGGGAGGGGTCTGGACGGCGGGCGTGTGGTCCGCGGCGCGCGACGCATCGATAAGGGACTGCAGCATGTTCATGGGCATCAGCAGGCCATGGCAGTGGGTGCAAAACAGAACCGGAATCTTGGCGATGGCGGCCTGAACCAGCGGAACGCTGCAAACCGGGCAGGCCTGGGCTCCGTCGCCTGGATCACTCGCGAGCACCACGCCGTCGTCTTCCTCACCGGGATAGAAGACAGCGTGGCAGTAATCGCATTTGTAGCCTTCAGTGTCCGGCTTGGGCGTGATGGGAGCGCCGCAGGCGGGGCAGACGGATGGAGCGCTCACTGCGGCTTTCCACACTCGGCGCAAAACTTTGCGCGCGCCGGGATGGGCTGTCCGCATTCGATGCAGAACTTGGTGTCGGCCGCGGCAGCAGGCGCCGCCGATGCGGCGGCAGGAGTGGTAACGGGGGCAGCCACTGAGACTGGCTTCAGCGAGGACGCGAGCACCTGCGCAACCGCAGCTCCTGCGCCAAGGCCCATACCCACGCCCGCGCCTCCACTGGTGTTGGCGGCGGCCAGGTCGAGCGACTCAGCAGCAGCGTATTGCGTGTAGCGTCCCACATCGCCCACCATGCTCATGCCGATGCGCTGGTCGAGGACTTTGGCGAGCTCGTCAGGCAGGGAGACATTCTCTACCGCGAGCTGGTTCAGTTCCAGGCCAAGCGCGGCGAAGGCAGGCTTCATCTGCTCCACAATCTTGCCCGCCAGTACGGACTGGTTGGCGGCCACGTCGAGGAACGAGATGCCGCTGTTGGCGAAGATGTCAGTGATGGCGGCAAGAATGGAGTCGCGCAACTGGCCTTCGAGGTCGGCGGCGAAATAACACTCGCGCGTCCCGCTAACCTGGTTGAAGAAGACCTTGGGGTCGGCGATGCGGTAGCTGTAAATGCCGAAGCAGCGCAGGCGGACGGCGCCAAACTCCTTATCGCGAATAGTGATGGGCGTTGCGGTGCCCCACTTCTGGTCAATCTGCAAGCGCGTGGAGAAAAAGTAGACCTCTGACTTGAACGGCGACTCGAAGTCCTTGTCCCAATTCATCAGGTCGGTGAGGATGGGCAGGTTGCGCGTATTGAGCGTGTGCAGGCCGGGGCCAAAGATGTCGGCGATTTTGCCTTCGTTGACGAAAGCCGCCACCTGCGACTCGCTCACAGTGAGCTGGCCACCGTTCTGGATCTCGAGATCCTGCATGGGATAGCGATAGGCAAGAATGCCGTCTTGCGGCTCATTCCACTCAATGACGCCGATGAATTGCTTTGACAAAAAGCTGATAAGGCTCACGTGACTCTCCTGACCTCGACGCTAACATGGGGTGCAGTACGCGGGGTATAGCACAAAGGGAGCAGCGTAGGTGGCACGGGCGGAGCCAGAGCCGGAATCTACGGCTTCATCATGACTTTTCTTTACGAAGGCCCCAAAGAACCAGAAGAGACGCGAGGACGATTGCGACACCGACGGACATCAATCCGGCCGTGACAAGGCTCTCCTGCCACGGCAATCCGGCGCGGCCGGGCGCAGTAATGGGAGAAAGAGCGCCGGTGCCGAAGATCGCTGCGAGCATGGTCATGAACCAATTCATATAGGTGCCATAGAGCAGGGTCCAGTAGGCAACCGCTGTCGTGCGGGACGAAAGATTGACGTTTGGCCAGATAGCCCCGACCGCAACCAGAAAGGTGCCGTTCATCACTCCTTCCAGGTGCGCGGCAAGTCCCATGCGCACGTTGGCGAAATGCTGCTCGGCAAAACCTGTGATGAGACCGAGCAGGAACAGGAGCATCCCATGAAACATCAATCGCCGGTTCGTTCCATCGTTCACTGTGGATTCCCTTTCGCTGTCCCGCAGGCCTACGGCACCGTGAACGGCCGCACACCTTCGCTGGGGAAGATGCCGGTGGGCGTAGTCGCCGTCGAAGGCTGCACGCGGAACATGTAGTGGATGGAGAAGCCGCCACTGACGGACGAGTAGTCGCGGGAGTTGTTGGCGCTGATGAAGCCGCCGGCGAACCAGTGGGGGCTGATCTGGTAAGCCACCTGGCTGCGAAAGTCGTAGTTGGGGCCGACGCTGGTTTTTGCGGGAAGCATGGCGTTGTTCATCGCGGTCTCGAGCGCCTTGTCGACGGCCAGCGGCCACAGCGGAGCGAGATTTTCCTGGAAGGCCTGCACTCCCAGGCTGCCGAGAATGTTGTAGTGCCAGCGGGTGCCGTAGTGGCCCACCCAGGTGAACGGCACGTTGGCCAGGAAGTAAAACTGCGGGCTGAAATAGCCGCCCATGCCGTGCGTGAAGGCGTCCTCGTTGTTGACGTAGTGCATGCCGAAGAAGTTGGCGCCGATGCTGAGGTTGCCGTCCTCCGGCATGGTCTTCAGGCGCCAGTAGGCTCCGCCTGAGCCGTCGATGCGCTTGTTGACTTCGACCTCGTAGCCGGCCAGATACTGCCCGCCGACGCCGAGATAGTAGCCCGACTCCGCATCGCCGCGGGCGAATTGCACCTGGCCCTGGTTGGCAACCACGCCGCCCCAGATCTGTCCCAGGCTGCCCAGCGTGTCGCCGCTGGGGTCGCGCAGGCCGGAGTAGGAGAGCTGCGTATCGCGCACCGGATCGCGGCTGAAGTTGAGCGTGAATGGGCCGTTGCCCGGCTTCCAGTAAGCGCGGCCGGTGAAGGTGGCAACCAGGAAACCCGCAGGCGTGTAGCCGCCCGCGATGGCCAGGTGGGGGAAGGCCAACTGCACTTCGCCGCCGATACCGCCCGAGTTCTGTTGAGGCGGCAGCGTGGTGGCGGTGGTGGTGAGCGTTCCGATGGGCTGCGGAATGGTGACCAGCGAAGTTCCGGCTGTCGTGGACTCCTGCACCGTGATCACGCTGGTGCCGTCGGCCTGACCGGAATCGAGAAAGACGGGCTTGGCAACGATGGTAAGGCGCGCATTCAAGCCCAGCGGCGTGGAAACTTCGAAAGGAGCTTCGAGAGCGGCCAGGTGATCGTAGCCGAGGCTTCCCGAACGATAGTTGATGAGGCCCGTGCCACCCAGCCAGGGGCTGTAGCCGGCTTCGATTGCGTGCAACTGCATCTCCGCCTCGTCGCGAGGGCTGACGGGGTTGGCCTGGCGCTGGATGCGTACCCAGGGGCCGCGCAGCGGAGGCAGGTTGCGCTGCTGCAGCTCTTCATCGGTGAGGCCGGTGTCGGTGGTAGGAGCGGGCGCAGGCGTCTGCACGTCGTTGGGAACCTGCACCTGTTGCGGAGCCTGACTGGGCGGGTTGTTTCCCTCAGCAGGCGCCTGGCTCAGCGTGGTTGTGGTCTGGCTGGTGCTGCCGGCGGCAGACTTTCTGGTCTTTTTCTTCTTCGTCGTGCCCGGGTACGTGGTTGAGGTCTGCGCGTTCGTGGGCTGCGCGGCGGAGGGCTTCGCTGCCGGCGGCGTGGCGCTCTGTTGCGGAGTGATGTCTGAAGGAGGCGTGGGTTGCTGCTGTTGTTGCTTGGGAGCGGAATACGCGCCAGTGGCCGCTTCCTGCGCCGACGGCGTGTACTGCGCGATGTTGTACTGGCTCTGCGCGCTCGCGGGTGCACCATTCAGGCTTGGGAGCGGGCCGACCGGTGCGTTGGGCACGTTGTGGATAGCCGAGGCGGATCCCTGCGTGAGCTGCCCATCGGTCTGATCTGCGATGAGAGCCTGCGCCTGCGCGGCTACCGGACCCATGGGCTTCGACGTGATGCGCAGACCGGGCGCTGGATTGGGTGCGCCGGTGGATGCGTTGGGCGTCCACACCGGCGGCAGCGCCAGCGTCTTGGGCGCCGGATTCTCAGAGGCTGTCGAGGTTGTGTCGACGGTTTCTTCAGAGGGCGGCAGATTCATGCGGCCCATGTACGGAGAAAGATTGGTGGACGAAGCAGGCCCGGCATTCGTGCCAGTGTGAACCTGGTTGCCGGTGTTGGTTTTGCCGTTGGCCAGCTGGACGTTCGCGATCTGGTTCGAGCTTTGCTGCACTACGATGGGCTGATTCGATGCGCTGGGCTGCGCCGAACTCGGCGGGATAAAGAGCGGAGCATTCGTGGTCACGCTGGCCTGCGCAGCGGTTGCGGACGAGGCATTCAAACCTTCCGGCAGCGGAAGCGGAATGGATGAGGGCGGATGCACCCACTGGCTGCTTTGCTGCTGCGCCTGGCCGGGAATCGGCGGCGGAAACGCTGCGCTGGTCGGCGTATGGCTGATGGATTTATCTGGACCGTATGCTGGCAATTCGGGTGCCGTGGCTCCCTTGACGGGCGGGTCGATTCGCGGGTCGAGCAGGTGCTTCATGGCTCCGGCGGATGGCGCAGAAAAGGACCCTTGTGGAGCGACTCCAGCATCGAGCGTCGCGGCGGAGGAACCGGGCGGCATCGCGGCCAGCGAAGCACGCCAGAAGTCTGCTGCGCGCTGGGTGTTGCCGCGGGCCTGCTCAAATCGCGCCGCCTGGCCCAGAATCAGCGGGTCATTTGGAAAACGTCCCAGCGCCTGACGCAGCCAGGCCTCGGCTTGGGCCATGTCGGTGGCGGCCAGTGCCGCGCCGATGGCTCCCTGGTAGTCGCCGGATGTCGCGTCCTGCATGGGGATGGTCTTGAACAACGCCAGCGCATCATCGGCGCGCCCGATCTTGGCGTAGGCGCCGGCCACTGCCCTGCGCACGGTGAGGTTGTTGGGATAGTCCTGCGAGGCCGCCTGCAAAAGTTGCACTCCCCGCAGCGCGTAGCCGTTGTTGAGGAAGAACTCGGCGCGGCGGACAGCGAAGTTGGCCCACAGCGTTTGTACCTGCTCGCGCTGCGCAGCTGTCAGGTCGGCGCGAGCGTCGAGGCGCTGCAGCACCGGATAGAGAGCGTTGTCCTCTTTGGCGTTGTAGAGCAGCCAGGCGTGCTGGACTTCAAGCGCTGGAGGCGCATCAATGCGGCGCAGAGCGTAAAAATTCTCCACCTGGTTGAGATATTCGGTGGCGTGGGAAAGATCGCCAACGGAGATGTAGAGGCTGGCCTCGCCCTGCACAAATTCGATATCGGCTTCGAGCTGCTGGCGAATATCGGGAGGCATCTTGGCAATCTCGTCGATGGCCTCGGCGTTCCGGTTGCTGGCCATGAGCGAGAAGACAAGTCCCTTCCATGCATCGGAGGCCTGCGAGTGCGGGGGATTGGCGGAGAGTTGCGCGGGTGGAGTCTGCGCCGGAACCAGAGCGGCCTGAAGCAAGCGTGGAGCGGTTTTCGGGGCCCGGGCCGCGAGAGAAGCGTTGTGGAAATAGACAGAGGTTGCGGAAGCGCCGTGCAGATGCAGACGGTCGCGAGTGTTGATTTGGAGCGTGG
>Ga0302326_10002106_pt1 | contig 48979 bp, 37 predicted proteins | sample Palsa_T0_3_FD_202264 | JGI IMG/M metagenome (GOLD analysis project Ga0302326, IMG submission 202264) | Peat permafrost microbial communities from Stordalen Mire near Abisko, Sweden - Palsa_T0_3 | ecosystem: Environmental > Terrestrial > Soil > Palsa > Peat permafrost | place: Sweden: Abisko... | reverse complement strand
CCGATCATGTAGAGGGCATCCGTCTCCGCAGTTTCGACGTGGCCGCAAGCGCATGACACGTCAGTTTCCTTCCACGGAGAGTTTCATCTTTTCCTTCACATCGTGGGCCAGTTTTTCAATCTCGTCGGCCCGGCGAATCACCTTGAGCGAGAGCATGTCCTTGGTGGTCTTGTCCACCTCCGCCTTCAAGTCGGCGGCCAGTTTGAGAAGTCTCACGCTATCGTCCGCGATCTGCTTCTTCCGCTCGGCATTGGCTGCCTCGAAATTCTGCTTCTTGTTCTGCTCCTGGCGCATTTCCAACTGATCTCTGGGATCGGGAAATGAATTGATTGCAGGAGGGAGAGTTGGCTGGATAACGCGTGGTGCCGACGGTTGCTGGCTGTTCAGAGCAATGCCCGCAAGGGTTGCCAAGAACGTCAGGCAAACGAAAGCACGCGCCCAGCGGAATTCCGAGGACCATCTGGCCGGTCTAGCTCCGATTTGCTCTTCCTCTTTTTCCTTGGAATGGCGAAACTGCATGGCACCCTCCTCGGTCACTGTCGATTCTTGACAGGTCATTCTACTCTTACGGGATTCGGGTTCCGTTTGGAGGTGGCAAATCATGAAGTGACCTGGCTTTGGGAGCAACTTCCCGGGTTGACGGTTACACACCAATAGCCGATTCGAGTGATGCGCTCTTGAAAATATACGCGTGAAGGTTGTCGCTACGCTTCGTACGACAGAGCCTGGATGATGCCATCTCTGATCGCTTGTCGAGCGCCGATGACTCCTCCGATGAGTGATTCGACCGCAAGGGAATCGCCCAGGCTCTTCGTGAGGTCATGAACGCGCTGGCCAACAACCAGATCAGCTCCCGCCGCGCATCCATCCTTTTCTATGGATTGCAAATGGCCATAGACCATCCCGATCAGAGGAGGTAAGGCACCAGGGCAGCGGTCTGACGAGCATAGGTTACATACGCCTCGCCGAATTGAGAACGCATCCACTGTTCCTCCATGCGAAGCTTGAGCCAGAGCGCGAGGAAGATGAGAGAGAAAGCGATGAACCCACGCACCTGGGAGACGGCAATCGCTGTGCCCAGGAAACCGGTCAGAATGCCGGTGTAGATAGGGTGACGGACCACGGCATAGGGTCCGGTGGCGACCAGCTCGTGGTCCTGCTTAATGGTGACGGAGCGGCTCCAGTTTGTGCCGAGGTAGATGCGCGCCCAGATGGCGAACCCCAGGCCGGCGACGAGTACGGCGGCTCCCAGCCAGAATGGCCAAAGGCCAACCTGCCAGAGCTGAAGATAAACCCAGCGCAGCGGGATGCGCGTTGTGGAGAGGAGGGCGATGGCGATCCCGAAAATGACGACGCGTAGGATGCGCGAGGCAGCGGGCTCGAGACGCTGCGTGGTTTTGGTATGGATGGCTTTGATCTGCCAGTAGAGAAGAAAGAGAATCCAGGCCGCGGGAAAGAAGGATTCGTAGAACCAGAGCATCGGGACCTCCGAGCGGCGAAGGTATTTACGCGGGTGGTGGGTGAAGAGTCAAGGTTTCTTTGACATTCGGCTCATTGCGAAGAACACAAAAAACATCACGACTGCAAATACGATCAAGATCCACGGCTGAAGCAGGCTATTCAGAAAATTCATGGCAGACCGCTCCTATTCTGTTCGGGCGTCAGCGTCGGCGGGCATGGGATATGCGACCGGGCAACCGATGGCACGGAATTAGTGGACATAGATTCGAAGCATCCACCAAATCAGAAAAAGACCAATGATTGCGATCAGAACATGACCGATCCACTGGCCCGGCGTCTTGGGATTGCCAAAATTAAACACGCCGCAATCGTAGCATCCAGTGTTGAGGACCTAGAAAAGGGTTGGCGTTCTTTCGTGGTTCAACAGCCAGCGCTTGCGTTGAATGCCGCCGCCGTAGCCGGTGAGGGCGCCGTTCGAACCAATGACCCGGTGACAAGGAACGATGACTGCGACAGGATTCGATCCGTTGGCGAGTCCGACGGCGCGGACTGCCGCGGGGCGGCCGATGCGCTGGGCGAGTTTACCGTACGAAGTCGTCGTACCGCAGGGAATCTCGCGCAAAGCCCGCCAGACTTCGCGCTGAAATGCGGTGCCTCCGGTCTCGACGGGCAGATCGTCGATGATACGAAGGTTTCCGGCGAAGTAACTGGCGACTGCATCGGTGAGGCCGTGCGGATTACGCGCAGATTCGAGAAGGAATCCGTTGGGACCGTATTGCTGGCTCAGCTGGTGGCGGATCGGTTCCTCGTCGTCGGCGAAGAAGGCGACGCGCAGATTGCCGCTGCTGTCAGCAACCAGGATCATTTGGCCGATGGGAGTGGCGAGGCGATCGAGAAATAGGTGAAGGCGTTCGGTGATGGACGCTACGGCGGGAGCCATGGGCGGATTTTCTCATGGTAGGACCAGGGACGGAGCGACCAACGGACTAGGGACTTTGGGACTAAGAAAGCGCGGCACAGCAGGTCAAAGCTGAGCGGCCTCAGAGATTGCAGTCGTGGCTGATGTTGATGCTGCAGGGGTAGGTGGCGAGGTACCAGGAGCTGAGGAAGAGGACGGCGATGCCGGCGAGGGCGAGGCGGAGAAGCGCAGTGGTGAGGCGATCCTGCAGGCTGGTACCGGGGACAAAGAAGGCGCTGATCGTGACCCAGTAGAGAGTCACGATACTGAGGCAGAAGGAGGCGGCGCGGGTGAGGTCGAGAAGTATGGGTCAGCTCCATCGAATGGGCTCATCGCGATTGTATGCCGGCTTGGGGATGGCTTCGACTCGTAAATCTGGGGTAGTTGAGTGTGCCAGCTTCGGGATTCGTCCTGACTTTGGTAATGCCGGTGGCTCCTCACGGCGGACGCGGAGTACATCCCACTAGAAGAGGTCCCGAAGATTGTGCTGCGCGTTGCGGGTCTTGCGATGGAGAGAACGATGGAAATTGGAAACGAATTGGGACACGAAACTGGACTCGAATCTGGACTGGAACCGGGACACTGCGAAGAAGGAAGCCGACTATACAACCGCTATTTCGACACGAGCGTGCATTGGGCAGGTGCTTTAGCCGGCGAGCGAGTTGAAGGAGCGGAATTAGATTATGAAACGGCCAGGCGCGACTATGTCGATCACGTGGTGGCTTGCACGAGTGCGCAGGGGATGTGTTCGCGTTCTCTTGTTTAGATAGGGAAATCCATTCAATTTGATCTGTACTTTGCAAGGTCCCAAGCCACCCCAGCGACGACCTGTCGCTGGGGACCCCGGTGAAAATTGGGACCTTGGGCACTCTCGATCTTGAGGATTGATGCAGCGCGAGAAGCAGATCCGCGGTTCCGCGGGAATGCGCTTCATTCAGAATGAAAACCAGGGAAACTGAGGAAGGACGAAGCCGCGGCGCCGGGGCGCGATCACATGGCGGCGACAAAGGCGGGCAGAGCCGAGTTGGCGCTGCCCTCGAGGAGTTGAGTCATGCGCGCGGTCATCCCGGTGTACATGGATGCGGCGCGGAAAGCGTTGTAGCGAACACTGTCACTGGCCTGGCTGAAGGTGCACTGAGCGATGGTCATTAAGGTGCAGAGGCGAATCTGCATGGCGTCGGAGCGCAGGGCCTGCAGGAGTTCGGGATCGACGGAGTCGGCGTGGCGGGCTGCGAAGTCGGCCATCTGCAGCAGGACTCCGGCGTTTTTGTGCATGGCCCAGAGGCCGCGGACGCCCTGAATATGCGCCCAGGTTTCGTCGGGGGTGGAGCTAAGGCCTTCCTTCCAGAGGAAGTGTTCGCTCAACTGGCGTCCGCTCCAGCCGGTCTGAAGCCGGGCAATGAGCGATTCCCAGGACTGCTTGTTACGGCGGCCCATGGAGATTCTCAGGTAGCCAAGGTATCCGACTACGAGAGCGACGGCGACGATTTGGAGAACCGTAAGCATCAATTTTCATGCCGGGACGGAGCTAAAGAGAGCGGGCGTCCCACTTACTCTTACAAAAATAGGGGAATTTGCGAATTGGATCAATGCTACTAAAGCGTCACAGTAAAGGTGTTTCAGGGTCACCGGGGACCCCGAAAAGGGTCATGCTACGGGACCACCATTAAGTAATTTATTTTCAGCAGAATGGATGGACGCTGATGGCTAAATGAGAGTGCGATTAACGCGCGTCGGAGTGCAGGAAGTGGCAGGCAGCGTCGGTCTGGATCCAAAGCAAGGGAGCCGGGGGCGTTTCAGCGTGCAGTTGACCAAACCGAAGGCGCGGGTCTTTCGTCTGTAACCAATAAGAACACCAAGAACGGCAGCGACTGCTGGTGGAGTGCTCAAGTCTGTCCCGCCTTTCGTATTGCGCCTGTTTTTTGGGGATATGGATTGCCGTGGCGTGGCCGCAGCCTGTGGTTGCGGGCGAAAGCGCTGGCGCGCGCGATTCTGATGCGATGTGTGCGTCGTGCCATCGCGCAATCTACGAGCGCTATCAGAGGACGCCGATGGCGAATGCGACCGGGCCGGCAGGTGAGGGGTTTATTGCGGCTGATTTTGAGCACGCAGCGTCGGGGATTCATTACCGGATCACAGACGAAGCCGGACACGTGTGGCTGATTTATGAGCGGAATGATTTTGCTCGCATGCTGAGCGGGCGGCAGGAGTTGCGCTATTTTCTCGGGTCGGGCAAGCGCGGGCGGACCTATTTATTCGAGCGGCAGGGGTACTGGTTCGAAGCGCCGATTAACTGGTATGCGAAGAAACAAGTGTGGGACATGGCGCCGAATTATCTTGACGCGCAAGAGATGCCGCTGACGCTGCCGGTGGATCCGGGATGTCTGCATTGCCATGCGTCGGGGGCTGCGTCGTCGCTGCCGGATGCGCGGAACCATTATGCGGGCGAGCCCTTCGCGGAGGGCGGCATTACATGTGCGGCGTGCCATGGGGATGCGAGCGCGCATCTGGCTTCGGGCGGTAAGGTGCACATGCTCGATATTGATGCGCTGGCGCCGGTACGCAGGGATTCGGTATGCCTGAATTGCCATCTGGAGGGACAGGTGGGCGTGGACCGGTTGGGCAAGCAGATAGAGAAGTTCAAGCCCGGCGATGATCTATTCGACTACACGCTTTTCTTTGTTCATCGGAATGAGAATGGTTCCGGGGGACGGGCGACGAGCCAGTGGGAGGCGCTCTTGAAGAGCGCGTGCAAACAGAAGTCGGGAGACAAGCTAACTTGCACGACGTGCCACGATCCGCATGGTTCGCCGGCGCCAGAGGAGCGGGTGGAATTTTACCGGCAGCGCTGCATTGGATGCCACAATGCGGCGGGGTTTGCGGAGAAGCATCATCCGGAGAATCCCGACTGCACGGAATGCCACATGGCGCGGCCGCCTTCAAATGACATTGCGCACGAGCAGGTGACGGATCACTGGATCAAGAAGCGCGTGAGCCAGGAACGATTGCCGCTGGCAACGAGCGGCGAGCTGGTGACAGTGGGCGGGATGGCGACGAGCGATCGGGATTTGGGATTGGCCTATGCGCAGATGGCGGTGCGCGGCGATCGGGCGGCGGGTGAGCGAGCGATGGATCTCTTGCAGAGGGCGGAGCTCAACAGTGCTGGGGCTCGGGGAGATTCCGAGCTGCATGCGCAGCTGGGGTTCCTGGAGCAGATTGACGGGAAGACGGATGAGGCAACCAAGGAATACAAGCTGGCTCTGGAGGCCGACGAGTACGATGCGCTGGCGGCCGGGGACCTGGCTCTGATCGAGGCGCAGAGACACGATGCGCGGGAGGCGATTCGGCTATGGGGGAGCGTGTTTGCGCACGATCCTGAGCAATTGAAGGCGGGGATGAATTTGGCGGTAACGGAATGCGAGCAAGGCGAACGGGAGGCAGCGCTCGGGACGCTGGACCGGATCCTGGTATATTCGCCCGACGATCGACAGGCCCGGAGCTTTGCCGCGGAGATTCGGACTGGCCGGCAGAGTTGTGGGCATCGATAAGCGCAGGAGGGGATCGCAAGAGTTAACAAGCGCTGGATCGGGGCTGGGATGGATTGTGGGCTTACTAGCGGAATGTCATGCCGAAGACGGCGAGTTGAAGGGTGCGGAATGGTATGCGGTGGGCCGGAGGGCGCCATCTGGCCTAGTGGAGGGATCGAAGCGATTGCGGGTGGCGAAGGCGCGGCGATGAGCTGGGACTTTTCGCGGGATGGGTCTGAAAAATCAATCGTTTGGTTGAGGTGCGTTTCGTTGGAAGGATGGAGAACCAAGCGGGCGAGTGGGCAAATCGGGGGCTGTCTCGGCTGGCTTTGAGTGATGGTTGTCACATGAATTTGTTATATCAATTAATTAACATTTGTCAGCATATTGTGCTCTCTCACTGGGAGCCTCGATGAAAGTTGCGGGCGAAGCTTGAGATCGGGAAAGAATTAAGAAAAAGCCGGAAACGTTCAGTAAATCGCTTTAATTAGAGATGGTTGAGGATGCCGAAGGGGGCAGGCCGAACGCAGAAGAGTTGTTCGGAACGGGCAGTGCGGGCTCGAGAAGAATGACATAACGATTTTGCCGGTACGGTTCTGAAGATTCTTGTATTTGGGCGTTGACAGGTCAACCTGAGTTTGGATATGGTTTCGATTTGCCTCGGGGACCGTCCTTTTAGCTCTCACTGAAGTTCCTAATTAGAGAGCAGCGGCGCCGGAATTTTTAGCGAACCTGCCATTGCGGCAGGGGAGCCTTGCAAGCCGACTAGCCGAAATCACACCCTGCCAGCCGGCAGACTCATAACAAGTTGACAGAAGAATCACGGTAGTTATTTCAGGAGACCGCATGAACAGATATTTGCGTACAGCGCTTGCGCTGGCGTTATTCGCCTGCGCCAGTTTGCTCACAAACGTGCAGGCCAGTGCACAGTCGGTTTACGGATCGATTTTTGGCACTGTGACCGATTCCTCGGGCGCGGCAATTCCAAACGCCACGGTGACAGTAAAAGACGAGGCCAAAGGCACCGTCGTTACCGCAACCTCCAACGGGTCGGGCGACTACAGCGTTCCTCACCTCATTCCCGACGTCTATGACCTAAAAGTGACGGCTAAGGGTTTCAAGATATTTGAGACCAAGGGGATTTCTGTCGAGGCCGACACATCGCCTCGCATCGATCCCGGTCTGCAAATAGGCGCTGAGAACACGACTGTCGAGGTCAACGCCGACACCGAGCCTGAGTTGAAGACGGATCGCGCGGATGTGTCGACGGTCTTCGATCAGCAGCAGGTCTCGAGCCTGCCGGTGGGCGACCAGAACTTTACCAATCTGCAATTGTTGCTACCGGGCGCCCAGCTTCTCGGCTGGTCGCACGCGGCGGATGAAAACCCGCAGGGTTCCAAGCAGATTCAGGTCGACGGCCAGGCTTTTGGTGGAACCGCCTTTGAGCTGGACGGTACCGATAACCAAGATCCGATTCTGGGCATCATTGTCATCAATCCCGCCATGGATGCGGTGACCGAAACAAAGATCACCACGCAGAACTTCGACGCCGAGTTGGGCAAGGCCGTCTCCGCAGTTGTCACCGCGCAAACCCGGTCGGGCACCAATACCTTCCACGGCAGCGTGTATGACTTCCGCACTGGCAATGCCAACTATGCGCGCGATCCTTACAGTGTGACGCCAGGGCCTGTCAGCCTCACCAACCCAAGCGGTCTGCCTCCCGGATTGAAGAATCGCTTTGGCGGTTCGTTCGGCGGACCAGCCATTAAGGACAGGTTGTTCTTCTTCGGCAACTACGAGGCGCAGCGTCAGAAGGTTGGAACCTCGGCCACTGACACTTTGCCTACCAGCACTCTGACCGAGAGCGCATTGGGCAACATGGTTGGCCCAGGGTTCGACGGAACGAATACCGTTGCCGGAGCAGACTTCGGCGAGTACGAGAAGCAGCTGGGTGCGGCCGGCATCATCTACGACAACACAAAGCCGTATACCGGCACAGATGGAAAGACGCACTACGAGCCCTTCCCGGATAACGTAATTCCGGCGGCACAGATCTCTCCGCAAACGATTGCGCTTCTGAAGCTTCTTGAGCCCTCCACAAAAGGCATCGGCCTTGGCACGGGCATTGATGGCAGCGTGAATGGCCTTGACGAAAACTACAAGGAAAGCGGAACGGGTCTGTTCAACAGCAACCAGTGGACGGAACGGGCGGACTTCACCATCAACGAGAAGATGCACGCGTTTGAGCGCTTCTCGCGGTTCTGGGACACCCTCTCCGGAGCCGTCATGTTCGGTGCAGCGGGTGGTCCTGGTTTCGGTATCAACAATTATGGCGGCAACTCCAACGGCGCGAACGACAGCCTGGCTTCCGGCATGGATATCGCCATCAGCCCGAAGTTGCTGACCGACTTCCGCCTGGGCTACTACCGCTATAACGTCATCGATACCAAGCATGACCAGGGCACCGAGTTTGCGAATACCCTGGGCATTCCTGGGATCAACATAGGGGGCACCATCACCTCAGGAGCGCCGGGCTTCGTTCTAGACAACCTGCCGGGCGGTGGCGGTGGAACCAACGGCACGGTTTACGGTGATGGGTTGAATATCAATCGCTGCAACTGCCCGCTGACCGAGCGGGAAGACCAGTTCCAGATCGTCAACAACTGGACTAAGGTTGTCGGCAATCACTCCGTCAAGGTTGGCGCGGATCTGCGGTATGGGCGCAACCTCCGCGTGCCTTCCGATAACGATCGCGCGGGCCAGCTGAACTTCAAGGCCGCCTCAACAGAAGATCCTGCTGCTGCGACTCCGGCGGGTCTTGGATTAGGGTCCTTTATTTTGGGCGACGTAACCACCTTCAATCGCTACGTCTCCACTTCCACCAATGCCAAGGAGTTCCAGAAACGGACCTTTTTCTATGGTCAGGACACTTGGCGCGTGAGTCACAAGCTGACGCTGAACCTTGGGCTCCGCTGGGAACTCTACTTCCCAGAGGCTGTCAATGGCCCGGGTAACGGCTCTCTGCTGAACCTCACCGACGGTTATCTGCACGTAGCCGGAATCGGTGGCGTTCCCTCGGACCTCGGCTGGAATATCGACAAAAAGAAGATGTTTGCACCGCGTATCGGCGTTACCTACCAGCTGGATGAGAAAACCGTTATCCGTTCCGGCTACGGGCGCAGTTTTGACACTGGTGTTTTCGGTTCAATTTTTGGCCATACCGTCACCCAGAACATCCCTGTTTTGGCGAACCAGCAAATCAACAACCAGACCGCCAACGGCGAGGCATTCACCCTGAGCACAGGCCCCACGGCCTACGCGCCGGTGCCTGTTCCTTCCAATGGGTTGCTTCCGAACCCAGGATCGGCGGTCAGTTCCAGCGCCCGCGCGAATCCGCTCAACTTCCCAACAATCGACGCCTGGAACCTGGCCGTTCAGCGCGCCCTGACTAACTCCACGTCATTGACGATTGCGTATGTGGGCAATAAGGGAACGCACACATTGGGTGACGGCGACAGCAACGGCACCAATCCCAACGAGTCCTTCGTCACCCTTCCGGGCGCAAACAGCGTAACTGGTCAAACCCTTCACTATGATCCTTCGGTGCCAGCGGGTACGATCGCCGCAAACGGCGGCACTGCCACCAACAACCTTCTGCAACGTTATTTCGCAGCCAAACTGCCGGCTTGCAGCGATCCCAACTATGTCTCGCCAGGGTCGCCGTACGCCGCCGTACCCCTCCCCGCGGGTGCCTGCGGATGGACGAACAGCATCGCTTATAGGGGCGACACGGAGAACACCGAATTCGATGCTCTCCAAGTCACGCTCGCGCAGCAAATGAGGCACGGGCTCTCAGTCAATGCCAATTACCAGTGGGCCAGCGCATTCGGTGATACATCGAATCTCTGGACCTGGAGCCACGTTATACCCCACCTGCGCGACAGTCAGGTCCGCAACCAACAACTCACGTTTTACGGAAGCTATGACCTTCCCTTCGGCAAGGGCAAGGAGTTCGTCCAAAGCGCAAACAAGGCGACCGACTTGCTGATTGGTGGGTACCAACTCGCCTGGGTCACCACCTGGTCGGGCGGATTGCCGTTCACGGTCAACTACAACGAGAGCGGGGCCAACGTCGACGACACTCCTAATCCTGGGACAAGCGGCGGGGCCGCTCCAAACGCGACTGGGCACATGAAGACCAGCCTCAGCGGGTATGTGCCGAACGGCAAAGGCACCGGATCGCGCACGTTCTATCAGCAGCAAACGACGAACGTGGTTACCGATCCTGGGACTGGAATCTTCACGAACCCCGGACTTGATAACTACGGCAACGCAGGCCTCAATACTTATCGTGGTCCGACTTTCTTCTCGACCGACCTTGCCATCACCAAGGCATTCACTATCTGGGAGAACGTCGCCACGAAGTTCCGTATGGATGCCTTTAACGCGTTCAACCACATCACCGCAGGTAACCCCGGCGGCAACATCGAGTCGCTCGGTTCCATCGGCGGTGAGGGTGGCGGCTGCGGTCAGGGCAACGATTGCGGTCCGCGTCAACTTGAATTCTCCCTCCGCGTCCAGTTCTAACTTCGAAAGGGAGCCGCAACAAACCTTGAGGGGAGCCGGTGGCTCCCCTCTTTACTTTGAGCCCCAACGCAGCGGGACGTAGTCCGCCATGGATTCGTTCATGCCTGGGAAGAACCGCGCGGTTGGCGCGATTGCATTTTCAGGGACGAATTAATCGGAGACGGCGGCGGTGAAGTTGACGCGAACATTGCGATCGGGGTTTCAAGAGCGGGTGCTGGTCCGAAGGGTGGATCGAGCGGCGGCTCTGCACAGAACGGGACACGGCAACCCTGGTCGTGCCATAAACTGCAAGATAGGTTCTTCGCATGCAGCGTAGATTGATTGCCGCATTCTTCATTGCCCTTCTGATTCCAGCGGGGGGTACTCGAGCTCAGACCCCACAAGATACAAGCCAGTCGAACGGCGAATCAGTCTCGCCCCCCTCTTTTGAGACGGCGCAGGATCTTGCCGCAAGGGGACGGCTGGACAAGGCTATGACGCAGCTGAATGAGCTGGCGAAGCAGTTGCCGGAACCTGCAGGTGTGGAGCGGCTGCGGGGCATTATCTTCTATCAGCGGGAGAATTTCCCGGAAGCAGTTGAGGCATTTACCAAGGCTGCGGCACAGGATCCGAACGATCGCGAGTCGCTCGAGATGCACGGTGTGAGCCTTTTCCGGATGGGCAGAACTCCGGAGGCGATTCCATTTCTAGAGAAGGCTCGTGCCGCGGTGGAGAGCGCGAACATCGATCCGAATTATGTGCTGGCGCTTTGCTATGCGGATGCGCAGCGGTATGACGACTCGCGCCGAGCGTTCGCGGCGCAGTTCGGGTTTGAGCCGGATTCGGCGCAGGCGCATTTGCTGGCAGGCCGGATGTTTCTGCGGCGCGAGCTTCGCGAGCAGGCGGGCGTGGAGGCAGCGAAGGCCTTGGCGCTGGAACCTGCGCTGCCGTTGGCGCATGAGCTGCTCGGAGAAGTAGCTCTGGGGCATGGCGACGCGGCAACGGCGATCAAGGAACTGGAAGCAGAGCGACAAATCAATCCCATGAACCCGGACTTGTATGACCGGCTGGGCGATGCGTATGTGCGATCGGGGCAGTATCCGCTGGCGCAGGAAGCGTTGAATCGGGCGGTGCTGCTGGAGCCGAGCGCCACGGGGCCTTATATTTTGCTCGGCGAGACATTTCTAAAACTGAACGAGCCGATTGAGGCGCTGCATTATCTGGATCATGCGGTGAGGATGGATCCGACCAATTACATCACGCACAACCTGCTGGCGCAGGCTTATAAAGCGACGGGGCAGGTGGATGCGGCGAATCGCGAATTCCAACTGGTGGTGGACATTCAGCACCGAAACGATCCCAGGCCGGCGGAGAAGTAGGCGATGCGGGAGTGTCAAGCGCGGATTTGCGTGGGCTTGGCTTGTGTATTGGCAGGTGCGACCTTGCAGGGTGCGGCGCAAGCGCCGGATTCTTCTGATCCGGAGACGATGAAGAAGGCCGATGCGGCGTTTCACGACGGGTTTGCGGCGCAGCAGAGAGGGAATCTTGCACTGGCTCAGGAGAAATTTAGTGTTGTGGTCACATTGGAGCCGCAGATTGCGGAGGCGCATGAGGCCCTGGGCGCGGTGCTGTTGGAATTGAATAAGCCTGCGGAGGCGATTGCGGAGCTGGAAGCTGCTGCTCAATTGAAGCCGGGCGAAGCGGGGAACGAAGCGAACCTTGCGATGGCGTATGCCGCAGCCGGGGAGGCGGCGAAGGCCATTCCTCATTTTGAGGCTGCGCTGCATCCTGCGGGCGGCGCGTCGCCGATGAATGCGGGTTTTCACGACGCGTATGGACGCGCACTGTCGTCAGCGGGCATGTTGAATAACGCGATTGCGCAATTTGTGGCTGAGGAAGAAATGATGGGTGATCGCGCGGAACTTGAGGACGCGATCGGGTCGCTCTACGCGCAGCAGAAACAGTGGGACGAAGCGCGGAAGCGGTTTGAGCACGCGCTGGCGCTGGATGGATCGTTTACGATTGCACGGATTCATCTGGGTGTGTTGCTGCGAGAGCAGCAAGACTTGCCGGATGCGCTGTCTACGCTGCAAGCGGCGGCAGAGAAGAATCCTCCGGATCCGCGTGGAGCATTTGAGTATGGACGGACGTTAGCTGCGGCGGGACGAGACGATGATGCGGCCCTTGAGTTTAAGACAGCGCTGAAGGCGGACCCGCTATTGACCGGCGCGCAGCTGGAGTTGGCGATGGCGTTGCAAAGGCTTGGACGACAACAGGAGGCGATTCCCTGGTTTGAACAAGTGGTGGCACGCGAACCGGAGAATGCGAGTGCGTTGACAAATCTTGGTTTGGCGCTGACGTTGACGGGGAACGCGAAAGAGGGGTTGGAGAGCCTGAAGCGAGCGCAGGTGCTGGATGGGAACGATGCAGTCGTCTATAAGGACATAGGCGTGGCGCACGTGCAGTTGTCGGCGTTTGACGAGGCGATTGCGGATTTTGAGAAGGCGCTGACACTTGATCCGAATGACCCGCAGCTGCATTACGACTTGGGTCTGGCGTACAAATTCAAAGACCGGTATGACGACGCGATCAAGGAGCTGAGCCGCGCCGAGGAGATGGCTCCGACGCTTCAGGACCCGCCGTATACGCTGGGGATTTTGCTGATGCAGACGGGCAAGCTGGACGATGCGGTTGTCCAATTGAAGAAGGCCGTTGCTCTGCGGCCTGAGAGCGGCGATGCGTGGTCGATTTTGGGGAGCACGCTCAAGCAGGATGCGCGTTTGCCGGAGGCCGCGGATGCCTTGAGGAAGGCGATTCCACTGCTGCCGGGGCAGCCTGGGCCGCGGGTAACGCTGGCTGGGGTGTTGGCGGAGGAGGCGGGCGATTTGGCTGCGCAAGTGGACGCAGCGACGAGCGCAGGAGATTCGGCAAAGGCAGCGGATTTGCAAAAGCAGATGACGACATTGCGTGGTGAGGCTGCGGCGTTACGCAAGGAGGGAGCGGATCTGGCGCGGAGTGCGGTGAGCCGGCAGAAGGCGAATTTCGCGATGAATGCGGGAAATCAGCTGATGCTGCGTGGGCAGATTGCCGATGCCATTGCGCGCTACCAGGAATCGATTGCGGCCGATCCGACGTTCGCGGTGCCGCATGGACAGCTGGCGATTGCGTATGAGCGGCAGGGACGGGCGGAGGATGCTTCCGCGGAGCGGGCGAAGGCAAAGCAGTTGGGAAAAGCAGGGAACAGGGAATAGGGAACAGGGACAGAATCAGAGGATATGTTGTGCGTTGCGGGAGCGTTGATCGATGAGCACTGAGATACGAATTCCATCCATCTTGAGAATCGGCGGGGGATCGTTTGCCGAAGCGGGCGCGTTGCTGGTTGATCTCGGATGCAAGAACCCTTTGATTGTGACCGATCCCTTCCTGATGAAGACGGGGCTTGCGGAAAAACTGCAGAAGCAGCTCGAAGGTGCGGAGCTGCGGGCGACAATTCTTCACGAGACGGTGGCGGACCCGACGTCTGATGTGGTGGATGCAGGAGTGCGCGTATTTCGCGAAGGTGGGCACGACAGTTTGGTGAGCCTGGGCGGCGGGAGCCCGATCGATACGGCAAAGGCTATTGGGATGCTGGCAGCCAATCGGGGACAGGTACGGGATTACAAGGTGCCGCATCCGATTCCGCTTGCGGGGCCGGTGCATATTGCGATTCCGACAACAGCGGGTACGGGCTCGGAGGTGACGCGGTTCACGGTGGTGACCGATAGCGGGAGCGGGGAGAAGATGTTGATTGCGGGCGGGGTGCTGGTGCCGACCGCAGGCTTGGTGGACTATGAACTGACCCTGAGTATGCCGGCGCGGCTGACGGCCGATACGGGAACGGATTCGCTGACGCACGCGATCGAGTCGTATGTGAGCAGGAAGGCGAACGGGTTTACCGATGCGCTGGCGCTGACGGCGATGAAGACGATTTGGAGAGTGTTGCCGACGTGCGTGCGCGAGCCGGGCAATCGGGAGGCACGCGAGGCGATGATGCTGGCGGCGACGCAGGCGGCCATGGCGTTCTCGAATGCAAGTGTGGCGCTGGTGCACGGGATGAGCCGGCCGCTGGGAGCGCATTTTCATATTGCGCATGGGCTGTCGAATGCGATGCTGCTGCCGGCGGTGACGGAGTTCTCTGTTGGAGCTGCGATGGAGCGCTATGCGCAATGTGCGCGCACGATGGGTATCGCGAATGCCGAGGATACGACGGAGAAGGCGGTCGATTTGCTGATTCGTGCGTTGTATCGCAGGAATGCGGAGCTTGAAGTGCCTACGCCGAAGCAGTTCGGGATTCAAGAGGAGCGGTACTTCGCGAAGATTCCGCTGATGGCGGAACAGGCGTTGGCCTCCGGGGCTCCGCAGAACAACCCGCGAATACCGACGGCGGAAGAGATCGAGACGATCTATCGGGCGTGCTGGGATGGGTCGGAGCTGGCTTGAAGTTAAAGCGTTGTGTCTGTCTGCCAAGGTCTTGTTTCGCGGTCCTGCAGGGTAGAATTCTCTTTCGCACAAAGGAGATCCATGAACCGTTCTTCGCGCATTGGTCTGTCGTTGCTACTGGTAACGGTGGGATTCGCCGCTCAAGGAATACAGATGCGTGCGCAGGAGCGGTGGACGGAAGAGCGCGCGAACGCGTGGTATGCGCATCAGCCGTGGCCGGTGGGCGCGGACTTTTTGCCGTCGACGGCGATCAATGAGTTGGAGATGTGGCAGGCGGATTCGTACGATGCGGCGACAATCGATCGCGAGCTGGGTTGGGCCGAAGGGATCGGGATGAACACGATGCGTGTGTTTCTGCACAACCTGCTTTGGGAGCAGGATGCGGCGGGATTTCAGAAGCGCATGGATAATTTTCTGACGATTGCGGCGCGGCATCATATCCGACCGGTGTTCGTCCTGTTCGATTCGTGCTGGGAACCGTTTCCTAAACTGGGGCCGCAGCATCCGCCGATTCCAGGAGTGCACAACTCGGGATGGGTGCAGGCGCCGGGTGCTGTGGTGCTAGCCGACGCGGCGCAGTATCCGAAACTGGAGCAATACGTGAAGGGCGTGGTGGGCGCGTTTGCGAACGACAAGCGCATTTTGGCGTGGGATTTGTGGAACGAGCCGGACAACGGCAACGACAGCTCCTATGCGAAGGGCGAGCCCAGGAACAAGAACGAGATCATCGCGCAATTGCTGCCGCAGGTGTTCGTATGGGCGCGGTCGGCGCATCCATCTCAACCTTTGACGAGCGGCGTTTGGCATGGGGATTGGAGTTCGCTCGCGGCGATGCCGCCGGTGGCGCGGATCCAGATTCAGCAGTCCGACGTGATCAGCTTTCACGACTACGGCTGGCCGGAGACTTTTGAAGGGCATGTGAAGACGCTGGAGCGCTTTCATCGGCCTCTGATCTGTACGGAGTACATGGCGCGGAATATAGGGAGCACATTCGACACAATTCTGCCGATTGCGAAGCGCGAGCACGTGGGCGCGATCAACTGGGGATTGGTGGCGGGCAAGAGCCAGACGTGGATTCCGTGGGACTCGTGGCAGAGGCCTTATGTGAGCGACCAGCCGATGACGTGGCAGCACGATGTGTTTCATCCGGATGGGACGCCGTATCGGGAACGTGAGGTAGAGATTATTCGGAATATGACGAACGGTACGGCGGCGCCGCAGTAGTTCGAAGGAAGACAGCAACTGGTTTAGGTTCGTGCTTTCCCAACCTAGCGAAGCTAGGATGGGGCACCCAAGACAGCGCGGATTGAGGCTTCGCATCCAATGCTGCAGGAGACCGGCTATGCTGTTGCTGCGATGATGCGACGCCTGGGCAGTATCCTTCGATGGTTGTTCGATGGCCGCCATGGGCTGGCGGACAGACTGATTCCGCGCTGGATTTTTTTGCGCCCACTGGCTGCGATTTACTTCTCTGCATTTTATTCACTGCTGTTTCAGATCAAAGGGCTGATCGGGCCTCACGGGATTCTGCCTGCACAGCAGTACCTCCCAGCTGTGGGGCGTGCGATGCCCGGCCTGAAGTATTGGTATGCGCCGTCGTTGTTCTGGATTGCGTCAAGTTCGCACATGATGATGGCGGTGATGTGGATCGGGCTGATCGCGGCCGTGATTGCTTTTCTGAATGTGTGGCCGCGGTTGAGTTTCTTTGTTTGCTTCGTGTGCTTCCTCTCGTTTGTTGCCGCGTCGGGTGAATTTTCGAGCTACCAGTCGGATGGGATGTTGCTGGAGGCTGGATTCCTGGCGTTGTTTCTTGCTCCGCGCGGATTGATGCCGGGATGGGGTGCGAGCGATCCGCCGTCGCGTGCGAGTTTCTGGCTGTTGCAGTGGGAATGGTTTCGGATTTATTTCGAGTCGGGCATGGTGAAGCTGCTGAGCGGCGACGAGCAGTGGCGGAATTTGACAGCGATGGACGAGTACTACCAGAACGGGCCGCTGCCGACGTGGATCGGATGGTATGCGGAGCACTTGCCGCACTGGTTTCATGCTGCGTCGGCAGCGGGCACGCTGGGGATGGAACTGGGCATTGTGCTGATGCTTTTTTTCCCACGGCGCGTGCGGTTAATTTGCTTTTGCATTGTTACGCCGTGGGAGATTGGTGTGATTCTGACGGCGAATTACACGTTCTTGAATTACCTAGTGCTGTTGCTGGGATTTTTGTTGCTGGATGATCGGACGCTGCTGCGATTTGTGCCGGTGCCTTGGAGGCCGCGGGCGGCGGTGGTTGCGCCGGAGATGGAAGCGCAAGCAGAGGAGCGGTTGTCGATATTGACGGCGACGGAAGGAAGCGCGGTGTCGGAGGATGCGGCGGCTACGGCGACGGTTGGGAATGAGGGCGCTGATAAGACTTGGTGGCATCGAATTGCGTGGGTTGGGAGTGTGATCGGGCTGGCTGTGGCGGCGGTGATGTTGACGTGGATTGCGTATGACACGACTGTCGAGATGATTGGGATCCCACTCCGTGAAGTTTCACTCCCTATGGCTCCGGTGGCCTGGCTGGAACCTTTTCGAATTGCGAATCAGTACGGTTTGTTTGCGGTGATGACGCGCGGGCGGTACGACATTGAGTTTCAGGGATCGAACGATGGGGTGAACTGGACTCCGTATCATTTTAGAAACAAGCCGCAGGCGCTGGATGAGCCGCCACGGATCTATGCACCGTATCAGCCACGCTTCGATTGGAATCTATGGTTCGCGTCGCTGGGCGATTGGCATCAGAACGACATTGTTCCACTGACAGAAGAGCGGCTGCTCGAAAATGATGGCGATGTGTTGGGGCTGTTCAAGGGAAATCCGCTAGGTACAGCTCCTCCGCGAATGGTGCGGGCGGTGCTTTGGCAGTACTGGTTCACGTCGCTGGACGAGAAGCGGCGCACGGGGAACTGGTGGCGAAGGGAGTATCTTGGGCAGTATGCGCCGGAGATTACGCGGACGGCGGATGGGCGATTCGCGGTTGTCGAGTGGCCCGAGGAGTTAGGACCGCACGATTAAACGTGGCGAGTCAGGAGACCGATGCAAACGAAACGCGCACACGTGATTGGTTCGGGCCCGAACGGGTTGGCGGCGGCGATTGCGCTGGCGCAGGCTGGATTGCGCGTAGAGGTGTATGAAGCAGAGGCCGAGGCAGGCGGCGGCGCGCGCACACTACCGCTGACGTTGCCGGGATTTCTGCATGACTTTGGATCGGCAGTGCATCCGATGGCGGTGAGCTCGCCTTTTTTCAAATCGCTGCCACTCGCTCAATACGGGTTGGAATGGATCCACGGCGAAGCGCCGCTGGCGCATCCTTTGGACGATGGAACGGCGGTGGTGCTGGAGCAGGACCTGGCAACCACGGATCGTGTGCTGGGGATGGATGGCAGACGATGGCGGGCGCTGTTGCAGCCGCTGGTGGAGCACTGGGACGATTTTGTAAAAGATGCGCTGGGGCCGGTGGTTCGAATGCCGCGGCATCCGTTGCGCATGGTGCGCTTCGGGATGAGCGGCGTGCAGCCGGCGCAATGGATTGCGCGCAATGAGCTGGAAGGCGTGCGCGCGCGGGCGCTGTTTGCAGGATTGGCTGCGCACACATTCTTGAGTTTCGATCGGCCGTTCAGTTCGGCGATGACGCTGGTGCTGGCGGCGGCAGTGCATGCGGTGGGATGGCCAGTTCCGCGTGGGGGCTCGGGTGCGATTACACGCGCGCTGGTGGCGCATCTCGAAAAGCTGGGAGGGAAGGTTTACACATCGCGGCGCATCGATGCGCAGGCGTGGAAGGAACTCGGCGGTCATGAGACGCTGACGCTGTTTGACACGACTCCGCGAGCACTGCTGGCGATTGCGCGCGAGCACGTGAATGAAGGTTTTTGGCAAACGGCGAAGAAGTTTGAGGCGGCACCGGGCGTTTTCAAGATCGACTATGCGCTTTCGCAGCCTGTGCCATGGAAGGCGCAGGACTGCCAGCGCGCGATAACGGTGCATCTTGGCGGCACGTATGACGAGATTGCAGCAGCTGAAGAAGCGGTGGCGCGTGGGCGCTGTGCGGAGCGGCCATTCGTTATCGCGGCGCAGCCTTCGCTCTATGACGAGACGCGCGCACCAGCGGGCAAGCATGTGCTGTGGGCTTATTGCCATGTGCCGAATGGATCAACCGTGGACATGACGGAACGGATCGAAGCACAGATCGAGCGGTTCGCGCCTGGGTTCAGGGATTGCGTGCTGATGCGAAAGGTGTCGTCGCCAATTGATCTGGAAGCGATGGACGCGAATCTTGTGGGCGGCGATATCAGCGGTGGGGCGATGACGGTGCGTCAGTTTCTGTTTCGACCGAGCTATGCCACTGGCACGCGGGGACTGTATTTGTGCTCGTCTTCTACGCCACCGGGCGGCGGAGTGCACGGGATGTGCGGTGCGAACGCGGCGCGGCTGGCGCTGCGACAGACGCGCTAAACACGGGCGATGGGCGAGCGCCGAACGCGGCTGATCGATGTCTATACGGAGTATGCTCAGGAACGTGGACGCGGCCGCGCCTAAACCGGATGAATTGGCTGTGCCTGACGGGACGAATGCGCGGGCGGCGGGTGCGCTGTTCCTTGAGCTCCCAGAACTGCCGGAGAAACTGCTCGAGGAGCTTTGGATTTCTTCGAAAGCAGAGGCGTGCGGCTTAGGGCGCGGGGAATTCGGGAGCATTCTTGCGAGCGTGGGGGCCAAGCACAACTTCGGCCTTCCTGCAGGAACGGAAGCGAGGAGCAAAGAGCGAGAGGCATTTTTTCTCGGGTTGCACCTGGACGAATTAGCCCTGGCGCATGGATGCGCGCGGGGCAAAGAGGCAGCGTGGGTGCGATTTCTGCAGTTGTATCGATGGGGATTGACGCAGGCGGCGACAGCGATCACGGGGTCTTCGAGCCTGGGCGCGGAGCTGGCCGATTCTCTGTACGCGGAGTTGTATGGGTTACGCGAGACAGGAGGCGAGCGGCGTTCGCCGTTTGCTTCATACTCGGGACGCGGGTCGCTGCAAGGATGGTTGCGCACGACGCTGGTGCAGCGATTCAGGGATCACTACAGGCGCACGCATCGCGAGAGCCCGCTTGAGGAGATGGATTGCGCGGCCCCGCTAGCCGCGGCAGTGGTGACGGAACTGCAAACGCTGACCGATGCTGTGGCGCGGACGTTGGGAAAGCTAAAGGCAGAGAATCGATTCTTGTTGGCTGCGTATTTTCTGGATCGGCAGACGCTGAGGGAGATTGCGCGTACTTTGCAGGTACATGAGGCCACGATCAGTCGTCGACTCAAGCGGCTGGCTGAGGATGTGCGCAAGGATCTGATTCGCAATCTGTGCAGAAGCGGGATGAGTAAGCGAGCGGCGGAAGAAGCGCTGGGCGTGGATGTGCGCGATCTGGAAATAAACCTGAGGGGGTTGCTGCAAAGTTCGCAGATTGCGGCGTTCTATAAAAGGGAAGCTCAGGAAGGAGAGGCCAGCGAAAGCGTGGATTTGGAAGAGGGCGGGACGACGGTGGCATTGGATTAAGGATGAAAGAGACGATTCAATTCGGGCACGGCGCGGAGCGGCATCCGGACGCGGACCAGATGAGCGCGTTTGTGGAGCATGGGCTGCCTGCGCATGAGCGAGAGGAGATGCTGGCGCATTTGGCGGTGTGTCCGGAGTGCCGTGCGACGGTGAGGCTGTCGCAGGGGGAGGGGGAAGAGGTTGCGGAGCCGGTTGCGGTGTCGGATGAAACGCCGACAAGGAGACCGTGGTTCGCGGGGTGGGCGGTGGCTTGGCCGCTCGCAGGCGCGTTGGCGATGATGGTAGTGCTGACCGTATATCTTCGGCATGCTGCACTGCTTCCGCAAACGGCGAACGTGCCGGTGAAGATGGCGGAGTCGCATGCGCCTGCCCGGCCTGAGATCGAAGAGCCGTCCGCGAGCAAGCCCGCACCGATGCAGGACACCAAACAGAAGCGAGCGGAGCGGGCCGGAAAATCGCTGGCGGAGGTGGGCACGCAGGCCGAGGAGAATTTGAATGCCAAGAAGACGGCACGTGCGCGTGAGTCAGGAGGCGGAATTTCGCAATCGAGTCGGACCATAGCGGCGCCGGCGGAGGGGTTTGTGGGGGAACCGCCGATGGTTCGGGCGGCGCTTCCTGCCGCGGCTCCAGCGTTGGCGCAGGAAGCGCCCTCAGAGGGAGCGATGAGGCAGACGCTGGAGGCGGCGCGCGGTGGACCGCGCGGAGTTTTGAGCGCGGACTCGGCGAGTCTCACACCCGACCAAATGAAGATCGCGGCGGCCTTGCGTCCGTTGCCAAGCGGACTGGCGGTGTTGTCGTTGGCGGCGCATGGGCGACAGGTAATCGCGATCGATGGACGGAACACGGTGTTTGCGAGCGCCGATGGCGGAGCGCACTGGACTGCGGTGCCCACGGTGTGGACGGGGCGGGCGGTGAAGGCCGACCTTGTGTCGTATGGGATGACTGGCGGCTCTGCTCCTGGGGGCGGACGGATGGCGGAGTTTGCGAGCGTTAACCGGGAGGCGCAATCACAGAGCGAGGTTTTGCCCACGCTGAACCAAAACGCTTTGGCGTTGCAGGCCGAGGGCAGAAATACGGCGGCACAGGCGCAAAGAGCGCCCGCTCCTGCGCAGAATCTGGAACAGAATGCCGCGCCGCAGATATCGAGTGGTCAATTGACGGGAACGGTGAAAGACGTGAGCGGCGCCGCTGTTCCCGGCGCGAAGGTGACCGTGACTGATTCAGCCAGCCACACAACGCAGACTGCGACGACGGGCGCGGATGGACGGTATGTATTGGATCGGCTGACGCCGGGCTCCTACGATGTGCAGACTCAGGCTCAGGGATTTGGGCAGCAGACGACGAAGGGCGTCGACGTGAGGCAGTCCCAGACGAACGTGGCGGATGTTGCGCTGCAGGTGGGAGCGGCGACTCAGACTGTGACGGTGGAGGCGAGTGAAGCCGACGCCCTGGAGCCGCAAAGCATGACGCTGTCGCAAGCGACGGTACGCAAGCCGAAGGTGAATCGTGCGCCAAAGATAGAGGCGGCCGGGCCCGCGCCTGTCTTCGAGATTACTACCGACAATGGCGACAAGTGGACGAGCGCCGATGGTATGACCTGGAAGCGCAAATAGCAGCGTCCAACCTCCACGCAAAAAAATAGTTCATAAGACGGTGCAAGTTCTCGGGACGAGTGCGTTCTCGGACTAGACGAGTCGCCTGCGGCAGCTTTGCGGCGACATATGGGAGAACGCCGATGAGTCGCTGCCTGAGAAGCTTTACGCGTGGAGTGCGAGCAATTTCCTTCTCTCTTCTTTTCTCCGCAGCTTGCGCAATAGCGGTTTGCGCACGCGCAGACGCCGAATCGATGCGTGCGATTTACACACACGGAAGCCTTGTAGTGACGATTCCGTATCCCATGGAGCAAGGGGGGGTGGGCAAGCTCGTCGCAGAGATTCTCGACCCTGAGAACAACGTGATGGGCCGCGTAGAAGGCACAGTGGAGATGCGTGCCGGTGGCGGACCTTGGGAAGAGACGATTGCGCCCGCAAAGCCGTTGGCGCTGGAGGATCTGGTGTGGGAGCGGATTCGCTACCGATTTACTCCTGATGACGGGAAGGCACCGGCGATTGAAGGGATCGAATCGATTGGCGAGGTGCTGCGCCGGCCGGTTGTGCATGTGCTGGGTCAGACAGAATACATGGCGGGGAGCCGCGCGGCGATTCGGGTGATGGTGTCGGATGTAAATGGCCATGTGCCGTTGAGGGGTTCGCTGCGGGTTGAGCTGGTGGGCGCGGATGGTTACGCGAGGGCGTTGTTCTCGGGGACGCTGAATCGAAGAGGCACGGTGGAGGCGAGTTTCCGGCTGCCGCAGGGATTCACGGGAAAGTACGCGCTGAAATTTCTAGTGAACACGCCGGTTGGGTCAACAGAAGAGACGGAGCCGGTAGAGATCAAGGATAAGGCATCGATCTTGTTGACGACCGAAAAGCCGGTATATCAGCCGGGGCAAACGATGCACCTGCGGGCGCTGGCGCTGGAGCAGGCGAATCATCACGCGGATGCGGCGCGGAAGCTGACGTTCGAAGTGGAGGATTCGAAGGGGAACAAGGTTTTTAAGAAGGCGACGGAGACGGACAAGTTCGGAATTGCGTCGGCGGATTTCGCGCTGGCCGATGAGGTGAACCTTGGCGCATATCATGTGCGGGCGCTGATGGGGGATGCCAAGTCGCCGGTGAACAGGGCAGAGATTGCGGTGCAGGTGGAGCGGTATGTGCTGCCGAAGTTCAAAGTGGCGGTGGAGTTTGAAAAGAAGGATGGGAAAGAGCGGCGGGATTATCGGCCGGGGGATCATGTGACGGGGACGGTGCGTGCGAATTACTTCTTCGGAAAGCCGGTGGATAACGCCGTAGTCACGATCAAGGTTTCGAGCATGGATGTGGAGGTGGTGGAAGCTGCGACGGCGAAAGGGAAGACGGATGGTGAGGGCGCATACCGATTCGATATGAAGCTGCCGGATTATTTCGCGGGGAAGCCGTTGAGCCAGGGTGCGGCGCGCGCGCTGATTGAGGTGACGGTGAAGGATGCGGCGGACCATGCGGAGACGCGCGGGGAACCGGTGACAGTGAGCGCGGCGCCGCTGCTGCTGACGGCGGTGCCGGAGGGTGGAACGCTGGTTCCGCAGATGGAGAACGAGGTTTTCATTCTGAGCGCGTATCCGGATGGGAGTCCTGCGCGGACGACGCTGACTGTGCACGAGAAGGATGGGCGCGAGGAGCGGTTATCGACCGATGAGGCGGGCGTTGCGGTGTTGCGTGTGAATCCGGGCGCGGGAATCGAGTCTTTAAGGGTTGAAGCCGACGATGGTCGCGGCAGCCGCGTTTGGAGCACGGTGCCTTTGGAGATGCGTGGCGGGACCGACCAGGTCTTGTTGCGCACGGAACGGGCGGTGTACAAGGCGGGCGATCGGATTGAACTGAAAGTGTTGTCGACGCGGGCGCGCGGAACCGCGTATGTGGACGTGGTGAAAAACGGTCAGACGATTTTGACGCGCGATGTGGATCTCGAAAATGGGCAAGCAGACCTTAGTCTAACGGCGACGCCGGAGATGGGCGGCACATTGGATCTGGATGCGTATCTGTTTGGCCGCGATGCAGAAGCGGTGGCCGATCATCGGCTGGTGTTTGTGCAGCCGGCAGATGAGTTGAAGATCGAGGCGACGAGCGATGCGGCGGTGTATCGGCCGGGAGATGAAGCGCGGGTCAAGTTTCACGTGACGGATGCGCGTGGAGAAGGCGTGCAGGCGGCGCTGGGATTGCAGGTGGTGGATGAAGCTGTGTTTGCACTGGCGGAAAAGCAGCCGGGATTTGCGAAGGTGTTTTTCTATCTCGAGCAGGAGTTGATGAAGCCGCGATATGAGATTCATTCGCTCTCGATGGAGAGTGCCATGAATCCGGTTGAGCCGGTAGAGAACGAGCCGCGTGATCTGGCGACGCGGGCGCTGTTTGCGGCGACTGAATTGGCGATGCCTGCAAAGTTGGACGTGGAGTTTGGGAAGAACTTGCCGGCCGAGAAGTTTGGAGAGTACCAGGAGCGCTATCACGCTGCGTTTGTGGAGCAGGTGCGACAGATCGCAGAGAAGCTGAGTTGGCAGTTTGCAGGGCGTTCAGAAGACATGGTGAAAGCGTTCGAATCGCTGGAGAATGGCGCTGCTCCGCGGGATGCGTGGGGCACGCCGCTGCGCATGGATGCGGTGTGGTGGGCGCGGGCTGGACATCGGTACTTTGCAATTCGCAGTGCGGGCGGGGATCGGCAGTTTGATACCGGCGACGATTTGATGGTGTACGTCGAGGAGCGTACAGGCGCGGTGGCGCGTTCGCTCGGCCATGGCGGAACGCTCGATGTGAAGATGGAGCACGATCACGGGCCTTGGAATGGGCGCGCGGAGATCGATGGAACGATTGCGGATGTGTCAGGGGCTGTGGTGCCGGGAGCGACGGTGACAATGCGGTTGTTGCCGGACGGGGAGGCGCGGACTGCGCACAGCGATGCCGAAGGACGATTCACGTTGGCGGCGCTGACGCAGGGAAAGTATCGGATGGAGATTGCTTCGCCTGGATTTGAACGGCTTTCGAGTGAATTGACACTGCAGGCGCGGGATCGCGCGAGAGTGTCGGCGACGTTGAATGTGGGCGCGGTAACAGAAGCGGTGACGGTAGCCGAAGAGCCGATGCCTGCACCCATGATGATGGCGAGAGCCGGAGCTGTGGGTGGGCCAATGGGAGGACTGGCATTCGCGGCAGGCAAGGCGCAAGCGCAGTTTGTGGCAGCGGACAACATGGCGCTGGAAAGCCGGGAGATACAAGACCTGAAGAAAGACAGTGGTTCGGCAGGGACAGGGAATGCGCATGTGAGGTCGTATTTTCCCGAGGCGCTCTATATCAATCCAGAAATTGTGACGGATGGGAAGGGGGATGCGAGCGTTTCGATTCCAATTGCCGATTCGATTACGACTTGGCGGATGGCGATGCTGGCTTCGACGGAGGATGGCGCGCTGGGCACGGGAACGGCGAGCCTGAAGGTGTTTCAGGATTTTTTTGTAGACCTGGATTTGCCGGTTACGTTGACGCAGGGCGATCGCGTGTCGATTCCTGTTGCGGCTTATAACTACACAGGCACGTCTGGGCGCGTGAAGCTTGCGTTGAAGCAGGAGGATTGGTTTGGGCTGGACAACGACGACGCGGAAAAGAGCGTGCCGGTGGATGCGGGGCGCGTGGGTGGTGCGCAATTCACGATTGAAGCGAAAAGGATTGGCAAGTTCAAGCTGACGCTGACGGCGCATATGGAGGGCGCGGAGGGACGCGACGATGTGGTGGTGCGCGAGATTGAAGTGGTTCCCAATGGGCGCGAGCAGAATATTGTGTTCAATGGGAGACTCGAAAAGACAGTGGAACACGAATTGAAGTTTCCGGCGGATGCGATTCCGGACGCGACGACCATTTCGGTGAGGCTGTATCCGGGACCGCTGAGCCAGGTGATCGAGGGGATGGACAGCATTCTCAGCATGCCGGGCGGGTGTTTTGAACAGACGTCGTCGAGCACGTATCCCAATGTGCTGGCGCTGGACTACATGAAGCGGACGAAGAAACTGACGCCGGAAGTGCATGCGAAAGCGGAAGGTTACATTGCGAACGGATACCAGCGGCTGTTGACGTTTGAAGTGCCGGGCGGTGGATTTTCGTGGTTTGGGCAGGCGCCAGCGAACAAGATTTTGACGGCGTATGGGCTGATGGAGTTTAGCGACATGGCGAAGGTTTCCGATGTCGATCCGCGGTTGATGGAGCGCACCGGGGCATGGCTGGCGAGCCAACAGGAGGCGGATGGAAGCTGGAAGCCCGACACGTATTTCATCAATGAGGGCGCGACGAATCGATATAACTCGGATCGGCTGCGCATCACGGCTTATATTGCGTCGGCGCTTGCCAATGCGGGTGGGCCGGAAAGTGCGCTTGAGAAGGCGAGGAGGTATATCGAAGAGCATGTGGCTACAGAAAAGGATGCATATACGCTGGCGGTAATCGCGAATTTTGCGGTGGATTCGAAGGGCGATCGCGAGTTTACGCGGAGGGCGATGGAGGCTTTGATGGATGCTCGCACGGAAAAGGGCGAAGAGGCTTCATGGAGCGCGCAAGAGACGGGCGTGTATTCGACGGGCGAGAGCGCGGCGATTGAAACGACGGGTCTGGCGACGCAGGCACTGCTGAAGTGGGGACAGGCGAGCGAGGTTGCACGCAAGGCGCTGGCTTATCTTTCGGCGCACAAGCAGGCGTCGGGCACATGGGGCACGACGCAGGCAACAATCATGGCGTTGCGCGCGTTGCTGCTGTCGACTGAACTGAGTGCCGCGGATGTGCACGGATTTCTAGCGTTGAGGGTTGACGGCAAAGAAGTGGAGACGCTGAAGCTGACGGAAGAGAACAACGATCTGTTGCACCAGTTTGTGCTGAAGGGAATTGACGCGGAGACAGCTCATGCGGTGGAGTTGACATTTGATGGAACGGGCGGTCTAGCCTACCAAGTGGTGGGGCGGTTTTTCACGCCGTGGAGCGAAGAGCATGAGCGAGAAGCGCTGACGATCAAAGTGGCATATGACCGCGCGAAGATGGCGCAGAACGATGTGGTGACGGCGACGGCCACGGTACGCAACAATCTGCCGGAGTTCGCGAAGATGGTGATGGTGGATCTGGCGATTCCGCCGGGGTTCGATTTGCTGAGTGAGGATTTGCAGGCGGTCCAGGAAAAGACAGCTGGGGACGCGAGCGGACGGCTGGAGAAGTTTTCACAGACGGCGACGCAGGCGATTCTCTACTTCAACGGGCTGGCACCGGGGCAGACGGTGAGCTTGAAGTTTCGGCTGCGGGCAAAGTATCCGATTCGCGCGAAGACATTTCAGTCGCGGGTTTATGAATACTACGATCCGGCGGTGAGCGCGACGGCGCAGCCGGTGGAGTTGGAGGTGCGTGAGCGATGAGGCTGCATACGGCGAGGCTGGTGTAAACTGAAAGGCGAACCCCAGGGCCGGCTCACCCGAGCCGGCTCGATTGTGTCGGGACGTGGCTCAGCCTGGTAGAGCACTCGCTTGGGGTGCGAGGGGTCGGCAGTTCAAATCTGCCCGTCCCGACCATTTTCTCTTCTCTTCCCCGTGCAAACGATCATCGGGCGCTATTGACTCGAACCGGGAGCCATTGCGGATAACCTGGTGTCCGGAATGGAGCGTCGGAAGTAGACCCAAAGATAGAAGATGCCAACGATCAGCAGGATGAGAGGCGCAGGGAAGGCCAGGCCAGCTGCCGCTACCTGCGCGGATAGTCCGGTTGTAGATGAATGCGGGTGGTACAAAAGGCCGACGAGAAGAGCTTGCGGCAGGTCTCCGGTCAACACGAATCCTGCGACATTCAGCAAGAGTGCGACGCGCCCAATGAATCCGCCTTCGGCCCAAAGCATTGCACATGCAGGAACCGTGAGCAGCAGAAGCTTGGCGTCATATTCACGATGATAGATGGGCAGCAAGGAAAGAGCCGCAATGGCCGCCAACCCAAGCCGGGCTGTGTTGGGTGACATGCGAGACCGCAGAGTGACGAATATCCACACGAGCAGAAGTGGCGCACAGACCATATAGGTGGCCAGGTTGTAGAAGCGCGGATTATCGCTGAATACGCTAAAGACTGCTTGCAGATTTGTGAGCATACCGGGGCCGTTGGCAGAGGTCGCAGCAGGACCAGGATCGGTCAGTCCACCGTGTACTGAAAACGCCAGGATATTGGCGCGCATTTCCTGAAACCAGTGCGGCGCTACATGCCATACCCACAGGAGTCCAGGCAGACTCATGACGGCGCATGCGACGATGGTTTGCAGGGCACGTTTGCGATAGACTCCACCCGCCAATAGGAAGTATAGCCAGACCATGCCTGCGTCGTGGGGTTTAATTGCGAGGCTCACCGCAAGACACAGGATTCCAGCCGGGACAAATCGATCCTGTAAAAAGCACCAAACGGCGACAAGGCAGAGGCTGACGACAATTCCGGCCGAGTTGCCTGAAATCACAATCAATTCGCAGTTGACTAGAAGAAAGCCCACCATGACACCGGAGAGGATTGGCGCATCATTTGCCCCTAAATTCCAAATTAAGAAAGAGGCAAGAATCATGCTCCCGACAGTGAGAGTCATCCAAAGTACATGCGCGGGTCCCCAGGGCAGCATCGCAAAGGGAGCAGTGAAGGAAAACGAAGTCGGAGGGTAGATATACCGGGTCACAATCTGCCGAACCACCGCGGTATCCGATGGGCGGTCTCTTCCTTCTGCCCGTGCTATGCGCAGGACTTCACTTTCTTTGTACGGGTCACAGCCTTTAAGAATGCAGCGCGCAGGGTTGTAAAGTACTCGGAAATCCTGCATCGCAGATGAGGAGGATTTTTCGAAGGCGACGCTGAGAATAAGAAACAACACGGTCCCGATCAGCAGCAGGTAAAGACCGTCGCGGCGCGTTCTCGTCATTTTGAAATGCTCATCATGTCAGAAATATCGCGCGCGGCTATTGGCGGCAATCGAGAGCGCGAAACTCATCGTCGGCAACTACAGGTCTCAGTGCCCAAACCCAACCGTCCTTATTCTTCCATGCCGGGTCGTAAACGCGAGCGACAAGGTACTGAATGCCGTATCGGCTGCAGGTCGCGCGCGCCTGTTCGGCGGTGTTGCCGCTGTAGAGAGCATCGATTGCGGCTGCCATCGATGGGCAAGCGCTGGGATCGCCGCCAAGCTCGGACCCGCACCACAATTTGTCGGTGGCAATGACCGTCTGATGGTCGATTCCAACCCAGTCCACGCTAGACCAAAGAGGGCTTTCGCGTGCGACAGGGTTGAATTGCACGACAGCATCGTGGGGAATGGATACATCCAATCGTGCATAGCCGATGGCCGAAATGTAGGCGTCGTGGGAGAGGCTGCCGGCATTGGGATCGTGTACGGAGCGTTTCTGTGCCGCTTCAACAAGCGGACGAAGGAAACGCAACATAAATGCCTGATAAGTGGAACCCATCACGCCGAAGATGAGAGCGAGGGCGGCTATCGATCGCAGCCAACGCGGAGTGCGGTGCGGCAAACCGGCGAAGTCAGGCGGCGAACTGGTCTTGCGCTCAGCGATACTCCACGCCGTAATGACTTCAGACGCGCAAAGGAGCAGGGAGAACTGCATGAGAAGCGCTGCTCTCAAGCCAAAATCGTTGATGTCCAGTACACCGGAGCGTACGAAGGAGATGATCGGGATAACGGCCACGGCGATGAAGACAAGCGACCGCTGCTCGGGAGTGAGGGAGATGCCGCCGCGCCAGGCAGGAACGAGGTAGATGAGTAGAACGGCAAAATAGAACCCCAATTCGAGAGCATAACCAGGAACGAGGAGGACCAGCTTAGCAAGGTTGAATGCCGCTAAAGGGTGGTTGCCGGCTAAATGCGTGAAGAGGCCAGTTGCCATGAGGCCGTCCGGTGGAATCATCTGGCGAAGAGCAAATGCGAAGAGGGCACCGCCCTGCAATTTTGATTCGGTGTGCCTCAGTTCCGCCAGATAGGGAAGGAGCAAGACGAGGGCGCCGACGCCGCCTGCCGCCAGAAGCAATGGAGGGCGCGGGTTGTGCTCAATAGCAAGTTGCCAGAGTGTCCAGGCCAGCATCACCAGGAAAAACGCGAAAGCCACGTAGATAGAGAGGCCGAAAGCGCTCGCCAGGGCGGCAGCAATCAAGGCCACGCTCGTAATTTGCCCGCGGCGGTCATTCTTGCCGCAAATCCACGCCAACAGAAACGCGAGCATGCAGCACACCATGCTGGCAATATGGTGCGGAACGTATAGCAGGGAGATCAGCCAACTCGTAATCTGGTTCTCGGCCGACCCTTCGATCTGTCCGGGCACCAGACGGAGAAAGGTAAGAAGGTTAACGAAGGCTCCGATTCCCGCAACCATGAGCAGGGCGAGGGAACGCAGAAATTGTTTGCGTAACCGGACGCCAGTTTGGAGGAAGTGCTTTAGGTAAATCCCGGTGAGGGCTGCCAGGGCGAATCCTGACCAAACGCAACTGGCGATGAAAACAGCACGAGAAGAGAGACGCGCCATTCGTACTATCGCGGCACAGACGATATACCAGAAGTAGTAATAACGCATTGCGGCAGGCCGGTTGTACATGTAAAGCGAATTCGCTGGAGGGACGCCGGTGCGAATTACGCTCTCAGTCCAGTTGGTTCGCGGTGCGTGATCAAAAATGGTGAGGCTCATGTAGAGTTTCTGGCCATGCTGAATATCGACGAGCGATAAAACGACGACAACAATCCAGAGGATTGCCAGTGCTAGAGCCATGCCGCCGAATGGATTCCATCCGATGTTCCACTTGCCGCGGGATCGGCGTATCTCGCGACCTTCCCAACCAAGCATTCCCACCCACAGGACTGCATTTGCCAACAGGAACACCACAACCGCCGTCAACGATAGGAATTTGCCGATAAGCACGGAGGCGATGGTCGATACCGCGAAGGAGAGGGGCAGGCTCCAGAAGATCCGCTCGACGAGCGAGCGCTGCCGAAAGTTGTGAAGGTTGGTGAACCAGGCTGTGATGTAACCAGTGCATACGGTTGCCGGGACGAAGGCGGGAATCGCCAGCGTGCTCTCTATGATTTGTTGAGCGGTGATGTTGGGAACGCTGAGAATCTCGACCTCCTCTTCGGCCAATTCATGAGTCCACGCGGCTCGTAAGTGAAGAGACCTTAGAGCGGTTTCGGTTTAGTGGCGCAGGCGCTGAATACTCTCAATGTCGATTGATTATAAGTTTGCTTTTCTAATAGAGAAGCGTAGCATCGTCCGCCATCAACCGGTCGAGAAAGCGGGTGCGCGGGTACTAAGTTAGCCAGCCCTGGCGAAGGGCCTCAGGTGTCCGTTGCAGAAAACTCGACGCTACGAACGTTGTGGACCGCGGAAGGCCTGCTGCGCTTTGATGCGGGGAGCTGTCTTGGAAAGATCGCGAGAGGGGTAAAACAGAAAAGTGGTGTTTGACAGGTTGTGGCAAAAAGTCGAAATGTCGGGAAGGCACCCCTCAGCGGCTAAAGCCGTTTTCATCTTGCGGCTGGTTATATGGCACAACTGAAGTTGTGCCCTTTCAAAACCGGACTTTCGCCACAGGCTGTTAAAAGGTGTGGGAAGAGAAATTGGCGGCTGCTTCGAGGCGGCCGCCAATCCTATTCCGATAAATATGGAATAGCTAAAATAGGTGGATCTTTGTCCGAAATAATTTAGTACTACAGTTGTGGTTGCCTCGGAAAGCATAAATCCGGGCCTAAAGGCGCCGAAATTTCTGCTGGTTTTAAGGGGATAAATCCCCCTGCTCCCTCCGGAACGGCAACTGTAGTACTAGCGCCAGAAGTAGCCGGCGTGGCGGAGCAGTTCGACTTCGGCGGTTACGCTGATGGTGAAGAGCGCGAAGGCGATCATTGCGATGGTGAGACGTGGGAAGCGCTCGGGGAATCTGACCTGCGTGCCTGTGGCCTGTGCGAAAAGACGGCCTGGCGCGGGAGCGGCGTTGCGCAAAATGGCCGACTCCGGTTCACGGCTGTAGATGGTTCCGTCTGGGGAAGAATTGGCTTGGTGGGCGGGTACGGCGATCCAACTGCTTTTGCTGGTCCTCACAAGGTTGAAGTATTGCTCAGAAGTGGCCATTTTTTTCCTCTTATATTCTCGTTTGATGCTGTTGCGAGCCGATGGGGAAGGCATCGCGGAAACCAAGGCTGATGTATTGAACGTACCCCGGTTCCTGCGGAGCAACAATGGCGCAAAGGTGTCGAAAACGGGCACAAATGGTAGCTCTTTCGAGCGGGAAGAAATGCAAGAGAGTAATGCAAATTGGTTACCGGAAGGCGGAAGGTAACAAGAGAAATCGAATGCAAGTAAAAAATGATTGAACGTAGTTATTAAGTTACTAATACGAGGGAATCTTCGGATGTGCGGTAAGTGCCTGAAGATTTGGCGACGCGGCTTTGTGAGGGATTTTTGGAGCTGGATCGGCGTCGTGGCAACGATTTATCGGGAGGTGTGGAAAACGTATGGGCGCGGAGGGCGGAGCGATTCTGGAGATTTCCACATCCGTGGCTTCTCGCCGCGGGATGAACGGGGCTCTGGACGATAGCAGAACAATAAGAGTAAACAGAGATTCTTCGACTCGCGGCGCGCAGGTGGCTGCGTTCCGAAGCGGGTGCGGCTCTCAGGAAGGGAAGAGCGACTCAGTGGAGGCGTGGAGGCTGGTCATGCGCGGTCGGCGGCGCGGCATCTGCGGCTCGTGCGACGCGAGAAGGCCGGCGATTTCGCGGAGCTCAGCGCGTGCGGAGCCGATGATAGCGGCAGCTTTGTCGAGGCGCTTGGCTGGCTCGCCGGGAGCGAGGGGAAGACGTGATTGCTGCTCGGCGCGGCGGACGGCACCGAGTGCGTGACGTGCGCCCGACAGGGTGTAGCCTTCGCCATGGACGAGGCGCTTGATCTCGAGAGCCATCTCGACGTCGCGTCGGCGATAGAGGCGCTGGCCGGTGCCACTCTTGCCGGGCTTGAGTTGAGGGAACTGAGACTCCCAGAACCGCAGGACATAGGTTTCGACTTTGCAGATGCGAGCTACGTCCCCAATTTTGAAATAGAGACGGTCCGGAATAGTGGGCTGTTCGTGGACGCGCTTGGGGGATAATTGCGTGGCCATAAGGGTCATTGGGGCGCGTGCATTGCCGCGGCGCGCAGTTCGTTAATGGAAGTATAGGCCATCAAGGCGCGGATGGCAGCACGAAAATCGATCTTCGTGCTGACGGGCACACGGATGCAAGGCTCGAAGGATTTTCTACCGGGATTCGGGGCGCACGATGGCAGCGCGCGTGGGAGTATGCGGCGGCGCGGCGCGGAGATATTGCACGGGCCAGCTGGCAGATTCGCCGAGTACGGCTGCGGCGTGGAGAGGCCAGTACGGATCGCGGAGCATCTCGCGGGCGAGGAAGACGAGGTCGGCGTGGCCTTCGGCGATGATGGTGTCGGCTTGCTGGGGATCAGTGATCATGCCGACAGCGGCGGTGGGAATTGCGGCTTCGGCACGGATGCGCGCGGCAAAGGGTGTTTGGAAAGCGGGACCAACGGGGATGACCGCGTGAGGAACCTGGCCGCCGGAGGAGCAATCGACGAGGTCGACCCCATGGGCGCGGAGATGGCCGGCGAGGGCGATGGAGTCATCAATGGTCCAGCCGCCTTCAACCCAATCGGTGGATGAGATGCGGACGAAAAGCGGCAGGTGATCGGGCCAGGCGGCGCGCACGGCGTCGACAACCCGGAGCAAAAAGCGAGTGCGGTTCTCGAAGCTGCCTCCGTAGGCATCGGTGCGCTGATTGGCGAGCGGGGAGAGGAACTCGTGGAGGAGGTAGCCGTGGGCGGCGTGGATTTCAACGAAGTCAAAACCGGCGGCGAGGGCGCGCTGCGCGGACAAGGCAAAAGCGCGGACGATGGCGTCGATGCCGGCCTGATCCAAAGGCTGGGGGACGGCATAGTGAGGCGCGAACGCGATGGAGCTCGGGGCGACGGGCTGCCATCCGCCTTCGGCGGGAGACAGCAGGCGATCGCCGATGAAAGGCGAAGCCATGGAGGCTTTGCGTCCGGCGTGGGCGAGCTGAATGCCGGCGCGGACACCCTGAGCGTGGATGAAATTGGCGATGCGCGCGAGGCCGGGGATGTGTTCGTCTTGTAAATGCCGAGGTCGCCCGGGGTGATGCGGCCCTCGGGCACGACGGCAGATGCCTCAAGCATGACGAGGCCGGCGCCGCCCTGGGCACGGCTGCCGAGGTGGACCATGTGCCAGTCGTTGGCGAAGCCGTCTTCCGCGGAGTATTGGCACATCGGCGAGACGCCGATGCGATTGGCGAAGGAGACGGAACGAAGCTGGAAAGGCGCAAAAAGAGGATGGCTCATGATGAATGGGGGCCTGAAGGATGCGGGTGGGCCTTGTTCAGTGGATGATCGAGCGGCGGAAGGGATGCAAGGGAAGCGGGAATGAGCGGGTTATGAGATGGCTTTAGTAATGGGAGTGGGGCTGGAAGGTGGGCGTTTAGACACTCAATTGTCGCTGCGCTTGGTTAGAATGATGGGCCATGAGCCGAGCGTCAATCGCCGCGGACTGGGTGGGGTGTGTCATCGATGGGCGGTTCGCGCTGCTGGAATGGCTAGGCGGGTCGGGGAGCCGTGGATTGTTCCGGACGGAGCTGCCGCAGCCGGTTACGAAGAGGGCCGCGATCAAGCTCATTGCCGCCGAGGGAAGTGAAGCGGATGCCTACCTTGCGGGCTGGGCGAAGGCAGCGAATTTGTCGCATCCGCACCTGCTGCGGGTATTTCGTTCGGGACGTTTTCAGATTGGATCGACGGGCCTGGTGTATGTGGTGACAGAGTGCGCCGATGAGGTGCTTGCGCAGATTATCCCTGTTCGCGCGCTGACGCCTGAGGAGACTCGGCAGATGCTCGACCCGGTGATTGAGGCGCTCGGCTACCTGCATGAGAAGGGCTTTGTGCACGGGCATGTGAAGCCGTCGAACATTCTTGTGGTGGACGATGTGCTGAAGCTCTCGGGGGATAGTGTTGCCGCCGGGGGTGGAGTGCGGGTCATATCGCAAGCGCCAAGCATCTACGATGCCCCTGAAGTGGCGCGCGGAGCGACTGCGCCGGCTACCGATGTGTGGGCGCTGGGAGTGACGTTAGTGGAAGCGCTGACGCAGCGGCCGCCGGAGTGGGAGCGTGGTACGCATCAGGAGCCGGTTGTGCCGGTAACGATTCCACGGCCATTTGGCGAGATTGCGCGGGAGTGTCTGCGGCGGGACGCTGAGCGGCGGCCGACCTTGAGGGAGATTAAAGCTCGACTTGAGCCCAGCCGGCCGATCGAGTTTCCGGGTAGAAAGGTCGAGAAGGCGGTGGTGGAAGCGACGGCGCCGGTCGCGGCGGAAGATATGGTGGAGGGTCCGGAAACGGATGAGGCAGTTCCGGTGAAGAAGCGGGTGCTGCCGCTGGTGGTGGGGCTGCTGGTGGTGGTTGTGGCGCTTGCCGTGTGGATGGTGCGAAGACCTGCGACGCAGAGCGCAGCGATTCCTGGTACCGGGCTGAGTGCAGTGCAAAGTGGGGCTGGGAGTGCGGCAGGAGCGGCCGTCGCAGCAGAACCTAGCTTGCCGGTGAAAGGCGAGGTGACACAGCGCGTGGCGCCGGAGGTGGCGTCCTATGCACTGAAGACGATTCACGGCACGGTTGCGGTTGCGGTTGGAGTGTCGGTGGACGCAAACGGCGACGTGACAAATGCAGAGCTGAAGTCCACGGGGAAGAGCCGCTACTTCGCGCGCGTGGCGATGGAGGCGGCGCGCGGGTGGAAGTTTAAAGCTGCATTGAAGGATGGACAGCCAGTGAGCAGCGTGTGGATGCTGCGGTTCAAGTTCCGGCAAAGCGGGACGGAGACTTCCTCGGTCGAGGAAACTCCGTAAATCAAAACCGAGAAAACGAGTCTCGTTGAGCAGAGCGAGACCGTGCGCGGTAGGTGGTCGTCGCGCATTGCTTCGCGCGGTTACGATTTGCGTTGCGTTTCGAGCGCGAAGGAGCGGTACCAGCTACTGCTTTTTCAAGACGGCGGTGCCTTTTTCGTCGGTGAGGATGGCGCCTTCGAGTTTGCGGAAAGACGCAGCCTTGTCGGCTGGAATTTCGACCTGGCGGACAACATATTCGCGCTCGTAGTGGAGGCGGTCGTCCTTAGCGGTGAAGGAGGAGTGGTAGCTGGCGAAGTCCACGTCGACGTCGATGGGGTCGGGGGTCTCATCTACGACGTAACCGGGCGGCAGCGCGATGTCGAAGGAGTCGTGCCAATGACCGGTGGCGCTTAAATCAATAGGGACGGTGCGGGGTTTGTCGTCGAAAGGCAATACGTCTGAGCCAACCACGCGCGGACGCACCAACAGGAGCGGGCCGGCCTGATGCGCGTATTGACCGGCAGTGAGCTTGTAGTGAATCTCGATGGGTTTGTCCAGGTCACCTGGCTGGACATACTGCAGGGAATTGAGTACGACGCCCGGGACGTCGCGAGCTACGGCGGTCTCCAATGATTCGCGGCGCTCTTTTTCGTCGGAATACTTGAGGAGATTGCGAAGCTCACCGCCGCCGCTGCCGGAGCGGATGGTATCGACGGATCCGGTCAGTGTTCCGTCGAGAGCCAAAGTGAATGAACCTTTGCGCTCGTTGGGGTTCGCGTCTGGCGGCAGCACGGGCAAGGCGATGATCTGGCTGGACGGCCCGGCTGAAAGAATTCCGTAGCTTCCCTGAAGATAGGCAGGCAGGTTGCCAACTGGAGTGCGCTCGTTGGTGGGGTCGAAGATGAGGTAGCGCTTGCCGTCTTTGGCTTTGACGATTGCCAACAGACGCGGGTCCTGTACATCCGAAGGGACCTCGATGGCGGTGATCATGTGGTTGCCAAAGAGGGATGGAGCGTTGGGATCGACGATGCCGCGGCGGTCATCCACGGGCACGTAGAAAGCATGAATCCCGGCGACCTGGAGCATGGAGATGAGCAGAGTGGTCTTGTCCTTGCAATCGCCATACTTGTTACGGAAGATGTCTGCGGCATGATTCGCCTGCAGGCCGCCGATGCCGCGAATTACCACGAAGTAGCGGATGTTCTTTTGAATTGAATCGGTAATGCGGCTGAGTTTCGTGTAGAAGTCGGGTGCGCTGGCGATGAGGGTTTGCACCTGCGCAATGATTTCAGGGGACGGGGCAGGGCGATCCGCTTCAAGCGTCGTAACCCATTGGCCGATGGCGCGCCATTGATTGTCATTTCCCTGAATGGCGGCGTCGCCCCATTGAACGGACATGCGGGCTGCGATGGCGGCCCATTCCGGGCGAGAGGGGATGTCGCGAAGGATGAGGGCGGGCATGTCTTTGACTTCCCAGCGCCAATGACTGGGAGCGACTTCGACGGCCTGAATGGGCTTGAAGTTGTGCCATGCATCGGCGTGGGCGCGGCCTGCGGGCAAGTCGATTTCGAGAGCCTGAAAGACGACGGGAATGCCGTTTTGGAATTGCCAGACCTTCTCCTGAAGGTAGGGCTCCATGACCTCTTCGGATTCGCAGAGGATGGTGGCGTCCACATCGACGGCGGGTGGATGCGCGATGCGCGCCTTGCGGGTGGAGAGCATGATGGGCACGCCGGTGTCACCCGCTTCAGTGAAGTCGGTGTCCTGAGCCATGTACTGCTTTTCGTCGGCTGCAATTGTCCAGACGCGGAAGTAGTTGATCTTCTGATCTTCGTTGTAGGAGACTTCGCAGGTGTTGCCGCGGCCTTGGGGCTTAAGGATGCGGATGGCTTCGCGTTCGCGTTCGACGGCGCGGCCGTTGGCGTCGATGGTTTCAATGTACTCGTCGTAGAGGATGACGGCGGCGGCGTCTTTTGCGTAGTCCGGCGTATGGGTCTTGGCGGCATCAAGAGCCCATTGGGGCGGGGGTTGCTGGGATTTCCCGAAGATGCCGGCGAAGCCCGGCCTGCAGGCGCATGCGAGCAGCGCTACTACTAGAAGTTGAACCGGGAACGATTTGGATGAGAGCGGATTCTCCATGATTGCTTTCCTTGAACGATCAGTTCCCTTTGGCTACTGTTGTGCGCGTGAGCACGATTTGCTGTTGATCGGCGGCGGCGACTTTCTGGTAGAAGTCGTGGAGGTTTGGGTAGTCTTTGCCGTCAACAAACGTGAAATTGTAGGCCAGAGTTCGCATTATCTCGACAGAGTCTCCTGTAGTAGTGGACTTGATTTTCAGCATGGCGGAGCCAGGCCATGCGGCATCGGCCGATTGAGGCGTGCTCTCAACCGTGTAACCAGGCGGCAGGTGATATGTGACGTCATCTTGTTCCAGCTTCGGGTAGCGAACATCGACCGGAGTGGCACGCTTGTCTTGCGCGACAAAGGGGTGTTTTGCGCGCGAATCGAAGAAAAGGCCGGGCAAGAAGAAGCGCTTGCCGGTTGCTGTGCCGATATTGCCGGAGACTTTAACGATGCCGACGAGATTTGATGTGTAATCGTCGAGGCCGAGGAAGTGGTCGAAGTCTGCCTGAACGCCGTCGGGAAACTCGTCCTGCATGGACTCGTTGAATTGCTTCTTGACCTCGTCGGAATCGTTTTCGAGGGCGAGTTGACGCCATTGGATGGCGTCGAGGCCGCTCATTACGAAACGAACGGTTCCATTGATGGCTCCTGTTGGATCGATGGTAAGATCCGCGATGCGCAGAGTTGACGCTTGTTTGTAGGTCTGGAGGGGAGTTGTTGCAAGTGTGGCGCCCTTTTCCGAAAGACGGAATCCCGACGCGACCGCGTGCTTCCAGTTCAAAATGCCGAAGGGACAAATCTTCTGGCCGGGGTCGAGGTAAACATCTTTGCCGCCAATCTCGACGATGGCGATGTAATCGTCCAATTGGCCGACGCTAAGAAAACGAGGATCGAAGATTGCGCGGCTACGGTCGGTAACCTGCATGGGCCAGACCTTCAAGCCGGCGGCCCGTGCCAAGGCGACGTAGAGGAGCGCGATCTCATCGTCGGAGCCGCTCTGTTGCTTCCAGACATCCTCGGCATCTTTGATGACCTTCAGCTTTTCTGCTTTACGTTCAGCCTCGGATTTTTTACGGGAGAAGCGCGTGTTATCGAGCTTCATGACGGCGGCATAGATTTTGCGTGCCTTCTGCTCATCGGAATCGGTCGCAGAGACCATTTGGGAGACGGCATTTCCCAGCAGACCGGAAGGGTTTGTGAAGTGCTCGGCATCCTTAGCCCAGCGCTTGCCCTCTGAATCCCAAAAATCGACGCCGGAGTGGGCGTAGGTGTAGTAGAACTCGACCCGCCATTTGATCGTGTTGAGGGGCGGCATCCAGTCATCGCTGGGTATGGCTGGGATATCGGCAACATCGACGGTGTAGCGTCCCTTTGCGTCACTAACGACTGCTTCAAGGGGTACTCCACTTGTGGTCCACATGATGCGATTGAGATTCTGACCGCGGCTGTTGGTGATGTAACGTGCTCCGGAGCTCTCGGGATTGAAAAAGTAGTGAGCTTTGTGGACGAAGAAGGGTTGCTGGATTTCCCAACTGGGAGAGGAGACGAGGTTGTCGTCGTAGCGGATTTGGAGGCGGTACTCCAAGATGCTGCCGACTTCTACGCTGGGAAGAGTGAAGACGACCTGATTGATCTGGCGAGTATTGGTCTTGATGTCCATCAGGTCGCTTGGCTTGGCGGAGAGAGAGATGACGGCCCCGTCGGAATGAATGGTGCGTCCCTTGATGTCCGTGACCTTAAACTCGCCGCGCTCGTAGGGGATGCGGATCGTTGCCTGTTCCTTGCCTTTTTCGGTCAGGACTTTGATGCGCTCATAGTAGCTATGGAAATGGAGCGCATCGTCGGTTGTCTCCTCTCGATAGAGGTAGACGGCGGCGGCGCCCGGAGCTTTGGGATCGTCGGTCATATGCAGTTCTTCTTTGGTGGGTTCCTGAAACTGCGCATGAACGAAGTTTGGTATGGAAATGAGGGCAAGGGGGACGACGAGAGAAACCAACGCACGGAACTGCATGACAATCATCCTTTGCTCCGAGAATTCGGAAGCCTGAGGGTAGAACTGACTTCGGAATAGGGGATTCTATCGCTGTTCAGCCGGAGGGGACATACAAACTTTGTGTTAGAGCGTTGCCGGCAAGGCCTGTTTGATAAGTAGTAAATAAAGGAGGTTCGGCGTCTAAGCGCGCTACGGCGCTTTCGTGCGCTTCACGTTTTGTCATCGCAATGCCCGTTGCCGATCTGCTTTTGCCAGCAGACACAGCGTTGCAGCGCCAAAGATTGCGCATAGGGGAAACGTTGCGGATCAGCGTAGACTGGTTTGTTTTGCAATCCAAACGAGAAAAGGATGCGCTTCGGATGAAGGGGCTTCGGTTTGTCGGGATTTGCTTTGGAGTTTTGATGGTGTTGTGTTTGGCGCGGGGTGCGGTTGCGCAGTGGAATTTGCCGAACCCGGTGGTGAGTTTTGAGAATAAGGGGAATGCGCTTGAGGTGCAGCAGAAGGCTGGCGTTTTGCGGATTGAAGTGGACGCGCCGGATGTGATGCACGTGACGTATGCGCCGCTCGATGCGGCTCCTGCAGCGGGCAAAAGTCAGGATCAGGTTGTCATAAAGGATGGCTGGCCGGCGACCACCTTTGACGTGGTTTCAGATGAGAAGACGATTACGCTCTCGACAGAGAAGCTACGCGTGGTGATGGAGCGCGAGAGCGGAGCACTGCATTATATTGCCGCGGAAGGCGGGATGAGCGGCGGGGGAGCGACGGGAGAGGTTGCGACGGGGCCGGGGTCGACGGGGCGCACGATGCGTGGGAGGCCGTTGACGACTGATTCGTACCGGTCATTGAGGCCGGTGGAAGTGAATGGCGAAAAGACGTTTCGCGCGGAGGTGGCGTTTGGGATCTATGGATCGCATGAAGGGTTCTATGGGCTGGGGCAGCACCAGGCGGGGGTTTGGAACTATCGCGGCGAGACGGTGGATCTCTCGCAGGAGAACACGGAGATCGCAATCCCGCTGCTGGTGTCGTCGAATGGGTATGGGATTTTCTGGAACAATCCTTCGCGGGGCGTGGTGAACAATCGATTCGTCCACTGGCTCTATATGAGCGACGAAGTTGCGGACAAGGTGGACTACTACTTTCTGTATGGGCCTGAAGCGGAGGACATCATCGGACACTATCGCGCGCTGACGGGCGAGGTCCCGCTGTTTGGACGGTGGGCTTATGGGTTTTGGCAGTGTAAGAACAAGTATCAATCGCAAAAGGAACTGGAGGGCGTGGCGGCGAAGTATCGCGCCGAGCATATTCCCGTGGACAACATTGTGCAGGATTGGTTCTGGTGGGTCACCATGGGGGAGATGAAGTGGAACCCGAATTATCCCGATGCGCAAGGGATGATCGACATGCTGCACAAGGAGCATTTTCATTTGATGGTTTCGGTGTGGCCGTATTTCAGGCCGGGTTCGGCGACGTATGACGAGTTCGACAAGAACGGATGGTTTGTGGCGAAGACCACGCAGCTGAGTTTTCATCCCCTGGGCCAGGCCCTGTATGACGCGACGAATCCCGACGCGCGGAAGCAGTATTGGGACAACGTGAATGCGGCGCTGTTTCAGAAAGGTGTGGACGCGTGGTGGCTGGATACGGATGAGCCGGAAACCGAGGGACGACAGGACAACATTCTGGTGGACCACAAGCTGGCGATTGGGTCGGGCGCGCGGTATGCGAATGTGTATCCGTTGTTTCATGCGGGCGGGGTGAGCGAGGGACAACAGGCGGCTTCGGATAAGAAGCGGGTGTTTATCTTGTCGCGGTCGGCTTACGCGGGATCGCAGCGATACGGCGTGACGGCGTGGTCGGGCGATGTGCTGAGCGATTGGGTGACGTTTGAGCGGCAGATTACGGCGGGATTGAATTACGCGATCTCGGGGATGCCGTATTGGACGACGGATATCGGCGGATTTATTTCCGGTGGGAATCTGAACGATCCGAAGTTTCGCGAGCTGTTTGTGCGGTGGTTTCAGTTTGGCGCGTTCTCGCCTGTGTTTCGCGTGCATGGAACGCGCAATCCCGATGAGAACGAGTTGTGGTCGTATGGACCGGAAGCGCAGAAGATTCTGGTGGACTATGACACCTTGCGATACAGATTGATGCCGTACATCTACTCGGAGGCTTGGCAGGTTACGAGTGCACATGGAACATTGATGCGGCCGCTGGTGATGGATTGGCGTACCGATGTAGAAGCGCAGAATATCGGCGATGAGTATTTGTTTGGACCGGCGCTGTTGGTGAGTCCGGTGTATACCGAGGGCGCGACGACGCGGACTGTGTATTTGCCGAATGCGACTTGGTACGACTTTTGGACTGGAGAGAAGCAGGAAGGTGGGAAGCGGATTGAGGCGGATGCTCCGCTGAACAAGCTGCCGCTGTTTGTGCGGGCGGGGTCGATTGTGCCATTGGGGCCTGCGATGGAGTGGTCGACGGAGAAGCCGGCGGACCCGCTGGAAGTACGTGTGTATGCCGGGGCGGATGGGGACTTCACGCTGTATGAGGACGAGAACGATGGGTACGCGTATACGAAAGGTGCGCATGCGACGGTTGCGCTGCATTGGGATGACGCGGGAAAGACGTTGACGGTGGGGACGCGCGACGGAAGTTTCCCGGGGATGCTGGCGAAGCGGACGTTGCGAGTGGTGTTGGTGGGACGAGGACATGGGGTTGGGATTGGGGAGAGTAAGAAGGCGGATAAGACGGTGGAGTACGACGGAGCTCGATTGGCGATGAAGTTCTAGCTTTCCCAGGTCTGAGAATCCAGACCTGGCACCCAGATTCGTGCGGCGCGAGAATGCGCGAAGCGCAGGTCCTTCGACTTCGCTGCGCTCCGCTCAGGATGACGGCGATGAGTGCGGGTTCGTGCTTTCCCATCCTTTCAGCAAAGAGCGCTGAAAGGATGGGGCACCCACATCACTTTCTGCTCGCGGGCGCGATCGATTCGAGCATGGTGGTGACTAGAGCTAATGGCAGGCCGACGACGTTGAAGTAGTCTCCGGTAATACGGGGGATCCAGCGGGCGGCGCAGCCTTGGATGGCGTAGGCTCCGGCTTTGTCCATGGGCTCGCCGGTGGCGATGTAGTCGGCGATTTCTTGATCGGACAAAGTGAGGAAGCGGACGCCGGTGACTTCAGCGGCGATCTCGGTGTGGGTTGCGGTGACGATGGCGACGCCGGTAATGACGCGGTGGGTGCGGCCGGAGAGGAGGCGTAACATGCGGGCGGCGTCGGCGGAGTCTTCGGGTTTGCCGAGGATTTGGTTGTCGATGGTGACGGTGGTGTCGGCTCCGAGGACTGTTAGATCGCCCTCAGGGGCTAAAGCCCCTTTTTCTTTGGCCGGTTCAATGTACGGGCTAAAGCCCGTACCCTTCACCGTCTCGGATGCGAGTTCAGCATAAACAACCTCGGCCTTTTGGCGGGCGAGACGGACTACGTAGGCGATGGGGTCTTCGTTGGGGAGCGGGTCTTCGGGGATCGCCGCCGGGTGCACTGTGAAGGAAAACCCGCACTGCGCTAGCAGTTCGCGGCGGCGCGGCGAGGCTGAGGCGAGGACGAGGGTCATGGCGCTTCTTTAGGGTAACGCGCGGCATGCGAGTAAGAAGGTTCTCCAATCCCACCCAAGCAGAGCTTGGATGGGGCACCCAGCTTCGAGTCTGCAATCGTCCATGTAGGATGAAGGGCGCGATGATCTTTGCGGACTTCGAACTTGCGAAACGGCTGGAACGCGCGGAAGGGTTCGCTTGTGTGCAGTTCGCGGCGGCGCGCAAGAATGCGTTTCCCGAATGCAATTCAGATTGGATGCGGTGCGCGGGGGCGGATGTAGTGTTTGACGGCGTGGATGCACCGACGACGCAGACGTTCGGGCTTGGACTGTTTGAGGAGTTGACGCCCGGCGCGATGGATGAGATTGAGCGGTTCTTCTCGGAGCGCGGCGCGGCGGTGATGCATGAGGTGAGTCCGCTGGCCGGTGTAGCGACATTTGACCTATTGGCCGTGCGGGGGTATCGACCGATTGAGATCAGCAATGTGCTTTTTCGGACGGTAGAAAACCCGGAGAGTACGGAGCGGGACGACATTCGGGTAAGGGTGATTGCGGCAGATGAGGCGGAGCTTTGGGCTGCGGTGAGTGCGCGGGGATGGACGCACGAGCATCCGGAGCTGAAGGAATTTGTGGAGCAGATGGGCGTGCTGATGGTGGCGCGGGAGCAGAGTCCTTGCTTTCTGGCGGAGTTGGATGGAGTGGCCGGTGCGGCGGGCGGGTTGAGCCTGTATGAAGGAGTGGCGCTGTTTGCGGGCGCGGCTACGGTTCCGGAGATGCGGCGGAGGGGATTGCAGGGAGCATTGCTGGAGGCGCGAATGCGCTATGCGCTGGAGCACGGGTGCGATCTGGCGATGATGGTCGCGGAGGCTGGGAGCGAGTCTCAGAGGAATGCGGAGCGGCAGGGATTTCGGGTGGCTTATACGCGGATGAAATGGAAGGTAATCAAGTAGGAGCGAATTCGAATCGGTTGCTCTGCCCACAAAGATGACTAAAAGCGACAGTGTCACAGGGGAAGCGGTGCCAGCTCGGATGGGAAGTCTCGACAATACTTAATTGATTCGATAATTGCTCGATGTTCGGCAATTTCTGCTTCGTTTGGTTCCGTGAAGGGAAACGATTTCGACTGCAAGCGAAGGCAGATCATCGTATCGCCCTTTTTAAACCGCCAATCGATCCAAGTTCTCGGCGGACCATAATCACCATGCGTTACTCCGGCAATCCCATTCATCGTGATCGACGGGGTGGTCACGGTGCTCTTAGTCGAACGGTCAATGAACGACTTCAGATCGCTCAGATCATTGATCGGGTCGAGGTGAATCCCAAGACGAAAGCGTTCTAGGGTTACGACCCAGTTAGTCCATGCACCCTGATAGGAATCGGCGGTAGGCTTCGATATTTCTGCCGATATGTCGGCACTGCCGGGTATCAATGCCCAGTAGGGCCCGATTTCAAATCGAATTGATTGCGATATCAGACTCATCTCTTAGATAGTGAGGCCGGTTTGGAGGCCGCCGGGGGTGGCTATGCCCCAGGCCATGGCGGGTGTGTTGTGGGCGAGGCCGAAGCGGCCGTCGGGGCCGAGGAGGATGATGCCGCCATGTCCGCCGAGGCGGTTGTAGAGGTAAGAGATGGCTTCGCGGGCGGCGATTTCAGGGGCTGAGCCGGCGGAGACGCGGTCGGTGGCCCACTTGCCGAGGACCAGTTTCATGATGGGCTCGCCCCATCCGGTGAGGGAGACAGCGGCGGCTAGATTGTCGGCGTAGCAGCCGCAACCGATGAGGGACGAGTCGCCGACGCGGCCTGGGGTTTTGTTGAGGGTGCCGCCGGTGGAAGTGGCTGCGGCGAGGTTGCCGCGGGCGTCAAGGGCGACGGCTCCGACTGTGTCGTGGCTGTCTGGATCGGGACGGGGTGGTTTTGCCTCCGGGGCTAAAGCCCCTTTTTCTTTGGCTGGTTCAATGTACGGGCTAAAGCCCGTACCCTTCAACGGCAAGTGTGCCGGATCTGGTTTCGTGGTCTCCCAGGTCTCAGAAGCGAGACCTGGGGCACCCAGTGTCTCGGAGTCAAGTCGGAAAGCGGTTTCGGGATCTTTGTCGTCTTGTAGGCCGGAGAAGGTCTGGTCGGCGAGTCCGGCAGAGTGGCGGGCCTGTGCCTGGATGAGGCGCTCGCGTTCGCGGTCGAGGACGAGTTCGCTATTGTCGATGAGGGGCATGCCGTGGGCATGCGCGAATTGCTCGGCACCTTCGCCTACGAAGTAAACGTGCGGACTTTTCTCGAGGACGAGGCGTGCGGCGTGAATGGGATTGCGCAGGTGCTCGACGCAGGCGACGCCGCCGGCTTTCATGCGGCCTCCGTCCATGAGGAGTGCGTCGAGTTGGACGCGGCCGTCGGCGGTGAGGAAGCTGCCGCGGCCGGCGTCGAAGGTGGGATCGTCTTCAAGGATGGCGACGGCGGCTTCAACGGCATCGATGGCTGCGCCGCCGCGGGCGAGGATTTCATGACCGACTTCGAGGGCGCGGCGCACGCCGGCTTCGTGGGCGGCCGCAGCGTCGGGGGGGATTGCCCATGCGCCTCCGTGCACGAGGAGGGTGGGATCGTGCGTGGCGGGGAGAGTGTTCACCCAAGTATGGTAGTGCATTTGCGGAGACGCGGATGTGTGGGGTAGAGCGTGTCAATAAGAAGACGTCGGGACGGCGCGACTAAGCGGTTGAAAAGACGACTGAGATGGCGTCGCGCAGAGTTGCGAAGAATTTCGACGAGGTTGGTTAGACTAAGGGCATTCCGAATGAACTTGTATGAGGGAGAGCGCGGCTTGCTCTCCTATTTTCTTTTCGGACTCCTTCCACGGTGGTGGGCCGTTGTGAAGAGGCTGAAGGATGCGATGCGGAAGGGGCAGCGAAGATGGATCTGCGCTGTCCATTCTGCGAAACGATCACATGCGTGGAGGGCTGTCCGGGATCGGCGGACAGATGAACGAAACGGAAGAAAAACCTGCGGCGGTGGATGAGCCGCGGGGGCAAGAAACCGAGAATCCAAAGCTCGAACGTAGCGGCGCGGAGAATCTTCGCGCAGAGGCAGATAGAGTCCTGCAATCAGAGGGCAAGGGCATTGCACAAGCGCTTGCCGCGGAAGCGAAAAAGGGGCATATCCAAAGCGCCAGGTTTCTATATGACCTTGCGGACGAAAACTGCAAGCTTGGTGCAGTGGAGATGATCCGGACGGCGCGGAGCCTGGCAATGCAGTGGACGACGGAGCCGCTGTGGGTTGGCGAAGTGGAAGGCGGGAGTCAGGAGCCGGGGAGCTAGTTTCGGTTTCGGATCGTTTAACTCGGTACTAACTCGAAGTAACTCAAAATAACTTAGGGATGGCCATGGCTTTTCTTCGGCGCGGAGATGGCGATCTGCGCGGACGAGAGGCCATGGCTTTTTGCGGAATTTTTGCAGGTTTGGACGGATAGCTGAACGGATTGCAGGGAAGCAGCGAGAGAAATACGGGTACCGCAAGAGAGAAAAGAGAGATACGAATGAAGCTCACAGAAACGAAGCGTTGCAAAGCCGGCAGGTTGATGGGCATTTGTCTGGCTGCGGTGGTACTGGTTTGGAGCGCTGCGGCGCAGACGATCAGCACGACGACAGTGCAAGGCACAGTGTACCTGGCGAATGGAACGCCGGGTTCGGGAACGCTGCAGCTGAGCTGGCCTGCGTTTACCACCTCAAACAGTCTGGCCGTGGCGGCTGGTTCGTTGTTTGTGACGGTGGGTGCGGACGGATTTGTGAGCGTGAATCTGACCCCGAACCTAGGGGCGATGCCGGCAGGACTTTTCTATACAGCCGTGTATCACATGAGCGATGGAACGACGAGCACTGAGTATTGGGTGGTGCCGGCGGCAGCGCAGGCTAGTTTGGCGCAGGTGCGCGCTCAGGTGATGCCGGCGGCGCAGGCCGTGCAGGCGGTGAGCAAGGCGTATGTGGATCAGGCTATCCAATCGCTGGCGCAGGGGACGCTGACGCCGGTGGGTGGAACGCTGAGTCGGCCGTTGTATTTGAACGGCGATCCCACTCAGGCGTTGCAGGCGGCGGACATGCACTGCGCATTCGCGTGCACTGCAACGAGAGTGAACGGGCGCGGGCACTTTACCAGTCCTATGGAGACAACGGCGTGGTGAGTTACGGTGGCCAGTCGAATATTGTTGGCGCCATGCTGCAACTTGAGATTCAGCAGTTTGTAAATGGCGTAGCCGGGATGCCTGTGACACTGTATGACGGATCGATTGCTAGCCTGCCTGCGGCGTTCATGGTAGTGGCGGCGAGCAGCATCAACCTGATGGGAACCATGCGGGCGCTGAACCTGACGAACCTTGGATCGGGATGGGTGGTCAGCACGCCCGCGAATGGGACCCAGTTTACGCGGCGCGTAGGAACGACTGCGCAGGCTGCGGAGTGCCATGTGGAGAGCACTGGCAGGCTAATGTTTTACACCGGCTATGCACCGCCGGTGGGTGAGTTGATCGCCGTGAGTTATCGAACTGTGGGCCGTGCAGTAGGACGCCAAGTGAATTCGGCGAGCCAGCAGGCCCTGACGCAGGCGGGATTTCCGCCGGTGTGTGCGTGGATAGGTTCGGTGACGAGCCGGGCGGCGCGCAGCTCGCAGGATTGTCGCAATGCGGCGCAGACAATAGTGCAGGCCGCGAGCAGTGTGAGCGCGCTGTGGAGTGGGGCTTACTCGGGGACGCGAGCAAGTTTCGCAAGCGATGTGTGGCCCGGCGACGCGCTCTCATTGAACGCGCCTTCGACGAACCTGAACGCGCAGGTAGTGGTGCGTAGTGTGAAGGTGAGTTACAAGGCCAGTTATCAGGACTTAGTGGAGTACGCGATTGGGTTTGCCCATTGCTGTCCAAAATAGCGGCTATTTGATTGTTCCTAGAAAAGTATGAGGAGGCTGACCCCAGTTACTCTGAAGTGGGTTCCCAGACAGGACCACATTCAGAGAAGAAAGGATCAGCCATGCTTCAAGTATGCAGTGTGTACTCGCAGCTCTTGCAACTATTTTCGCGCGGTCAGTTCGCTCGGGCAGTCAAACGACAGCTTTTCTTTAAGGCGCTGAAACAAACCGCAAAAGTGAAGTCATTCCTGGGCACCAGCGCCAATGCAGTCAAGACCCAGATATGGACGGCATTAATCGCCATGCTGATCCTG